>Ga0214471_10002605_pt1 | contig 14108 bp, 13 predicted proteins | sample RVTome_5_FD_207665 | JGI IMG/M metagenome (GOLD analysis project Ga0214471, IMG submission 207665) | Soil microbial communities from uranium-contaminated site in the Upper Colorado River Basin, Wyoming, United States - RVT142D155 | ecosystem: Environmental > Terrestrial > Soil > Contaminated >...
CGCTTCTCCCAGACGGGGTCGGCCGACGGCGGCACCGAGGCGAGCAGGTCGTCCACCCCGAGAAGGTTCTCTCCGAGTTGCCTGGCGAGCATGGCCGCCTCAGCCACGCGATGGGGCGGCGAGGACATGTCGAGGGCGGCGTAGCGGGCTCCGCGCAGCGACTCCTCGAGGAGTTGGCGGGTATATCCCCCGCCGATGACCTTGGCGTCTCGCTCGACGCCCACCAGAGCGCCGAACTCCTGGAGCAGCTTCCACGCGAACCCGTGATACGTCGTCACGTCGACCTCGCGGCCGTCATGCGCCATCTCCGGTAGGCCGGTGCGCAAACGGTCTGCGAGCTCGTCTGCGGCCTTGTTCGTGAACGTGATCCCGAGGATGCTCTCCGGCGCCATCCCCCCCTCGACGAGGCGAACCGCCCGCAGGACGATCGTGGTGGTCTTGCCGGTGCCCGCTCCGGCTGCGACGCGGAGCGGCTCGAGCGGGTAGTCGACGATCGCCGTCTGCTCGGCGGTCATCTCGAACGGCTGGTTCGACGCGTCGGTGGCCGTCATGAGAAGTCCTCCCCTCCCTGCGGCCACTTTGGACAGACCTGCCTGACCGGGCACCGATCACACTCCTCACTCACCACCGGGTCGAAGCGCTCGTCGCGGATCCCCTCGGTGATGGCCACCATGGTCGCCATGACGTCTCCCGCCCTGGCGGTGTCGAAGGAGCGCGTGGTGAGGCTTCTGCTCTCCTTCGCCGGATACCACATCTCGGCAGCCACCGGGGTGCCGTGCGAGGTGACGTCCGGGTCTGCAGCCGCCGCGGCCAGGTAGAAGCCGAGCTGGATCGAACGCGCTGCCTGCTCGAGCGTCGGCGGATTGCGGGTCGTCTTGTAGTCGACGATCTTGATCCGCCCGCTCGTCTCTTCGATCCTGTCTGCGTACCCCACCCAAGGCACATCTGCGATCCGGAGGTGGAGCTCTCTCTCGAGAGCGACCACGTGGCCACCCTCGGGCCAGACGTCGTAGAGACGCCTCAGCAAGTCGACTCCTCTGGCGTGCCAGGCGTGCGAGAACGGCGGCCCACCGAACGTCGCATGGTCGAATCGATCGGCGAGCAGTCCGAGGGCCTCGTCGAGCGAGCTCCTCGGCTCGCCGCGCTCGAAGGCGGCGTGCTCCGCCGCCTCGAGCACGTCATGGACGAGCGTCCCGAACTCGGCGTAGATCGAGGTGGCATCGCCGATCTTCAATCGGCGCTCCAACGCGTAGCGGCGTGGGCATCGCTCGTACGACTCGGCCTGGCTCGGGCTCAAACGAAGCGTGGCGGCATCGACGAGGCCGCCGTCGTCACCACGGCGACGCACGCCGTGGAACGTCGATGTCTCCCGCAGGCCCCACCTCGGGCCGTTCGCCAGTGCGCTCGCGGCCGCCATTCGCTCTGGTGCGGACCGAGCAGGATCGGTGAGGATCCGTCGCAAGTGGCTCTCCGCCTCCCTGCGCGACACGGGCCGTGCCTCGGTGTCGACCGGGGTGATGGCCCCGTCGAGCGATTCGGCTCCCGCCACGAGGGGCAGGAATCGGCTCGGCATGCCTCGCCCCTCCTCTGCGCCGGACGCCGTCGCCGTCCACACCACCCGCTTCGTTGCCCTCGTCATGGCGGTGTACGCCAGGCGGCGCTCCTCCTGGAGTCGGAAGCGGAGGTATCCGGCCGTGTCGAGGTCGTCGTGGCGGAGGATGTGACGCACGCCGAGCAGGCTGTCGCGTCTCCTCAGATCGGGGAACACGCCCTCGACCGCATCGGCGATGAAGACGACGTCGAACTCCAGGCCCTTCGCCTGGTGAAGCGTCGTGAGGGTCACCCGATCCTCGTCGGGCCTCGTGTAGCTGAGGAGGGGACGGGCCTCGAACTCCTCCTGATCGAGGAGCGTCCGGTAGTCGACGAGCGTGACCGACGGGTTGCGCTCGCCCCAGCGGTCGATGACCTGTGCCAGAGAGCTCCATGAGCGCAGCTCCCGGCGTCGCCCGGTGCCGCTCACCAGCTCGGCGATCTGCGGGAGCGACGACCAGAGGTGCCAGAACCCACGTCGTACGGGCCACTCGGCCGCCCAACGCGGCTCGTCGAGCAGGTCGGCGAGGGCGTCGCCTTCCGGCACTAGCGCCCTGATGGCTTGCGACCAGGGTATCTCGTCGACGGCTCTTGCCCTCTCGATGTCCCGGAGCCGCCCCAGCGAGACCCTGAAGAGCGGGCCGAGGAGGATGCGGCGCACCGCCCTGTCCAGCTCGGAAGGCACGTCGGCACCGGCCGCCACAGCGGTGGCATCGAGCACGAACCGCACTGCGGGCTGCTCTGCCAGGCGACTCTCCGGCGGATCGTGGGCGATCCTCCTCCGCTCCAAGCTCCGCGACATCTCAGGCAGGAAGCGCCGCTTGCTACGCACCAGAACCCCGATGCGGCCGAGGGGGACCCCGTCGACGAGATGGATCCGTTCGATCTCGGAGGCGATCCACTCGGCCTCCGCCGTCTGCTGGTCGAAGCGGTGCACGACGACGCTGCCACCGGACGAGGCGGGGGTGACCCGGCCCGCCGACCCCGGCAGGTCGCGCTCGGTGACCCGAACGGCAGACTCGAGTATCGCCTCGGGACACCGAAACGACGTCGTGAGGACGATCCTGCGCGCCGGGAGCCCCGCCGGGTCGCGGTGCCGGTCGGGGAACTCTGCGATGTTCTCCAGGACCGCCCCTCGAAAGCTGTAGATCGACTGGTACGGGTCGCCGGCCACCGTGAGGTTGCCGTGGGCGGCCGTCAGCTCCTCCACCAGGACCGCCTGGGACAACGTCGTGTCTTGGAACTCGTCGACGAGGACGTAGCGGGGCACGGCGTCGGGGTGCATCCGGGCGACGGCGACGGCTTCGGAGAGGAGCTCGCCGTAGTCGATGCGCCCGGCGGCGCGCAGCGCCGAGCGGTATCGGTGACGGAACTCGGGCAGGCCCCGCCAGTCGGCTCGGCCGGCGGCCAACTCCGACAGCTCGTCGTCCGTGACGAGTTGCTCGCTCGCTCGCAAGAGGAAGTCCCTGATCTCCCCGGCAAAGGTGGTCGTTCCGAGCAGTCCGCCAAAGGCTGCCGACCACGCTCCCCGGTTCTCGTCGGCGAGCAAGTCGCGCACGAGCGCCGCCTGCTCCGGGCCGGTCAAGATCTGAGGCGGCGAGCTCCAGCCGATCGAGGGTCCGTGCGCTTCGATGAGCCGGGCCGCATACGAGTGGAACGTCGACACGTCGACCTCGGCCACAGACCGATCGAGCCGGGTCCTGACGCGCTCGCGAATGTCGGCAACGCCGCGACGGCCGAAGCTCAGCACGAGAACCGCCCCGGGAGGGATTCCCCTCTGGTCGATCAGGTGTACGACGCGCCTCACGAGGAACTCGGTCTTGCCCGCGCCCGGTCCACCGACGACGACCTGCGGGCCGTCCGTCAGCGCGATCGCATCCGGCCAATCCTCCGGGCGAATGCGCCACTCGTTCTGCACGTCCTCCATGGACCGCAACCTATCGCGCCGTCGTGACGGAATTCACCAGGAGAGGCGGGGTTGGTGACGCGCCACCGAGCCGTCGCCGAGGATGTGAGCGACGCGAATGCCCCGTGCCTCGAGGGCACGTGCCAGCGTGCCGTCGCGGTGACACCCCTGGGGGTCGATCTCGGAGCAGAGCAGCACGACGTGCGACGAGGCGGCCAGTCCGAGGAGCTCGACGATCGCCGCCTCTGTCGATTCGACGCTCGGCGGGTGAGGGGACGGGAGGCCGCCGAGACGGTCGCCCAGGTACCGATAGCCGAGCCCCGAGGCGGAGCAGAGCTGCTCGAGGCTGTCCTTGGTGAACTCCGGCGCGTGCTTCGAGTAGCGCGCAGACCGAACGTCGACGATCGTCTGGACGCCGTGGGGACGCAGCCGGTCTGCGAGGGCGTCGAAGCTCTCGCGGCCGTGGCCGATCGTGTGGACCGTTGCCGAACGCTCCGTCACGTGACCCACCTCCAGCCAGCCGCGTCGGTAGGGTACCTGTGGCGCCGGAGGTGACCTTGGCACTGCGCACTCAGGAATCGCTGCCGACGGAATGGGAGTCCCCGCTCTTCGAGGAAGCGCTCGCTCAGTTCGAGGCCGTCGCGGAGCTCATCAACCTCGACGACAACGTCCGGGAGCGGCTCAGGACGCCCCAACGTGCGATGGTCGTCGCCTTTCCGTTCCGCAGAGACGAGTACGAGCACGTCGACACGGTGTTCGGGTACCGGGTGCAGCACCTGCTGACGATGGGGCCGACCAAGGGCGGGATCCGGTATTCGGACGACGTCAACCTCGGCGAGGTTGCCGCCCTCGCCATGCTCATGACATGGAAGTGCGCCATCGTCGGTCTCCCGTTCGGAGGCGCCAAGGGCGGTGTGCGCGTCGACCCGACCGACCTCTCGAGAGCCGAGCTGCAGCGCCTCACGCGGCGCTACACGATGGAGATCATCGACTTCATCGGCCCGGACCGGGACATCCCTGCACCGGACCTGGGGACGAACGAGCAGGTGATGGCGTGGATCATGGACACCTACTCGACGCACGTCGGGCATGCCGAACCCGCCGTGGTCACCGGAAAGCCGCCCGCCCTGGGCGGCTCCGTGGCAAGGCGGGAGGCTACCGGCCGGGGGCTCGTCAGCCTGATCCCGTCGGTTGCCGGTCACACCGGGGTACCCGTCGAAGGAGCCAGAGTCGTGATCCAGGGCTTCGGGAACGTAGCCAGGTACGCGGCACTCGCCGCTTCGCAACTCGGCTGCAAGGTGATCGGCGTCTCGGACATCACCGGCGCCATCCACAGCGACACAGGTCTCGACGTCGAGGCCCTCTTCCGGCATGCCGACGAGCATCGTGGGGTGAAGGGATACCCGGCAGCCGACGAGATCACCTCCGAGGAGCTGTTCGCTCTCGACTGCGAATACCTCATCCCCGCCGCCGTCGGGGGAGTGCTCAACGCCGACAACGCAACATCGGTGCGGGCCAAGGTCATCCTCGAGGGCGCCAACGGGCCGACGACCAGGGCGGCGGATGCTGCGCTCAGGGAGGCGGGGGTGTTCATCGTCCCCGACGTGCTCGCCAACGCCGGCGGAGTGACCGTCTCGTACTTCGAGTGGGTGCAGGACCTCCAGAACTACCTGTGGTCGGAGTCCGAGATCGTTGCCCGCCTCCGCGAGATCATGAACCGGGCATTCCAGGAGGTGCTCGAGATCTCGACGCGCGACAAGGTCGACATGCGCACCGCGGCGCTCATCAAGGGCATGCGACGGGTTGCATCCGCCAAGCTGGCACGCGGCATCTATCCCTGAGGAGCGCTCTCAGCTCTCCTCGGCGAAGGCGGGGCAGATGCTCTTGTACTGGCACCAGTCGCACAGGCTCGACGGCCTCGGTGGGAACTGGTCGCGTTCGATGGCCCGGTTGATCGCTTGCCACAGCGCCCGGAGCTGCCGCTCCATGGCGTCGAGTTGCCGGTCGTCGACGTCGATCTCGTAGACGGTCGGCCCGTTGAGGTACATGAGCCGCAGCGTCGTCGGGGTCCTACCGACTCGGCGTCGGACGAGCAGAGCGTAGATCTTCAACGCGAAGAACGCCGGAATGGCGTACTGCTCGGGGGGCGCCTTACCCGTCTTGTAGTCGGTGATCACGAGCTCGCCTGCTCGCTCCTCGATCCTGTCCAGGATGCCGCGGATCACGATGCTGTCGAGCTCTTCGAGCATGTCGAGCTCTCGATCGAGCGGCTCGATGGCGGTGGGGTCCTCGACGCCGAAGTAGTTGGCAAGGATCTCCATGCTCTCGATTCCCCACGCGCGCTCATCGTCGACCGACGAGAACAGGTCGGCGAACTCCGTGGGGCGCAGTTCGACCCACGCTTCCCGGAAGAGGTCGAAGAGGCGCTCCGGTGTGCGCCCCTTCGAGTCCTCGTCGAACAATCGTTGGAGCGCCAGATGGGCGGTGGTGCCGCGCGCCTGATAGACCGTCGGGGGCATCTCGATGCGATCGATGGCCTTGAACTTGAAGAGCTGCGGGCACAGCTTGAAGTCGCTCGCCCGGCTGGGGGAGAGCGTCTCTAGCAGAGAGGCCTCGGTGGCTTCGACCGTCATCCTCTCGAATATAGGCGGTGGCTCCGACAGAAACCACAAACGTGTAGTTCGATGTGACGGGCGTATGCCAGCGACGCTCGCCGGGCACCGGCGGTTGCTCGCCGGAAGCCGGCGGTTGCTCGCGAAACTGGTGACTGACTCGCGAAAACGAACCACCGGATTCGGTTGCAGGCGCGGCGACCCGATCGTTACGGTTCCGGCCGCTTCGGGAGCTCAGGCTTCGGAAGCCACCCCGAGGCAACTCGCAAGAGGGACTCGAGGCACGCGGACGGGCTACCGGACGTGAGCCCGAAGCTCGGGGATCCGCCGCCGAGGCTTCGGTTTCGGTGCGGAGTTCGGAGCGGTCGCAAGGCCGCCCCGAGCGCCTCTCGGGCTTCGGTCCGCTGAGGCGGCGATGCCGGCGCCGGCGGGCAACCGTCGGGGCACGGGGCCACGCCTTTTCGGCAGGGCCCCGTCAGGGATCGCACCATCGGTCGGAGACGCTTCGGTGGATCCGGTCGATACCCGGAAAGGCTTCGGCCTGGATGGGGAGGTACGGGGGGTTGGCCCAGAGGGTCGGCGGCTTGCCGAAGACTCGCTGGGTCGCCGCCCGAGCCACTCGCCACGGTGAGAGCCGCGGGGAGGTGCTCGCCGGGTCTCGATCCGGTGGCGGCAAAGCCCCGAGAGGGTGAGGCTTCGGCCGAGCTTCCTCGGGGTTTTTGCCGCGACTCAGTCGATCGGCTCGCACCCGGGCACGCGCTCGAGGAACGTGACGCGGTCGTCGGCCTCCGGCCCCGACAAGCGGCCGGCGAGATGCGCCGGGTCGTCACCGTCGATCGAGAATCCCCACACGTCCACGTCCACGTTCCCGACCTCGGTGAGGCGATCGCCGTACGCCTGGCGCACCTCGGCGAGGCTGCTGCCGATGCCGATCCCCTCGGCGGTTGCCAGGCCGAGCTCCCACGGATCGACGCCTGCCAGTGAGGTGTCGTGGTCGAACCCGTAGGTCCACGACGAGAGCGTCCCGCTGCCGGCGCCTCCGTCGTTCGAGAGGCCTTCGTCGTACGAGAGGCCTTCGTCGTTCGAGAGGCCTTCGTCGTTCGAGAGGCCTTCGTCGTACGAGAGGATCGCGTAGAAGCTTCCCCAGCCGACTGCGCGCACCTCGGCCCCGGGGCACGACCCGTAGACCTCCGATCGAGAGGCGATCCACCCGGAGTCCTTGTCGGGCGATCCGAGCAGCTCGGTCAGCGCCGCGATCACCTCCTCCTCCTGGTCGCCGATGGCGGTCGGCCCGATCCCGCCGGGCGACAGAACGGGGCGCTCGAGCTGGGACGGCACGGTGCCTGCGCCACCGCCGCAGGCTGCGGCGACGATCGCCAGCGAGAGGACGAGGGTTGCGGCGACAGTGGCAGGAGGGCGCAGGGCTGCAGCCATGGAGGCAATCTAGGTTGGTAGGCGAGACGGCCGTGCGGTCTCACGGACGGCTCTGGGTGGGACGGATGGCCCCGACCCGGCACTGAAAGGACGAATGGCCAGGTCAGCCACGGTCGCGAAACAACGCGGTGAGACGCGAAAACCAAACAGCGTTTCGGCTTGACCCGTGATGGGCTGACGCGTACATTCCCTGCTGTCGCCGGGAAGGGAGACCGACCCGGGGACCCGGCAGCCCGCAAGGGCCGCAGGCGGTGGGTCTCTTCGGAGACTCCCGAGGTCCAGGAAGCTCACCTCCGCGAGGGGGTGGCGCCTACAGGGCGACCGGATTCGAGCCTTCGGGCTCGGAGTCGGCCGGAGGACCGGCCCGGTTCAGGCTTCGGCCAGGACAGGGAACATCGGCCACCGTGAGGTAGACCGATTGGTGAACCCCGAGAGGGCGAAGGTTTCGGCCGGAGCTTCCTCGGGGTTCATCGCGTTGCTGCCCGAATCGCCACCGCGGCGAGCGGGACGCTCTCTACACTCACGACCATGACATTCCCGCACCGGTTCCTCACCGACGACGAGAGCATCGTCAGGCAGTTTCGCCCCCATTGGCGTCTCCTGTTCCTCCCCATGCTGTGGGTCGTGGCGGCGATCGTCGCCATCGTGCTCGTCTACCAGGTCATCCCGCCGGAGAACGGAACCGCCGACCTGATCACCTCGCTCGTCATCGCAGCCGCCCTGATCCCGCTGTCCGTCGTCCCGCTCGTCGACTGGTGGTTCACGCAATACGTGCTCACGAGTGAGCGGCTCATCACTCGCTCAGGCGTCATCAGCCGCAGCGGCATCGAGATACCGCTCGTCAACGTCAACAACGTCCTCTTCCACCAGTCGGCGTTCGAGCGAATCCTCCGTTCGGGCGACCTGCTCGTGGAGTCGGCCGGGGAGAGTGGGCAGAGCCGCTTCTCCGACATACCGCAACCGGAGGAGTTCCAGGCGCTCCTCTATCGCACCCGGGACGAGCTCGTCAAGGCGCGCGCCCGCGAGGAGGGCTCGTTGATCGGCGAAGCAGTCGCACCCGACCCGACCACCCAGCTAGAGCGCCTCGCCAAGCTCCATCGCGACGGCGTCATCACCGACGACGAATACGCCGCCAAGCGCCAGGCGCTTCTCGACCAGATCTAGAGGAGCTCACCTGAGGGTGAAGGAGGCGACCGCCTCGATGTGGTAGGTCTGCGGGAACATGTCGACGGGGCGCACCCGGTCGAGCCGGTATCCCCGGGCAGCGAGGTGCCCGGCATCCCTGGCGAGGCTCGCAGGGTCGCACGAGACGTATGCGATGGCCCGAGGAGCCGCCGAGGCGAGGACATCGATCATCTCGCGGCCCAGCCCTGAGCGGGGCGGGTCGACGACGGCGACGTCGAAGGCGGCCCCGACTTCCTCGAGCACGGCGTCGAAGTCACCCCGGTAGACGACGGCTTCGACGTCTGCGGCCTCGAGGTTGTGGCGCAGGTCGGCGACGGCAGTCGGGCTCGCCTCGATGGCGACAACCGCGGCGCACCCCGCGCCGACGGTTGCGCCGAACAGTCCCCCGCCGGCGTACCCGTCGAGCAACACCTCGTGCGGCTGCGGACTCAGGGCCTCGGAGACGCACTCCACCAAGGCCTCGGCGCCGGCCGAGTTGACCTGGAAGAAGGACCCACCCGTGATCCGTAGCGGTGTGCCGGCCACGACCTCGGTGATCGTGGTGCCTCCGATGATGCTGCGCAGCCCACGGCTCGACCGGTGAGCCACGGAGGCTCCCCAAGTCGCCGCTTGCTCCGGGACGTCGCCCTCGACGATCACGAGCATGTCGCCGGTCGGCGCCGCCACGCGCATCGTGAGCGACCGGGCGCCGTCGAGGGGGCCGAGGCGATCGAAGAGCTCTCCGAGCTCGGGCCGGAGCAGGAGGCACACCTCGAGAGGCTCGAGCGTCTTGCTCCTGAGCCGATGCAGGGCCGGGACGCCGGCGGCGATCTTGAAGTCCATCCGGTTCCGATAGTGGTAGGGAGGGCCGGGGACGATTGCCGCGTCGACCTGGACCGACTCGAGGCCCCCGAGGTGGGCGAGTTGGCCCGCCACGATCGAGCGCTTCCAGTCGAGCTGTGCCTCGTAGTCGGCGTGCTGCCATTGGCATCCCCCGCAGCGCGCGAAGTGCGGGCACGGCGGCTCGACCCTGGCTGGAGACGCTGCGACGACGTCGATCAGGTCGACCCGAGCCCACGATCCCTTGTCCTTCACGACCTGCCCGACCACCCGCTCGTTCGGGAGGGCACCGGCTACGAAATGGGCCTTGCCGTCGAGGCGGGCGATTGCCTCTCCTCCGTGAACCATGTCCGTCGTGTAGAGCTCGATCACCGGTCTCCTCGATCCCGTGGCGGCGCCTGTGAGGCTCATTCTCCTACTCTCGGAGGACGCGCAGACCGAGGAGGCAGGCAGCATGCGCATCCACCACAGTCCCTTCTCCGACGTGGAGATCCCAGATGTCGCGGTGACACCCTTCGTGATGCGTCACGCCGAGCGCCTCGCCGACAAGCCGGCGTTCGTCGACGGCACATCGGGACGCACCCTGACCTACGGTGCTCTCGACGACCTGATCCATCGCCTGGCGGGAGGGCTCGCCGGAGAAGGCTTCGCCAAGGCTGGCGTGCTCGCCCTGATGGCTCCGAACATGCCCGAGTATCCGGTCGTGTTCCATGCCGTCGCCACCCTGGGGGGCGTGGTCACGACCATCAACCCGACGTACACGGCGGGCGAGGTGGCCCACCAACTCGCCGACTCCGGCGCCACGGTGCTGGTCACCATCCCGCAATTCCTCGACGTCGCCCACCAGGCCGCGGCCGCTTCGGGGGTCGAGGACATCATCGTGCTCGGAGATGCAGACGGAGGTCGGCCGCTCGCTGAGCTGCTGGCGGCCGAGCCGGTCTTCCAGGTCGACGTCGACCCGCACAGCGATGTGGTCGTGATGCCCTACTCGTCGGGAACGACCGGCCTCTCCAAGGGCGTCATGCTCACCCATCGCAACCTCGTTGCCAATGTCGTCCAGGCAGACGCCGCGGTCGGCCTGGCAGAGGAGGACGTCATCGTGGCGGTCCTCCCGTTCTTCCACATCTACGGGATGCAGGTCCTCATGAACGGGATCCTCGCATCGGGAGGGACGGCCGTGACCCTTCCGCGGTTCGATCTCGAGCAGTTCCTCCAGTCGCTCCAGGACCACCGGGTGACGCGGGCCTACGTGGTGCCGCCCATCGTGCTGGCGCTCGCCAAGCACCCGGTCGTCGACCGATACGACCTCTCGGCGCTCGATCTCGTGTTCTCCGGCGCGGCGCCCCTCGGCGCCGACCTGGCGAGCGAGGCCAAGGCTCGGATCGGCGCCGAGGTCGTCCAGGGATACGGGCTCACCGAGACGAGTCCGGTGACCCACGCCACCCCGCGCGGGCAATACCGGGCGGGCTCCATCGGGATCGTGATCCCGAACACAGAGGTCAGGGTCGTTGACCCTGTGAGCGGGGAGGATCTCGAGGTAGCCGAAGACGGAGAGATCTGGATCAGGGGGCCCCAGGTGATGAAGGGATACCTCAACAACGAGGAAGCCACCGCGGCGACCATCGACCCGGAAGGATGGCTGCACTCGGGAGACATCGGCCACGTCGACGAGGACGGGCATTTCTACATCGTCGACCGGCTCAAGGAGCTCATCAAGTACAAGGGGTTCCAGGTGGCTCCGGCCGAGCTGGAGGCGCTGCTCCTCACCCACCCGGCCGTCGCAGACGCCGCCGTCATCGGCGTGCCGGACGACGAAGCAGGCGAGATCCCCAAGGCCTTCGTCGTGATCAGACCGGAATGCCAGGTGACGGGGGACCAACTCATGGCTTTCGTCGCCGAGAACGTCGCCTCGTTCAAGCGAGTCAGGGAGCTCGACGTCGTCGACGCCATCCCCAAGTCGGCGTCGGGCAAGATCCTCCGCAGGGTCCTGCGCGACCAGGAGCGTGAGCGGGCTGGCTGAGCACGACACACCCGCTCTGGCGTCACTGCGGGCTGCCGGTATCCACCACGAAGTGGTTCGCACCGGTCCCGTGACAGGTGTCGAGGAGGCCGCCGCCGCCCGGGGCATCCCGGTGGCGGCCCTCGTCAAGTCGATCGTCGTGCGCATCGGAGACGACCGGTACACCTTCGTGCTCGTCCCCGGCGACCGAGTCATCGATTGGGCCAAGCTGCGCGCCCACCTCGCGGTGCGCCGTGCATCGCTGCCCAACGCAGACGAGGCGCTCTCCGTCACCGGGTACGAGCGCGGCGCGATAACCCCGTTCGGCTCGACGCGGGCGTGGCCCGCCGTGGTCGATGCCACGCTTCTCGAGCATCCCGTCGTGTCCCTCGGCGGAGGCGCCCACGGCGTGTCGGTGAGGGTCAGCCCGTCCGACGTGGTCGCCGGGCTCGCAGCGGAGGTCGCCGACGTCACCGCGCCCGCGTGAGAGGTGACCTGTACCCTCCGGCCGGCGGCAGCAGCACGGCGCCGGACGGCATGACGGGGCATGGTGATCGGCGGGTGGGCGCAACTCCGGCCATCGCCGAGCCCGGGCACATGCTCAGGGGGCTCCTCGCCGAGGAGGGCGTCCACGAGCTCTGCACGCTCGCCGGATCGGTCGGCGTCATGGCTCTCCACGGAGGTTTGGAGGCGGGCACGTGGGAAGCGGCGCGCCGTTGCGCATCTAGGATCGGCGCCAGCACCTACGCAGTCGTGCAGCCGGACGGCCTCCGCTGGCACGTCCCGTCGTTCCAGTTCGACACGGCAGCGAGTGCGACGCTGCGACGATTCGTCCGCCACGTCTCGGTGGCCGTCTCGTTCCACGGCTTCGGGCACCCAGACCTCGACGGAGCCGTGCTCGTCGGCGGCTCGAACCGAACGCTCGCAACGGCGATCGGAGCAGCCATCGACGGGACAGGCAGGGCGACCGCCGTCACCGACATCTCGTCGATACCGAGGCGCCTGAGGGGACTCCACCCCAAGAACCCGGTCAACCTGCCGAAACATGGCGGCGTGCAGCTCGAGCTCTCGCGCCGTGCGAGGTCGGGCGGCGCCGAGCTCCACATCGCCGACGCCGTCGCCTTCGCCATCGCCGAGGAGCTTCCTTCACTCGAGTGACGCCGCGGCGCCTCACGGCGCCGCGCCGCGGGCGAGCACTACGCTCCCGGTCGCATGCTGGCGTTTCACGAGGCGTGGTTCTACGTGGCCGTCCTGGCGACGGGAGTGGTCGGGCTGTGGGGGGTCGCCCTCGGCGCGATGAAGTCAGAGCCGGTGCGGTGGTTCACCCTTGCCCGCAACGCGGCAATCGCGGCGATGCTCGTCCAGATCGGCGCCGGGCTCGCCGTCTACGGGCAAGGCCGCAGGCCCGGCAACGGCTTCCACGTGTTCTACGGCGTGGTCATCGCCATCACGCTCAGCTTCGCATACGTCTACCGCGCCCAGCTGGAGCGCCGGCCCGCCCTCGGCTACGGGCTCCTGTTGCTCTTCGTGATGGGTCTCGGCCTGCGTGCCTGGGCCAACGTCAACTGATCTGGTCTTCGTCACGGTGGGCCATCGCAGGCGAGGACCGGCTCCCGCCGGACACCGTTACCTCTTAGCATGCGCCCCGTTCACGCGAGGAGGGTTCATTCGTGCTTCTCGAAGGAAAACGCCTGCTGATCACCGGCGTCCTCACCGACGACTCGATCGCATGGCATACGGCGAGGGTCGCCCAAGAGGAGGGCGCTGCGATCCTGCTCACGGGGTTCGGCCGGGGGCTGCGCCTCACCGAGCGGGCCTCGAAGAGGCTGCCGGTCGAGGCCGAGGTCGTCGAGCTCGACATCAACGACCCGGCACACATGGATGCGCTCGCCTCGAGGATCGACGAGCTCTGGGGGGCGATCGACGGTGCCTTGCACGCCATCGCCTTCGCTCCCGATGACGCCCTCGGCGGCAACTTCCTGGCGACGCCTCCCGAAAGCGCCAGCACCGCCTTCTTGACCTCGGCCTACTCGTACAAGACGCTGGCGGTCGGGCTCCGTCCCCTCATGCAGAGGGCAGGCGGCGGATCGCTGGTGACGCTCGACTTCGACAACACACAGGCGTGGCCGGCGTATGACTGGATGGGAGTCGCCAAGGCCGCCCTCGAGGCTGTGACCCGTTATCTGGCGCGCGACCTCGGGGCCGACAGGATTCGGGTGAACGCCGTGTCGGCCGGGCCCCTGACGACGGTCGCCGCCAAGTCCATTCCCGGTTTCTCCGTCTTCCAGGACGTCTGGTCCGGCAGAGCTCCGCTCGGATGGGACTCTGCCGACCCGGAGCCCGTCGCCAAGATGGTGGCGGTGCTGCTGTCCGACTTCGCGCCGATGACGACCGGTGAGATCGTGCACGTCGATGGGGGCTTCCACGCCATCGCGACGGCTTCGAGCTGATCCCGTCAGTCCGCCGGGACCCCGGCAGACGGCTCCTCGCTGCGGCTCACGGTGCCTGCCCGCACGGGCAGCGCCACGGTGAACGTCGCCCCACCACCCACGGTCGGCTCGAA
>Ga0214471_10002606_pt1 | contig 14108 bp, 11 predicted proteins | sample RVTome_5_FD_207665 | JGI IMG/M metagenome (GOLD analysis project Ga0214471, IMG submission 207665) | Soil microbial communities from uranium-contaminated site in the Upper Colorado River Basin, Wyoming, United States - RVT142D155 | ecosystem: Environmental > Terrestrial > Soil > Contaminated >...
ACGACGCCGAGTTCGTCGAGCGCTTCCGCCGCGAGGCGATGGCCGCCGGCCGCCTGAGCCATCCCAATATCGTCCAGGTCTATGACTGGGGCCGCAGCAGCGACGGTGCGGCCTACATGGTGATGGAGCGGATCGTCGGCAAGACGCTGCGCGAGCTGCTCACCGAGAAGGGACCGTTTTCGGTCTCATCGGCCGCGCGTCTGATCGAGCAGGTCTGCCGCGCGCTCGACGCCGCCCGCCGCGAAGGGATCGTGCATCGCGACATCAAGCCGGAGAACATCCTCATCACGACCGACGGGCAGGCCAAGGTCGCCGACTTCGGCGTGGCCCGCGCGCTGGCCGAGTCGCGGGCGACGCAGGCCGGCGTCGTGATCGGCACCGCGTCGTATCTGGCGCCCGAACAGGTCGAGGGCAAACCGGGCGACCATCGCAGCGACATCTACTCGCTGGGAAGCGTGCTGTTCGAGATGATGGCCGGCGAGGTGCCCTTCCGCGGCGACAACCCGGTCGTGGTTGCCTATCGCCGCATCGCCGAAGACGTGCCGCGACTTCGCTCTCGGCGGGCGGATGCGCCGGCGGCGCTTGAGGATGTGGTCGCGCGAGCGACGGCCCGCGATCCCGACGACCGCTTTCAGACCTCCAGCGAGATGGCCGCGGCGCTCGCGCCGCTGGCCGTCGGCGGCGAGCAGGAAGCCGCGACCCTGATCGATCCGGGCGACAACCGGACGCGCGCGATCCCGGTCGCCGCGGCCGAGACGACGGTCATTCGCCGGCGCGTCACTCCGAAGAAGCGGCGCCGCCGGCTGATCGCGCTGCTCACGTTTCTGGTGGCCGCCGGAATGGTGCCGATCGGCGTGCGCATGTTCGGCACGGTCGCCGTCCCGGACGTGACGGGGATGACGCAGGAGGCCGCGACAAGCGTCATCGAAGATGCCGGCTTCACGGCCGAGCCGGTCGTCCGCCACGATCCGAACATCGAGCTGGGAAAGGTCATCTCGGTCTCGCCGGTGGCCGGCGCCAAGCTTCGGCGCGGATCGCGCGTCACCATCGCGGTCTCGATCGGGCCGCTGCTGGTGGCCGTGCCGGACGTGAAAGGCAAAACGCTCGCCGAAGCGCAACGGCTTCTGGCCGAGCGCGGCCTGGAGCCGGTCGTGGCCAACCGGTTTACCTCGTCGGTCAAGAAGGGGCTTGTATTCGATCAGAACCCCGATCCGAACGTCAGCGTGCGGTCGGACGCGAAGGTCACGATCGTGGTCTCGGCCGGCCCCGAGCAAAAGACCGTTCCGGCGGTCGTCGGCAAGCCGCTGACCGAGGCGACCGAGATGCTCAAAGCCGAGGGCTTCGCGGTCGCGACCAAGCGCGTGATCGACGAAAAGATCCCGCGCGATCAGGTGATCTCGGCCTCGCCCACACCCGGCACGAAGACCGACAAGGGAACCACGGTTACGCTGACCGTGAGCGACGGGCCGAGCGAGATCCCGGTGCCCGACGTTCGCGGCGAGACCTTCGATGAGGCCGCCGCCCGGCTTCGCGCCGCCGGCTTCACCGCGTCGCGCCGGCAGGTTCCCGGCTCCTACGGCGACACGGTCGTGTCGCAGGTGCCCAACGCCGGCCGGAAGGCCAAGCGCGGCTCGAACGTGATCCTTCACACGGCCTAATCGCATTGGCCGGTCCGGCGAGCGGGTCGAGGGGGCGTCCGCCGCGCTTCGCGATGGAGGCCGCGCTGGTGGGCGTCGCGGCCGTCTGGGGCCTGACCTTCCCGATGGTGAAATGCTCGGTCGAGCGGTGCGATCAGATTCGCGGCGGCTTCGGCCTGGAGAGCGCCACCCCCATCGGTCCGCTGGTGTTCATGGGCTTTCGGTTCGCGATCGCGGCGGTCGCGCTGGCCGCGATCGGCGCGCGTCTGCCCCGCGGAATGATGAAGCCGGCCGCCGGCCTGGGCATGGCGCTGTTCGGCGGATACGCGTTCCAGACGCTCGGCCTGCAGCGCACCAGCGCCTCGAACGTGGCGTTCATCACGGGCCTGTACGTGTTGATGGTGCCGTTGATGGGCGCCGTGCTCGCTCGGCGGGCGCCGCCGGTGACGACGGTGGCCGGGGCGATGCTGGCGACGTTTGGCCTGTTCCTGATGTCCTCCCCCGCCGGCGTCGGCTTGGGGTTCGGCGAAATCCTGGTTCTGGGCTGCGCGGCCTCGTTCGCCGCGCACTTCTACGGAACCGGCCTCGTCGCCCAGCGGGTCTCGCCGATGGACTTTGTTCTGGTCCAATCGATCGTCGCGGCGGCGGCCTCGTTCGGCGCGGCGCTGATCGGCGGCGAGATGACCCTGCCGCGCTCCGGCTCGATCTGGGCGGCGCTGCTGCTGACCGGCGTGCTTGCCAGCGCCGTGGCTTTCGCGCTCCAGACGAAGGCCCAAAAACGGATTCCTGCCTCTCGCACCGCGGTGATCTTGACGGCCGAGTCCATCTTCGGCGGATTGTTCGGCTTCCTCATGCTGGGTGAGCGGCTCGGGCTTCGCGGCACCGCCGGCGCGGCTTTGATCGTCGCGGGCATCCTCATCGCCGAAGCGCTCGCGCGCGAACCGGATCCGGCGCGGAATCTTGGGCGGTCCGGGCCGGAAATGGACTGAGACCCTGCCGTTACCACCTACGGCAGGGTCCCAGGAGAAGCGTGGAGCGTGGGAGGAGGCTTTGCTATCGACGTCCGCGGCGGAATGCGATCTGCCGGGCGACGAATTCGAGGACTGCAATCATGTCAGTTGCTCCAGGTCGAGAGCGGGCCGGCTTCGCGAGCGAAGGCCGATTCCCACATCGCCGAAAGAACCAGAGGGACGAGATTGGCAAGCGCGCCGTTGGTCAGCGAACCCGGGAAGTCGCCCGAATCGGCCCGGTGCGTGTAGTTCATCGTCCGCGGGTTGACGCCACCGTAGGTCCGGTCCGAGGGTGCGTGGGCCGCGCCGTTGTAGGCGACCTTGTGCCAGCGAGCGCGATCGCCGAGCAGATGCCCGCGAGCGGTTTCGCTCTTTCCCGTACGGTTCGCCTTGTCTGCCATCTCTGTTCCTCTTTCGGCATTTCCCGGCTGCGTATAACTCTTTCAACGAACCAGATTTCAAAAGGTTTCTTCTTTGCCGGTTCGCCGCCACTAACCGGTACTAAAAGATTCATGAAGGCCTAGCCCGAAGGGACTAGTCCGGCGCTCAGGGCACTCTCAGCGGGGCGGCGATACGCTCTTGCTCGCGATGGGATCGAGGATTCTGGTCGTCGACGACGACCGCAAATTGCGAGACATGCTTCGCCGCGCGCTGGAGGGAGCCGGCTTCGACGTCGAAACCGCCGAGGACGGCGGACGAGCGCTTGCCGCCGTGAGCGCGCATGCGCCCGACTTGATGGTCCTGGACGTGCTCATGCCCGGCGTGGACGGGCTCGGCGTCGCTCGACGCCTGCGCGAACGTGGCGACACTACCCCGATCCTGATGCTGACCGCCCGCGATTCGGTCTCGGATCGCGTCAAGGGCTTGGACGCCGGCGCGGACGACTACCTGATCAAGCCGTTCTCATTGGAGGAGCTCCTGGCGCGGGTCCGCGCCATGCTTCGCCGTAGCCACGCCGAAGCCGAAGTTCTGCGCTACGCCGACGTCGAAGTTGATCCCCGAACGCGCGAGGCGCGCCGCGCCGGCGGGCCGATCGAGCTGACCGCCAAGGAATTCGATCTGCTTGCCTTCTTTCTGCACGAGCCACGTGTCGTCCACGAGCGGTGGCGGATCCTGGAGGAAGTCTGGGGCATGGAATCCGAAGTCGGATCCAACGTGCTCGAGGTCTACGTCGGCTACCTGCGCAAGAAGCTGGGCGAGCCGAACCTGATCAAGACGGTGCGCGGCATCGGGTACGCGCTCCGCGAGTCCTAGAGCGATGACGCTGCGATTCCGCTTGACGCTGGTCTCGACGATCGTGCTCGGCGTCGTGCTCACCTCGTTCGGCGCCGGCGTCTATCTGCTGCTCAACAAGACACTCCACGACAACTTGGACCAGACCCTGACCCGCTACACCGAAGAGGTCATCCGCGACTACCCGAACATCGAGGGATTCAGCAGCCGCGTGGACTATCTCGCGCAGCTCGTCAGCAGCGGCGGCACGGAGCGGCCGATCTGGCCGCCCGGCACCTCGCTGCTTCCCGTCGACGCGCGCGTGATGTCGGTCGCCCGCGGCGACCGGCCCAGCTTCTACGCCGACATCACCGTGTCGGGCGTGCCCCTCCGGATGCGGGTCACGCGGATCATCGACGGCGCGTTGCTCGTCGCCGCGCCGCGCGCCACGATCACCGAAACGCTCAACCGGCTCCGGCTGCTTCTGACCTGGGCCGGCGTGCTCGGGCTGGGGCTCGCGGCGCTGCTGTCCTGGCAGGCAGCCAAGACCGCGCTCCGTCCCGTCGAAGACGTCGCCGACGCCGCGACCGCAATCGGCGAGACGCGCGACCTGTCACGCCGCGTCGACCCCGGCGGGGAGGACGAGCTCGGCAAGCTCACGCAAGCGTTCAACGGGATGCTCGACCGGCTCGAGACCGCCCAACGCGAGTTGGAGCGCACCTTGGACGGACAACGGCGCTTTCTGGCCGACGCCTCGCACGAGATGCGCACGCCGCTCACCACGATGCGCGGCAACCTCGAGGTCATCAAAGCATCGACGAACATCTCCGCCGACGAGCTCACGGCCGCGTTGACCGACTCGATCGACGAAGCCGAGCGGATGAGCGCCCTGATCGCCGACTTGCTGGCGCTCGCGCGCGCCGATGCTCGCGCGCAGCCGCGCGAAGAACGCGTCCGGCTGGCCGAGGTCGTCCGCGAAGCCGTCGCCGGCGCGCAGACCGCCGACACCGCTTCGGGCGGCGACGGCCCGCACGTCACGATCGAGATCGGCGAAGACATCGTGGTTCGGGGCTCCAGCGAAGGGCTCCGCCGCGTCGTGACGAACCTGGTCGAGAACGCGATGAAGTACACGCCCGGGGACGGCCGCGTCGAGGTTACGGTCCGGCGGGAAGATCAATGGGCGGTCCTGCGCGTGACCGACACCGGCATCGGCATGAGCCAGGACGAGGTCGCCCACGCCTTCGACCGTTTCTGGCGGAGCGACCGGTCGCGCGCCGAGCGCGGCAGCGGACTGGGCCTGGCGATCGTAAAGTCCGTCGTCGAAGAGCACGGAGGCGCGATCGTGGCGGAAAGCGCGCCGGGTCGCGGCACGGTCATGTGGGTGCGGCTGCCGGCCGAGCCCGCGGGGATCGTCGCGGACCCGTTGCCCGAACGCGGCGCCGGGATTCCTACGGCGAAATCGTGACCGGCGACGTCGCCGGCGACGCCCACAGCGAGATCGCATACAGGTCCACGTCCACCATCTTTCCCACCGACCCGGCCGGGTTCGCGTCATTGAAGACGATCGCCTTGCGCGAGTCCTCGGGCCCGTAGGACGCGATCGAGGGATAGCCGAAGTCGCCGATGTCCGGATGCGCCATCTCGGGTACGCGGCTGCGATACACGATCTGCGCCGGCGCCCATCGCATCGCGACCGCGTCGGCGGCACGGGCAATGCTTCGCTTGAGCGTGAGCGTTCCCCGGTCGGTCCAGACCATCGCAACCCGGCCGCCCGACAGGTTCGCGAGCCACGGAATCGACTCGCGTCGCGAGGACGTCGAGGCGATCGCACCCTGCCGGCGCCAGGACCGGCCGCCGTCGGTGGACAGGTACTGCACCAAACCGAACCAGCGCTTGCCACGCACATACCCGTCGGCGCGCGCCACCATCAGAATCCGCGCCCTCGCGTCCGTGGCGCCGTCCAGGTACACCGCAGCCGCCTCGTTCGCACGCAGCGATGGCCGTGCGTCGATCGGGACGATCGGGCTCCATGTGCGGCCGTCGTCGCCCGAGAACGACACGTAGATGCGAGTCACGTGATGCGCGTCGGTGCCGTAGAAGGTTTGCATCAGCCGGCCCGACGGAAGGATCACGATCGGGCCGTAGGGCGAGAACGACACCAGATCCCCGGTGCCGATGACGCCCGCGACGGATCCCTCGCGCGCGGCCCGGACGAAGCGCATCCCTGCCCAGCGGTTCGCCACGGGATCGAAATGCGCGTAGAACACGACCATCGCGCCCGAGCGAGTCAGGCCGCCGGCCGCGTCGCGGTCGTCGTGCGCGGTGTCGATGAACGATCGCGGCGGCGCGCGCGTTGCGCCGCGCGACTGGAGCCAGTCGATCCGGCCCGGCGCGTATCCAGAATGGCTCACGCCCGTGCGCGCGACGGTGACCAGCATCCCGCTTTGCACGACCGCGAATCCGAATGCGTTGTAGGTAGGGCGCGTGCACGGCAGCAGAACGTCGCGACGCACGCCGCCGTCTCGGATCGCGGCGGCCGCATCGACCTCGACGCGAAGCGGTACCCGACACCCCGGCCGCGACTCGACCAGCACCGTATAGCTTCCCGGGTTCGGCAGGTATAGGTCGAAGAAGCCTTGCTCGTTGGTCGTCGCCTGATTCGTGCCGACGCGCACGGTCGCGGCGATCACGTCGCCGTCGGCATCGCGCACGTGTCCCCAGACATTGAAGGTGCACGACGCGCCGGTTTGAACGATCGGGCGTACGCAGGGCGAGCCCGGTTCGCCGGCGAGGCCATCCGGCGCCGGAACCGAGGCCGAAGCGGGCCGGGCCGCGAACTGGGGCGCGAGCGCGCCCAAGGCAAGCACGATGGCGATCACGGCTCGTTTCATGTGGTTCCGGTTCGCCCCGGAACGCGAAATTCCTCGCGATGGGGTCAGGATCCGCGGACGGCGGCGGAAAAAGCGGCAATCGCGCGCTCGACGCCGTCGCGGGTGACGTCTTTGTGGGTGACCGCGCGAATCGTGAACGGGCCGGTCGGACCCACGCGCACGCCCTGCTCCCAGAGGGCGCCGGCGAGCGCAGCCGCGTCGCGAGCCTGCAGGTCGGCGAAGACCATGTTCGTCTCGACCGAAGCCGGATCGACGCAGCCGGGCAGCGCCTCGGCGAACCCCTCCGCCAGCCGCCGGGCATTGGCGTGATCGTCGGCGAGGCGTTCGACCATGGTGTCCACCGCAAGGCGGGCAGCGGCGCAGAGCACACCGATCTGGCGCATGCCGCCGCCGTAGCGCTTGCGCAGCGTGTGACAGCGGGCGATGTGCTCGCGCGATCCCACGATCATCGATCCGACCGGCGCGCCGAGACCCTTCGAGAAGCAGAACGAGAGCGCATCGACGCCGGCGGCCCATTCGCGCACGCCGATGCCGGTCGCGACCGACGCGTTGAAGATGCGAGCGCCGTCCAGGAACACCGCGGCGCCCCGATCGCGGGCAACTTTCGCGACCGCGTGCATCGCGTCGAGCGGCACGATGCGCCCGCCGCGTGCGTTGTGGGTGTTCTCGAGGCTGACCAGCGCCGTGCCGCTGGTATGCGAGGACTGCGGCCGGATCATCGCCGCCACGTGCTCGGGTTCCAGGATCGCGTCGGGCGCTTCGATCGTGCGCAGCATCACCTGTGCGATCGTCGCCGGGCCGCCCATTTCATACAGGACGATATGGGATTGTGCCTCGCAGACGACTTCGTCGCCGGGACGAGTCATCGCGGCGATCGAGATCTCGTTGCCCATCGAGCCGGACGGCACGAACAAGCCGGCTTCCTTCCCGAACATTTCGGCGCATCGCTCTTGCAACGCGATCGCGGTCGGATCTTCGCCCCAGACGTCGTCGCCGACTTCGGCTTCGGCCATGGCGCGGCGCATCTCGGGGGTCGGCGTGGTGAAGGTATCGGAACGCAACTCGACGATGTCCATGAGCACCGATCATACCCATGGTTGCACGCGTGGTTAGACTCGGCCGGAATGAAGCCCAAGACGATCGTCTACCTGCTCTTGACGTCGGTGTCGTTGCTGTGGGGACTGGCGTTCGTGGGAATCAAGGAAGCGCTGGCCGACGTGTCGCCGGCAACGCTGACGATCCTGCGCTTCGCCGTCGCCGACACCGCGCTGCTTGTGCTGGCGGTCGTTTGGAAACGGGCGCGGCCGGCACGGTTTCGCGGCGACGGATTTCGCGTCGCCGCCCTCGCGCTGTTGGGAATTCCCGTCTATCACCTGGCCATCACGTGGGGCGAGGCTCGCACGTCTGCCGGCGTTGCGGCGCTCGTAGTCGCAACCGCTCCGGTGATGGTGGCGATGCTGTCGGCGATGATCCTTCGCGAGGCGGTTCCGCGTCGCCGCGCGGCGGGAATTGCGCTCGCGTTCGCCGGCGTCGCCGTGCTCGCCGTCGCAGGATCGCCGGCTGCCGGCGGCCGGCCGACGCAGCTCGGCGGTGTTCTGGTCGCGCTGGGGTCGCCGACATCGTGGGCCGTCTACACCGTCCTGGCCCGGCCGATGCTGCAACGGGTCGACGCGTTTCGCATGACCACGACCGTGTTCATGATCGGTGGCGCGATGCTGCTGCCACTGGTTCGGGCCGAAACGATCCGTGAAGCTGCAGCCCTGCCGGCGGGAACGTGGGCGTGGGTGATCTTTCTAGGCCTTGGATCGAGCGTGGCGGGCTACATGATCTTCAACCTGGCGCTTTCGAAGATGGAGGCCGCCAAGGTCGCGGTCTTTCTGTACATGGTTCCGGTCGTCGCGCTGCTGTCGGCGGCGCTGATCCTGGGCGAGCCGCTCACCGGCTGGGTGGCGCTGGCCGCCACAATGGTTGTCGGCGGCGTCGTGATCACCGAACGCGAAGACCGTCGCGCGAACATCGCCGCCGGCCGCTAGCCGAAGAAGACCTCGGCGACCTCCATGATCGACCGGGGCAAGGTCTTGAGCTCCCCGACACCCTCCGCGATCGGCAGGCGGACGATTTCGTTGCCCTGCACGGCGACCATCGTTCCGAAGTCGCCCTCGTGCACGGCGTCGATCGCCTCAACGCCGAACCGTGTGGCGAGCACGCGGTCGAATGCGCTCGGGGTGCCACCACGTTGCACGTGACCGAGGATGGTCACACGCGTCTCGAAACCGGTCCGCTTCTCGATCTCGGGCGCGATCATGTTCGCGATCCCGCCCAGACGAACGTGACCGAACTGATCGGTCTCCTCGCTCTGCAGCACCAGCGTCCCCTTGAGCGGCTTCGCCCCTTCGGCAACGACCACGATCGAAAAGTTGCGTCCACGATGATGCCGGCGGATCAAGTCTTCACACACCTGCTCGATATCGAACGGCCATTCGGGAACCAAGATCGCGTCGGCTCCCGATGCGATGCCGGCGTACGCCGCGATCCATCCGGCGTGGCGTCCCATCAGCTCGACCACCAGGACGCGCTGATGCGCCTCGGCGGTCGTGTGGAGCCGGTCGAGCGCCTCGGTTGCGATCTCAACCGCGGTGTTGAACCCGAAGGTGTAGTCGGTCCCGGACAAGTCGTTGTCGATCGTCTTGGGAACGCCGACGACCTTGACGCCCTGCTCGTGCAGCTTCGCCGCCACGCCGAGCGTATCCTCGCCGCCAATCGGGATCAGTGCGTCGATCTTGAACGTCTGCAGCGTGTGCAGCGTCCTTTCGACGCCGCCCTCGATCTTGAACGGGTTGGTTCGCGACGATCCCAGAATCGTGCCGCCGCGCGGCAGGATGCCGGCGACACTCTCTCGAGTGAGCGTTTCGAATTCGGAATCGATCGCGCCCTTCCATCCGTTGCGAAAACCGACGACGGCATGGCCGTAGATATCGGTCGCTTTTCGCACGATCGCGCGGATGACGGCGTTCAGGCCCGGTGCGTCGCCGCCGCCGGTCAGAATCCCGATGCGCATCGAAGGGCCTCCTCGCCTATCGCCGGATCCGTCAATACTACGCGGGACGCTTCCCGGTGCGGCCGCCGGAAGCGGAGCCGACGCGGATTAGCATCATCCCCGCCGCCAGCGCCGCGATCCACGCTGCCGCGATCGGCCCGCCCCGCGACACCGGCGTGCCGGCCGGCGCATGCTCCGGTGGCGACGCCTGCGCGCCCGGCGAGGGCACGACGGGCGCGGGCGCCGCGTCGTAATCGCGGATCGGCGCGATCCCCTCTCGATCGAGATACGTTCGATCGTCGGTCGTCCCCCCGCACAGATGCGCGGTCAGGGCCGCCGGATCGCCGGTCGCGAACACGACGTAGATGCCGCCTTGCGCGAACGGGAGACCGCAGCCGGCTTCGTCGCCGCCGGTCCGCACGCCGACCGCCTGCGGGACCTCGCCCTTGTAGACGACGGCCACATCGAACAGGGCGACGACGGATCCGCCGGCCTGATGCGCGACGGTGACGACCTCGCCGCGAAAAGCAGCGCCCGCTTCGCTCAGGTACGCCCCCGGCGCCCGGACCGTGCACGAACACGCATGCGACGGTCGTGGGACGGCGAGCATCGCGATCACCGCGACGCCGGCGAGCAACGCCTTCACGACTCGGCCATCCGCTCGGCCTCGTCGCGGCCGTAGCCGAGCCCAAGGAGCACCTCGACGGTGTGCTCGCCGAGCAGCGGCGGCGGTCGCCGGGTCGCGACGCCCGCGACGTCCAGCGGCGACCGCACCAGCTTGAGCGAACCGGCCGTTGGATGCGGGATCTGCTCGACAAGCGCATCGCCCGGCGGAGTTTCGAACACCTCGCGAATCGAGTTGATCGGCCCGGCCGGCACGTCGGCGCGCGCGAGCAGCGCCAGCCATTCGGCGCGCGGCCGCTCGGCGAACATCGCGGCCAGACGTGCGCACAACTCCTCCCGATTCGCCACACGCGCCGCGTTCGTCGCGTAGCGCGGATCGTCGCGCAGCACGTCCAGGCTCGTCGCGCCGCAGAAGCGCGCCCACAGCACCTCGTTGCCGACGGCCAGCACGAACGGACCGTCGGCGGCATCGAAAACCTGATACGGGACGATGTTCGGATGCCGGTTGCCCATGCGAGTCGGCTCGACGTCGCCGGTGAGCCAGTTCGACGCCTGATTGGCGAGCCACGCGACCTGCGAGCCGAACAGCGAAACGTGCACGCGCTCGCCGCGACCGCTCGCCTCCGCGCGGCGCAGCGCCGCCTGGATCGCCACGACCGCGAACAGCCCCGTAGTGACGTCGGCTATGGCGACGCCGACTTTCTCGGGCGGACCGTCGGGCTCGCCGGTGATGCTCATCACGCCGCCCATGCCTTGCACGACGAAGTCGTAGCCGGGTCGGTCGCGGTCGGACCCGTCCAGCCCGAACCCGGAGATCGAGCACACGACCGCGCGCGGGTTGCGCGCGGCAATGACGTCGAAGCCGAGCCCGAGTCGCTCCATCGTTCCCGGCCGGAAATTCTCGACGACGATCTGCGACGACTCGATCAGTCGCATCGCAGCGTCGCGGTGGTCGTCGCGAGCCAGGTCCAGCGCGACCGATCGCTTGTTGCGATTCACCGACAGGTAATAGGCGCTTTCGCCGCCGGCGAACGGCGGACCCCAGCCGCGGCTCTCGTCGCCGCTGCCCGGCCGTTCGACCTTAACCACGTCGGCGCCGAGGTCGCCGAGCACCATGGTGGCGTACGGGCCCGAGAGCACGCGCGAAAAGTCGGCGACGCGCACTCCCTCCAACGGGCCGGCCATACGTGCCGCTAGGGCCGGGCTTCCGGCCGATCCTTGAGCGGCCAGCGCGGGGACGTCGTGATCGGCGGCGCCCACGCCGCGTCGATCTGGATGACCGATGGTCCTTTGATCTTCAGCGACCACGCGAGCGCCTTCTCGAGGTCGGCGAGAGGAGCCTTCTTGGCCTTCACCCCGAATGCGGCGGCCATCTTCACAAAGTCGGGCGAGGCCAGATCCACGGCGAACGTCGCGTTGAAGCGCGCCTTCTGGTCGTAGCGCAGCATCCCGTAGCCACCGTCGTCGAAGACGATCACCGTGATCGGCAGCGCCTCTTGCGCGGCGGTGGCGAGCTCGCCCGGGGAAAACAAGAACCCGCCATCGCCGCAGACGACGACGCTTCGCCGGCCGGCCGCGGCCGAGCCGAGCGCCGCCGGGAACGCGAAGCCGAGCGTGCCCCATCCGAGCGGATAGGCGAAGCGACGCGGCTCCTCGGCCGTCAAGTACGCCGCCGTCCAGTAGCCGGCGACCGCCATATCGGCGACGACGAACGCACCGGCGGGAAGCGCATCGCTCAGACGCTGCACGAAACCGAACGGCTCCTTGGACTCCTTCAGACGTTTCAGCTTTGCAAGCGCGCCCTTGCGCGCGTCGGCGACACGTTTGGATCCCTTCCGCGACGCCGGCGAGAGCTCTTCGTAGAGCGCGGCCAGCGCCGGGCGTGCGTCGGATTCGATCAGGACGTCGCACGCATAGTTGCGGCGCGCGTCCTCGCCGACGATATTGATCCCGATCCGCGGCCGCGGGAAGCCGATTCGCCAGCCTTGCGTGTTCATCGCATCCAGATCGCTGCCCACGATGAGCATCGCATCCGACGATTCGATAAGCGCCGTCACCTCGGGCTGGTGGGGCGGAAGGCCGACGGCCAGCGGATGCGAAGCGGGAATCGCGCCCTTGCCCGAATACGTCGTCACGACCGGAGCGTCGAGCATTTCGGCGACGGCGGTCAGCTCGTCGGCGGCGCCGGATGAGATCGCGCCGCCGCCCACCCAGATCACCGGCTTCTTCGTTCGCTGCAACTTTTCGGCGGCACGCACGATCGGATTCGGATTCGGCGGAAGCGAATCGAAGAGCGAACGGGTCGTCACGCGATCGATGCCCACCTCGGCCGGCAAGAGATCGAGCGGGATCTCGAGGAACGCGGGACCGCGACGGCCGTTAAAGGCTTCGCGGGCGGCGCGCAGAACCATCTGGGCGACGGCATCTTCGCGCTGGATGCGGCCGGCCCACCGGCAGACGGCGCGCATCAAGTCGAGTTGGTCGGGACTTTCGTGCAACTGGAAACGGCCGCTTCGCCCTTCCAGCGAGCGCGTGTCGAGTTGCGTTGAGATGTGCAGGACGGGCGAGCGGGCCATCCGCGCCTCGCCCATCGCCGCCGCCGTGTTCGCCGCGCCCGGACCGGTCGTTGTGATGCACACGCCCAGCCGTCCGGTCGCGCGCGCGTAGCCGTCGGCCGCATAGGCAGCCGCCTGCTCGTGGCGCGTGACGATCGTGCGGATCGTCTCCGACGTTCGAAGCGCTTCGAAGATCGGCAGATTGTGGACTCCGGGAACTCCGAACACGACCTCGACGCCGATCGCTTCGAGTTGCGCGACAAGCGCCTGGGCGCCGCTCCTCGCCCCGCTCTTCGCCCCGCCTTTCGCTCCACGTTTCGCACCGTCTTTCGGGGGCGTTTTGCCGGGCCGCCTTGCTGGAGGGGTCATCGCCGCACGATAGCAGGCGGCGACGCGGCTGCGACGCCCGCTACGCGCCCCGCGCGGTCAGGATCGCGTCGGCGAGGTTGTCCCCATCGGCCCCGGTCGTCGCGGTGATGACGATCACGACCTCGGGACCGCGGAAGAGCAGGATCGCCTGCCCTTGATCAAGCAGCCCCGACCAGATCATGCGGTCCCCGAGGGGCCGCTCGGCGAACGAGTCGGCCGACACGCCGGCTCCTTCGGCGAACAGCGCGATGAAGTCGTCGGTGTCGCGCTGGGTCGCGGCGACGTCGTCGTTGAAGACGATCGCCTGATACAGCGCGACGATGTCGCCGTCGCCGTTGCGGATGGTCGCGGCGGAAAGCTGTCGCGGCACGGCGCGCTGGGCACCCAGTTCGGCCCGAAGCCGGGACTCGGTCTCGGGATCGTGCTGCACGGTGTGCCCGGGGACGGACGTGAGCGCGATCCGGCGCACCGTCGGACGCGTGTCCTCGGCCCGGCCGGGCGACAGAACCAGCGCGGCGACGCCGGCAACGAAGGTTGCGGCGATGGCGAGTCCCCACGCGACGGTGTTCCGCGGCGTCGGTGCCGTCAAGCGCCGTGGCGCCGGCGGCGGCGGATTGCGGGTTCCCGGGGCGATGCCCGGCGGGCGCTCCGATTGCGACGGGAGGGTCGGCTGCGCCGTCGGCTCATCGCCGGCCGTGGCGGGCACGGCTTTCGCGGGTTTGGCTTTCGGCTTCGAGGGCTTCGCGATCGGCTCTTCGGCGGCGAGACGACCG
>Ga0214471_10002607_pt1 | contig 14108 bp, 14 predicted proteins | sample RVTome_5_FD_207665 | JGI IMG/M metagenome (GOLD analysis project Ga0214471, IMG submission 207665) | Soil microbial communities from uranium-contaminated site in the Upper Colorado River Basin, Wyoming, United States - RVT142D155 | ecosystem: Environmental > Terrestrial > Soil > Contaminated >...
TACGGGGCCCAGGAGATGATCACGGCGGCCGCCCGCCGGCTGGCCGAAGAAGTCGCGGCCGGCGCCCGGCGCCCGGCAGAAATCACGAGCGATGCGCTCGAGCTGGCGCTCACGGATGGGGTTCCGCCGGTGGATCTCATGATCCGCACGGCGGGCGAGCAGCGCCTCTCGGACTTCCTGCTCTGGGAAGCCGCCTACGCCGAGCTGCTGTTCACGCCCACCCTCTGGCCGGACTTCCGCCAGGCGGACCTGGCGACGGCGGTTGCGGAATACCGGCGCCGGGAACGGAAGTTCGGCGGGCTCGTCGTGGTCGGCGGCAACCTGGGATCCGCCGTCTCCCCGAAAGTCGCGGTCGGCTGACACCGGGAGCACGGCAAGCCGCGCTCGCCCGACGGATGACGGGGGCCCTCACGGCGCGGGTCCCCACACCACGGCCTGTGACCCGAACAACGCCCCCCAGGCGCCAATGGAGACTGCGCCCAGGAGCCCGAACGCGGGCTCCGAGATCCTGCATCCCTGCCCCTCGCAAAACCCGTTGTTCATCGTCGCAGCCAGGACACCCAACGCGAAGCCGATCGGCGCGGCAATCGCCACTCCCCGCTTCCACCGGCTGCCCGTGCGGATCTCCAGTCGGACCGCCTCCGTCGCCGAGAGCGTCACCGCGCGATCGAACGTGCGGCACGGCGCCGCCGGATACGGGCAAAACACGAGTCGGGCATTGTCGGGCCCGAACGGCCGGAGGAGCCGCCCTTCCCGAGGCTGCCCGGCGGAAACGTGCACACGCACCAGGCGGCCGCTGTCAATCGGGACGGTGAGGAGCGGCGGTTGCCCGCGGAGGTCCGAGGCGCCCAGCAGCAGCAGCCCCGACACTGCGGCCGCGGCGCACCGGTGGCGTCGTACCATCACGCGTCTTCGCCCGTCATGGGCGACGCCCCGGGAACTCCACGACAGGCGGCGCCCACGTGACGGGGTCGCCAACGATACCCAGACCTTCGCTCACGATCTCGAGCCGCCGCGGCGTGACGGCTATGAGGACGTAGTCCGCGCGGTCCGGGTAGAAGGCCTCCCATTCCGGCTTCCAGTGACGCGCCGTCTCCTCGGGATCGGTCACGATCCTGGCGGTGCCGCGAATCGTGACGTAGGCCGCCGCCAGCTCGTCGAAGTAATAGAGCGTGACGCGCGGGTCGCGGCGGATCTCGCCGACCTTGCGGGTCCGGCGATTCGTCCCGATCCAGACCACGAAGTCGTCGTCCGGGGCAAACGGGTCAATGGCGCGGGCCTGCGGGTGGCCCGTGGAGTCGAGCGTGATGAGGGTCGTGTACCGCACGGCCGTGATGATGGCGCGCGCGGCCACGAGCAGGGAATCCCGCGCGGGTGCCGGCCTCGCCGGCTCCTGCGCCCACGCGCGGGCCGACCCGACGGCCAGGCCGAGCAGGATCCACATCGAGGAAAGGGGAACGGAGCGCCTCGCCAGCATAGCCGTCACCTCCGACCGTCATCGCGTCGGCCCGCAGGCTGGCCGGGGTTTCCCGCCTCCCGCACCGCGCGCCCCGCACTCCGGACCGGTCCCGCAAGATACGCCACCGCCGCCAGCCGCCCCACCACGAACACCGTCACCGCGCTCACCACTCCCGTCCAGCCGAAGGCGGCGCTGAGCAGCGGGAACCCCACCGCCACGATGCCGATCTCGAGTGCGGTGGCCCACGTGATGGGAGGCGTACGCCGCGCGTTGACCAGGATGCCGCGTTGGAGCGACTGGAGCACCGAGAGCGCGGGCAGCGGGACGAGGATCAGGGCGGGCAGGAGGGAAACCCGCGTCAGCTCCGGCGACAGGCCCGAGATGGTCCCGAACCAGAAGTCCGCGAGCGGCGTCGCCGCGATGGCGGCGAGGCCGAGCGACGTGCCCAGGCCGAGCCAGAACGCAAACCGGCTCACGGCCCTGGTGTGCTCGCCCTGCCGGCCGATGAGCGCGATGGTCACTTCCTGATACGACAGGGCGAGCGCCCGGAAGATGAACGACAGCACGTTCACCACAGGGAAGACCGCGAGCGACTCGACGGGCGACGGCGCGCGGCCCATGAAGAACGTGAGCATGGGCTGGAGGGCCAGGCCGATCAGCGACGTGAGCGCCAGCGGATAGTAGAAGCGGAGGATCCGCGCGTAGCTGAGCGGGCGGGCGTCGGTGTCCGGGGTGGCGCGGAGTTTGGCCACGACCGCACGCACCATCACCCGGCTCCCGGCGGCCTCCAGCACGACGCCGGCGGAGAGGGCGGCGGCGCCCACCCACGCTCCCGGCAGCGAGCCCCAGTGAAACAGCGCCAGGCCCGTCGCCGCCATCGTCACGAGACGGATGACCGTGCCGGCCGCCACCAGCCGGGTGCGGCCTCCGCGGATCAGCAGCCCCTGATAGAACCGCCGGTACCCGATGGCCGCCGGCCAGGGCAACAGGATCCACAGCGCCACGTGTGTGAGCCGGGCGACCTCCGACGGCAGCGCGATGAGGTCGGTCATCACGAGATCGTAGACCGGCGGCATCAGGAACAACGCCAATACGACCGTCATGGCGGCATTGAGCGCATATGTGAACCGGCGCAGCCGCCGATAGCTCGTCGCGTCTTCCACCAGGGCGGTGGAGGCGCTCATGATCATGATCACGGGCGCTTCGGCAAGGAGCGCGAACGCGAAGGCGACGCCGTACGCGGCCAGGTTGTACGTGGGGTCCGCCAGGCGCGCGATCACCGCGGCCAGAAACGGTCCCTCCAGCGCCATCATGAGCCACGTCGCGGCCAGCGGGGCCCAGAACTGGAAGATGGCGCGTTGGGTGTAGGGCAAGCGGCGCCCGCGGCCTTTACCGCACCACGGTCAGGACGCGTTCGAGCTGACGGAGATGCACCAGGTCGTGTCCCGCGTAAAGGCGGACCATGTGGCCGAGGCTCTCCTCGCCGCGCTCGTTGTGCAGGCCTACCCGCTCAAGGCCGCCGGGCGGCAGGCCATGGAGCAACCTGAGGTTCAGCCGACGGAGCAGCTCGAATTGCTGGAGCGCGTCCTCGGGATCCCCGTCCCGGTACCGCAGCCCCGTGACCCAGGCGTCCTGGTCGTAGCCCGTGAGGGTCGGCCGATCCTCGGCAGCCACGAGCCGCATGCGGTACGCCCACACCAGTTCCGAATCGGCCAGATGCTGGAGGATCTCGACCACCGACCATCTCCCGGGTCGTTCGGGGCGACGCAGGTCCTCGCGCGACAGGCCCTGGACGCTCTCCCGGAGCCGCGCCGCCGTGGCGCGGAGCACGCTCAGCGGATCGCGTTCCCCCAGCAATCCCAGGACTGCGGCGATGTAGGCGGCAGCCGCGTCGGCCGCGCCGGACTTGGGGTTCGAGAAGACGGACATGAGATGAGGGTGGTGAGCGGTAAGGGCAGTGAGGGCAGCGGGCTCATTGCTGCCGGGGCTCTGGATAGAGTAGCCGGTCGCTAGCTTTTCGTCATGCCCCCCACCGAATCCGCACTCATCGTGGGCGCCGGGCCCATTGGGCTCGCCTGCGCCATTGCCGCGCGCCGGCGCCGGGTGGATCCGCTGGTGATAGACGCCGGCGCGATTGCCGAGTCCATGGCCCGCTATCCGGTGGGCATGGTGTTCTTCACGACGCCCGACCGGCTGGAGATTGGCGGCCATCCGTTCGTGTGCGCCGGCCCCAAGGCCACGCGCGAGGAGGCGCTGATGTACTACCGCGGCGTGGCGCGGGCCGAGGGGCTGCGCGTGCGGCCGTACACGCGGCTGGTCGGCGCCGAGCGGGGCGCGGATGGTGTCGTCTGCCGGCTCGAGCGCACGCTGGGCCACAGCCGGCCGGAGACCGTCGCGTGCGAGCGGCTCGTGCTTGCCACCGGCTACTTCGAGCACCCCAACCCGCTCGGCGTCCCGGGCGAGGGCCTGCCGCACGTCTCCCATTACTCCGAGGAAGCGCACCGGCTGTGCGGGCTCGAGGTGGTGATCGTGGGCGCCAAGAACTCCGCCGTCGAGCTGGCGCTCAACGCCTTCCGCGCGGGCGCGCGCGTCACGGTGGTGCACCGGGGCACCTCCCTCAAGCCCACGGTGAAGTACTGGCTCCGGCCGGATTTCGAGAACCGCGTGGCGGCGGGTGAGATCGCGGTGCGCTGGAACACGGTGGTCGAGGAAATCACGGCCGGCGACGTCGCCATCCGCGGCCCGGCGCGCGCTGAGCGCCTTCCGGCCGACCGCGTGTTCCTGCTCACCGGATTCCAACCCGACTTCGGCCTGCTCCGCGGCCTCGGGATCACGCTCGATCCGGAGACGCTGCGGCCGGCCCACGACCCGGCGACGCTGGAGACCAACGTGCCGGGGATCTACCTCGCGGGCAGCCTCACCGCGGGGCGATACACCTCGGAGATCTTCATCGAGAACGGGCGGTACGACGGCGAGCGGATCTTCGGGCGGGAGGGTGGATCCCGCTGAAGCGGGCCCTCGGCCGCCGTCTGTCGCCAAGGGCGACATGAAGCCCGCCCGTCTTACGGGCAGATCGTGGCCGAGGACCCGCTTCAGCGGGATTCACGGGGGAAGGCCCCCCCGGTCCAGCAAATCACACGGGCCAGTCGCGCAGCATGCGCTCCGTTTCCTCGGAGTGCCCGCTCTCGTCGCGGACCATGTCCTCGAGCTGCACCATCATCCCCTTGTCCCCGAAGGCCTCGGCGTCCAGGGCCCGCTGCGTGTAGTCGGCGGCGGCGCGTTTCTCGGCCGCGAGGACGGCCTCGAGCATCTCGCGGTTCGTTGCGGCGGCCGGCCCCGCGCGCGGCTGCGTGGTGGGCTCGCCGCCCAGCGCCACGATCTTGTTGGCCAGGAACTGCGCGTGCAGCTGCTCGTCCGCCACTTCGGTCAGGAAGAACTGCGCGAGCTGCGGCCGGTAGGGGCCGGTGGCCTTGGCCGCGTACGTCAGATACTGAATGATGGCGCCGAACTCGCCGGCCAGATCCTCGTTCAGACGCTTGATCATTCCTTTCTTCGTCATTGTTCACTCCCCTCCAGTTTCCCCAATACCCACCGTGATGTGACGGGGGAAAACTAGCCGGAGGGACGGCCGCACGCATGATCGTTCAGTCAATGGCCTCCCGCGCCCAGTACACGAAGTCCGTCGCCGCGGGCTCGGCACCAATGGACCGCACCAGCAGGGCAATCTGCCCGCGATGATACCAGGAGTGGCCGAACAGCTGCGCCAGGATGTCCTCCACCCGGTTCTGGAAGCGCGGCCCTTCGAGGCTCGCGTACTCGAACTCGCGGTCGAGATCGGCGTCGGTGAGCCCGGCCAGGATCACCGACCACTCGCGCTCGCCGTCGGTGATCCGGCGCTCCACCACGTCCAGCCCCACGCCGCGCGGGAACACGTCGGCCGGGGGGGTGGCCGTCCAGCCCAAGCGGAACAGCCACAGATGCCGCGCGGCGGCGATGTGGGCCAGCAGATCCACGGCCCGTTGCCATCCGGGATCCGTGCCGTGCGAGGCCCGGGAACGACGGAGGGACTCGATGGCCTTACCGTGACTGTCCTGCTCGTAGGCGTACCAGCGGCGGTACTGGTCGGAACGGCTGGCGGGCATGCCAACCTCGCGGGCGGAAGGAGTTGGAGGCGGGAAGTCTTACGCGACTTCGATGCCACACGCAATCCCCGCAGGCCCGCCCCGGCCCTGGTCAGGGCCCCTGCCGCCCTATCGGCGTCGGCGGGCCGCCTCGCGCCGCAACGCCGGGTCTGGATCGGCCGCAATGATGGCCGCGAGCTTCTCGGCCGCGGCGGCGTCTTTGCGCTCCGCGAACACCCGAATCAACCGTTCCTTCACGGCGGTCGTGGTGACGCGGTCGTACAGCGTGGCCAACGCGCCGCTCGGCGCCCGGCTCTCCGCCAGCGACCGCACCGCGCGGTCCCGCAGCGCCGGCTGCTCACGGTCATCCAGCACGAGCCGCTCCAGCCAGGCCGCGGCGTCCGCGTCATCGCGCGCGGCGATGGTCCGCACGACGCGCTCCTTGAGCTCCACCCGGTCGAGTTGCGGATAGAGGCCCCGCAGGAATTCCACCTGGCCCCGTTCGGCCAGCAGCCGGATGGCGCGGTCGCGCAGGGAGACGGCTTCCCGCCGGTCCTCCGCCACCTCCCGCGCCCAGGCCAGTTCCAGGGACCCGCCCTGCTCCACCGCCACGCGCAGCGCCCGTTCGCGAAGCACCGGATCATCCAGCCGGGCAAAGAGGGCACGCGCCTCGCCGGGACGGTTCAGCTCCTCGGCCAGCACCCGGACGGCCCGCTCGCGCAGGGCCCGCTGCTCCGCCGGGTCCAGCGCCACGCCGCGCAGCCAGGCGACGTCGTCGTCCCCGCCATCCGATCCCACCTCCCGGAGGACGCGCTCCCGGAGGCTGGTCTCACCGAGGCGGCCGTAGAGCGACCGCAGGTGGGCGCGGTTTTCCGGGGTTGCCCTGAGGTCCCGCACCGCGCGGTCGCGCAGGCCGGCGGGCTCCGTCGGGTCGGCCGCGATGGCGCGCAGCACCCGGTCCACCTCGTCGCTCCGGCCCTCCGCCCCGCCGACCACCGTGGCCCAGCGAACCGCCCGCTCCCGGACCGCCCTGGGCAGGCCGCGATTCTGCGCCAGCCTCAGCACCCGCCCGGTGATCCGCGCGCTGTCGGCCGCGGCGGCGGCTAGCAACGCCACCCGACCCACGGGATCGTCCGCCGACTCCGCGAGCGTCACCAGCCACTCCGCGGCCCCGGGCGCGCTCACGGTACCGAGGTCCACCGCGGTCGCGCTGGGGCGCCAGCTCACACCCACGGCCGCGCGGACTTCCTCCACCCGCCCACCCGCCTTCACCACCACCAGGCGCAAGGGACCACCGCTGCACGCCGGGATGACGTCGCGCATCACGTTGACCGAGTAGCCATCGTTCCACTGGGAGTACATGTAGAAGGCGTCGGGCAGATCGAACCCGATGAACTGCCCGTCGCCGCACACGATGGGGCGGGTGGCGAAACTCAGGCGCACGGTCCCGGTGCGGGTCTGGGAGATGCGGTCGGCGACGGACTGGCCGGGGAGCGGAGTCGCGGCCGCCAGGCCGGCCATGGCGACGAGCGTGGTGGTGACGAGGGCGCGCATTCAGGCCTCGGGATGGGCGTTCGAGCGGTAGACACGCCCAGTCGCGAAAAGGTTGCGCCGGACGGGTGGGGCCGCCCGACGCAGACTGCGCCGAGCGCCCTTGGTCGCTATTCTACGTACCATGAGGCTCCCAGCCCTCACCCTGCTGTTGCCCGCCGTTGCCGCGGCCCAGGAGCCGCCGGCGCTCGCCGCCGAGCGGGCGGATTTCGCCCGTTGGCTGGCGACGGCACAGGTATCACCGTTCGCGGCGGTGTACCACCAACCGCTGGCGGACGCCGTGGTGTTCGGCCCCGGCGGCGAGCCCAGCCTCGAAGGCCTGCCCGCGGGCACTCTCGAGCAGGGCCTCTTGCGCCTGAGCCTGCGGACGGCGGACGGCACGCGCACCGTGCCGCGGAACCGGGACGTTCCCCTGGGAGACGCGTGGCGTATCCGCGTGAGCGGCGAGCGTGAGCGCAGCGTGGTGACCGTGTTCGGCCCCGTGCGCGAGCCGAAGGTCCCTGGTTGGTATCCCTGGGACGGCACCGTGCGGGTGGACGGCACGCTCGAGCCGCCGCCGCGCGCCGAGTCGCGTCGCCTGCTTGGCCTGGACGGCGTGGAGGTGGAGGCGTCACACGCGGGCACGTGGGTGGGACGCGTGGCGAGTGAGGACGTGCGCCTCACGGTCTACCGCATGCCGGAGCCCGGCACCGAGGAGTCAGACCTGATGATCTTCTTCCGCGACGCGACCAACGGGCTGGGCACGTATCCCGCGGGCCGGTTCCTGTCCCTCCAGCCGATCGGCGGGAACCGCTACCGCGCGGACTTCAATCGCGCGCGGAACCCGTTTTGTGCGTATAACGGGGTCTTTCCCTGCCCCGCGCAGTGGCCGGGCAACGCGATCGCCGGCGCCATCGAGGCCGGCGAGCGGTACCTCGAGCAATGACCCCGCTCGCGCGTCTCGCCGTGCTGGTGGCGGCCCTCGTTGCTCCGAGTGTGTCCCGCGCGCAGGACCCGCCGGCGGCCCTGGCGGGCGACTGGCGTGCCGTGCTGGACCTCGCCGGCGGTGAGCTGGCGTTCCGGCTCGCGTTCGACGGGTCGCGCCGAGTGCTCTGCAATGCCGGCACGTGCGAGCCGTTTTCCACGGTGGCGGCCGTGCCCGGCACGGACTCGGTCGTGCTCGAGATGGCGGACTACGCGGCCTCCATCCGCGCGCGCCTGGCCGGCGACTCGCTCACGGGCTTCTACCGGAACGTCGGCAACCGGGGGCCGCGGACCATCCCGTTCCGGGCGGCGCGCGGGAGCTGGCCGGTGCGGCCGCCCGCCCCGGCACTGGTGGGCTCCTGGGACGCCACGTTTCATCCCACCGAGCGGCCCAGCCCCCGGGTGATCGAGCTCAGGGCCACGGACCGGGGCCTCGAAGGGACGATCGTCTCCAACAGCGGCGATTACGGGCTGTTCTGGGGCGGCGCCGTGGCGGACTCGTTCGCGATGGCACACTTCGACGGCTCGTTCGTGTACCTGCTCACCGGCAGGCTCGACGGCGACACGCTGCGCGGCGTGTTCCACGCGGGCTTGCGGACGCAGACGCCGTTCGTCGCGGTGCGGTCCACCGGTGGCCCGCATCTCACACCGCCCACCGAGGTCGTCCGGGCCGACACCAGCGGGCCGTTCACCTTCGCGTTTCCGAGCGTGGACGGTGGCATCGTGTCGAGCGACGATCCGCGGTTCCGGAACAAGGTGGTGATCGTCGAGATCATCGGGACGTGGTGTCCCACGTGCCACGACTCCGGGCCGCTCATGGTGGATCTGTACGAGCGCTACCGCGACCGCGGGCTCGAGATCGTGGGGCTGGCGTACGAGGTCACGGGCGACACCGCGGTGGACGGGGCCATCGTGCGGCGGTACCGGGACAAGTTCGGGATCCCGTTTCCGCTGCTGCTGGCCGGGGTGAACGACAGCGAGAGCCCGGGCGAGACGCAGCCGCAGCTGGCGGGGCCGATCGCGTTTCCCACGACGATCTTCCTGGATCGCAGGGGGCGCGTGCGGAAGGTGCACGCGGGGTTCTACGGGCCGGCCATTGGCGCGGCGCACGAGGCGTTGCTGCGCGAGTTTCACCGCACGGTGGAGGCGCTGCTGGCGGAGCCGCAGGTGCGCTGAGGTTTCGAGGGGAGTCGCCGGTCGGCGCGGGTGGGCGCGGCTGCAAGCCGCGGCTCGGCGGCGCCCGCTGAAGCGGTGCGATCTGACGCCCGTTGACGGGCCGGCGCCGAGCCGCGGGTTCACCCGCGCATGAGGGCTGGCGGCTGTTTCCCGCACCAAGGGAGGAGCATTCCATGGGCCTGTTCTGGGATCTCATCCAGCAGAGTCAGATCGGGGAGCAGCGCCAGCGGGCAACCTCGCTCGAAGCGCGGGTGGCCGCGCTGGAAACGCAGGTCGCGGAAACGCGTCGCTTGCTGACCGCGCTCCTCAAGCACCTGGAAACCCACTTCGGGAAGGACATTGACCGCGACGGCAAGGTGGGCTGAGCGGGGTGGCGTCCCACCCGGCCAACCCGGAATCACAGTCGGCCGGTCAGCGCTTCGATCTCGATGATCTCTCGTCGGACCCGGCGGCAGCCGGGTGTCGCCCGGTTGCCGACGACCGGCGATCACCGCGATTGCGCAGTCCGTCCAGAAGGTCGCGCATCGGAAAGCACGGCCACTCCAACTCCATGCGTCGCTCGGGAGGACAGCCGGGGGCCGGGAGATGGGGAATGCACCCACGGTCCAGTCGGCCAGGCAATGCGCGCGTCGCGTTGAGAATGCGTTTCATGAGGGTCCTCCGTCCTCCCTGCCAATCTACTCCAGTCAGGGCCGCGCCCGTTCCACCGTCCGACGCCGACCCGCGGGTTCACCCGCGCCCTGCGACCGCGCAGTCGTTCATCCCACCGCCTCGACCTCCATCCCCTTGCCCAGCGACGCCCGGATCAGGTCCCGGTTCAGCCGCGCAATGAAGTCCAGGCTGATCCCCTTGGGGCACGCCGCCTCACACGACCCGTGGTTGGTGCAGCTGCCGAAACCCTCGGCATCCATCTGGCCGACCATGTCGAGCACCCGCGAGAACCGTTCCGGCTGGCCCTGCGGCAGCAATCCGAGATGCGAGATCTTGGCCGCGGCAAACAGCATGGCGCTGCCGTTGGGGCACGCCGCCACGCACGCACCGCACCCGATGCACGCCGCCGCATCCATGGCCCGCTCCGCGTCCCGCTTGGGGACGGGCACCGCGTTGGCGTCCGGTGCCGCGCCGGTGCGGATCGAGATGTAGCCGCCCGCCTGCATGATCCGGTCGAAGGCGCCGCGGTCCACCACGAGGTCCTTGAGCACCGGAAAGGCCGCGGCCCGCCACGGCTCCAGCCAGAGGGTGTCGCCGTCCCGGAAGCTCCGCATGTGGAGCTGGCAGGCGGTGACCCGCTGCACCGGCCCGTGCGGCCGGCCGTTGATCACCATGCCGCACGTTCCGCAGATGCCCTCGCGGCAGTCGTGCTCGAACGCGATCGGGTCCTTGCCCTGCTCGATCAGCCGCTGGTTCAGGACATCGAGCATCTCCAGAAACGACATGTGCTCGTCGGCATCCGGCACCTCGTAGCGCTCGAACCGCCCGGACGGAGCGCCGCTCGCCTGACGCCAGACGTTAAGGGTGAGACGCATTACTTGTAGCTCCGCGTCGCGAGTTTGACGTATTCGAACACGAGCGGCTCCTTGTGCAGCCGCGGGTCGTTATCGGGGCCGGTGTACTCCCAGGCGCTGACGTGCGCGAACCGTTCGTCGTCGCGCTTGGCCTCGCCGTCCGGGGTCTGGTGCTCTTCGCGGAAATGGCCGCCGCATGATTCGTCCCGGGCCAGCGCGTCCTGGCACATCAGCTCGGCAAACTCGAGGAAGTCGGCGACCCGGCCCGCCTTCTCCAGCTCCTGGTTCAGCTCCACGCCGGTGCCGGGCACCCGCACGTCCGCCCAGAACTCCTCGCGAATCCGCGGGATCTCGGCGAGCGCCCGCTCGAGACCTGCCCGGTTCCGCGCCATGCCGCACTCGTTCCACATCACGCGGCCCAGCTCACGGTGGAACGTATCCACCGTCCGCTTCCCATTCACGCCGAGCAGCCGGTTGGTCACCTTGGTGGCCTGGGCCTCGGCGGCCGTGGCCTCGGGCGCGTTGTGCGCCACGGGCGCCAACTTGGCCGTCGTGAGGTAGTCGCCGATGGTGTACGGCAGCACGAAGTAGCCGTCGGCCAACCCCTGCATCAGGGCGCTCGCCCCCAGCCGGTTGGCGCCGTGGTCCGAGAAGTTGGCCTCGCCGATCACGTACAGCCCGGGCAGCGTGCTCATGAGGTTGTAATCCACCCAGAGCCCGCCCATGGTGTAGTGGGGCGCCGGGTAGATGCGCATGGGCACCTGGTACGGATTCTCCCCCGTGATCTGCTGGTACATGTCGAACAGGTTGCCGTAGCGCTCGGCGATGGTGTTCCGGCCGAGCCGGCCAATGGCCTCCTCGAAATCGAGGTAGACGCCGTTGCGCTCGGCTCCCACGCCGTGACCGCCGTCCACCATCTCCTTGGCGCGCCGCGACGATACGTCGCGTGGCGAGAGATTGCCGTAGCTGGGGTAGATCCGCTCGAGATAGTAGTCCCGCTCCACCTCCGGGATGTCCTTGGCCGCCCGCGTGTCGCCGGCTTTCTTCGGCACCCAGATGCGGCCGTCGTTCCGCAGCGACTCGCTCATCAGCGTGAGCTTGGACTGGTACTCTCCCGACTGCGGGATGCAGGTGGGGTGGATCTGCGTGTAGCACGGGTTGGCGAACGCGGCGCCGCGCCTGTGGGCGCGCCACGTGGCGGTGACGTTGCAGGCCTTGGCGTTGGTCGAGAGAAAGAACGCGTTGGCGTAGCCGCCGGTGCCCAGCACCACGGCGTGCGCCATGTGCGAGCTGATCTTCCCGGTGACCATGTCGCGCACGACGATGCCGCGGGCCTGTCCGTCCACCACGATCACGTCCAGCATTTCGGTGCGCGGATACATCGTGACCGTCCCGGCCGCGATCTGCCGCTCCAGCGCCGAGTAGGCGCCAAGCAGGAGCTGCTGACCGGTCTGGCCCCGCGCGTAGAACGTGCGGGAGACCTGCGCGCCGCCGAAGGAGCGGTTGGCCAGGAGTCCGCCGTACTCGCGCGCGAACGGCACACCCTGCGCCGCGCACTGGTCAATGATGTTGAGGCTCACCTGCGCGAGGCGGTAGACGTTGGCCTCGCGCGCGCGGAAGTCGCCGCCCTTCACGGTGTCGTAGAACAGCCGGAAGATGCTGTCGCCGTCGTTCTGGTAGTTCTTGGCGGCGTTGATCCCGCCCTGGGCGGCAATGCTGTGGGCGCGGCGCGGGCTGTCGTGATAGGTGAAGCACTTGACCCGGTAGCCCAGCTCACCCAGCGTGGCCGCGGCGGAGCCGCCGGCCAGGCCGGACCCCACGATGATGATCTCGTATTTCCGCTTGTTGGCGGGGTTCACCAGCTTGAGGTCGAACCGGGCCTTGTCCCATTTCTGCTCGATGGGACCGTCGGGCACGCGGGAGCGCAGTTCCATCTACCCTGCCCTCACTTCAGCACGCCGAGCTGCACGGCAACCGGCACCGACGCGAACCCGACGAAGAGAACGATGGCGAGCACGGCGGCCACACCCCGCCGCCACGCATTGTATTTGGGATGATTGAGGCCGAGCGTCTGGAGCCCGCTCCAGGTACCGTGGTAGAGGTGCATGCAAAGGATGAACACCGCCCCAACGTACGCGGACGCCGCCAGCAGGCTCTCGAGCCCCACGACCAGGTTGTGATACGCCGCGCCCGGAATGAAATCCGGGTGGGCGTCCCCGGTGGTGAAGTGCAGGAGGTGATAGACGACGTAGACGCCGATCAGCAGGCCGCCCCAGCGCATGGTGCGCGACGCCGGATTGGTCTCCAGGTGCGGCGTCTTCTCGTACTCCACGGGCCGGGCCCGGCGCGAGAGCAGCCACAGCTGGATGCCGAACAGCGCGTGAATCAGCACCGACCCGAGCAGCACCACGCGGACCACCCACAGGGCCTGCTCGTGCCCGAAGAACGGCGCGCCGAGGGCCCGCAGCTCTTCCGCGTAGGTGTCGAAGTACTCGGCCCCCATGAATGCCTTCAGGTTGCCGATCATGTGGACGATGACGAAACCGAGCAGGATGAAACCGGTCACCGCCATCAGCACCTTCTTGCCGACGGTGGTGCGATAGAAGGCCGAGACCCGAGCCATTACGTCTCCGGACACGACAGGAAGGAAAGCGAACGCCGGAGTTTACCTGTGCGTTACGCGCGTGAGCAAGCCGATTGCCGATAGCCGATAGCCGATAGCCGATTCCTGCCGGGGCAGGTAACGCTCGGCCATCGGCCATCGGCTATCGGCTATTGCCCGAACAGACGTTCGAGCGGCGGGAGGGCGAGCAGTGAGGCGCCGTCCACGGCGGACGCACCGACGCGTACGGCCCAGTGGAGGTGCGGGCCGGTGACGCGACCCGAGGCGCCGACGCGACCGATGAACTGGCCGGGGCTCACCGTGTCGCCCTCGGCGACGAGGATCTCGCTGAGATGGAGGTAGGACGTGATCAGGCCGGCGCCGTGGTTCAGGGAGACGATCCGCCCGGCGTAGTAGAAATCGCCGATGAGCGCCACGACACCCCGATTGGCCGCCCGCACGGGCGCGCCGACCACGCCGTCGTAGTCGGTGCCGAGGTGGCGACTGCGGATCTGGCCGTTGAAGACGCGGCCAATGCCGAAGACGCTCGTGACCCGGCTCGCCCGCGGCGGCACGAAGTCGGTCCACCAGAGGCGCGGGGCGACCAGGGCGTCCGCGGTGACGCGCCGCCCCGCCGCCGCCTCCCTGGCGATCCGGACCTGGAGCGCCGAGTCCGGCGGGCGCGTGAAACGCGGATCCACGGAGAGCCGCTCGGTCGGGAACCGCGCCCG
>Ga0214471_10002608_pt1 | contig 14106 bp, 11 predicted proteins | sample RVTome_5_FD_207665 | JGI IMG/M metagenome (GOLD analysis project Ga0214471, IMG submission 207665) | Soil microbial communities from uranium-contaminated site in the Upper Colorado River Basin, Wyoming, United States - RVT142D155 | ecosystem: Environmental > Terrestrial > Soil > Contaminated >...
AGAGGCGCCGGCCGCCGGTTAGCCGGAGCGCCCGCGCTCCCGCAGGTGCGCCTCGACCCGGCGCAGGTCGTCGGGCGTGTTGATCCCCAGCGCCTCGATCGGGTGCGTCACCGGGAAGGTGTGCACCGTCCGGCGGCGCGCCAGCCAAGGGACGAAGGGAAGGAAGTTCGCCTCGCCGCTGCCGCCCTCCGGGCGCGCCTCGCCGGCAAAGCGCGCGAGCTCGCCCGCGAAGGCGTCGCGCACCAGGCAGAAGAGGCCGGCGTCGCTCTCGCCCGCCGCCGGCATGGCGTCGCCCTCGCGGCGGTGGAGGACGTCGACGATGCGGCCGCCCGCGTCGCGCACGAAGTGCACGTAGGGCTCGGCCAGGCGCGCGGTCGGCAGGGTGAGCGCCGCGTCCGGCGCCTCCTTCTCCGACGCCCGTGCCAGCCTCTCGACGGTGCGCGGCGCGATCGCCACCTGGTCGCACCAGGTAATCCAGACGCGCTCCGGACGCAGCCGCTCGACCCACGGTGCGGCGGCGAGGATCGCCGGGAGCATTCCCGTCGGCCGCGGCTGCAGCGCGATCTCGGCTGCGAGCTCGAGCGCGCGACAGCGCGCCCGCACGGCGTCGGCCGCCGCGGGGGCGACGACGAGCACCACCTCGTCGACCCTCTGCCGGTAGAGCTCCACGAGGTGGTCGAGCATCGGCCGCCCGGCGACCGGATGGAGGAGCTTGGGCAGCGGCGAGCCGAGCCGGCTCCCGGTGCCGGCCGCGGGGACGACAAGAAGGCGCTTCACCGGTGCTCCCCCACTCTCGCCCACCGCGCTCATCCCTTCCGGTAGCGGCGGAAGGTGCGCACCGCGACGAGCCAGTCGCGGAGGCCGATCTTCTTGCCCTCGGCGCGGCTGCGCGGCCGGTAGCGAATCGGCACCTCCTCGATGCGGCGCCCGCGCGCCAGCAGCCGAGCCGTGATCTCGTGGTCGAGCTCGAAGCCGCTCGTCGCGAGCGGCAGCTCGCGGAGGACGGGAGCGCGGAAGAGCTTGTAGGCGGTGACGGTGTCGGTGAGCCAGCGGCCGGTGAAGACCCAGCCGACGAGGCTCAGCGCGCGGCCGCCGAGATAGGCGCTCCACGACTGCCCCGGGCGGCGCCCGCCGCGCAGGTAGCGGCTGCCGTAGACGGCGTCGGCGCCGGTCGCGGCAAGGGCGTCGAGCATCGGCAGGTAGTCCTCCGGCTCGTACTCGAGGTCGGCGTCCTGGATGAGGAGGAGCTCGCCGGTGGCGACCTCGATCGCGCGCCGCACCGCCGCCCCCTTGCCCAGGTTGCGCGGCTGGCGCTCGAGCCGCACCCCCGGCGCCCGGGCGGCGATCGCCGCGGTCGCGTCGCTCGAGCCGTCGTCGACGACGACGATCTCCTTGCGCGCGGCGTGGCGCGAGACGTCGACGGCGAGGATCTTCTCGAGCAGCGCGCCGAGGAAGCGCTCCTCGTTGTACGCCGGCACCAGGATGCTGAGCGTCGTCGAGGCGGCTGCGGGCCGCGGCGGCGCCGCGCTCATTCGCCGCCTCCGCTGCGGCCCGCCGGCGCGGCACTCGGTAAGAGGGCCGCGCGCAGCCGGACGAGATCCTCGAAACCGCCGAGAAAGCGCGGGTGCTCCACCGCCGCGCCGCTGCGCACGGCGGCGGCCCACGCCCCCGCCCCGAGCGCGGCGGCGAGGCCCGCCGCGCTGTCCTCGATCACCAGCGCGCGCTCCGCCCGCGTGCGCACGCGCTCGAGGACGCGCCGGTAGACGTCGGGCGCCGGCTTGCCGGCGGCGACGTCCTCGGCGGCGACCACCGCGGCGAAGAGCTCGCCGAGAGCGAGGCGCTCGAGCGCCGTCTCGACCGCGCGGCGCGAGGCTCCGGTGCCGATGGCGAGGGTGAAGCCGTCGCGCGCCAGCTCGTGCACCACGCCGCGCGCGTCGGGAAAGACGACGTCGCCCGCCGCCGCGTGCAGGCGGGCGCGCGCCTGCTTGAACGCCACCCATTCCGCGATCCGCTCGGGCGAGGGCGAGAGCGCCGCGGTGCGCTCGCGCACGACGTCGAGAGTCCGCCGCCCGGCGATCGTCTCGTAGGGCGGGCCGGCGACGCCGACCAGCCGCCAGAGGTCGTCCCACGCGCGGCGATGGCCAGCGCTGGTGTCGACGAGCACGCCGTCGAAGTCGAAGACGACGAGCTCGATCCCGCGGCTCGCGCGCGCGGCGGATCGCACGCGCCTCAGCTCCGCGCCGAGCGCGCCGGCGCGCGCCGCGCCGCGCCGGCGCTCCCCCCGACCCGCTCGCGCGCCCCCGCCGCGCCCGACTCCCGCCGGCGCCGCGCGAGCCGCCAGCGCAGCATGCCGACGAGCGCCGCGAGGCCGACACCGACGGTGGGCCGCTCCACCTGGTCGGGCGACATGGCGAAGAAGCGCACCGGCGTCTCGAAGAGCTCGCCGCGCGCGCCGAGGACCGCGGAGAGCAGGCGCTGATTGAGGAGCCGCGGATCGCCCGCGACGACCTCGGGAGTGAGGTGCCCGGCGCGCACCGCCCGGACTCCCGTCAAGGTGTCCGAGACGTAGCGGCCGTGCAGCGCCAGGCAGGCGAGGCTGAGCAGATGGCTGCCGACGTAGCTCACCGCGCCGATCAGCCGATGGCCGCGGTAGCGCAGGCGGTACGACTCGCGGATGTCGCGCAGCGAGAGCCGCCGGCTGCCCCACACGGCGTCGAGGCTTCCACCGACGAGCAGCGCGGCGACGTTGACGATCTCCTCGCCGAGGTAGCGGCCGGAGGACTCGAACAGAATCACGTCGTCGAAGCCGCGCCCCGCGGCTTCGCGCACGAGCTCCGTCTCGTCCGCCGGTCCGGCGTCGTCGCGAGCGAGGTTCTCGCAGGCGAACGGCAGCGCGGCGGCGAAATCGGCCGCCAGCGTCTGCGGCGAACGATAGAGCACGGTGAACCGCGCCGGCACCTCGCCCAGGCCCGCGCGCAGCGCCTCGAGCAGCGTCTGGCTCACCTTGTCGAGCGACTCGGTCGAGAGCAGCACGACGCCGATGCGCCGCTCGGCCGAGCGCGCCAGGAACGACTCGACGAAGGGCGTCAGCACGCGCTCGGCGTCGTGCCGGCCGCTCGCCTCCTCCTCGAAGTCGGCGATGCGCAGCAGGCGCGGATCCTCGACGCTCCGCAGCCGCCCGAGCGGCAGGTAGGGCCGCCGCTCGTCGGGGCTCGCCGGGTCGTTGAGCAGGCAGTGGGTGACGAGGCGCGGCGCGGCGACGGCGAGCTCCCCCCGCCGCCGCAAGAAGTGGAGCGCCCGGTGCCGCAGCTCGACGGCGCTCAGAGTCGGGATGTCGGCGTCGGCCTCGAGGTTGGTGACGAGGAGCTTGATCGCTCCGAGATTGCCGGCGATCGCCTCGGCGATCCCCGGCACGAGGTAGGAGGGGAAGAGGCTCGAATGCTGGGTGCCGGGGGCGTAGACGACGAGGTCGGCGGCGGCCAGGCGCGCGAGGAGGCGCGGATTCGCCGCCGGTCGCGCCGCGCGCCCCGCCAGGAGGGCCGCGAGCTCGGCGCGGCTCGCGCCCGCGAGCCGCTCTCGCTCCGCGGCGCCGATCGGGCGCTCGACGAGGAAGATGTCGTCGATCGCGCGGTCGGCGGCGACGATCTCGGCCTCGCTCGCGAGCAGGCGGCCGTCGCGGTCGATGGCGACGAGCCAGGCGTTGCCGCCGTCGGTGACGTTGTCGACCGTTCCGGCGGCGAGTCCGAGCAGCGCGCAGTAGTCGTCGAGCGCGCGGTCGAAGCGCCGCCCGGCGGCGAGGAAGCGGCCGGCGAAGACGAGGTTGCCGAGGCAGCAGTCGCCGAAGCGGAAGTCGGCGCCGCGGCGGGCGAGCTCCGCCTCGAAACGATCGAGGCTCTCGCCGACGCCGGCGCGCTCGGCGGGAGCGAGCGCGGCGGCCAGCGCGCCGAGACGGGCGAGGAACGGATCGCCGGCCGCCGCGCCGCGGCCGCGCGCCGCGGCCAGCGCCGCCGCCGCGGCGGCGGCGTCGGCGTGCTCCGGCAGTCGCTCCTCGAGCAGGTCGACGAGGGCGGCGCTCGCGCTGCGCAGCGCGCGCGCCAGTCGCGCGGCGTTCTTGCGGAAATCGGACGGGCCGAGGCAGTCGCCGAGGAAGCGGCGCAGCGCCCCGGTCGAGCGCCCGTCGTCGAAGCCGTTGATCGCCAGAGTGAGCTCGACGCGCGGATCGGCGACGAGGCGCTCGGAGAGCACGGCCGAGCCGCGGCCGCCCGAGAAGACCACGACGCGGACGTGCCCGCCCGCGGCGCCGGCCGGCGCGCTCACCGCCGCTCCCGGCGGCGCGCCCGCGTCGCGCCGTCTCGCCTCGCCGTCGTCAGGACCATGCCGGAGAGGGATCGTGCCCGCGCAGCAGCTCCTCGCGGCAGCGCCAGAGGAGCGCCCAGGTGAGCGCGAGCGGCAGCGCCTTGGCGAGCGCGGCGGCGAGCTGCGCGGCGGGCGACGCGGACGGGAGATGAGCGCGCACGAGCTCGACCACGACCATGTTCTGCCCGATCGAGAGGAGAACGATCGCCGCGAGCAGGGCGCGGCCGACGGCGGGGAGCCGCGCCTCGCGGGCGAGCAGGAAGGCGAGGAGCGGCAGCAGCAGCATGAGATAGTGCTCCCACACCGTCCGCGAGACGAGCAGGAAGAAGGGCAGCGAGAGCAGGAGGGCGAAGTGCCCGCGCGCGGCCCCGCTCCACCCCCGGCGCCGCGAGCGCCGGACGAGGAGCGCGAAGGTGACGGCGACCGCGGCCATGACGAGCGGGACCGCCCAGCCGGCCCGCTCCGCAGCGGGCGCGCCGCGCGCCGCGAGCGCCGCGCGCGCCTCGTCGATCGGCACGAAGAGCGAGCTGTTGTAGTGCCAGCCCTTGGGCAGCGCGAAGCCGAAGCTCAGCTTGGCGAGCAGCTCGAAATGCAGCTCCCAGCCGAAGAGCGCGACCGACAGCGCGCCCGTGCCGGCGCCGATCGCCGCGGCGCCGGCGAGGAAGCGCCGCCCCGCGAAGAGGCCGGCGAAGGCGAGGCCGAGGACGAGGGCGGGCTTGATCGTCACCGCCACGACGTAGGCGGCCGCCGCCGCGAGCGATCGCCCTGCCGTCTGCCAGGCGAGCGCGGCGACGAGGAGGAGCAGCACCGTCGGCGTCGTCTGCCCGCCGGTGCGGTAGACGGTCCACAACGGCTGGAAGAGCAGGGCGAGCAGGCAGAAGCGCGAGAGGAATTGCTCGCGCTCCGCCTCGGCGGCGAAGCGGCGGTAGAGCCGGTAGACGAGGAGCAGGGACGCCGCGAGAGCGAGCGTCACTTGCAGCTTGAAGGCGACGAGCGCCGCGCCGGGGGGCAGCCAGGCGAGCGGCACGTAGTAGAGGCCGGAAAGCGGCGTGCCCCAGAAGGCCATCGTGCCCTGCGGTGGCCGGCCGGCGATCGGACGCTCGGGATGGTAGAGGTCGGCGGCCTGGCCGGCCACGACCCGGCGCCCGGTGTCGTAGAAATTGGCGAAATCCCAGCCGGCTCCCGCCGGGACGACGATTCCGGCCGTCGTTGCCAGCGCCAGGAGCGTCAGGCACGCGACCGCCAGCCGGCGCTGCCTGCCGCCCGCGGCTGCTGATTCTGCGCTCGCGCCGATCATCATCCATCGCCGACCGCCTGCTGCCCACGAATCGCGCCGGCGCCCACCGGCGCACGGTCGGCGCGTGCCGCCTGGAGCGCCGATCCCGAGTGGCGCGGATCCTAGCATCGCCCCCGGCGGCCTCCCGGCGCGCTTCGCCGCAATGACGAGTCGCGATAACGTCGGCGGCGGAGGTCACCGTTCGCCATGAGACGCCCGTACTCCGTGCCGCTCTCGCTGCTCGTGGCCGCCATGCTCGCCTCCGCCTGCGCGAGCCTGCCCGACGTCAAGAAGTACTTGCCCGGCGGCAAGAAGCTGCCCCCGGATTCCTCGGCGCGGGCCGCGAGCGATGTCCCGGAGGTTTTCCAGAGCCCGGCCGGTCTGGATCCCGGCGGCGCCTGCCGCGACCCGATGCACGACCCGCGCGACGGCCGTGCGGTGAAACTCGTGCGCTCGGCCGCGGGCCGCGGCGACTACGAAGTGCCGGAGGGGCGCTACGGCGTCGCCAAAGGCGAGCTGCTGCGCATCGACTGCCGCGACGGCCACCCGCTCGGAATCGTCGAGCGCTGAGGCGGGGGCGCGGCAGCGCCAAGGCGGCGCGTGAAGAATCGTCGAGCGTCATAGGCTGGGGCGCGATGGAGCCGCCGTTCCGAGACCTGCGCGCCTACCTCGCTCGCCTCCGCCGCGACGGCGACCTCGCCGAGGTGGCGGCTCCCGTCTCGGCGCGGCTCGAGGTCGCCGAGATCCACCGTCGCGTGATCGCCGCCGGCGGCCCCGCGCTCCTCTTCACCAACGTCGAAGGCGCCGACGTGCCGCTGGTGACGAATCTCTTCGGCACCAAGCGCCGCGCCGAGCTCGCCTTCGGCCCGCGCCCTTTCGAGCTCGTCCGCGATCTCGTCGCGCTGGCGCAGGAGTCGCTGCCGCCGCGGCCGTCCCGCCTCTGGCAAGAGCGGCGTCTGCTCGCCGATCTGTTGCGCGTGGGGATGAAATCCCGGCGCCGCGCCCCGGTAACCGAGAGCGTGACGCGCGACGTGCGCCTCGACCGGCTGCCCGTCATCACCTGCTGGCCGCAGGACGGCGGCCCCTTCGTCACCCTGCCGCTCGTGCTCACCGAGCATCCCGACGGCCACGGCTCGAACCTCGGCATTTACCGCATGCAGGTGCACACGCCGTCGACCACCGGCATGCACTGGCAGATCGGCAAGGGCGGCGGCTTCCACTACGCCGTCGCCGAGGCCCGTGGCGAGGCGCTGCCGGTGACCGTCTTCCTCGGCGGCCCGCCGGCGCTGATGCTCGGCGCCGTGGCGCCGCTGCCCGAGAACGTCCCCGAGCTCCTCCTCGCTTCGCTGGTCGCCGGCCGCAGGCTCGGCACGACGAGCGGGCCCGACGGCCGCCGCCTGCTCGCCGACGCCGAGATCGCGCTCGGCGGACGCGTCGCCCCCGCCGTGCGCCGGCCGGAGGGACCGTTCGGCGATCACTACGGCTACTACTCGCTGCGCCACGACTACCCGGTCTTCGAAGTCGAGTGGATCGCTCGGCGACGCGATGCCATCTACCCCGCCACCGTCGTCGGCAAGCCGCGCCAGGAGGACTTCTACCTCGGAGATCTCCTGCAGGAGCTCCTCTCGCCGCTCTTCCCGCTCGTCATGCCGGGCGTCGTCGATCTCTGGTCGTACGGCGAGACCGGCTACCACTCGCTCGCCGCCGCCGTGGTGCGCGAGCGCTACGCGCGGGAGGCGATGGCGTCGGCGTTCCGCATCCTCGGCGAAGGGCAGCTGTCGCTCACCAAGTTCCTGCTCCTTACCGACGGCCGCGTCGATCTGCGCGACTTCCGCGCGACGCTCGAGCACGTCCTCGCGCGCACGCGGCCGGAGACCGATCTCTTCGTCTTCGCGAACCTGTCGATGGACACGCTCGACTACACCGGCCCCGAGGTCAACCGCGGCTCGAAGGGGGTGTGGCTCGGCCTCGGCGACGCCGTGCGCGAGCTGCCGCGCGAGTTCCGCCCCGCCGTCGCGCCGCCGTCGGACGCACGCGATCCGCTCGTCTTCTGCGGCGGCTGCCTGGTAGTCGGCGCGCCCGCCTACGCCGCGGCGCCCGACGCCGCCGCCCGCTTCGCGGCGCACCCCGCTTTCGCCGGCTGGCCGCTCGTCGTCGTCACCGACGAGCCGCGCCGCGCCGCCCGCAGCGCGATCAACTTCCTGTGGACCACTTTCACCCGCTTCGAGCCGGCCGCCGACATCCATGCCGCCGCGGCGCGCATCGCGCGCAACCACGTCGCGCGCACACCGCCGATCGCGATCGACGCGCGCTTGAAGCCGGGCTTTCCCGGCGAGCTCCTCTGCGACGACGAGACCGCCGCCACCGTCACGCGGCGCTGGCGCGAGTACTTTCCGCGGCGCGCGGTCGAGATGGGCGACTCGCGCCTGGCTCACCTCGATCCCGGCTGACCCGCCGGCGCCAACGCGCTGTTACGATCCGCGGCATGGACGAGCGGCCCGCGAAGCCGAGGCGGCGACCAACGCTGCTGGTGCAGATCGCCGTCGCGCTGGCGCTCGTCGGCGTCGTCCCGCTCGCGCTCGCCGTCTGGCAGCTCGTCGACGTCAATCGCGACGCGCTCTTCGAGCAGCTGCTGCGCACCCACACCATCGCGGCGCGCACCGCCGCCGACGCCATCGACAGCTTCGTCGCCAGCCAGGCCGTGCTCGCCTCCGCCACCGCCGCCGATCCGCGTCTGACCTCCCATCCGACCTCGCTCGAGGCACAGCAGGTGCTCGGCGATTCGCTGGCGGCGTGGAGCGCCGCCGGCGTCGCCGGCCTCGTCGTGCTCGATCGCGACGGCGACGTCGGCCTGCAAGTGCGCACGCGCGCCGAGGCGGCGATCGTCGACCAGCTGGCGGCGCAGGCGCTCCGAGACGAGGCGACGCTCGCCATTGTCGACGGCCGGCTGTGGGCGACGGTGCCGGTCGCGCTCGCGGCCTCGGGAGCGACGCTCGTGCTCGTCTCCGACGCCCAAGCGATCGGCCGCGCCCTCACCGAGCACGAGCTCGGCGAGCAGGCGCGCATCGCCCTCTTCCACCGCGACGGCCAGGCGCTCGCCGGCGCTCCCGGCGGCGCCGACGTGCTGCCCACGGCGCTCGCCGAGGCCGCCTTCTCCGGCGGCCTCTCCGGCGCCGGACGCTTCCGCGAGCCCACCGGGCGCGAGGTGGCCGGCGCCTTCTCGGCGGCGCAGGGCGGCCGCTGGATCGTCGTCTCGCTGCAGCCCGGGACCATCGCCGAGGCGGCCGCGCACCGCATGACGCGCCGCTCGATCGTCGCTGTCGCCGCCTCGCTGCTCCTCGTCGTGGCGCTGAGCGCCGCGGCGTGGAGCGGCTTCGTCCGCCCCCTGCGCGCGCTGCTCGCCGCCCGCCGCGCCGAGGCCGACGCGCACGCCGCCGCCGAGCCGATGGGGTCGGAGACCGAGGAGCTCCGCCACGCGCTCGAGGAGCTCGAGCGGCGGGCGCGCGAGAAGCAGGCGCTCGACGCCATCTTCCTCGGCCGTTACCAGGTGCGCGAGCGGATCGGCTCCGGTGGCATGGGCTCGGTCTACCGCGGCTGGGACCCGCGCCTGCAACGCACGGTGGCGCTCAAGACGATCCAGATCGAGGCCGGGGACGGCGCGCAGGCGAGCGCCTCGAAGCTGCTCGCCGAAGCGGTCGCCGCTGCGCAGATCGTCCATCCCAACGTCGTCGCCATCTACGACGCCGAGGAGCGCGCGGGCGGTGCCTTCGTCGCCATGGAGCTGGTCGAGGGCGTCGGCCTCGACCGCTACCTCGAGCAGCGCGGCCGGCTCGACTGGCGCGAGGCGGTGCCGCTCGGCGTCGCGATGGCGAGCGGACTGGCGGCGGCGCACGCGCACGACCTGGTGCACCGCGACATCAAGCCCGGCAACGTGCTGCTCGGCCACGACGGCTCGATCAAGATCGCCGACTTCGGTCTCGCCACCTTCCTGCACAAGCTCAACGACGCCCCCGGCAGGGTCTTCGGCACGCCCGGCTTCATGGCGCCCGAGGCGCTGCAGGGGCGGCCCCTCGACGCGCGCAGCGATCTCTACGCCGTCGGCGTCGTGCTCTACCGCGCCGTGACCGGCCGCTACCCGGTGCGCGGCGCGACCTTCCGGCAGCTCATCCAGGGCACGCTGAGCGATCCGTCGCCGACGCCCGACGAGCTGCCCGAGGTGCCGCGCGAGGTCGCCGAGCCGATCTGCGCGCTGCTGCGCAAGCGGCCCGACGAGCGGCTGGCGCCGGCGTCGGAGGTGGCCGAGGTCCTCGCCGAGATCGCGCGCGAACACCGTCTGACCTGGCGACTCGACTTCACGCGCGGCGAGGCGACGTCCACTGCCAGCCCGTTCGTCGCCACCGCCAAGACGATGCGTCTCGACGCCGACCTCGCCTGATCGCGCGCACGCACCTTGGAGTCGTCGCTCACCTCCGTCGTCGTTCACGGCCTGCTGCTCGGCTGGAGCGTCGCCTGGCCGCCGGGACCGGTCAACGCCGAGATGATCCGCCGCGGCTTGACCGCGGGATTCGGCTCGGCGGTGGCGGTGGGGCTCGGCGCGTCGAGCGGCGACTTCCTGTGGGCGGCCGCCGTGGCGCTCGGCGCCGGCAGCCTCGCGGGGCTGCCCGGCGTGCGCCCGGCGCTCGGCGCGATCAGCCTCGCGCTGCTTCTCTTCCTCGCCTGGACCTTCTTCCGCGGCGCCTGGCGGAGCTGGCAGCGACAGCGCGCCGGCGCGGCGCCGGCGCCCATGACCGGGCGGTTCGACTCCACTCACGGCGGCTTCGTGCTCGGGCTGACGATGGCGCTATCGAGCCCGTGGAACCTCGCCTTCTGGCTCGCCGTCATCGGCCAGCAAGCCGGCACGACGCTCTCGCTCGGCCGCTCGCTGGTGCTGGCGACCGCCGTCGTCACGGCCGCCGTGGCGTGGACGTTCTTCCTCTGCACCGGCGTGCGGCTGGGGGCGCGCTTCGCGACGCCGGCGTGGGAGATCGGGACGAGCGCGGGGACGGGACTGCTGATGCTCTATTTCGCGGCGCGGCTGGTGGTGCGACTCGCGGCATAGCGCTCGGACGAAGGTAGGATGGGCCGCCTGCCGACCGACGAAACGAGAGCGATGGAGATCCACGACGACATCCTCGGCACGATGGGCAACACCCCCATCGTGTCGCTGCGCCGCTACCACCCGACCGGGGCCTGGCTGGTCGCCAAGCTCGAGTTCTTCAACCCCGGCTCGAGCGTCAAGGACCGCATCGGCATCGCCATGATCGAGGCCGCCGAGCGCGAGGGCAAGCTGACGCCGGGCATGACGATCGTCGAGCCGACCTCGGGCAACACCGGGCTCGGCCTCGCCATCGCCGCGATCCTGCGCGGCTACGAGCTCGTCTGCACCGCGTCGGAGAAGATCTCGCAGGAGAAGATCGCGCTGCTCGAGGCGCACGGCGCCGAGGTGATCGTCTGCCCGGTCGACGTGCCGAGCGATGACCCACGCTCCTACACCAAGACCGCCGAGCGCATCGCACGCGAGCGCGGCGCCTTCCTCCCCTACCAGTACTTCAACCCCGCCAACCCCGGCGCCCACTACGAGACCACCGGCCCCGAGATCTGGCGCCAGACCGACGGCGGAGTCACGCACTTCGTCGCCGGCATCGGCACCGGCGGCACCATCTCGGGCGTCGCGCGCTACCTCAAGGAGCGCAACCCGGAGGTCCACGTCCTCGGCGTCGACACCGTGGGCAGCGTCTACGACTACTTCCACGAGCACGGCCAGGTGCCGCCACCCGAGGAGCTCGGCCTCTACCTGATCGACGGCATCGGGCAGAGCTACATCCCCGAAAGCTACTGGCCGCAGTACATCGACGACGTCGTCGCCGTCGACGACCGTACCGCCTACCAGGCCGTCTTCGAGCTGGCGCGCACCGACGCCATCTTCACCGGCTCCTCCGGCGGCGCCGCCGTGCACGCGGGCCGCGAGCTGGCGCGCACGCTCCGCGACGACGCCCTCGTCGTCACCCTCCTGCCCGACTCCGGCGAGCGCTACCTCTCGAAGCTCAATCCGGAGTGGATGCGGTCCAAGGGCTTGATCGACTGAGCCACGGGCCGCGCGCCGGCGCCGGCGGCGCAAATACTTGACGTGTCAATGAATATCCAGATACCCTTCTCCCCGCCATGAGACGCCGCATCTCCGTCCGCACCGAGATCCGGCAGACCCGCCTCTTCCGCTCCGCGGCGGAGGAGGCGGCGGTCGGCCTCATCCTCACCGCCGACCACCTGGTCCGCTGCCTCGCCGTGGTCATCGAGCCGTCGGGCATCACCCACCAGCAATACAACGTGCTGCGCATCCTGCGCGGCTCGCACCCGCAGCCGCTGCCGACGCTCGAGATCGCCGAGCGCATGATCGAGCAGACGCCCGGCATCACGCGCCTGCTCGACCGGCTGGAGACGAAGCAGCTGGTGGCGCGCGAGCGCGGCAGCGACGACCGCCGCTGCGTCTACTGCCGGATCAGCGAGCGCGGGCTGGCGCTCGTCGGCGCGCTCGACGAGCCGGTGCGCGCGGTCGGCCGCGCGGCGTTCGCCACCCTGAGCCGCGCCGCCCAGCGCGAGCTCATTGCCCGGCTCGACGAGATCCGGGCGGCGCTGCGCGAGTAAGCGCCGCGCCTCGGTCCTGCTACGATCTCCGGCGTCGGCCGCGACCGCGGCCCGGCGCAGATCACTTTCCCGCCCTCCTCGGGAGGCTTCGTGTCGCGCAGATCCGCCTTCGGCTCGCTCCTCGCCCTCGCCGTCCTCGCCACCGCCTCGCCGCTCACCGGCAAGCCCGTCGACAAGAAAAAGGGAGGCGCCGAAGAGAAGAAGGAGGAGGGCCCGCTCTCCGCCGGCACCTTCGCCGGCATGAAGCTGCGCTCGATCGGGCCGGCGATGACCTCCGGCCGCATCGCCGACGTGGCGGTGGATCCGACCGACGGCAAGGTGTGGTGGATCGGGGTCGCCTCGGGCGGCGTCTGGAAAACGACCAACTCGGGCATCACCTGGACGCCGGTCTTCGACGGCGAGGGCTCGTTCTCGATCGGCGCGCTCGCCATCGACGGCGAGAACCCGAACATCGTCTGGGTCGGCACCGGCGAGAACAACAATCAGCGCAGCGTCGCCTACGGCGACGGCCTATATAGGACGATCGACGGCGGCAAGAGCTGGAAGAGGGTGGGGCTCGAGAAGGCCGAGCACATCGGCAGGATCGTCGTCGATCCGCGCGACTCGAACGTCGTCTGGGCGGCGGCGCAGGGGCCGCTGTGGAGCTCGGGCGGCGAGCGCGGCCTCTACAAAACGACCGACCTGGGCGAGACCTGGACGCAGGTGCTCGCGATCGACGACGACACCGGCGTCACCGACGTGGTGGTCGACCCCCGCGATCCCGACACCGTCTACGCCGCCGCTCACCAGCGCCGCCGCCACGTCTGGACCTGGATCGGCGGCGGCCCCGGCTCCGGGCTGCACAAGTCGACCGACGGCGGCAAGACCTGGCGCCAGCTGGCCGGCGGCTTCCCCGAGGGCGCGATCGGCCGCATCGGCCTGGCGATCTCGCCGCTCGACCCCGACGTCGTCTACGCCATGGTCGAGGCCGACGGCGAAGCGGCGGGCTTCTACCGCTCCGCCGACCGCGGCGAGAGCTGGGAGAAGCGCTCCGACTTCGCGTCCAGCGGCAACTACTACACCGAGATCTTCGCCGACCCGCACACGCTCGACCGCATCTACGCGATGGACACCTTCCTCATGGTCAGCGACGACGGCGGCAAGAGCTTCCGCCGCCTCGGCCAGAAGGCGATGCACGTCGACCACCATGCCATGTGGGTCGATCCCGACGACTCTGCGCACTACCTCACCGGCAACGACGGCGGTCTCTACGAGAGCTTCGACGGCGGCGCCACTTGGCGCTTCTTCGAGAACCTGCCGATCGCGCAGTTCTACCGCGTCAACGTCGACAACGACTGGCCGGTCTATCGCGTCTGCGGCGGGACCCAGGACAACAACTCGCTCTGCGGTCCGTCGCGCACGCTGCGCCACCAAGGCCCGGCCAACGAGGACTGGGAGATCACCCAGGGCGGCGACGGCTTCTGGACGGCGAGCGACCCGACCGATCCCCACATCGTCTACGCCGAGTCTCAGTACGGCGGCCTGACGCGGTTCGACCGCCGCAGCGGCGAGAACGTCGACATCCAGCCGCAGCCGGCGCCCGGCGAGGCGCCCTACCGCTGGAATTGGGACGCGCCGATGATCCTCTCGCCGCACTCGCCGACGCGGCTCTACTTCGCGGCCAACCGGCTCTTCCGCAGCGACGATCGCGGCGACAGGTGGACGGCGGTCTCGCCCGATCTCACCCGCCAGCTAGACCGCAATCAGCTCGAGGTGTTCGGCAAGGTGCAGCGGCCCGACGCGGTGGCAAAGAA
>Ga0214471_10002609_pt1 | contig 14106 bp, 9 predicted proteins | sample RVTome_5_FD_207665 | JGI IMG/M metagenome (GOLD analysis project Ga0214471, IMG submission 207665) | Soil microbial communities from uranium-contaminated site in the Upper Colorado River Basin, Wyoming, United States - RVT142D155 | ecosystem: Environmental > Terrestrial > Soil > Contaminated >...
CATCACGTGGCCATCGTCGCCCGCACCCAGGGCGACGAGGAGAAGCTGCCCACCGCCCTTCACCGCCTGGCCGGCGACGACCCCGCTCTGACCATCGAGCGGAACGACGAGACGCACCAGACGATCATCGGCGGGCTGGGCGAGATCCACGTCCAGATCGCGCTGGGTCGAATGGAACGCAAGTTCGGGGTGGCCGTCGATGTCCGCGACATCCAGGTCCCCTACCGCGAGACGATCCAGGCCGAATCCGAGGCCGAAGGCAAGTACAAGAAGCAGTCCGGCGGTCACGGACAGTTCGGTGTCTGCTCGCTTCGGCTCGAGCCGCTCGATCGCGGCCAGGGTTTCGAGTTCGTCGATGCCATCGTCGGCGGGGTGATCCCCCGGCAGTTCATCCCCGCCGTCGAGAAGGGCGTCCTCGAGACGATGGCTCGCGGCGGGGTGATCGGCTACCCCGTCGTCGATGTCAGGGTCACCGTCTACGACGGCAAGCACCACCCCGTCGACAGCTCGGAGATGTCGTTCAAGTCGGCGGCCCGGCTGGCCTTCCGGGCGGCCATGGCCAACGGCACGCCGGTGGTGCTCGAGCCCGTCAACCAGGTAACCGTCACGATCCCGCCCGAACACCAGGGCGACGTCATGGGTGATCTGAACGGGCGTCGCGGCCGCATCGATGGCACCGATGTCGACCAGTTCGGCAACCAGGTGGTCACCGCCCAGATCCCGGCCTCCGAGATGCTGCGCTACAGCATCGACCTGCGCTCGATGACCAGCGGGCGAGGGTCGTTCACCGCTCGCTTCGACCACTACGACGTGATGCCCAACCACCTCGTCGAAGCGATCCGCCGAGACGTCGCCGGCGACGACGACTGATCGTCTACTCCCCCGACCAGTCCTCGGGATTCGCCTCGGTGAACTGGTCGACCACCCCGCCGCCGGCGGCGTCAACCAGCACCAGGCCCCGGGTGGAGGGCGGCTCGTCGGCGCTGTACAGCAGGATCCGCCAGGTCGGCCGAGACATCACGCCCCGCCACGCGAGCTGGGCCGAGGCATGCCCGACGGCGAACCCCACTGCTTTGGAGGCCTCGACGAGTGCCTGCTGCTCATCGACCACCACGGGCCGGCCCGCCAGAATGCAGTAGAGACCAAAGGCGGCGAGTACGACACCAGCCCAGAGCAAGCCGTCGTTCACGAGCACGCCATCGTCACCGGCGGCGACGGCCAGGGTGATGCAGATGATCGCCGTCGCCAGGTACAGCACCCCAGGGATGCGGCGGCGGGCGTTGTCGGGGAACTGGTAGACGCCGACGTACGCCGAGGGGTCGAGGTCATCGGGCAGCTCGTCCCGGACGTCGTGGTCGTCGCTCATCGAGGTGACGGTACGGCGCTCACCATGCCTGGCGCATCTTGGACCAGGTGACGTCGAGCGCTTCGGGAAGCACCCGGGTGTTGGCGACCGAGGTCATGAAGTTGGTGTCGCCGCTCCAGCGGGGCACGACGTGGCCGTGGACGTGGCCGGGAATGCCCGCTCCCGCCGCCCGCCCGATGTTGAACCCGATGTTGACCCCTTCGGGGTCGTACACCGATCCGACGACCTCGGTTGCTCGTCGAGTGATCCCCCACACCTCCTCGGACTCCTCGTCGGTGAGCTCGTCGAGCCCACGGACATGGCGAAACGGGAGAACGAGGAGGTGGCCGGTGGAGTACGGGTAGGCGTTGAGGATGGCGAAAGCCGTCGAGCCGCGATGAACCACGAAGGTCTCGTCGTCGGTGAGACCCGAGGCCAGGATTCGGCAGAACACGCAGGCGGAGCCACCGGTGTCGACGTCGTCCGCATCGGGGACCGACGTCACGTACTCATGGCGCCAGCCGGTCCACAGGTGGTCGAGCGGCGTCACGAGTGGGTTGCCACCTCGTCGCGCAGCCGGTCGATGAAGTCGGCTAGGGGCACGCCGCGCTCGACATCGTGACCCCGCTGGTTGACGCCCGCCGTTCCGGCGGCGATGTCGTCGTCGCCCACAACCAGGATGTACGGCACCTTGGCCAGCTTGTGGCGTCGGATGCGGGCCCCGAGCGGTTCGTTGGCCGCCTCGACCTCGACTCGCAGGCCCTCCGCCCGCAAGCGCCCGGCGACGGTGCCGGCGTAGGGGTCGTGGTCGTCGCGCACACCGAGCACCACCACTTGGGTGGGTGCCAGCCACAGGGGCATCGCACCGGCATGGTGCTCGATCAGCACCCCGAAGAAGCGTTCCACCGACCCGAACAGCGCCCGGTGGATCATGTAGGGGCGGTGCCGGGCATTGTCGGCGCCCGTGTAGGTGAGGTCGAAGCGCTGGGGGAGCTGGAAGTCGACCTGGAGAGTGCCCATCTGCCACGGCCGCCCGATGGCGTCGCGGATGTGGATGTCGATCTTTGGCGCGTAGAACGCACCCTCGCCCTCGGCGATGCGGTAGTCGACCCCGGCCGCGCCGAGCGCGTTCTCGAGTGCGGCTTCGGCGCGATCCCACTCCTCCGGCTCGCCCACGAACTTCTCGGGTCGGGTCGAGAGGTCGGCGGTGAACTCGTCGAACCCGAACGTACCGAGCAAGCGCAAGACGAAGTGAAGCAGGCTCTCCAGCTCCTCGGCGAGCTGGTCTTCCGTGCAGTAGATGTGGCTGTCGTCCTGGGTGAACCCGCGCGCCCGGAACAGGCCGTGGAGCACTCCCGAGCGCTCGAACCGGTACACGGTGCCGAACTCGAAGAGGCGGAGCGGGAGGTCCCGGTACGACCGCGGCTGGGCCTTGTACACGAGGTTGTGCATCGGGCAGTTCATCGGCTTGGGGTAGTAGGTCGCACCCTCCATCTCCATGGGTGGGTACATCCCCTCGGCGTACCACTCGAGGTGCCCACTGGTCTCGAACAGCGTGCTCTTGGCCAGGTGTGGTGTCACCACGAACTGGTAGCCGGCCGCCTCGTGCTCCGCGCGGCTGTAGTCCTCCATGATCTTGCGGATGAGACCGCCCTTGGGGTGGAACACCGCCAGCCCGCCGCCGATCTCGGGCGGAAAGTGGAACAGGTCGAGCTCGACGCCGAGCTTGCGGTGGTCGCGTGCCTCGGCCTCCTCCAGCATCTTCAGGTGCGCGGTGAGGGCCTTCTTCGACTCCCATGCCGTGCCGTAGATCCGCTGGAGCATCGGGCCGCGCTCATCGCCCCGCCAGTAGGCCCCGGCGACCTTCTGGAGCTTGAAGTGGCCCAGCCGGCCGGTGCTGGGGACGTGGGGACCCCGGCACAGATCCACGAACCCATCCGTGTTGCGGTAGACGGTGACGACCGACGCATCCCCGCCCACCTCGCTGGAGTCGACGTTCTTGATGATCTCGCACTTGTAGGGCTGGTCGACGAACAGTGCCAGCGCCTCGTCGCGGGAGTGCTCGGAGCGGACGAAGGGCTGGTCGGCGGCGACGATCTCAGCCATGCGGGCCTCGATGCGTTCGAGGTCGTCTTCGTGAAACGTCGTCCCATCGGGGAGGTCGAAGTCGTAGTAGAAGCCGTGCTCGATCGGGGGTCCGATGGCGAACCGGGCGCCGGGGAAGAGATCGGTCACCGCTTGGGCGAGCACGTGGGCCGTGGAGTGACGCAACAGCTCGCGCCCCGCCTCGGATCCGGCCGTGATGATCGACACCGTCGCTCCATCGGGCACCGGCCGGCTGACGTCCCACTCCTCTCCATCGACGAGAGCCCCCACCGCCGCCGCGGCCAGACCCGATCCGATCGACGAGGCCAGGTCGGCCGCCGTCCCGCCGGCGGGCAGCTGGCGCTGCGATCCGTCGGGCAACGTCACGGTGATCTCGTCGGGCATGGTGGCGCAGGGTAGTGGTCGCGCTCTCAACGGACGAGAGCGTTGCGGAGGTCGTCGAGGGTGAGTCCGGTGACCGAAGCCAGGGCAGCCCCGGTGTTGTAGTCGGACGTCCCGGGGTGAGCGCGGCGGGACCCGACGGCGGCGAAGAAGTCGACCGGTGCCGGCCCGCCCGCAGCGCGGGCGATCGCCGCGAACGCAGCTTTCGACTCGCCGTAGGCGGCAAGGATCGACCCCTGCGCACCCGTCGTGAACTCGAAGTTGTCCGGCATGACCCCGTCGGACCCCGCCGGCGGGCTCGGGCGACCATCGGGACGGCCGTCGGTGATCCACTCGGCCAGCCCCTCCTGCACCCATGCTTCGCTGAACGGGCCGGCCATCTCGGCCGAAGCCGCATGGACCAGCTCGTGCACGAGCGTCTCGAGCTGGAACGCCTCGGGGTGGCGGCTCAGGTTCTGGTCCTGGATGTAGATGCGCGGAGCTGACGTTGCGAAGTCACCGTCGTCACGGTCGGCGTCATAGGCGACGAAGGCCACGAAGCTGGTGAGGTCGAACGTCGACTGGAGGATCCGCTCGAGCTCGGCGACGGATCCCGGCAGGATCAGAGGGAGGCGTCCCGACCACGATCGGTCCCAGAGCGAATCGAACCGGTCGAATGCGGCCTCGGCGATCCGCGTGATCTGGTCGGCTCGAGCGGCCAGGCCCACCGGGCTGATCACCAGGTAGTGCTCAGAGGGTAGGACCCGCACGTCGGTGAGCTCCCACAACGCCTTGGCCGTGTCGAGTCCGAGCGACCGGACGTCGTCGTCGCCGGCCACATACCAGGTGCCGTCGCGCTCGACGTAGGTGAGGAACAAGAACTCGAACATGTCGCGATCGTCGTAGCCGGCGAGGCGATAGCGACGAACGGTCTCGGGCAGGAAGACGTCGGAGGTCCCGTAACGGGCCGTGAGCCGGTCACCGAGCCCGACGGCGAGATCCCCAACGTCTTCGGGGACGACCTCGAGCGTGTAGCTCGCGAGCGGGACGGTGCTCCAACCTCGAAACGCTCGCCGCTGCGCAGCCTGGAACTCGCTGGCCGCCTGAGGGTCGACGGTGGCCATCCACCCGTCGAGGTCTCCCTGACGTACCGCCTCCTCCCGACGGTCCAGCAGTGCCTCGATGGCCACCACCCGCTCATCGTCGGCCTCGAGCACGGCCTGCACCGGCATCGAGGCACCGATGATCATGGCCACCACGGCGGCGGCGCCCGCGCCCACCGTCCCGAGGCGCATGGCGTTCGGTCAGATCCGGACGCCGAGGAGCGCCGCGGCCTGCGACACCCCGCGCCCCGCCGCGGCTGACTCGTCGATGGCCGCCAGCGCGGTGGGCGTGTCGAGATCATCGTCGAGAGCGGACCGGGCCGCGTCGAGGGCGCCGTCGCCATCCCCCGCCATCTGCCAGCGGTGGAGCCGTGCTGTGGCCTCGACCATCAGATCCGGGTCCCACTCCCACGAGTCCCGGTAGTGGTGTGCGATGACGGCGAGCCGGATCGCATCGGTCTTCCACTCCTTGCGGAGGTCCGAGACGAACACCAGGTTGCCCGACGACTTCGACATCTTCTCACCGTCCATCTGCACCATGGCCGAATGCATCCAGTGCCGTACGAACTGCTCACCGGTGGCCGCTTCGCTCTGCGCAGCCTCGCACTCATGATGTGGGTAGATCAGGTCGCTGCCGCCGCCGTGGAGATCGATGGTGGTGTCGAGCTCGCGCATGGCGAGGGCCGAGCACTCGATGTGCCATCCAGGTCGCCCCGGCCCCCACAGCGACTCCCACGACGGCTCGTCGGGGGCTGAGGGCTGCCAGAGCACGAAGTCGAGCGGATCGCGCTTGTTCGGATCATCGACGTTGCCGCCCCGCTCGGCGGCCAGGGCCAGCATGGCGTCCCGGTCGAGGTGGCTGACCTGTCCGAACCGCTCGAACGACGACACCTCGAAGTACACCGCACCCCCCGCCTCGTAGGCGTGCCCCTGGTCGAGGACCATGCCGATGAAGCCGCGGATGTCGGCGATCGCCGAGGTCGCTCGCGGTTCCGACCACGACGGCAGCAATCCGAGCGCGGCCATGTCGTCGTCGAAGCGGGCGGTCTCGGCGGCAGCGAGATCGAGGTAGTGGACTCCGAGCTCTCGAGCCTTGCGGAGGATGTCGTCATCGACATCGGTGATGTTGCGAACGCAGCGGGTGTCGTGGCCGCGATCGCGCAATCGACGCTGGAGCACGTCATAGGCGATGTAGGTGGCGGCGTGGCCGAGATGGGTGGTGTCGTAGGGGGTGATGCCGCACGTGTACATGGTGACGGTGGGGCCGGGCGCGAAGGGGACCACCGCGGCCCGGGCCGTATCGTAGAGCCGCATCGACTCACTCACGATCGTCATGCCGACGAGTCGTCGGTGACGATCCCCGTGAGCTTCACCGCCGCCCGGGTCTTGTAGCGGATGTTCAGCTGGAGCAGGACCGCGGCGAACGCCTCGACCGGCGCTGCGTTCGACAGCTCGCCGGCGTCGAGTGGGCGTAGACCGGGGATGCGGTCGACGATCTCCGACGTCGTCTGGGTGGCGATGGGGTGGTCGGAGCACACGAGCACGTCCGATTCGACCGGCACGTCGATCTGGCCGAGCTCATGGGCGGGGATGTGGTGGAAGGCGGCGGCGACGAACGAGGCCGGCACCGCCGCCTGCACGCTGGCCGCCACCGAGCCTCGGGGGGGAACCAGGGGCTGGAACTCGTGGCCGACCTTGGCCAGCGCGTTGGCCATCGAGATGACGACCTTTCCCTTGAGCTGGTCAGACACCGCGGCCGCGGTGGGCGGCGCCGCATCCCACGGCGTGGCGATCACCACGACATCGCCGGTGGCGGCCACATCGTTCTCGGCGGCCTCGACCGCCAGATCGTGGTCGGGCCACCGACTCAGGATGACGTCGCGCACCTCCATCGCCCGGTACTTCGACCGGCTGCCGATGACCACCTCGATCCCCACTGACGCCAGCCGGGCGGCGAGGGCGGCGCCGGCGGGACCTGTTGCTCCGAGCACTCCGATCCGCATCGGGTCACCCTGTCACACCGGCTGCCCGCCACACATCTCAGCAGTATCGGCTGATCGTGGCGTAGGGGTTGACTGCCCCTCCCCCACGTGGGTGGATCTCGAAGTGGAGGTGCGGGCTGGCGCCCCGGGCGTTCCCCGAGCTCCCGACGTAGCCGATCACGGTGCCGGCCGCGACGCGACCGCTCGATGCGTATCCGTTCAGGTGGGTGCCGAAGTATGTGGTGCCGTCGTCGCCATAGAGCCAGTAGCTGAGGCCGCCGAGACGACTCGAACGGTGCTTGACCACACCCGACACAGACGCGACGACCGGTGTGCCGCGCGGTGCGAACATGTCGTTGCCCTTGTGGGTCCTCCCACCCGAGCGGGGGCGGCCCCAGTCGTTGCTGAAGGCCACGGGGCCGGCGACGGGGCACCGCCAGCCATTCCCGGCCACGATGGTCGACCCCGAACGAGACGCCGCGGATGCCGCCGACCTGCTGGCCCGCCGGCGAGCCTGAGCCACCTCGAGATCGACCAGTCTCCGCTGCAGGTCCTCGGTGCGGGCCCTGAGCCGCTCGACGGTGCGCTTGCGATGATCGAGCCGCCGCCGCAGCGCGGCTTCGTTGGTGGCGTAATCGGCCCGCACGGCTCGGAACTCGTCGAGGGTGTCGGTGAGCGAGGCGTTGACCGATCGCACCAGCATCTGAGCCCGCACCGCCTCGTTGGGATCTCCGGCCTGGCCGAACTCGGTACCGGCGCTGGTGACCCCGGCCACATAGGTGCGGACGACGATCTCAGTGACCGCTCCCTGCATGCCCTTGAGCTCGGCATCGAGGCGGGACGACTCGGCCTCGAGGTCAGCGATCTCGGCTTCGACGCCCTCGAGCTCGGTCATGGCCTCGTCGAGTGCCGCCGCCGAGCGGTTCGCCGCCTCCCGGGCGCGCGACAACGAGTCGGCATTGGCGGAAGGCGGGTGCACCAGGGCCACGACAACCAGGAGCACGACGGCCGGAGGGACCCATCGGCGCATCACGACAACCTAGAAAGATTGCGATCACGTTGCAAAGTGACGGACTCGTGACGGTCAACCCCGGCGGGCCAGCCCTCCGATGAGGCGAGGCTCAGGCGCTGAGCCGGTGGTGGCGAAGGCGAGCGACACACCCATCACAGCCAGGATCACCGTGGCCAACAGCCGTTCTGATTCCGAGTCGGCTCGGGGCTGATCGGCTGCCACCAGCACTGGGGCCGACGTCTCCGCTGGGGGTACCGGCGCGGCAGTGTCGAGGGCAGGGCCAGCCGCTGGAGCCGGCGTCAGCGGCGCGGTGTCGAGCTGTGGCGACGGTGGCGTCGCAGCGAAGGTGGGCGACGGCGTAGCCGGAGCAGTGGAGGGACCCGATGCCGAGCCGGGCGGAGGCGCGGCCGGCAGGGGCTCGAACTCGAACGCTGACACCTCGACCAGCGGCGAGCCGTCGTTGGCCCGCAGCGCGTCGGAGGTGGGCTTGTCGAACACGATCCGGAACGGCTGGTTCCCGTCGGGGATCAGGGCCATCTCGATGCTGTCGACCACCGGATTGTTCCGGAAGTGGCGCTCGTCGATGGGCCACGACATGGTGTCGTCGGCCGCGTTGGCGACGCCGCTGGTGCAGGCGTCAGGGTTCCAAAGCGGACGGTTCTCCCAGGCCCCGTCGACCTCGCCGTCCCATGAGCTGGCGATGGCGCAGGCGAGGATGGGGACGTCGAGCTGGCCGGTGGAGAACGGCACCTCGGCATCCTCGCTGTCGTCACGGTGGAGGATCAGCGTGGCATCGACAGCTTGGCTGGCCGCGAAGCGCAGCGCCGAGATGGCCTGCGGCTCCGCACCCGAATGGCTCACCAGGAGCGACTCCTGGGGGACATCGGGGGGAGGTGGGATCGGATTGCCGACGCTGGGCGCCTCTTCGGGCGGCTTCGGCTTGAGCCGGTTCCAGTAGCCTGAGGAGTCGGGGCTCTCGGCGTTGGCGCCGACGGGAACGGCCATGGCGGCAGCCCCCACCAGGCACAGCAGCGACGCCAGGCGCGCCAACCATCTCATTGGCCGTCTCATCGGCGGGCCTTCACGTTCTTCTTGGTTCGCTTCGTGGCCGGTTCACCGGCGCCCGAGCGTTTGACGACGTCGATGTCACCGCCGAGGTAGGACTCCACGACGCGTGGGTCGTTGAGCACGTCATCGGGCACGCCGATGGTGACCACCGCGCCGAGATCGAGGGCGACGATGCGGTCCGACACGCTGGTGATGAGCGGCATGTCGTGCTCGATGACCAACATGGCACAGCCCGTCTCCTGCTGGATGCGTCGGAGCAACGGCCCCAGGGCCTCGGTCTCCTTCTGCGCCACTCCGGCGGCCGGCTCGTCCAGCAGCAACACGGCCGGATCATGACCGATGGCCATGGCCAGGTCGACGATCCGGCGAGAGCCGGTGGACAGCTCGGACACGAACTTGTCGCGGAAGGCACCCAGGCTCATGAGGTCGATGAGGTCGTCGACGGTGTAGGCGACGCTCGCCTCGCTGTCCTGGATCGCGGGCAGGTCGAGCAGGGAGGAGAGGTGGTCACGTACGTCAACGTGCCGCTCGAGACCCATGGCGATGTTCTCGGCGACGGTCATCGACGGGAAGATGCGGGCGTCCTGAAACGAGCGGCCGAGCCCGCGCGTGGCCCGCCGATCAGCCCCGAGGTCGGTCACGTCGGTTCCGCCGAGGCTGATGCGACCACCATCGAGCGGCAGGTGACCGGAGATCAGGTCGAAGATGGTGGTCTTGCCCGCTCCGTTGGGACCGATGAGCCCGAGGATCTCGCCGCGCTCCAGGGAGAAGGTGACGTCGTCGACGGCGGTTATGCCGCCGAAGCGGCGAGTGAGGCCGACGACCTCGAGGGCCGGTGCGTCGGGATCACCCTCGACGTGAGTGACGACGGCCTCGCTCTCGCCGAGCACCTCGATGGTGGGGATGTCGCCGTGGTCGCCGTCGGCGGCATCCCCGTTGCCGTGCACCGACGAGGCGCCCTCGAGGAAGACGGACCGAAGGATGTCGCCGCGCTTCAACAGCTCGGCGGTGGGTCCTTGGAATCGAACCTCGCCCTTCTCCAGGAAGTACGCCCGGTCGGCGATGGTGAGAGCGACGTTGACCGACTGCTCCACCAGCACGATGGTGCAGCCGGTGGCGTGGATCTCGCGCACCATCTCCAGCAGCTGCTCGACGATGGTGGGGGCCAGCCCGAGTGAGAGCTCGTCGATGATCAGCAGGCGGGGACGGGACAGGAAGGCCATGCCCAACGCCAGCTGCTGCTGCTCGCCACCCGAGAGGTTGCCGGCCATCTGGTTCCATCGCTCGGTGAGCCGCGGGAAGCGCGACAGCACGTCGTCGATTCGAGCCTGGAGATCGGCGGGATCGTCGTCGGCGAACAACCACGTGCCCACCTTGAAGTGGTCGGCGACGGTGAGCGTGGGGAACACCGCGTGGCCGCCGGGGACCACCACGATCCCGGCCTTGGCCGCGCTCACCGGGTCCAGGTGAGTGATGTCGGTGCCGTCGAAGGTGATCCGACCACCCACCGGGTCGACGAGACCGGCGATGGCCTTGAGCACGGTGGACTTTCCGGCGCCGTTGGTGCCGAGCAGGGCCACGATCTCGCCTCGGTCGATCTCGAGGTCGATGCCGAACAGCACCTGCACCTGGCCGTACTTCACCTCGACGCCTTCGCACACCAAGATTGCGTCCGACGTCTCGGCGGAGGCGACGACGTCGGCGGAGGCTGCGACCAGCCCGCCGTCGCCGCCCTCCTCCAGACGGCGGTCGGCCACCAGCGACGGGACGTGGATGCCATTGGCATCCGCCACACGTCGCAGCCACCAGTCCCGGATCCGGAACCCGCCTTCGGCCAGGCCACCCGGGAGGAACAGCAGGATCACCAGCAGGCCGGGGCCGGTGACGATGAGGTCGAGGTTCGACACCACCGAGTTGCCGAACAGCTCGATGGTCTTGAGGAAGATGACGCCGAGGACGGCCCCGGGAAGCGAGGTGAGCCCGCCGATGGCGCTCATCACGAAGATGGTGAGACTCGGCCCGATGCCGTAGTCGGCGGGGTCCACTGCCTTGGTCTGGTAGGCGAGGAGTACGCCGGCGGAGGCGGCGATGGCACCGGAGACGGCGAAGGCACCGAGCTTGGTGCGGGCTGGGTTCACTGCGTAGGAGGCGGCGCCGCGCACGTTGTCGCGGACGGCGACGATGGCGCGCCCGGCCCGGTTGGAGCGATATGCACGGGCGGCGAGCACCGACACCGCCAGGAGCACCAGGATCACGTAGTAGAACGCGACTCCGGGAATGCCGTCGGGATCCACCAGCGTGATGCGCTCCCACAGCACCGGAGGTTCCACCCGGTCGGCTCCCTCGGGCAGCAACCGCGATCCCACGAAGTAGGTGCTGTTGAGGAAGAAGAACTGCACAGCAGCCGCGAAGGCCAGTGTGACCACGGCGAGGTACAGGCCGGGCAGGCGAAGGGCCGGGATTCCCAGCAAGAGCGCGCTGGTGGCCCCCACCGCGATGGCCGCCAGCAGCACCACGAAGAAGTCGGCGTCGTGGTGGGTGACGAGGTAGCCGGCGACTAGGGCTCCGGCCCCGACGAAGCCGAACTGCCCGAGTGACACCTGACCAGCCCATCCGGTGAGGATGGTCATGCTCACCGCCACCATCCCCCAGATCAGGACCAGGTGGAGGAAGCCGATGCGGCTGTCCGACACCAGGTGCGGCCAGGCGATGAGGAAGGCGACGAGCGCCACCCCCACGCCGATCCGCACGTCGCGCACGCCTCGCAGACCGATGAGCTCGGTGGGGATCGGCCGGAACTCCCTCACTGACTGCCAGGTGGAGACGCCGGTGTCGAGTGCCCTCGAGATCGAACCCCGCTGTAGCAGCAGGGCCACGAGGATGACGGCGAGCATCATGGCTGAAGCGGGTGAGTCGGAGCCGGCCTTGGACACGGTGGCTTCGCCGAGCACACCCACGAAGATTCCGGCGACCAGACAGGTGGGGATCGAGTCGAGGCGGGCGATCACCGCCGCGGCCAGAGCGAAGAGCAAGACGTTGGGGCCGAGCGATCCGTCGGAGGGCACCCCCACCAGCGGTGCCCGGAGGAAGATCACCAGCGAGGCCAAGGTGCCGGCCACCACCCACGACACGGTGCCGACCCGGCGAACCGGGATGCCGAGCAGGCTGGCCCGGTCGGCGTTCTCCGCCGACGCTCGCAGGGCGATGCCCATGCGGGTGAACCGCAGGAACGCGCCGAGGGCGACCACAGCCGCCACCACCACGAAGACGGTGAACACGTGGTTGCCGCTGAAGGTCTGGACGTCGACGTCGAATCGCCAGCCGTCGAACGGCGTGGGCACCAGCGAGATGATCTGCCCTTCGCTACCCAACCAGATCGGGATGTAGAGCGAGATGAAGGCCAGGATCTGCACCACACCGATGGTGGCCACGGTGAGGATGAGCCGAGGTGCGTTGGAGAAGCGGCGGATGATGATGATGTCGATGAGCCCACCGAGCACGGCCCCGCCGATCACGGCGATGGGGAAGCAGACGTACCAGCTCCATCCCTTGAGCACGAGGAGCATGGCCGCGAGCACGCCCGGGACGGCCCCCAGTCCGGCGGCGGCGAAGTTGATGATCCGGTTGGTGCGGTAGATCAGGATGATTCCGACGCCGATTAGCCCGTAGAGCGAGCCCAGCACCAGCCCGTTGAGCACGGTGGCCAGCGTGGCGTCGAGGAACGTCGCCACCGCGACGTAGAACGCGACGGAGGCGCCGACGAACTTGGCCGCCGGGCCGGCCACGGGGTGCTCGAGGAGCTCTCGCACGGTGTCCATCTACCGAGGTTTCGCCGGCAGCTCGATAAGACCGGAGGGGAACTGGCCCGGCACGAACCACCTCCCGCTGCCCACCGGCATGTAGGTGCCCACCTCACCGTTGCGCTCGGAGGTGTTCTCGGTGCTCCAGTAGATCTCCCGCAGCGAGTCCCACCAGGTGTAGTCGCGGTTGCCACCGGCCACCGTCTTCTCGGGACGGACACTCCGAACGTTCAGCTTGGGGTCGTCGAACCCACCGGGGGCGGAGTCCAGGGCGCCGCGAGCGGCGCCTATCTCCATGTTCTCGGGGGTGAGCCCGGGGCCGGCGCCCTGGATGAGGCTGCCCAGCATGGCGTAGTACTCGAAGTCGCGGTAGGCCGACGCGTAAGGTGCCGGCCCCTCGTTTCCGGCCGCGTTCCACACCCGGGTGGAGTGATCGGCGCCCTCGGCCGATTCGTCATAGAGCTGGGCCAGGCCGAAGGCGTTGTCGAACTGGCTGCCGCGCGAGTCCTCACGGGTCTCCAGTGTTCCGTACGCCTGCGCCGAGGCATCGGCGTCCATGAACCCGGTGGCCACCATCACGTGCTCGGGGAAGTAGCCGTTGTCCTGCGCCTCGCCGTAGAGGAACAGCGGCGCCACCAGATCGCAGAAGCACATGACCGACGTCGACTCGGGATCCTTCCGCATCTCGCGGACCACGGCGTCGCGCTGTTGCTCGGCGGTGGTGATGTCCTGGGCGTAGAAGTAGGTGTGGGCGATGGTGGCGCCGCACTTGTCGGCCAGGAACCCGCGGAGCTCGTCGATGGCGTTCTTGTTCTCGGGATCGTCGGTGGAGATGACCCCGAGCACCCGGACCCGGTCGGCGATGGCGGGATCACCCGCGTAGCGGGCCTTGGCCGTGCCACCCCCGTACATCCGCTTGCAGTACCACTCGGCCACCGAGTCGACGAGCTGTGTCCCGCCCATGGTGACGTCGTAGTGGTAGGGCCGGCGAAGGAGGCTGAACTGGTCTCGAAAGCCCCAGCCCCCGAGGTTGACGACCTTCAGGGCGCTGAGCTCGTCGAAGAACGGGGAGGCCAGCGACGTGTTCCAGATGAAGGCGAAGGGCTCGTGGTCGCGGACGATCTGGCGGACCTCGTTGCGCAGGCAGGAGTAGTCCGGCGGCACCGACGGGCACTGGCCGCTGATCCGTATGACCTCGATGCGACGGCCGTACAGCTCGTAGTTGTCCGAGATCCAACCGAAGGCGGCATCCATGAAGCTGTCGAACTGCGGGTTGGTGGGGTTGGATCCCTGTGCCGTCAGGATTGCGTCGACCGCCTCGCCGAGGTTG
>Ga0214471_10002610_pt1 | contig 14106 bp, 9 predicted proteins | sample RVTome_5_FD_207665 | JGI IMG/M metagenome (GOLD analysis project Ga0214471, IMG submission 207665) | Soil microbial communities from uranium-contaminated site in the Upper Colorado River Basin, Wyoming, United States - RVT142D155 | ecosystem: Environmental > Terrestrial > Soil > Contaminated >...
GGTGACGACCCCAAGACCCGGGCACTCTTTCGAACCGGTCAGACGATGGGGGTCTTCTACACCGAGTCGCCGGCGTCCCGCCTCCTCTGCCAAAAGAGCAAGGCCGAGAGCTTCGAGTTGCTGGTGCTCAACACCAGCATCATCCGGCCGGCATCGAACCGATTCATCCGGACCTATCTCGAACGGTTGCACGGTGCGCCGTATGAACCACTCGATCCGTGTCTTCGCGACACCCTAAGCGACACCTTCGGCGTCATGGTGTATCAGGAGGATGTCGTCAACGTGTGCGCCAGTTTCGCCGGCATGTCGCTGGCCACCGGTGACGGGCTCCGGAAATCGCTTTCCAAGAAGCGGCCAACCAAACGACTCGCGGCCTACGCCGAGGAGTTCTTCGCAGGTGCAGCCGCATTGGGGCGCGACCCGGAAGTCGCAAAACAGGCTTGGGAAATGGTGATGTCTTTCGCAGGCTACAGCTTCTGCAAGGGTCACTCATGTTCCTACATCCAGGTGGCGCAGCAGTCCTGTTACCTCCGGGCCCATTACCCCGCCGAGTTCTTCGCGGCGGTCCTGGCCAACGGCGGCGGGTTCTATCGGCCCTTCGCCTATGTGGCGGAGGCCTGGAGACAGGGGGTAACGGTCCTTCCGCCCGACATCAACGAGAGCGTGTTTCGCACGACCGGTCGGGGAAAGATGCTTCGGGTGGGTTTTCAATTCTTGAAGGGCCTCTCCGGCGACGCCGTCGACCGAATCGAGTCGGCACGACATGACACCGACGGATCCCCTCGTCCCTTCCGAACTCTCGACGACGTCAGGCGTCGCACGAGTCTCAGTGCCGACGACCTCCGGATTCTGATCAAGGCCGGTGCGCTGGATTCCGTGGCGCAGGGGCGTACTCGGCCCATGCTGCTCTGGGAGGTGGACGCCTTTCGACAGCAACCCACCGGCATACCGACACTTCCCGACGTCGTTGCGGAGCCACGGACACCGGTGCTCCGGGAATACACCGACGAGCGGCGACGACGGGAGGAGAAGGATGCTCTGGGCTTCCCGACCGATGTGCATCCGATGACGCTCCACGCCGAAGAGATCCGCCGATTTCGTCTCTGTCGATCCTGCGACCTGCATCGGCACGTCGGGCGCCCCGTTCTTGCCGCCGGGATGCTAACGACAGCCAAGCCCGTCCAGACCATACAGAACGAACCCATGGAGTTCGCCACGTTCGATGATGGTCATGGACTCATCGAGACCGTGATCTTCCCCGACGTCTATCGCGCGCGGGGCCACATCCTCTTTGACGAGGGCCCATTCATCTTCCGGGGAGTGGTCGAGGAGGAGTTCGATGCGGTGACCCTCACGATCACCCATATCGATCGCCTGGAACGGATGCTGGCGAAGCTGGGCCGGCGTCGTTCCGCTGTGTCGTGACGGGGGTATCTTTCACAGGAGAGCCCATGCGTATCGTCCTCCGAGTCCTTCTCGTCATCGCGACAGTGGTGGCCATCCTGATCGGGATCGGGTTTGCCCTGCCGCGGGAGCATACCGCCTCGAGTTCGATAGAACTTCCGGAGGCGGCCGATACTGTTTGGGCGGTTGTGCGGGACCTCGGGGCGTTGAAGGACACCTGGCCCGACCTCACGGCCGTCCGACGACTCCCTGACCGAGATGGCGCGGAGGTGTGGGAGGAGACTGTAAGCGGCGAACCGCTCCGTTTAGTCGTGCGTCGGTCCGATCCACCCTCTATTCTGGTCACCACAATTGACGCCGACCATGATGCGCCCTTCGGCGGCACCTGGACCTACCAAATCGAGCCGACCCCGGCCGGTGTCAAGGTCACGGTCACGGAAGCGGGCTGGGTGAACAACCCCCTCTTCAGACTGGTGATGCAGGTCATTGGGCCCCACACCACAATGGACGGCTACTTGGCGGCACTTGGACGCCATTTCGGACATGAGGTCACACCTGAGCACGCGTCGTAGCCCGGTCTGTGTCCGCGACGGCACCCTGAGGCGTCCTTCCGTCATGGTCCCCCCTCGACGACGAATGACCCGGACCTTGGGCTGCGGAGCGGTGTTGTGCCTCCTGGTCGCATGCGACGGGACGGATGGGGTCAAGCCCACGGGAATCCTGGAACTGGCGCTCGAGGAGGTGGCTGCGGGCCTTGATTATCCCGTCCTGGTGACGAGCCCACCGACAGATCCAAATCGTCTCTTCGTCGTCGAGAAGTCCGGAACCATCCGCATCATCAAGAACGGCCAGTTGTTGCCCGCTCCATTCCTGGACATTGGGAGTAAGGTGACCCAGGGATCCGAGCAGGGCCTGTTGAGCATGGCCTTCCATCACGACTATGCCACGAACGGTGTCTTCGTGGTGAGCTACACGAACGTCAACGGTGACAGCCGAGTATCGACGTATCGAGTCTCAGTGGACCCGGACATCGCCGACGCATCATCGGAGATCATCATCATCGGGGCCGAGCAACCGTACAGCAACCACAACGGTGGCCACGTCGCGTTCGGTCCATTCGGCTACCTCTTCATCGGATTCGGAGACGGAGGGTCTTCTGGAGATCCGCAGGGGCTCGCTCAGGATCTCCAGACCTTCCACGGCAAGATTCTCCGGATGCTGGTCAGGGATGACGGTACCGCTACCGTTCCGGCCGGCAACCCACTCGTGGGGCAGCCGGGTTCGCGATGGGAGGTCTGGTCCCGGGGGTTGCGGAATCCGTGGCGATTCAGCTTCGATCGTCTCGGCGGGGCTCTCTACATCGGGGACGTGGGTCAGGACCGGATGGAGGAGATTTCCATCCGCACAGCTGGACAGGGATCGGGACGGGGGTCGAATTTCGGGTGGAACACAATGGAAGGAACCTTGTGCTTTCAGCCGGCCACCGACTGCACCCCAGCCAGCGGGGGCGGCTTGGTTCTCCCCGCTCTGGTCTACACTCACAGCGACGGATGTTCAGTGACCGGTGGCTATGTGTATCGTGGCCTCGAGATCCCAGAACTCGACGGCTCGTACTTCTTTGGCGACTATTGTGGAGGGTGGGTGCGGTCCTTCCGATACCTCAACGGGATGGTCGTCAACCTTGTGGAATGGTCGTCCCTGGCCGTGCCGGAGATCACCAGTTTTGGTGAGGATGCCCGAGGGGAGTTGTACGTTGTCTCAGCCACCGGTACGGTGAACCGCATCATCCGTAAATAGCATGCAACTGGAGTTGGATGGCTCTCGTCCGGCAGGACCCCCCTCCCCACTTCCGCCCCGATCAGCGCTGGCCGAGTGGCGCACCCAGATCGATCCCCAGATTCACTTCGGGACCTCCACCTGGACCTACCCAGGGTGGCAAGGCCTGGTCTACTCCCGCTCCTATCCCACAGAGGGTGCCACGGCTCGGATGCTGGCGGAGTACGCCCAGTTCCCCCTCTTCACCACGGTGGGAATCGACTCCAGCTTCTATGGCCCCCCGACACCGAAGACCCTCGCTGCATGGTCTCAAGCGTTACCAGAGGGATTCCGTTGTGTCAGCAAAGTGTGGGATCGTATCACGGTTCATACCTTTGCGGGAAAGCGCGAACCCCGACCGCTCGCCGGGCAACAGAATCCCGACTTCCTGAACCCCAACCTATTCCTCTCGGAAGTCTACGAGCCATTTCAGCAGTACTTCGGCGAACATGTCGGTCCCTTCGTCTTCGAATTCCAGACCATCGCCGGCCGAGGCGCGCCCGATGCGGACGCCTTCGCTGAACAACTAGATGCTTTCTTCGGGGTCCTTCCCCGGGGTGGACAATACGCGGTGGAGATCCGTAATGACGAGTTCCTGACGCCGGCGTATCTGGCCACGTTGCGTACTCACAACGTCGCCCACGTCTTCAATTCGTGGACGCACATGCCGCCAATCGGAGCCCAGCTCGACCTCGCTGAATCCGTGACAGCCGACTTCATTGTCTCTCGAGCCCTCCTCCGCCCCGGCCGAGCATATGCCGATGCGGTCCAACAATTCGCTCCCTATCAGGAACCGAAGGACCCCAACCCCGAAATGAGAACGGACTTGGTTCGCCTAGCGGGGGTCGCCTCGTCACGCCGAATCCCTGCCTACCTGATCGTGAACAATCGTGCGGAGGGGAGCGCGCCCCATACCATCGCGGCGGTGGCCCAAATGCTGGCGTCGGGAGGAGGGGTGGTAGGACAAGGAGAGCGGTCCAAAGAAAACCCCCGCGACAGCGGGGGCGGAGGTCAGGAGTCTTAGATCGTCTGGGGACGTCGCCGGCGAGTGCGCCTGGCTCCCGATGGTTTCCTCCGCCTGCTGGCGGCTCGGGCCACACGGGTTCCCGAGGCATGCGCGGACTCGACCAGCGCGCGTAGATCATCGAGCGGGCAGCGCTCGAACGGCACCTCGGCCCAACCGTTGAGGTGCGCGGCGCCCAGCGAAAGGAATGGTATCGCTCGCTTTGACGCCACCGCTTCGGCGAAGACGGCGTGGGGAAGGCGGAGAACTATCGCCCCCGGTGCGAAGAACGCGAACATCGCCGGTCCCACGAAGTAGGCATCCGCCCCGAACATCCGTTTGACCGAGGTGCCGGGGAGCGAGAGTAGGACCTCCCGCATTTCGTCGGTGAGTTTGTCGTGGTCCATCGCGGTCGCTCCGAGGACAGTCGGTCAGTCAGGATCAACACCGCGAGGATTGTACCGTCTAAACTCCGACTCCGTAGCCCCGAAGACAACCCGAATAAATCACAGCAATTCCTCGAGCGTCAGGCCCGCCGTCGCACAAATTCGCTCGATGGCCTCCCCGATCTTGTTGTTGGGGGTCGATGCGCCCGCCGTGACCCCGATCAGCTTCACCCCTGTCAGCCAGCCGGCGCCCACGAGTTCCTCCCCACCCGTCCCGGGATCACGGTGCCGCACGGACCCGGCATCCGGGTCAATACAAGCCGCGTCCTCGATGTGGAGCGTGGTGACCCCGCGACGTCGGGCGAGAGCGGCAAGATGATTCGTGTTGCTGGAGTTGTAGCCACCGATGACAATCATGAGATCCGGCGGATCCTCTAGGAGCTGCATGAGGGCATCCTGTCGCTCCTGAGTAGCGGAACAGATCGTATCAAACGTCCGCACGTGTTCCGCTTCCGCTTCCTTCCCGAAGCGCCGCAGCATGGTCTGGCGGAACTCCTCGGCGATGGCGAGCGACTCACCGGCGAGCATCGTGGTTTGATTGGCGAGGCCGACGCGCTCGAGATCGGAGGAGAAATCGAAATCTGGTGACGCGGCACGCCGAAACTGCTCCGCGAGGGTATCGGTGTCGCCCCCATGCTCGATGAAATCCATCACCCGACTGGCCTCGTCCATGTCCAGCACGATGAGGTACTTGCCGCCTTCATACTTGGTGACCTGGCTCGCGGTGGCCTTGGTCTCCTCATGCCAGTACTTGCCGTGAATGATCGCGGTGAACCCATCCCGGGCATACCGCTCGACCCGCTTCCAGACGTTGAGCACGGAGCCGCATGTCGTGTCCACCAGAGCGCACCCGATCGCCCGGAGCGCCGTAAAGTCCTCCATCGTAACACCAAAGGCCGGAATCACCACGACGTCTTCGGCGGTGATCTCCGAAAAATCGAATCGACCTTCGGGTCCGGTCCGGAGGAACTGGATGCCCATCGCCTCCAGCTTCCTATTGACGTGCGGATTGTGAATGATCTCGCCGACCAGGTACAGCCGCCGATCCGGGAATTTCTTCCGCGTCTCATACGCGTACTCGACCGCCCGGTCGACTCCGTAGCAGAATCCGAATTCTCGGGCCAGCACGAAGGTCAGCGAACCCACGTCGAGTCGGTGATCACGCTCACGGATCACCTCGACGATGCGACTGTGGTAGTCGGCCGTGAGTTGCGGCGTGATAACCGAGCGGAGCCCGAAGCCCTTACGGAAGTACGAAGTCTCCATGGGCTTCAATGTAAGGGTGCGGACTGTCGTCTCCGACTGGTTGTCCCGCAGGTGGCGTCACCCATCGTGACCGGAACGTCGGCGAACCGCCCTGTAACCAACAACGTGTCTGAATTGGCGACGCCACGCATGAAAACATCCAACGATCCGGTGAGCCGATTCCCATCGACCGATTCGATCCGGACCTCCCCTCCCGACCCTTCCAATACATCGAGTCGGGTCACATCGAACCAGCGCAAGGCGGCCAAGGCGCCAGGCCGGGTTTCCGTCGGAAGGGCTGGGAGAAAGATCGGATAGGTTCCCTTTCGAACCACGCTGTCAGATGGGAAGAGGACGAAACCGGCCCCACTATCACCCTGGGTGGCGATCACTTCGAGCAGACCTGTTGCAGGACAGTACGTGGCCGCCGCGGTGGCGTTCAGATCGCCATCCGAGGACCCGCGCCAGGAAATATCGAGCCTCGCCCCCGACCCTTCGGTCGAGCCGTTGCATCCCAGCACGATGAGAGTGATGAGCACAAGCCCACGCATGCGGGGAATGCTATTACGACTGGGCGTCGAATCCTACTGTGAAGTGAGGCCTTGCCGGAGGGACGCTGAGTTAGGATGCTTCCGCGTAGCGACTCCTTCCATCCCTGTGAAGTCCATAGGTCCTGAGTCGCCTCCACAGGGTGGTTCTGCTGATACCAAGACTCTCAGCGGTCTCGGCGAGCCGCCAGCCGTGGGCGTCGAGCGATCGGACGATCGCCTCTTTCTCCTTGTCCGCCAAGGTGGTGGGGCCTTCCTGTTTGGGGAGGAAGACGGCCTCGCCCAGCTCCAGATTCCCAACCCGAAGGGGGCTCAGGCGACCGCCGAGGTCTGCCAACGACGGCATGAGTTCTTGCGCTGGGAGCGAGAGGTCGAAGGTGTCCCCCACGACCTCGCGGGCAGGCCGGTTGAGATACACCACGCGACCATTGGAGTCGAAGACCAGAACCCCCTCGCTGAAGGAATCCAGCAGGGACTTGGCCAGCGGTGAAAAGACAGATGGCATCGAAGGCGTGTCGTTCGCAGTCATAAGGCATGGTTACGATGAGGGAATCCCTGAGGTTTCAATTTGGGGCATTCCGAGGCCAGAAGCCAGTCAGGCGGTCGGTGGGCGGGTGGAGTCATGGGTCCTGATCATTTTGAGTGAAAAGCCTTGACTGACCGTTCAGTCAGGATAACTTCACTTCATGGAAAACCCTGGAACGCCGCTTCGGAACGCGATCATCTCGTCCACCATCCAACTGCTCGGAAATCGTGGATTGACAGGATGCTCCATCGAGAACGTCAGTCGAGCCGCCGAGTGCGCGAAGGGCCTAGTCAATTATCACTTCGGTTCCAAGAGACGACTGCTTGACGGTGTCGCCCTACAGCTGCGGGACCGCCGGAGCCAATCGAGGAGCGCATCCCTCTCCGCGGGGCTGGGGACGAGTGCGCTCGACGCTCTCTGGGATACCCTGTTGCGAGAGGTCAGAGATGGCGAGGCGAGAGCCTGGTTCGCTCTGGCCTCCGATGACCCTCGACTGCTCTCCCTACAGGCCCAGACGGGGTCGGAGTTGGTCCGCCTCGCAACGCGGGCCCTCGACCTGAGCGATGAAGCGATTCCGGGTCTACTGCTGCTCGCAACACTCGACGGACTCCAACTCAGCTTGCTATCGGGAACGCCACCGCACGAGGTCCGCGAATCTTTCGATCGATTCTGGTTGCTCCTGCTACTGGCCGACTCGGAGTAGCACAAATGACAAGGGACCCACACCGAGGCGTGGGTCCCCATATACCGCACCAGCTACCGCGGCGGCGTTTATCGAATCCCCGCTTGCGCCCCCGCAGGCCCCAGATTGCGCCACGATGGCCTGGGGAAGGGCTTCTGTCTGGGCCAGACCTCGTTGAGCGTCTCGGCTTCATAGAGCCGCCCATTCTTCATCACATAGCGGAGGCTCGTCGTATTCCGGAGATCGGCGAGCGGATCCTGGTCGAGTACCAGAATATCGGCCAACTTGCCGGTGGCGATCGTTCCGAGATCGTCACCCAGGCCGATGGCCTCCGCACCATAAACCGTACCTGCTCTCAGCACATCGTGGGGGGTCAAGCCCCCCGACCCCATCGCCCAGAGTTCCCAGTGATAACCGACACCCTGGAGTTGGCCATGGCTGCCGACGGCGGCGCGGGCCCCACCTTCGATGAGCTGCTTCACGAATTCCGCGTGACGTGGGAAGACATACTCGTCCTTATGGAACCAACCCGCCTGCCCGGGACTGCCACCGGCGCCAGGACCTCGCCGGCGGGTCTTTTGGTCGAGCGCCTCCTCCGGCATGAAGCGCCGCATCTTCGGATCGTTGTGGACCTCCTCGGAGGTGTAGAAGAGGTTCTCACCAAATGGGCCGCCATATGACACCAAGAGTGTCGGACTATTGGTGGTTTGCGACGCCTTGAAGAGTTCGACGACATCCGAGTAGATGGGAGCGATCGGGAGCGCGTGCTCGATACCCGAATACCCGTCCATGGCGTGGGTGAGATCGAGTTTGAAATCGAGTCCCCCTTCGGTAGTCGGCATGAGTCCGAGTTCCTTCGCGGCCATGATGACCCACTGCCGCTGCTGCCGATTACCCGTCATGTACATCTTCAGAGTTTTGGTATCGTAGTACTTGCTGTAGCGCTTCAGGATACTCTTGGCGTGGTCAAGGTCCCTGATGGCCTCACTGCTGAACACTCCCGGCCCGGTCGAGTAGATCCTTGGCCCAAGCATCCCACCAACTTCCACACGATCCTGATAGCTCAACACATCCGTGGAGGCCGTTTGCGGGTCGCGGGTCGTCGTCACCCCATAGGCAAGATTCGTGAGGAACTGCCACGCCTGGGATGGGTGAATCTCGGGAACCAGCCACTGGGGGTGATAGTGGGTGTCGACGAATCCCGGGATGAGGGTCTTTCCGGCAACGTCGATGACCTGTGCCCCTTCGGGAATCTCGACCTCTCCTTGTGGACCGATGGCGACGATCCGGTTATCGGTCACGACCACGTCGGCGTTTTCAATGATCTCCTTTTCCTTCATCGTGATGACGCGACCGCCACGGAGTACGACCGTTCCCCGGGGGGTGTCCCTTGGAGCATGCACTTCGATTCGTCGTTCATCCGGCTTGTAGAGAGACTTGGTGCTGTCGGCGTCGGCCTTCGTACTGTCCTGCTTTCCGGCGTTCGCTTTCAGTGAATCCGAAGCGGCCACCAAGGAATCGGCCCGGGTCTTGAGAGAGTCGGAGATGCCCTTCAACGAATCCGCGGTCATCCTGACCTGATCCGCCTTGAGAGAATCGATCCGCGCCCGAATCGAGTCGGGAACGGTTGCTTTGGCCTTGGTCAGACTATCGAATACGGCCTGAACCGCATTCAGGCTATCGGCGACTACTTTGGCCCTCGCCGCGCGCACCTTCTTGGCGATCCCCACCTGTTCGACACTGTCCTCGAGTGTCTCCATTCGCGTGAGATCATAGGTGAAGAGGGAATTGCCGATCGCCCAATACACCTTGGATCCATCCGCGCTCCACGCGGGGAATTCCCCACCGACTTCGGTGAGTTTACGCACCTGGACTGGGGCCGCTTGCGGGGCAGCCGCGACGATTGTCGGGACCGGACCGCCGACTTCAGGTATCTCGACGGTATAGATGTGATTATTGACCTGAGCGACGACACGGTCACCCTTCGGCGAGATGAGCACCAGGTCTGCCGGCGGCGGACCTCCTCCGGGCTCCAGGTCGGCTCGCAGCTCCTTTGCCGACACCGGTGCCAATCTCCGGGGCTTCGCCACCAGTTCCTCATCCGGAGTACCCGCCGGTTGCGGTGCCCCAGCCACCCGAAGATGCTGCTTCACGTCAGTCCCGTCCCAACGGAACGAAACGAGGCCCTCTCCGAAGCTGTAGGCGTAGATCCGATCAGAGTCGGCAGTGAAATGGGCGGCGTCGCGACCAGCAGTCGGTGCGATGAGGGTCGCCTCGGCCCCACCCGCCGGGGCGGCTGCCGGTACCCAGACAAACTGAGCACCGAGCGGGCCAAAGAAGATCGCGGGGGCCTCCTTGAGATCGCGAGCCGCCCCTCTCGTTGCCACGATGCGCTGTCCGTCAGGCGACCAGGCGAGGTTGTAGTACAAGGCCGACGTCCTGGTGAGTTGGACCGGCTGGCCCCGGCCATCCGCTGCCACCTTCATGATGTGCCCCCCACCGACATCGTCCCATGTAACATAGGCGATCGATCTACCGTCGGGTGACCACACCGCGTGGAATTCGCCCACTTCCGCCGAGGTGACCCGCCGGGGGGTGCCGTCGGGGAGACCCGACACGTAGAGCCTGTCGAGTGCGGTGAAGAGCAGACGCGACCCATCGGGCGAGACCACCGGATGCCTGATCTGCTTGGCGGTGATCATCGAGGTGGTATCCACCCGATAGGCGAACTTCACCTCGGGGCCGACGTCGAGCTTCACGTCGGCCTCGAAGGGGATCTTGGTGGCGCTGCCCTCTGGCAACGGAAGCCGCCAGATCTCACCACCATAGGAGATGATCACGGCCTTGGAATCTGGGGTGAAGGAGTACCCTGGCAGCACATCCAGTGGGGCTCGTGATTCCATCTCGTCACGTTGGATCGGATAGGCAAGCCACCGCTCATCACCGGTCTGGATGTCACGGATGCGGAGCCCGGTCTCGGCGTCCTGGCGGGTTCCGTATACCAACCACTTGCCGTCCGGAGACACGGCAGGCCGGAACGCCGACCCGTAGCGCCCGGTCATCCGTACCGATTGGCCTGTCTCTCGATCGTAGCGATAGAGTTGGAGTTGGGGGAACAGGGCGTTGTAGGACCAGTCACCATTGCGACCGGCATACCAGACATAACGCCCGTCCGGGCTGAAGGCCGCGCCCAAGGTCTTGAACGGTTGCGGGCCACGGATCAGCGGGAGCGGGCTCGACTTCTTGGCGTGGTACATCGCCAGCTTGGCCGCACCGCCGAGCCCTCCCGCTCGGCTCACCACGATGAACTCCCCGTCGGGGGTCCAGTCAGGGGACACGTAAAGGCTCGAATTGCCCTTGGTCACCTGCGTCGAATCCAACTTGTCGAGAGTCATGGTCCAGACGTTGTCTCCACCACTCCGATCGGATACAAACACCACCGACTTACCATCAGGACTGAACCGGGGTTGGGCATCGTAGGCCAAGCCGTCGGTGAGGCGGGTGGCCTTCCCACCAGCAAGGGGCATGGTGTACAGATCACCGAGCAGATCGAAAACGATAGTCTGACCGTCTGGGCTGACGTCGAGCGAGATCCAGGTGCCCTGTGTGGCGGTGAACTCCGCCTTGCGTGCGGACTCGAGTGGCAACGGTTTCGGTGGAGTCGCCCCCCCTCGGGAGCCGTTCGGACCCTGGGCGAGAAGCGGTGTAGTGACGAAGACCGCCGTGAGGAGGAGGGCTGAACGACGGATCGTGCGCAACATCGCCTGGCTCCGCGAATCGAGTATGAAGTTGGTCATGGCGGGCCTCACCGGATTCCGTTCTGGACGTTGGGAGCCGTGTGCCGCCACAACTCATCAGGTGCGGGTCGCTGTCGTGGCCAAACCTCGTTGAGGGTATCCCCTTCGTAGATCCGGCCATTCTTCATCACATAGCGTATCGAATTCGTATTTCGAATATCCTGCAGCGGATCGGCATCGAAGACGATGAGATCCGCGAGTTTCCCACTCTCGAGACTGCCGAGATCCTTTCCGAGGCCTATCGCCTCGGCGCCGAGAATCGTGGCGACCCGAAGCGCATTGTGCTGTGACATTCCACCACTCTGAACGGCCCACAACTCCCAGTGATAGCCCAACCCCTGCAGTTGCCCATGGCTCCCAATACCGGCGCGCCCACCGGCCTCCACGAGTTGATTGATCCAGCCGGCGTGTTTGGGGAAGGCATACTCGTCCTTGTGGAACCACCCACCCGGCCCGGGGCCCGGGTTGCGACGCCTGGCCTTGGGATCGAGTTCCTCACTCGGCGTGAAATGCCGGAGCTTGGCGTCGCCCACGACGTCTTCGTTCGTATAGAAGTAGTTCTCCGCCCAGGGCCCTCCGTAGGACACCAACAGGGTTGGAGTGTTGGTCGTGCCGGAGGTCTTGAACAATTCGACCACATCGCTGTAGGCAGGAATGATCGGCATCGTATGCTCGATCCCGGGATACCCATCCATGGCGTGCGTCATGTTGAGGCGGTAGTCGAGACCACCCTCGGTCGTGGGCATCAGCTTCAACTCGCGGGCGGCCATGATGAGCAGTTGCCGCTGCCGACGGTTCCCTGCCATGTACATCTTGAACGTCTTGGTGTCGTAGTAATCGCTGTAGCGTCGAAGCACGTTCCGGGCGTGGTCGAGATCGCGGATACCCTCGGTGAAGAAGACACCAGGGCCGGTCGAGTACACCCGTGGTCCCGGAATCTGACCTGCGTCGACGCGGTCGGAATAGCTGAGAACGTCCGTTGTCGCCGTCTGGGGATCCCGGGTCGTCGTCACCCCGTACGCCAGGTTGGCCAGGTAGATCCAAGGTCGTTCCCAGTGGAGCCCCCAGAAGTTCCACATGTGCGCGTGGGTATCGACGAATCCCGGGGTAATGGTCTTCCCCGTGACGTCGATCACCTGGGCCCCTTCTGGTACGGCGGCTCGTGGTCCCACACTCTGGATCCGGTTGTTTCGGACCATGACGTCCGCGTTCTCGATGATCTCCGTGCCCCGCATGGTGATGACCCGAGCACCTCGCAGAACCACTGTGCCTTCCGGAATGTCGCGCCCCGCGCTCACCTGAATCCGGCGCTCGTCCGGTCGATAAGCCGCCGCAGTACGCGTCGCGGAATCCGCCCGTGCCGCCCGAAGACTGTCGTCGATGGCCTCGGCGCGGTCGAGATCGTAGCTGATGAAGGCGTTGCCAATCGACCAGTGCACCGTTCGACCGTTTGCACCCCACGCCGGAAACTCCCCGCCAATATCACTCAACCGTCGCACGGGCATGGCAGCGCTATCCGGCACCGTGACCATGACAGTGGGGATCGTCGCCCCGGTCTTGGGCACGGTGACGACATAGAAGTCGGAGTTGGTCTGGGCGAGCGCGATATCGCCGCGGGGGGCCATCAATATTACGTCGGCCGGGATCTGGGGAATGTTCGGCTCTTTTGAGAAGTCGCGGGGCATGACCAGGTCTGAAGTCTTGGAAACCTCATAGGCCAGTGGCGTAATGGGGTAACGCCAGGTCACGCGAAGGTGAGCCTTGGAGTCGGTGCCGTCCCAACGCATGGACTGGAGCGCGGGCGGGCCGGAGGAACCGCCGCTCGTCGCCGGGGGCACAGTTCCGTAGACGAAGATCCGGTCAGGGTCCGTCGTGAAATGAGGGGAGCCGCGCCCATTGGTGGGGGCGATGACCGACACATCACCTCCAGACGCTGGGACCCAGACGAACTCCGCGCCAAGTCCCGAAAAGACGAATGGGTCGATGGCGTCTCGAGCGTCTCTTGCCGCAGCGCGGATAGCTACGATCCGTGAACCGTCGGACGACCATGCCGTCTGCTGGTAATAAGCGGCCACCCTGGTGAGTTGGGTGGGGGGGGCAACTCGCACTGCGTTGGCCCGCATGATGTGCCCACCCGTCCCGTCCCAAGTCACGTACGCGACCGCTGTCCCATCCGGCGACCACGTGGGGTAGTACTCGCCGACCTCCTGATTGGTGACGCGCCGCGGGGTTCCGTCGGGAAGATCGACGACGTAGAGTCGGTCGAGGGCCGTGAAGGCCAAATGCGTACCATCGGGAGAGGGTACACCATCTCGGATCTGCTTCGCCGTGAAGGTCGGCGCGTCGTCAACCGGATATTCGAACTTCACTTCGGGTCCGACTGCTACTTCCGCATCTACTCGGAAGGGGATCTTCGCGGGAGCGGCGCCGTCCACTGGGACGCGCCAAATCTCACCGCCATACGAGATGACCACGGCGGCGCCATCGGGCGTAAACGAGTACCCCGGCAGAATATCCATGTTTGCCACAGACTCCTGCTCATCACGTTGGATCGGGTAGGCAAGCCATCGCTCTTCGCCCGATGCCAATTCGCGGATTCGCAGCCCTGTCTCCGCATCATGCCGGGTCCCATAGGTGAGC
>Ga0214471_10002612_pt1 | contig 14103 bp, 17 predicted proteins | sample RVTome_5_FD_207665 | JGI IMG/M metagenome (GOLD analysis project Ga0214471, IMG submission 207665) | Soil microbial communities from uranium-contaminated site in the Upper Colorado River Basin, Wyoming, United States - RVT142D155 | ecosystem: Environmental > Terrestrial > Soil > Contaminated >...
TTCATTTTGAATCTGCAATTCTTATGGCCAGGGGAGTACCCGTGAAGATTCCTCTTAATCCTAAGAATGGTTTCTGTTTAAATCCTGACGAAGTTAAAGAATTTATTTCTCCCAGGACAAAAGTTTTAATCGTCTGCGATCCGATAAACCCATTTGGGACAGTTCAATCGAAAGAGAGTCTATTAGAACTAATCGAGATTGCAAATGAGCATAATATTTTCATCCTTAATGATATTACACACAACACACATCGAATTGACCCGACTTTTGAACATCACAGTATGAGTTCATTATGGAGAGACATTAACGTAAATAAGGTGGTTTCAGTTTTCAGTGTTTCGCATGGATATGGAATGGCGGGTGTTCGCATCGGATTTCTTGCCGGCCATCCAGAGCTTATGAGGCCATGTTTATTGACTAAAATTTCTTTAACCAGGCTTAACACAAATCTCATCGCTCAGTACGGAGCAATGGCCGCATTAAATGATCATGACTACGTCAGGAAGTCGGAAAGTATTATAAGACGCAATTACCGCATTATGAAAGAAATAATCGACAAAACAGAAGGTTTATCAATTCCTGTAGAACCCAGGTATGGCTTTTCCATGGTTTTAGATGTTTCCGGGACCGGCGTAACGGCCCAGGAGCTTACCGTGGCTTTGTTTAAACATCGAGTCGCCGTATATCCGGGAGATGGACTGGGCGATATCGGTGCAACCGAGTATATAAGACTCAATATATCCCGGCCGGACATCTGGGCATTTAGGCATTTTCGCAGTGCGCTGCCCATTGCTATCGAAGAAGCGAAATCGGGTATTTATCGCGACAGCGTTTACCAATTTTTTAAAAGTAAGCGAACAAAGCGTGCCCGTAAGATCTTACAGAAAATGAATGATTTGCACCTTGCTCGAGACACTTAGATCTGTATCCAGTTTTCAGAAATGATTAACAAATTATAGAATATATGCTAGGCATTCTTTAAGACGACTTTTTGTAGGGAACGCATACCTGTCCTGAGCCCTTCGAGCCTTCGACTGCGCTCAAGCCTCAGGATAAACTCCGTCGAAGGGGAAGTCGCTAGTTAAGCATTTACCGTAAAATAAATAATGGATAAGATAGAAGGCGTTTCGGTTGAAAAGCTCGTAAATGATTTCGGTTCCCCACTTTTTGTTGTCTCTGCTAAGACCATTAGAGATAATCTAAAAAGGTTTCGTGGCGAGTTTTCAGCTAGATATCCAAAAGTTGAAGTTGCCTATTCCTACAAAGCTAACTGTCTAAGTGGGGTGCTGGACATAATACACAATGAAGGGGCATGGGCCGAAGTAGCCTCCGGCTTTGAATATGAATTAGCAAGAAAGATTGGAGTACCAGGCGAATCCATTGTTTTTAACGGCCCCTACAAGAAAAAAGAGGAAATAAAAAAAGCGATTCGAGAAGGTGCCCTAATCAATGTTGACAACGAAAGTGAACTAAAGCTGTTGGAGGAAATTACATTCAAATCCAAACAGCCAATCGAGGTGGGTATCAGAATTAATACAGATGTCGGGATAAACCAGTTGCCTGATAGATTTGGATTTAACATTGAATCAGGCAAAGCTTTGGAGATCGTAAACTATTGTACAAAGAAAACGTCTATCAGAATAGCAGGGATTCACATCCATATTACAAGCTATATCATTTCCCCGGAAGTCTTGAATAACAAGACCCCTGCAAAGAGTATAGAACTTATTTGGCCAAAAGACTCAAATTTGTACAGACTAGCGGCGCATAAAATTACTTATTTTGCTGAAGAAATAAGAAAGAGGTTTGGTATAACCTTAAAGTACATAGACATGGGAGGCGGGTACCCGACACTTGATTCAATCACATCCTATGCAAACGCCATAGTTGAGCCAATGTTAGAGATGTTCGATCATGAGCACCCCCTTTTGATACTGGAACCTGGAAGAGCAGTTGTAAAAGATGCTGTAGAACTCATAACAACTGTTGTCGATGTTAAAGAATTATCGAATGATACAGCTTCAGTCGTAGTCGATTCAGGAATAAATATTCTTCCTACATCATTCTGGAAGTTCCAGCAGATTGAACCCATCAACAAAAAAGCTGTCAGCTCGAAGGAGACTGTTGTTTATGGGCCACTTTGTCTTCAGACAGATATTTTGGGTATAACAAAACTCCCAGATCTGAACGTAGGCGACAGGCTTGTTATAAAAAACGTCGGGGCATATAACATTTCTCAAGCCAGTTCATTCATATTCCCGCTCCCTTCTATAATTCTTACGGATAACAACAAGGTGAAAGTTCTAAGGAGTTCAGAAACAATAAAAGACGTTATATAGTTTGAAAACCGAATGTCATAAACTTTTATTATGAGTCACCAATCAGATACATTTCACCAGTAGGTTGTGGCACACCGCCGGGCGGCTCAAGTGTAACCGCGAATTTCTTAATCCGGCCCGTTTCCGGAAGTGTTCCTAGTTCCATAATGTTATTCCCTTTATCATCTACATTAAGAACGCCAGTCATCTCTTTGACCCGGGCCAATTTGTTCAGCATCTCAACATCAATTAAGTTATAATAAATGTTTCTAATGTGGAAAAATTATCTACTACGGAGCAAAGTATTTATCTAGAAGCTAGTAAGGATGAAACAGATCAGGCTAAGAACTTTTATAATATTATCCTTGGTACTACATATTGTCCTTATAAGTGCTTTCGTCGCAATGTTCCTGCCAAAGCGAGCAATCTTTAGAACTGAGCAAACTCCAATATCAATCGGCATTCTGACTCAAAGCAATGGCACTGATAATGCAAAGGATGGCTCTTTAGATTCTATTGCACCTAATGCTTCAAAACATAAAGAAACCCAGAGAATAAATGATTCAGAAAACAGGGGGATGATCCCAGTTCATGATAATAAAAAAACAATAGAACAAACTCATAATGAAAAGGATAAAACAACTGTAAAAGAAAAAGTTAAAAATAAAGTTGCCGTATCTTCTGACTCAAGTGCAGCAGAAAACGAAAGGACCAATAATGACCTTGCCATTAGTGATACTGACAAAGAAACAACCGATCAAAGAACAGCCAGTTTAAGTGGTAACGAAAATGCGGATCTTAAAGACGACTTAGGTACCGATTCTTCAGGCCATCATATTGAGCTTGCTTTTCCAAATTATAAAATCAATCCTAAACCCAGGTATCCGATGTTAGCCCGGAGGAAGGGATATGAAGGAACCATTCTCTTGAGAGTATTTGTAGTTGAGAGCGGTGGTGTGGGTGAAGTAGAATTAGAGAAATCATCCGGGTATGAGATTCTGGATGAGTCTGCGCTTAAAGCCGTGAAGGAGTGGGTTTTTATACCAGGGAAAAAGAACGGAGAACCCATTTCAAGTTGGGTAACAGTTCCGATCAAGTTTCAATTAAATAGCGGTTAATCATCGATTCACATTTTATTTATCTTGACAGACCCACCTGTAGCTATATGAAATTTCATAATTATCGTCTTTTTTATCTCTAGCTTGCCCGCAAATCACGGTTGCATTAAGAGTATATTTGTTATCGTTTTTCGAAATTATATTTTTATATTGTGGGCTGCATTCCCCGCTGCACTTTTTGTAAAGGTTTTTACCATCTTCCCCCTTACCCTGTGAAAAGTTAGAGAACCAACTCTCGAGAGCCTGCATAGTGTCAAATTCCTTATCATTGTATGTCAACGGATTTTCTTCAGTTTCATCCTGCAACGTTTCGCATTTTTCATGTTGATCATAATTAGTTAAAAAATTATTCGGTATAGATTGGAAAACAATCATCGGCTCATGGGGGAGCTGACAATTAGATGGGCAAAGATCAGCGGGTTTTTCTGCATTCGTTAAGTCCGCCTCAGCTTTGTTTAACATCTCTTTCGTTTCAAAGCGAATCGATCCTTTTTTATTTTGCACGTTTGCCAACATGGAAGCTGAAGCAAGGCTAGACTCTACCTTTATATCTCTGACAAGAGTAGAACAATCTCTCTCGTCTTCAGCTTTTACAAGCATTGAAATAGATGATAAAACGATTAAACAAATAGCTAATGTAATTCTCATATCATCCTCCTACATCTTTTTCCAATTAATGATTGCTGTATTTACAGAGAAAATGGTCTGATCAGCCAGAAAACTATTCCTTTTAATGTATCGGATTCGAAGGTAATTTTAACAAAAACCGATGTTCATTTTTTGGTACTTTTAACTCTGGATTATCTTTCAGACTCTTTAATAAATTCGCTTAACCTCTACCATATCACCGACCCCTTCCACCTCAAGAAGAAACTTGTCACCATCCTGCCAAACTGTCACTTTAGGACGATAATTATATACATACTTGTATTTGTCCTTGATCTGTTGCCACTTCTCTCCATTTTCTAATGTAAATATTTTTTTAATCTCAAATCCCTCAAATACGTCCTCCATATGACTTTCCGTCACTTTTTGCATAATATTTCCACTACCTATTCTGAACGGCTATGGCTACATTCAGTGAATTAAACTAAACAAAGAGTACAAAGATTTTAGCATAAAAAAAAGTTAATAAAAGAAGGAGCAACAACTTCAAAACAATACGCAGATCTTGAGATTATGATTAAAGAGAACTCTTAGACTTTTACGTCTATATCTTAATATTCATTTTCCAGATCAAAAGCAACTGATATGTGAGAAACTAAAACTCCAAACCTTGATTACCCATCTACGTGCGCCTCAAAAGTCCTATTCTAATTAATCACACAGGAACAATTTTATTGTAACACTGGAACAGCACCCAGCACCTCTATTCCCTTTGGATACATAAACATTGAGGCCATACCCAGAGTGCTTCCGTTTCTTAAGTATGTATCTTTGCTATGAGGCGGCAACGTTACCGGTAACACACCCGTCTCCTGAGCAATTTGAGTTCCCGCTCTGGGAGCCGATGTCTGATAGTAGCGCACCCTTACCTTCACGTCCTTATAGGCTATATCGCTCGTGTTCTCAATTGTAACATGATGTATGATTGCCACAGCACTCCAGGTTGAATAAATGGTCCAGTCGGTGATATTAATATACCACTCCGGATGCTCAATCATCGGTTTACTGTAATCAGACGATTTAGCGCTCGGATTGAGAAGCATAAAGGCAATCAAAGTAATAATAGTTGCTATCTTGGAAATTTGCATTATGATTCTCCGCCTTATCCGCGTGGTGATGGACTTACAAGCAAAAGTACAGTCACATTATAGACCATTTAATTATCAATCTCCAGCATCTTCGGTTTGTTCAGTTCAAATTTAAACTCAAATTTCATTGCATTACTAAAGGACCGTCGGACTCGCACTCGTCAAAAAAGACACTTCAGGTCTTACCACCAACCCCAGGGGCCACCTAACCAATCCCAGGAGTTCATTTCCATTGCTGCTTCTTCGTTTATAAATGCAGCTTGCTGCTCCGCAGCCTCCTGGGCTAACTTTTCATAACGGTCGTAAGCTGCCTGATCGCCAGTATAAACACACTTACAGTTGTAAGGATCCGCATAGAAGTATAGTGGATTACCATCCTTGACACGGTACTGAAGATTAAGAGGTGGTAACGAATTCAACATCTCTTCCTTTTCAGGGGTGTCCGCCGGAAGCATCTTGAAGCCGGCAGCAGCTAACAGGCTATCCACTTGTTGTGCCTCGCTCGTGCGTATTCCAGCACAACTCAAATGCATTAATATCATCATGCCAATTATTGTAAGGAGGGTTATTTTCATCATTACTTAAACCCTAGCTACTGAAAACGTTGCTCGCGCAGTACATCCGTGCCCAGGACTGGTCATTTGATCATTTGACAATTTGATCATCCGATATTGGGGGATGCGGGGTGTGATTAGAGCCCAACCGTTATATTGGCACCACCCGAGCCCAAATTGTTAGATATTACAAGTCGAATAACAAGGCTAAGTAGTAATAAAGAGATGCGCAAATAGAAATCTTTTTTTCGACATTTACGTTAACAAATCATTTGAAGCAAGGAATTCAATAAACAGATAACACCTGCGCTGACAAGCTCGAGCTCCATATCAATAGATGCCAAAAGACTTACAGATTATCCAAGCGTAATATTTATCGCAACTTATCATTAAGACTTGAATTGAGAAGACACCATATCGAGATGGTCTAAATCTTTCTTGCTGAGAGTGAACCTCATGGAATCAGTATTATTTTTTGCCTGTTCAACAGAAGTTGCGCCGGGTATGGCAACCACACTACTCCCGTTGAAATTTATTAACCAGTTGAGTGCGATCTGAGGCGCAGAGACTCCGTATTTAACCGATAAATCTCTCAGTGCATCAATTACAGGACGGCTTTTTTCGAGACCTTCGCGCTTGAAGGGGCTGGTATACTTTCTAAATCCTTCCCGTATTCGGATTAAATCAGGATTATCATGAAACTTTCCAGTTAACAATCCTCTGGCTAAAGGCGAATGAGCAATAATTGTAATGTCAAGATCTTTAGCTGCATGTAAGATACCATTGCTCTCAATCTTCCTGTTAAGTAGGCTGTAGCTCACTTGGTTTGAAACAAGACCTTGTCCATACTTTGACAGTTCACTGTGAGCCCTTACCATTTGCTTTGCCGAAAAATTGCTAACCCCTACATAACGGATTTTCCCCTCCTTTACCAGTTCCGCCATCGCTTTAATTTCGGATTGAATCGAAGAAAATGAAAAGGGGTTATGAATTTGATATAGATCAATACAGTTGGTTTTCAGCGCTTCTAATCTTTTTCCAATTGTTCTGGTGATTGACGGGGCCGTTCTGAACACAGGCCACCACTTCGTAGCAACAATTATTTCATTATATGATTTACCACACTTTTTTAAAGCGTTGGAAAGTGCTTTCTCGGACTCCCCCCAACCGTATACCTCAGCGGTGTCAAACCAATTTATACCCCCCTTTAAGCTTTCTTCAACAATTCTCGCTATTCCATTATCATCTAACATTCCCCAATACTTCCCTGATAGACCCCTCCTCTTACTAAACTGCCAACACCCAAGCCCAATGGGGGAGACCATCAGTCCAGAATATCCAAGTTTTCTTAAAGCCACTTCAGTTTCCAAGTAACTAACAATCTACAATCTTAAAAGGTATTAACAAATCTTAATCCCAAATTACAATCGGTCTTGATTAGTTAGTCTTTCGACTAATTAGCATTCGGTGTTCCAATTTCCCCTTCTCGTCTTCCTTTTCAAAGTGCTTTTTAGCACACCCAAGAAGGACTCCCGGTCGATCTCTCCTGCTCCAAGACTTTTCATGTGATTTGTCGCAATTTGAGAATCAATGAAATCAAATCCCCACAATTTCAATTTTTCCACTAGGTGATATAAAGCAACCTTCGAAGCATTGCTCATCAAGTGAAACATAGACTCCCCGAAAAAGGCACCACCCAAAGAAACTCCATATAATCCCCCAACAAGCTTGTCTTGGTAAAACGTCTCTACTGAATGAGCAAAGCCCTCATTGTGCATTAGTATATATGCATCAATCATATCATTCGTAATCCATGTTGCATCCTGATTTTTCCGGCTAACAGTGGCACATTTAATTATTGCCTCTTCAAAGCAGGTATCGAATCTCACTTCAAAAACTCCTGAATTTATAACCCTTCTCAAGCTTCTGGAAACTCTTAATTGATCGGGGAACATTATTAAACGCGGATCAGGTGAAAACCACAAAATCGGATATCCCTCAGAATACCATGGGAAAATGCCATTTTGATAAGCTAATATCAAACGCTCAATTCTCAAGTCACCCCCAACTGCGACCAAACCATCAGACTCAGCACATCTAGGGTCCGGGAATACTAATGAATTATTAAGAAAAAAAACAGTCATTAATATGTTGATAACGTAGGGTCAGTACATGTATTGACCCTACCATTTGATTGCGGATTAGAATCAATATTGGCATTGTCAAAGCCTTTATCGATCCGTATGACCTAGGTCTTTTCCTGGAGCAACATGATCCCTCACCAACTGTTTTAACTCCTTTATATCTGGAAATCGCCCCCGCTCTTTGCGAGACCAGATCGTTGTCTGATTTACTCTAACTTCAAATATTCCCCCGGTTCCCGGTATTAGAGAAACACCTCTCAGATCCATCTCGAAAGTCGACAGAAGCTCTTGTGCCATCCATGTCGCTCTTAACAACCATCGACACTGGGTGCAATATTCGATCTCGACCAATTTTGGACTTTTCATTGCCAAGCGACTCCAAATTCCTAAGTGTCAAATTTTCTTTAAAAATCAAACATTATTACACTCGGTTAGAATTTAATGTATCTGAAGTTAATTCATTTTATATTACCTTGAATTTCAAAATGCAAACGGCCCTAGTAAAGATGAATAATGCATAATGCGTAATTAATCAATCATAGAAATATAATAATTTCTTCACAAAGAATCAAAGAAGATTAGTATATAGCAAGAAATTTCTTTCAGTCTCTGCTGAGACCCGTTAAAAACTCAAAAAATAAATATTAAAAAACCTAGGCGATAGGAGGAGAAAATGAGAAATTTAATTTTGCTGGCAAGCATATTTGCGGAAGAGAAAAAGTAACATTTACTTACGCCTCCTGGAGGTTACTACCTCCAGGAGGGCTATGTCGGTAATTTTATAACAAACAGTTGTCTTGCTTAACTAGAACTCACTTTAACCTTATCAGTTCAAATGCCTTTTTTGCTTCGGATATAAATCCCTTTACGAGTTCCCCAGATTTACGTCCGTCTTTTAGTTCTACACCCGTATGGACATCAACTCCCGACGGTCTGACCCCCATAATAGCACTGTGAACATTATCTGGGTTTAGCCCTCCTGCTAAAATTACGGGCCTTGGTGATATCTCAACAAGTTTTCGGCTGATATCCCAATTATGTGTCTTACCGGTTGCTCCATACGCACCAGTACTCGGATCATATGTGTCAGTAATAAAAGCGTCAATATGAGGACTAAAACTTTTCAATTTTGTTTCTAATTCCAGCATATTATCAGCTCGTACAACCAAGCTTTTTATAATTAAAAGATTTGATGCGATTCTCCTTAATTTTGAAAGCTGAGACTCATCGATCTCACCATGGACTTGAACAATATTAGTTCCAAGAAACCTGCAGAGCTCTGAAATATCTATAGCATCTCTCAGATATGTGATTAATACTCCATTTACTGCAGTGGGTAAATTTCGGATAATATTTGCTGTCATATACTCGGAAAGATCTTCTTCATTGGATGAAAGCTTGAGTGGAAATCCTATAAACTTTACACCACACTCGATAAGCATCCTTGCTTCTTCTTCATCAATGACACCGGCAATCTGGATATAGTCCTTAAACATCTCCATATCAAAATCATATTGGCTGCAAACATATAACAGGTAGATCTGCCGCTAAATTTTCAAAACTTGTCTTCGTAATTCCCAAATCCACCCCGAGAATTCTCTTTGAAAGAATTCGAAAGGCCTTAGGGTGTTGATAAGCGTATTTTGAAATCACACTCTCAGCATGCTCAGACGTCATTTGAAACGCTATTGCTTCAAACCTCTTACCGCCGACATTGACGACAACTTCAGGGTTTTTCTGAATATTCATAAACCAGTCAGATTTATCTCCCCAACCCGATAAAATATAATATTCACCAGAAGTTTTGTTATGGTAAAGTACCTCCAATACCACTTGGCGCTTGAGTCCGCTCTTACGCCCTATGTTTGTCAACATTAAGAATCGACCGCCAAATAGCCAACCCAATCCGATTTTGTAAAGTAGTATTGGAAAACGAAAGATAAGACGTAATAGACGGCTCGGTCTTTTCCCAATTTTCTCACCCAGATTAGACATGATTTTCAGACACCTAAAATTTTTCCACCCATGGACGCAACTCAACATTGAACGACCAACTGGTTCGATGCCGCGTATGGACCTGATAGTATGTTTCAGCGATGGCATCGGGATCCAATTTGCTATCTTTCGAGTCACGCCCTATAACACCATCGATAACGAAATGGGCAACATGAATGCCCCTAGGCTGTAGCTCTCGAGCCATACTTTCAGCTAGACCTAACAAACCAAATTTTCCAACGGCAAACGCTGCTGAACTTGGGAAGCCTTTAATACTCGCAGTAGCACCGGTGAAGAAGATGCTGCCTTTTCCTCTGGGAATCATGTATTTCGCGGCCTCCCAACCCACAAGAAATCCTCCATAACATGAAAGCTTCCAGGCATTTATAAACTCTTCAGAAGAGATTTCAAGGACTGGCTTTCTAATCCTTAGGCTAGCATTGTATACGGCGATACTGATAGGCCCGAGTTCTTTTTCTGTCCTTGCAAATAACTTTTTAACACTCGATTCCGTAGTCGCATGCGCTCTAATTGCAATCGCATTTGTACCAAGAGATTCAATCTCACTAACAAGAGGTAACAGCTTTTCACGGTTTCGAGCAACCAGCGATACTGAGAATCCTGACTCTGCAAAGCGTTTTGCTAAAGACGTCCCAAGCCCGGAACCTACACCAACTATGACCACACTTTCATTGTGCATGCTTTGAATCCGTATTTATAAATTAAAGCCACTTGAACCTAAAAGCGATCCAAAAACCTTAACAATACCCATGCAACCTAGAGAAGCCACTTAATGGTGTGACCTTTGTGCATCCATTTCACCATGCTAATATGTCACACCATTCATAAACTTTCAAGCTAACCATTGGAACTGGTTAATACATAGGATTTATTTAACTAGCGAATTCTCTGTAACCCGCTTCAAGGTTTCCGCTGTCATTTGCTGCGAGCCACGCCACGCAATCTCCTAAATAACATGTAAAATTGAGATTATCAATCCGCCAGCAAGACTGGCGGGCTACCCCATGAGCTTTTAGACAACTTCTCCCTTCGGGTAGGTCACGAGTCTTGCTCGTGACAGAAACTAGTGCGCCGGTCACTATTTAACTGGACGCGGAACACAAAACTTGTTAGTATTAAGCCTGAAGATCGTTTGGAGGATAAACCTATGATAATTCAATTTCTCAAACTACCATTTATGTCAGCCTTATTTTTGGTCTTATTGTCCTTCGGATTAAACATTACAACCTTAGATACCTTAGCTTGCGGTAAGATAGAACCATGCAAAAACCTTGTCGCACAAATCGATCCAGTGGAATCACAACCGATTGAGCCAGAAACCGAATCACTGGATTCCGTCTCTGAAACAGCGGAAGAAGCCTCAGAGCCAATTGGAGAAGAAATAGAGCCTACGGAACCCCTCGACTCTGTTTCCGAAACGGCAGGAGAAGCAACTGAGTCAGTTAATTCATTGACGGAACCTACCGAATCGCTCGGATCAGTCTCAGAAACCGATGACGAGGCTTCAGAACCAATAGGGGCAATATCAGAAACAGCGGATGAGGCTTCTGAAAACTTACCGTTTGCCCCTGAAGGAGAAGAAACAACCGAACAATTGGGAGCACCTCAGGAACTCCCTCTTGGAGATAGGGAAGCGGAGGGAAGAGTTATAGGAGAATAATATTATTCGATTGCTTGTTTGATCCGTGATCTAAAATTATCAGAGATGTAATTACCTGGAAGGAAGTCTGTGCCTCCTCTCCTTTATCCCAAAATGTTTAATGAATTCGCCGAAGACAATGTCGCTCAGCTTCTCAAGGCGGTCTATGTACAAGATAGTTTCTTTCCTAATATCTTGAGGATCGATCCGCCCTTTTGTTTTCTGAATTTCCTCCTTATGATCAGGAACCCGTAACCAACGTTCTATCATTTTTCGGTCGACTTCGAGATGAAATTGAAATCCATATACGTTTCCGTTATATCTAAATGCCTGATTTTCACAGCAAGCTGAGCTTGCAAGATGAACGGCCCCATTCGGAATGTTAAATGTATCACCATGCCATTGAAATATTCTTTCAGTTTCCCTAAAGTGATTGATCAAAGGATCATTTCTCCCATCATCCGTTGGCGAAACATCGTACCAACCAATTTCTACTTCTCTGTTCTTCCTAACCTCAGAGCCAAGCGCCTTGGCTATTAACTGCGCTCCAAGACAAATACCCAGTACAGGAAGTCCCCTTTTAATGGCGTCTTGTATTAAATTTATCTCAGTAACTAAATGCTTGTACTGGTCAACCTGATCGACATTCATCGGGCCACCAAGAATAATAACGCCGCGATAACCCTCGAGGCTTGGCTGTAAATTGGGAAACCTTCCGAAATTTACATACTTTATTCGGATTCCGGAACCTCTTAAAAGTGGATCAAGTGTTCCTAGAACCTCATAAGCTACATGTTGAAAAACCAGAATCTTACTCATATTTCAAAAGTCACTTTGAAAACCCTGTTAATGATTGAAGCATATATTGCCGGATTTTGATCAACGCATGGAAATAATATTATCTTATTCCATGTGAGTCAACATAAAGCGACGGAATGCGTGAATTCAACCGGCATTCCAAAAATTGCGTTAAGAAAATCAGAAACGAAGAGGTTGAAAAAAATTTGCGGGTTGGGGTTGAATTAAATTTTTTAGTCGTTATGTCATCCCCGAAATCAGTAGTCGGGGATCCAATCGCAAAAGCATGGATTCCCGCTAACAAATGACACCAGCGGGGACATCCTAGTCTGAGCCTGTCTTGAGCTTGTCGAAAGGCGCCGTCGAAGGGCCTGTCTTGAGCCCTGAGCCTTGTCGAAGGGTCGAAGGATCGAAGGGTTGCTTCTTTGTACCTGTGCTGAACCATGTCCTGACGATAGGTCAGGATCTATTCAGTATCAAGACAAAGAAAGAAAAAAATAAATGAAAGGGTGTCTCCGAATAACCCTGCAGCGCGCCGCAGGGAAACCGGGGGTATTTTCGTGTTTTACCAAACCAATGAAACGCCCTCCACCCCGAACGTGCATGTATACATGGACCGATGTGCGAATCAGTCCCTACAAACATAGGGACAACAGCAGAAACCCTGTAGCATGGTAATATCTTAGCAAATAATTGGGTCTGTTATTGTTTCTTGATTTCTTCTACGGTTAAAGATGTTTCGGTTTCTTTGAGTCTAAGTTTTACCATATCTCCCTCTTCTAAGCCCTGAAGCTGATCGGGATTTTCAACATCATAACTCATTATCATGGCCCTCATTACACCAGGAATCTCATCTTCATCAACTACAACGCGATTTTTGGATTTTGAAAGCAGTACCCCTGATGCATCATGAAACTTGGGCCATTCTTCTGCTTCATGAAGATGATCTTTCCCCCAGGAATCAGCAAGCTCCTGTTTTACTCCAAGAATATCTTTGGACAAGACTTCTTGTCCCCTTTTCAGAGCATCAATCTTTTGAGATTGTTGAAAAACGAAAATCCCTAGAGCTACAACAGCGACTGCAATTAGTGTAGAAGACACAACAAAAGTTTTCATAAAAAATCTATTTACAAGAATTCAGTCATATGGAAACTAGTTAGAACCCAATATTATAACCCAGGGATGAATAATGCATATGCTATAAACAATCACCCCTTGCCTAAATTAAATCCAACCTAGAAATAAAATCTTCTTATTGCTCGGTAACTTCGGTCACGATAAGGGCTTTCATGCCAGATTTCTCATAAAGCTTACCCTTTACTGTAATTACATCCTCTGCATTACCTATTATCAGTTTATTTGGGTCAGTACCAGGCGCACCCTCTATAACCTGATAAAGCACATCATTTTTTTCATCCAAAATTCCTAATGCCTGACCAGCCTTTGCACACATCTCCGCACATCCCTTATGGTCCGGCCCCTTCAATCCCATATGCGTATAACAGGCAGGGTCAACCACACGACCGGTTATCGTCACATCTTTGCCCATGTCCTTTTCCTCCATCATTTCCTCGCCTGCAAAGGATAAAGGCATAGAAAACACAAATGCTACAGCAACCAAGCTGACAAAATAAACGATAAATCTACTCATGCTAAAAACCTCCTGAAATAAATTTTGCTAAAATCTCCTCGAAAAAACAGAGACTTTGGATAAGATGCAACAAAAATCAAAAGGTTTCATTTTTGAAAGACTACACTTCAA
>Ga0214471_10002613_pt1 | contig 14096 bp, 15 predicted proteins | sample RVTome_5_FD_207665 | JGI IMG/M metagenome (GOLD analysis project Ga0214471, IMG submission 207665) | Soil microbial communities from uranium-contaminated site in the Upper Colorado River Basin, Wyoming, United States - RVT142D155 | ecosystem: Environmental > Terrestrial > Soil > Contaminated >...
GGACGAAACGGTGGTGTTCGCATGGATGATCTGGCCGTCAAAGGAGGCCCGTGACGCGGGCTGGGCAAAGATGATGGATGATGAGCGCATGAAGCCCGAGAACATGAACATGCCGTTTGACGGCAAGAGGATGATCTTCGGCGGGTTTGAAATGGTCGTTGAGGCGTAGGTTTCGAATTCTTGTAAGCGTTTCTCGCGATTTCGTGCCTCCAGCCCGTCAAGCTTCAAGCTGAGGCATCACCGGAAACCGCTCGGCCAGGCGCTGCCGGGCAGCGGGTGATGTCTGATGATGCGGGGCGAAGACGTGGCGCTCCAGGAAAAAGCCGGTGAGCGCCAGGCCTTGCGCCACCTCGGCCGGACCGCCGCCGCCGCGGCCGCCGAGAAATCCCGGCAGGAGCAGCAGGCGGTCGCGGTAGGGCTCGCCGGCCGCCAAGGACACGGCCCGTCCGGTGCGCGGGCTGATGTAGGCCAGCTGATCGTTGTCGCCGCCGCCGGCGCAGGCGCTCAAATCCAGGCCGAAGCCCAGTTCGCCGAGCAACGCCAGTTCCCATCGCACGTAAACCTCCGCCCAATGATCGCCGGCCAAGGCCTCGAGCAGCGCCAGATATCCTTCGAAACAGGCGGCATGGGGCTCGCGCTCGGGCAAGGCGCGCTCCGAAACGGCGGCCGCGGCGGATAGGGCCGCCAGGCGCGCCGGATCGTCCAGCACCCGGGCGGCGTAACTCTCCAGCAGTTCGCCGTCGAAATTGCCCAGATGATCGGCCAGGCGCCCGGACCAGCGCACGGAGAGCAAATTGCCCGCCTGGTAGACGCCGCTCAGTCGTCTCCCCTGAGCGCCGCGCACCAGCCCGGCATGGCGCCCCCGGTCGCGGGTGAGCACCTGCACCACCGCCGAGGTTTCCCCGTGCGGCCGCACCGATAGAACGATTCCGTTGTCGGTCCAATGCATGGTCACACACCGCCGCCGGGCGGTACTTCAGACGTCGAATTCCAAGCCCCAGTGCTGATAATGCGCCCGGTTTTCCAACCAATTCTCGCGCACTTTCACCGTGAGGAAGAGGTGCACCTTGCGGCCGAGAATGCCACCCAGGTCGGCCTGCGCCGCCTCGCGCACCGCCTTGATGGTATGGCCGCCCTTGCCCAGGCACATGGCCTTGTGGGAATCGCGCAGCACGGTGATGGTCTGGCCGATGCGCACGCTGCCATTGTCGAAGTCCTCCCACTCGTCGGTCTCGACGGTCAGGGAATAGGGCAATTCCTCGTGCAGGTTGAGGAACAGCTTTTCGCGCGTCACCTCGGCGGCGAGCAGACGCGCGGGCAGATCGGACAGCTCGTCGGCGGGGAACAGCCACGGCCCTTCCGGCATGCGCGCGATCAAGAAGCGGCGCAAGTCCTCGATGCCGTCGCCGGTCAGGGCCGATATCATGAAGATGCGATCGAAGATGCCCTCCGCCTCGAAGGCGGCGGCCAGCGGCAGCAGCACCTCGCGCTTGCCCTTGTCCACCTTGTTGAGCGCCAATACCGCCCGGCGGCCGCGCGCCTTCAGCCCGTCGATGATTTGCCGAGTATCCTGGTCGATGCTCTGGCGCGTAGCATCGGCGAGGAGCACCACCTCGTCCGCATCCTTGGTTTCGCTCCAGGCAGCGGCGACCATGGACCGCTCCAGGCGCCGCTTGGGCGTGAAGATGCCGGGCGTATCGACAAAGACAATCTGGCAATCGCCGTCCACCACGACGCCGCGTACCCGGCTGCGCGTGGTCTGCACCTTATGGGTGACGATGGAAATCTTGGCACCGACCAGCCGGTTCACCAGCGTCGACTTGCCGGCATTGGGCGCCCCCACTAGGGCAACGAAGCCGCAGCGGGTCGATGGGGCCGCGTGTTCGGTCATGGCCGCCTCACCCTTGGCCGCCCAGGCGGCGCAGCAAACGCTCGGCCGCGGCCTGCTCCGCCAGGCGCTTGGAGCGCCCCTCGCCCCGTTCGGCGGGCTGGCCTTCGATCCGGACCTCGACCGTGAAGGTGGGCTCGTGCGCCAAGCCGGTGCGGCCGACCTCCTCATAGTCCGGTAAGGGCAGTGCCCGGGCCTGGGCCCACTCCTGCAGGGCCGTCTTGGCATCCTGCGGCGGATGCCCCGCCGCGGCCAGCATGGGACCCCAGTGCGCGCCTATGACCGCGCTGGCCGCCGCCAGGCCGCCATCCAGGTAAAGGGCGCCAATGACCGCCTCGCAGGCATCCGCCAGCAGGGCCGGGTTGTCGCGCTCGCCGGCCGCCTCCTCGCCCTTGGCCAGACGCAGATACCGGCCCAGATCCAGGCTGCGGCCAATCTCGGCCAGGGTCTCCCGGCGGACCAAGTCCACATGGCGCAGGGCCAGCGGCCCCTCGGCCTCGTCGGGGAAGCGCCGCAGCAGCAAATCGGCAATGACCAGGCCGAGCACCCGGTCGCCAAGGAATTCAAGCCGCTGGTAGCTGTCGTCGCCGCCGTCCGGGCGGCGGTTCGCGGCGCTGGGATGGGTCAACGCCTGGCGCAAAAGCTCCGGCTTGGCAAAGCCATGGCCCAGGCGTTGCGCCAGACCATCGAGATCTTGATCCGGGGCCGCGGCGGGTTGTGCCGCCTTATTCGATCCCATCGCCGATGCGGCCATAGCGGATGGCGAACGGCCACTTCCAGATTTCCCAAAGCCGGGCGCTGTCATTGTGGGAGAAGAACAGGAATTCGGCGCGGCCGACCAGATTTTCGAAGGGAACAAACCCCACTTCCGACATGACCCGGCTATCCTGGCTGTTGTCCCGGTTGTCGCCCATGGCGAAAAAATGGCCCGCGGGCACCGTAAAGACCGGCGTGTTGTCGAGCATGTTGCCGTCGCCGCGTTCCCAGATGCGATGGGTCCGGCCGTTCGGCAGGGTCTCGATGTACTCGGTCACGTCGGTGGGAAAGCCGTTGTTCTCGGGATCGCTCAGATCCGTCACCTTTTCCCGCCCGACGGCCGCGCCATTGATGTGCAGGATGCCGTTGATCACCTGAATCCGGTCGCCCGGTAGACCGATCATGCGTTTGATGTAGTCGGTCTTGTTGTCGCTGGGCAGCTTGAATACCGCCACGTCGCCCCGTTCCGGCTGGTCCGCGAACACACGACCGCTGAATAGCGGCAGACCCCAAGGCATCGAATAGCGGCTGTAACCATAGGAGAATTTGGAAACAAACAAATAATCGCCCACCAGCAGCGTCGGCTCCATGGAGCGAGACGGGATGTTGAACGGCTCGTAGGCGAATACCCGGATCAACAGCGCGATCGCCACCGCGTAGAGGACGGTGCGAACGGTCTCTCCAAAGGCGCTGGATTTCTTCTTTGTCATTAAGGATTCCATGCAATGCCTTATATTCTATCCATTTCCCAGGGCGCACGTTGCCGGAATATACCCTGGTACAAATCCGGACGGCCAAAAACCCTTCATCTCGTGCGCTGAGCCGGCCACGTCACTCGGCCGCACCTTTCACGACCGAGATGATGACGATCGCCTGGGCCAAGGGATAGTCGTCGGTTAGCGTCACGTCAATGCGCGCGGTCATGCCCGCCGGGGTGATTTCCGCCAAGCGCCGGGCGGCGCCGCCGGTCAAGGCCATGGTCGGCTGGCCGCTTGGCCGGTTGACCACGCCCAGATCGCGCCAATGGACCCCGCGCCGGGGCACCCCCGTCCCCAGGGCCTTGGCACAGGCTTCCTTGGCGGCGAAGCGCTTGGCATAGCTGGCCGCCCGGTTGGCCCGGCGGTCGGATTTCGCCTGTTCCACGTCGGTGAAGACCCGATCGGTGAAACGGCTGCCGAAGCGCGCCAGCGTCTTCTCGATGCGGCGGATATCGATCAGGTCGTTGCCTAAGCCGAGGATCATCGGACGCCGCGGGCTTTAGCCGGGCTCATGCGCTGCGCGCGCCGCTGCCCTGGGCGCGCGCCTGATCCATCAGGGCGCGCATGCGCTTGATGGCGCTGTCCAGGCCGCAGAAGATGGCCTCGCCGATGAGGAAATGGCCGATGTTCAGTTCGACGATGCTGCCGATGGCCGCCACAGTACCGACCGTATCGAAGGTCAGACCATGGCCGGCATGGCACTCGATGCCCCGCGCCGCGGCATGGGCCGCCGCCGTCTCGATGCGCCGCAGTTCGGCCTTGGCCCGCGCCCCCTCCCGGTCGTCCAGATATGCCCCGCAGAAGGCGCCGGTGTGCAGCTCCACCACCGGCACGGCCAGCGCCTTGGCGGCGTCGATCTGCCGCGCATCGGGATCGATGAACAGGGAAACGCGGATGCCCTTGGCCCCCAACGCATCGCAATAGGGCCGCAGCGCATCCGAGGCACCGGCCGCGTCCAGGCCGCCTTCGGTGGTCACCTCCTCGCGCTTTTCCGGGACGAGGCAGGCCGCATGCGGCCTGTGCCGCAGGGCGATGGCCAGCATTTCCTCGGTCGCCGCGATCTCCAGGTTCAGCGGCAGATCGATCGTATGGACCAGGCGGTCGATGTCGTTGTCCGAGATGTGCCGCCGGTCCTCGCGCAGGTGCGCGGTGATGCCGTCGGCACCGGCCGCCGCCGCCATGCGCGCCGCACGCACCGGATCCGGATGGCCGCCGCCCCGGGCGTTGCGGATGGTCGCCACGTGATCGATGTTCACGCCCAAACGCAGGTGTCCCAAGTTCATTTATCCTCCTTGGCCTGTTCTTCCTTGGCCATTTTGTCCCTGGCAAGTTCTTCCAGGCCAATACGGGTCGGGTGCCCCCGCCGTCTTTTCGCCCGCCGCCGTATGCGCCAACGCCGCGCCCGCTGGTATTCGACCACCGCGCCATGGATCGGCAGATAGAAGGCGAACCAGGCCACAATCGCCGTGGGTATGCCACCGACGGTCATGGGCCATAAGACGTTCAGCGGATGCTCGAATATGTAGGCCAAACTCAACACCCTGGGAAGATCAGTGAGCGCCTTTTCGCCGGTGAGCCACGTGCCCAGGCCATAAATCCAGGCCCAGATAAAGGGAAACGTCCAAGGATTGCCCACCACCGTGCCGATGGCCGAGGCGACCACATTGGCCCGTATCAAGAGCGCTATCAGAGCGGCCCCGGCGAAGTGGAAGCCGATGAACGGGGTGAACGACATGGCCGCGCCGCAGGCGAACCCGGCGGCGATCCGGTAGGGCGTCTCCGGCAAGCGCCGCACCCGGTGCGCCAGGTATGTGGTGGACCGCCGCCAGCCGCCTTTCGGCCACAGGCTGCTGGCAATGCGGCCAAGCAAGGGAAGCGGTGTACGGCGGCGGAACATGGGCGGTGCCTAGACCGTGGCGGGGTGACGCCGCATCAGCCGCGCGCCCGCTCAACCGAAGTGATGACCGGCGCGGCTCGCAGCGCCGCGATGATGTTGCTCAGATGCTTCACATCCTGGACCTCCACATCGACCAGCATTTCGAAGAAGTCGATGGATCGATTGATGATCTTGAGGTTGGAAATATTGCCGTTGTTTTTACCGATGATGGTGGAGAGATTGCCCAGGCTGCCTGGCTCATTGGCGATCACAATGCGCAGGCGGCCGGTATGCGGCTCGGTTCCATCGCCGGCTTCCCATGCCACATCGATCCAGCGCTCCGGCGCATCCTGGAATGTGGCCAGGGTCTCGCAATCGATGGTGTGCACGGTCACGCCCTTGCCGGTCGTGACGATGCCGACAATGCGCTCGCCCGGCAGCGGATGGCAGCAGTGGGCGAAATGCACCGCCATGCCGGGGATCAGGCCCTTGATCGGAACGCCGGGTTGCTTGTTCTTGTCGGCGGCCGGCCGGGTCCGCCCGAAGGGCCACATGCGGCGCGGCTTGACCGTGTCCTTGACCCCGGGGAACACCGCCACCAGCACATCGCGGGCCGTATGAGTGCCCTTGCCAATGCTGGCGCATAGATCGGCGATGCTGTCGGTACGGAATTTCTTGAGCACCCCCTCCAGGGACTTGTCGGTCAGATCGTAGCCTTCCTCGCGAAACGCCTTTTGCAGCATCTGCCGGCCCAATTCGCTGTATTGCTCCCGCTCCTTCAAATGGACGAAACGGCGGATGCGGGCCTTGGCCTTGCCGGTGACGACGAATTTTTCCCAGTCCGGCGACGGCGTTTGCGCCTTGGACGTCAGGATCTCGACCTGATCGCCATTCTTCAACTCGGCCCGCAACGGGATGATGCGGCCATTGACCTTGGAGCCGACGCAGGTATCGCCCACCTCGGAATGGACGGCATAGGCGAAATCCACCGGCGTGGCACCACGCGGCAAGGCGATCAGATCGCCTTTGGGGGAAAAGCAGAAGACCTGATCCTGGAACATCTCCAGCTTGGTATGTTCGAGGAACTCTTCCGGATTCGTCGCGTGCTCGAGGATATCGAGCAGCTCGCGCAGCCAGCGGTACTGCCGGCCGTCGACCTTGCGGTCGCTCTGCTTGTATTTCCAATGGGCGGCAACGCCGAACTCCGCCACGTCGTGCATTTCTCGGGTGCGGATCTGCACCTCGATGCGCTGCCGTTCCGGACCGATCAACCCGGTGTGCAGGGATCGGTAGCCGTTCGGTTTCGGCGTCGAGAGGTAATCCTTGAAACGGCCCGGCACCACCGGATACTTGCTGTGGAATACGCCCAAGGCCCGGTAGCATTCGCCGATATCGTTGACCACCACGCGAAAGGCCATGATGTCGGCCAACTGCTCGAGGGCGACGTTCTTGCGTTGCATCTTGTTCCAGATCGAGAACGGCGACTTCATGCGCCCCGACACCCAGGCGTCGATCCCTTCGCTGGCCAGGGCCCGGCTCAATTGATCGATGATCAACGGCGGCAACTCATCGCCGCGTCCCTTGAGGAATTCAAGACGCGCCAGAATGGATGCCCGGCCATCCGGGTTCAGCTCGGCGAAAGCCAAATCCTGCAGATCGTCCTTGAAGCGGTGCATGCCGATGCGCTCGGCCAGGGGCGCGTAGATGTCCATGGTTTCGCGGGCGATGCGCCGCCGCCGGTCGGGGGACTTGATGTAATGCAGGGTCTGCATGTTGTGCAGCCGGTCCGCCAGCTTGACCAACAGGACGCGAATATCCTCCGACATGGCGAGGAGGAGCTTGCGGAAATTCTCGGCGTGCTGGGTATGCTCGGACTGCAGCTCCAGGCGGGAGAGCTTGGTGACGCCATCGACCAGACGGGCAATCTCCTTGCCGAACAGCTTTTCGATGTCTTCCAGCGAGGTGTCCGTGTCCTCGACCAGATCGTGCAGCAGGGCGGTGATGATCGAATTGTCGTCGAGCTTGAGGTCGGTGAGGATGCCCGCCACCTCGATCGGGTGCGAGAAATACGGATCGCCGGACTCGCGCGTCTGCGATCCGTGCAGCTTCATGGCATAGACGTAGGCGCGGTTGAGTGCGTCCTCGTCCGCATTGGGGTCGTAGGACTTGACCCGTTCGACCAGTTCGAATTGGCGCATCATGGCGCGATTGCGCGGCAAACGCTTGCCGCCCTCACCCATTCAGGCGCCCGTGCGGGGCGCCGTTTCGGGGGGAACTGGTTCAAGAATGAAGGAGCCGGGCCCATGGCCCGATGCCGCCGCGCGGCCGAGGCGCGACCGTAAACCGCGCCGGTACCCCTGGCGCTAGGCCTTGCCTTCGCCGTCGCCTTCAGAATCGGCCTCGCCGGAGCTAAGGTCGTCCCCGAGGCCATCCTCGGCCCCATCGTCATCCTCGTCATCGGCCAAGGCTCCGATGCCCGCAGGCTGTCCGGCGCCAACCGCCATTTCCAGCCCGGCAATGTCGAATTCGGACTGCTCTTCCTCCGGCTCATCAATTTCTACATGGCGCTGCAGACCCTGAATTACACTCGCCATCAGGGCGTCCACATCGACCGTTTCCTCGGCGATCTCTCGCAGGGCGACCACCGGGTTCTTGTCATCGTCGCGGTCCACCGTCAGCGGCGCCCCCGCCGAGACGTCCCGTGCCCGCTGAGCGGCCACCATGACGAGATCAAAGCGGTTCGGAACCTTCAGTACGCAGTCTTCAACCGTTACACGCGCCATCTATATCAAATCTCCGGAAATACTTGGGGGAATCGCATTTCCCCCACAAGTTGGGAGGAATATATGGAGGGCTCCCCGGGAAGGCAAGCAATTCCCAGCCCAAAAGAGAGCCGATACTGGGCTATTCCAGCGGTTTCGCCACCTGCCCGGGCGGCAGGCGGGCCGCCATCTCCGCCGGACTCAGGCCGGATACCGGATGGCGCCAGGCGGGTGCCACGTCCGCCAGGGGCAGCACCACAAAGGCCCGGTCCGCCAGGCGGGGATGGGGTAGCTCGGGCACCTCGCCGGGGGCGCTGATCCGGCCGCCATAGGCAAGCAGGTCCAGATCGAGCACCCGCGCTTCGTTGCGTTCCCGTCGCACACGGCCCAATTCGGCCTCGATCCGGTGCAAAAGGGACAAAAGATCGCCCGGCGGCAGGTCGGTCGCGACCTCGGCCACGCCGTTGACGAACGGCGGCTGGCCCGACGGCGGCACAGGCGCGCTCCGGTACCAGCGGGAGCGGCGCACGATCCGTACCCCATTCGCCTGCAACGCCGCCAGCGCCGCCTCGCAGGTTTCCTGGGGGGTGCCATGGCGCGAGCTGGACAGATTGGCGCCCAGGGCAATCAGGATCATTAAATCGCCAGCCCGGTGCCACCGGCCCTTGCGGGCGCCCGTTGAAACCTTAAATGAATGAACATAGCCAAGATCGGATGACCGGCCCGATTTGCCGCACCGGCCGGTCTAGTGTGCCTATTTCGAGGATGTATTGGAGTTTTCATGCATTTCTTCCCGCAGGAACGTGTCGCCCTTTTCATCGACGGAGCCAATCTGTATTCCGCCGCCCGCGCCTTGGGCTTCGATATCGACTACAAACGGCTGCTGCAGCATTTCACCGGTGATTGCCACCTGATCCGCGCCTTTTACTATACGGCACTGGTCGACGACCAGGAGTACTCGCCCATCCGGCCCCTGGTCGATTGGCTCGACTACAACGGCTATACCATGGTCACCAAGCCGACCAAGGAATTCACCGACGCCACGGGCCGGCGCAAGATCAAGGGCAACATGGACATCGAGTTGGCCATCGATGTTCTGGAAATGGCGCCGCACCTCGATCATGTGGTGCTGTTTTCCGGCGATGGCGATTTCCGCCGCATGGTCGAAGCGGTGCAGCGCAAGGGCGTGCGCGTCACCGTGGTCTCGACCGTGCGCTCGCAGCCGGCCATGATCGCCGACGAATTGCGCCGTCAGTCGGATGTATTCCTCGACATATCCGACCTGCAACCGTATATCGAACGGTCCCATCCGACCGACCACCCGCGATCGCGCCCCCGTCCACCGACGGCCGATTCCTATGACGATGACCAGGACTACTACGAGGACGAGGACGCAAACGAGGGCGCCAACGGATCGGCGTAAGCCCGCAACGGCCTCCGCAACGGTAATCGACCGGGGCCGTTGATCGTGACCGGTATATCCTACGAAATGGCCATCGCTGAGGGTGTGGAGCCGGCGGCCGATTGTGCGCTGTGCCCCCGCCTCGCCGACTTTCGCTCCGCCAACGCCAGCGCCTATCCGGCGTTTCACAACGCCCCGGTTCCGGCGTTCGGCGGCCGCGATGCGCGGCTGTTGATCGTTGGGCTGGCGCCGGGCCTGAAAGGGGCTAACCGCACGGGCCGGCCGTTCACCGGCGACTATGCCGGAGATCTGTTGTATCCGACGCTGATACGCTTCGGCTTCGCGCAGGGGCAGTACGGGCGGGAGCCGGATGACGGCCTCGCCCTGCTCGATTGCCGGATCACCAATGCGGTCCGCTGCGTGCCGCCGGAGAACAAGCCGATCGGCGCGGAAATCCGCAGTTGTGGCGGTTTTCTGGTCAACGAGATTCGCTCCATGCCGAATCTGGCGGTGATCCTGGCCCTGGGCGGCTTGGCGCATGCTTCGATTTTGACCGCCTTGGGCTGCAAGAAGTCGCGGTATGCATTCGCGCACTGCGCCATGCATGAGATTCCCAGTGGGCCGTTGCTCGCCGACAGCTATCACTGCTCCCGCTACAATACCAACACCGGGCGCCTGACCGAAGCCATGTTCGCGGACGTCTTCACCGCCTTGCGCAACCGGTTGCCTTAGGCCCTACCCCCGCTCGCGCATGACGCGCGCCTTTTGCCGTTGCCAATCGCGCTTCTTCTCGGTCTCGCGCTTGTCCGCCTTGCGCTTGCCGCGCGCCAAGCCGAGTTCCACCTTGGCGATACCGCGCGGATTGAAATAGATGGACAACGGCACGATCGTATAGCCCTCGCGATGAATCTGGCCGAGCAAACGCGACAATTCCCGCCGGTGCACCAGGAGCTTGCGCGGCCTCAGGGGATCATGATTGAACTGCGCGGCGGCGTCATACGACGCGATGTGAGCCGAGCGCAGGTACAGCTCGCCGTCCTCCTCGTAGGCGTAAGATTCGCCAATGGAACAACGCCCTTGGCGCAGCGACTTAACCTCGCTGCCGGTGAGAACCAGGCCCGCCTCGAGGGTATCCTCGATGAAGTATTCATGGCGTGCCTTGCGGTTCTGCGCGATGACCCGCCGCGCGCCTTCTGCCATGTGAGTAGGTGCTGCCCCGTCAGTTGATCAAGCCGGCGTGGGTCATGGCCTTGCGCACCACCGTCTCTGTTTCCGGTTGCACGCAAACCATCGGCAATCGCACCCGGTTCTCGCACAGACCCAGCAGACTGGCAGCGAATTTCACCGGCGCCGGACTCGATTCGACAAACAGCGCCTGGTGCAACGGCATCAAACGCTCAGTGATGCGCGATGCGGTTTCCAGATCGCCCCGCTGCCAAGCCTCGTGCACATCGGCGCATTGCCGTGGCGCCACGTTGGAAGTCACCGAGATGCTGCCATGCCCGCCTTGAGCGAGGAAGGGCAGCGTGGTGGCATCCTCGCCGCTCAGCTGAGCGAACGCCTGGCCGATCGCGGCACGCGTCTTGGCCGGCCGCGTCAGATCGTTGGTCGCGTCCTTGACCCCGATGATATTCGGCAGCTTGGCCAGGCGCGCCATGGTCTCGACGCTCATATCGACAATGCAGCGGCCCGGAATATTGTAAATGAGGATCGGGATCTCGACCGCATCGTGGATCGCCTTGTAGTGCTGGAAGAGCCCTTCCTGCGTCGGCTTGTTGTAATAGGGCGTCACCACCAGCGCCGCGGTGGCCCCGGCTTTCTTGGCATGCTTGGTCAATGCCACGGCCTCGGCAGTGGAGTTGGAGCCGGTACCGGCAACGACCGGCACGCGGCCGCGCGCCGCCTCGACACAAAGCTCGACCACCCGCATGTGCTCGTCATGCGATAGGGTGGGCGATTCGCCGGTGGTGCCGCAGGGCACTACACCGTGGCTGCCCTGTTCGATCTGCCACTCGACCAGGCTCTGAAACGCGGCCTCGTCCACATGGCCATTGGCGAAGGGCGTGATGAGGGCCGTGAAGGACCCTCGGAACATGGGGCCGGACATGGCTTGTTCCTTGGTTATAGTGGTTCAGACGGTGGCGGACTCGAGCCCGCCTGCGCAGACCTTAACGGCTGCGCCAAGGGGCGGCAAGCACGCCGCCCACGTTTTCCGCCATTCTTCTTGCTGTTGAATTCGTAAATTCTTGCTAAAGATTCGCCTGTTACGGTCAGGCAACCATACCGCCCGGCCCGTATACTGGAGAAATCGCCGAAGTGGCAAAAGCCCTGCACATAGCCGTTATCATGGCCATCCTGGCGCTGGCGCCGGCGTGGTCGGCCGCCGCCTGGGCGACGGCCGTTCCAGGCGTGGCGACGGCGGAGGTGCCGATTCTCTCGGCGGCCGACCTGAAAGCCGGCCGGGCGGCCATGGCGGCGGCCAAGGGCGGGAAGTACACCCATGCCCTGGACCTGGCTAGCAAGGCGCAAAACCCGTTGCTGGCGAAAATCGTCCGCTGGCTGGAATTGACCGAGCCGGGCCGCCGCGGCAACTTCGCCGCCGCGAGCGCCTTCATCGCCGAGAACCTGGATTGGCCGGGACAAATCGCCTTGCAGCAGCGAGCCGAGGCTTCATTGCCCAGCGAGTTGCCGCATGAGGCGGTCCTGGAGTGGTTCAAGGCCCGGCCGCCAATCACCGTCGCCGGCACTTTCCGGTACGCCGCGGCGCTGATCGCCACCGGCCACACCGATGCCGCGACGGCACTGTTGCGCGATACCTGGGTTCAGCAGGACTTCCCGAAAGGCGACGAGGTGCTGTTCCGCCGCCGGTTCGGCAAGGTCCTGAGTCCCGAGGACGATCTGGCGCGGCTGGACCGTCTGCTTTGGGACCGGCAGGCGTCCGCGGCCAGGCGGCAGGCCAAACGCCTTGGCGACGGCTATGTCGCCTTGGCCGAAGCGCGGCTGGCCTTGGCGGCCATGAGCGGGGGCGTGGACTCCGCCGTGCAACGGGTGCCGAAAGAGTTGGCCAACGATCCGGGCCTGATTTTCGAGCGTGCCCGTTGGCGCCAGAGGAAAGACCGCTATCAGGGTGTCCTCGAGCTGCTCGACCCGCCGAACCCGGATGCCCCCCGGCCGGATCTGTGGTGGAACGTGCGCCATTGGACCGTCCGCCAGGCCCTGGTGAAGGGCGATATTTCCGCCGCCTATCGCATCGCCGCCAAGCATGGCTTGTCGACCGGCGTGGCCTTCGCCGAGGGCGAATGGCTGGCTGGTTGGATCTCCTTGCGTTTCCTGGACCAGCCCGAACAAGCCTATGCCCATTTCACCCGCTTGCACGATGGGGTCAATACGCCCATCAGCCGCGCCCGCGCCGCCTTCTGGGCCGGCGAAGCCGCCGTCGCCCTAGCCGCGCGCGACCAGGCGGAGTCATGGCAGACCACGGCAAAGACGTGGTATGCGGCGGCAGCCCGCCTCAACACGACCTTCTACGGCCAGCTTGCCAGCCGTCAGTTGGGCATGGCCGCGACCGTTTCCCTTGGCCGCACCCAGGCCCCGGACGACGCGGCGCGCGCCGCCTTCACCCAACGCGATCTGGTGCAGGCCATCCGGGTGCTGGGCGAATTGGGCGATAGCAATGTGCAGGAGAAATTCCTCAACCGCTTGTCGACCATATCCCTGAGCGAATCGGACTACATCCTGACCGCCGAGCTGGCGCAGCAGCAGCGCCGGCCGGATCTGGCGGTCAAGGCCGCCAAGGCGGCGGCAGCGGACGGTATCTTGCTGGTCGACCACCTCTATCCATTCCCCACCCTGCCCCAGGGCGAATCGCCGGAGCCGGCGCTGGTCATGGCCGTGGTGCGCCAGGAAAGCGCGTTTTACACGGATGCGGTCAGCGGGGCCGGCGCCCATGGCCTGATGCAAATCCTGCCCAAGACGGCCAAGGGCCTGGCGCGCGATATGAACATGCGTTTCAGCAAGAGCAAGCTGCTGACCGATCCGGAATACAACATGCGTCTCGGCCGCGCCTATCTCTCCGAACTCACCCGGCGGTACGGCGGCTCCTACATACTCGCTTTGGCGGCATACAATGCCGGGCCCAGCCGGGCCAACAGTTGGATCCGCGCCTTCGGCGATCCACGCGACCCGGACGTCGATGCCATCGATTGGATCGAGAGCATCCCATTCGACGAAACCCGCAACTATGTGCAGCGTATCCTTGAGGGCCTGGTGGTGTATCGCCAGCAATTGGGCGCCGATGGCACCAGCGCCCTGGTCGATCCGTTCGCCAACCGGCCCACGCCAGCAGCATCCTGGGCTGCGCGGGACGACGATTTCGATCCGAACTGCTGTCTTTAGAACAGCATTCAGGCGCCAAGCCGTTCTTTCTTGTTGCCATCGCTGCCGCCGGACGTTTGAGTCGTCCTGCACAACAAGGAGGCGACCATGGCACATCCCGACTTTGCCGACATCGGCGCCTGCGTCTTCGATGCGTATGGCACGCTCTTCGACGTGCACTCGGCCGTGCGCCGGGGCGGTGCGCCGCTGGGCGACAAGGCCGACAAGGTCTCGGCCCTGTGGCGGCAGAAGCAGCTCGAATACACCTGGCTGCGCAGCC
>Ga0214471_10002614_pt1 | contig 14093 bp, 11 predicted proteins | sample RVTome_5_FD_207665 | JGI IMG/M metagenome (GOLD analysis project Ga0214471, IMG submission 207665) | Soil microbial communities from uranium-contaminated site in the Upper Colorado River Basin, Wyoming, United States - RVT142D155 | ecosystem: Environmental > Terrestrial > Soil > Contaminated >...
AGCGCGCGACTGCATTCGTCACTTGGCTTTTCATCTCAATCCTCTTGGTGTTCTCGTTGCGCCGCGCGAACAAGCCGGCCGCGAGCCGTTGGAAGCTCGCTGCCGCCCGTTCGCGCTCGGGATCTCCCGGCGCTCTTTCTTTGGATCAGGGATTGCCAAACCACAGAGCCTGCCCTTGATTCGTGGGATGCAGCCCATAGGTCCAATCCGCGGTCCAGTCGTCGTCGCGGGTCACGGCGCCGAGCTGGCCGCTGGCCGGCGTCATCACGATCGGATCACCGTTATTGTCGACGAGGGCCGTGGCGGTATAGAACGAATCGAGAATCACGATGTTGCCATTGGCGAACAGATCGGCTTCCTGAACCACGACGTTACCGGCGTTGAAGCTGTAGTCCGCGCCGTTGGTGCTCGGGTTCGCGCCGAGAATCCACTCGGTCTGCGTATCGCCGTTCGGCAGCGCGTTGCCCTGTATCGCCAATTCGCAGGCGAACAGCGAGTTGGTTACCGTCGATTCGCCGGTCTGTGCCCAGTTGTTGGTCACGTTGTCCTCGGCCAGCTCGAAACATTCGCTGTTCTCGTCGACATCGTCGGCATAGGCGCCGAAAACGATGCTGTCCACGAGCTGAATCTGCGGACCGCGCCGCAGCGTTGGACCCTCCGACGTGTCCGAGTGCGTGCCGATGTCCTGGACGCTGAGCACGCAAGTCAGATTCGTGATCGTCGGGTTGGTCAAGGGCGCCGTGTCGAGCGGCACACCGTCGGCCGCACGCGTCTCGCCGATGTTGTCGGCTTCGATGCAGCGGTTGCCGTCCATCTGCGCCTGCACCACGAGCGCGGTGTCGATCGTGCCGATGTAGCCGTCGGAGTAATCGATCGAGTCGTCCCGGACGTAGACGGCGACGAAATGATCGACGTCGACCGCGCCGCCGAAGAACTCGATGCCGTCGTCGTAGGTGCTGTAGGTCTCGATGTGGCTCACGACGGTGCCCGAGCCGACGGCATTGAAAGTGATGCCGTTGAGCTCGTCGTCGGGCGCGACCTCCGAGCCCGTGTGCTTGACGACGACATAGCGCAATATTCCCGAGTTATCGTCGTTGTCGTCACCGCCGTAGTGGACCGGTTGCCCTTCCGAGACGACGTGACAATCGTCGGCCGCACGCTGTGCGTCGGTGCAGTTGTTGGTGATGCCGTTGCCGTTGATCACGACACCGCCCCACTGCTGCACGTCCTCGGGGCCGACGGTTCCCAGGACGGCATCCGTCACGCTCGTGAACGTGATCGGCGTGCTCGGCGTGCCGTCAGCAACGATCCGCGAGCCGCGATTGATGACCAGGTAGTCCGATTCGTCGTTGAACGCCAGCGTGCTGCCGGGTGCAATCGTCAGCACCGGGCCCGTGCCGCCGGCCGGGGCCGTGCCGGAGCTCACGTTCGCGCCGATCGCGAGCACGTCCTGGAAGATATGCACGCCGCCGTTGTCGAGCAGCGGAATGTCCAGATCCACTCTCACGGGGTTGGTGGCGCTGGAGAATGTCGACGGATAGATGCAGTCCTCACCGTCGGAAACGCCCTCTCTCAATGTTCCGCCCGGGGTCGTGTACGACGCGCAGGGACCTTCGCCGCCGCCTCCGCCGCCCCCGCCGCCGCCGGTATTCGTGCTGTTGTCGATATTCGTCGGCTGCAGATTGATGTCACCGCTGTCACAGCCCGCAAGTAACAGCACGACGGTGCTCAAGGCGACTAACTTCCTAGCGTCCATAACGGTTTTTCTCCAAAAGAATCTTGAGAATGTAGTTATTCGGTGGCGTGCGGCCACTGCGGCGAACACTACGGATGCATTGTTTAGAGAATATGAAAAATCTGTGACAGAAATATTACGGACGACTGAACGCAGCCGCCGCTGCGACCTGGCGCGCGCCGATCGCGCGCTCCTCGAGCGAGAACCGATAGCCGAAGCCGCGCACGGTCTGGATCATGTGGTCGCAGGCATAGGGCTCGAGCGCCTGGCGAAGGCGGCGCACGTTCACGTCCACGGTCCGCCGCCCCGCTTTGACGTTCTTCGGCCAGGCGTGCTGCAACAGCTCCTGGCGGCTGAACGCGCGGCCGTGATGCTCGATGAAGAACTCGATGAGGCGAAACTCCGTCGGCGCGAGCTCGACACAGTCCTCGCTGACGAACAGGCGGTGAGCCACGCGGTCGAGCAGCAGCGGCCCCGCGCGAATCCGGTCCCTGCGCGTAACCGTCGGCGGCCGCCGGAAGCAGGCATTGACGCGGCCGACGAGCTCCTCGGCCGTGAAACGTACTGTCAAGCAGTCGTCCGCCCCGTACTCCAGAGCCGCGATCGCGGCGCCGATCGCATCCTCGGCGGCAATCAGAATGATCCGGCTTGCCCGCGTCTCTTGCCCCGCCTTGAGCTGGCCGACCGCCGCCTCGGTAGCCGCCGCATCGGTCCATTGGAGCAGGATCAGGGCCGGCGCGGCGGCGTCGATGCGGCTCGAGGCCGCGGGCAGGTCGTTGGCGAGCATCACGACGTAGCCTGTGTCCTCGAGATACTTGCGCGTCGTCTCCCGCAGGGGCTTGGAGTCGTGAATCAGAAAGATAGTATCGCCCATGAGCGCAAGCTCGGTCCGCCGTTGGGCCTCAGTAGAGCACTGATACTTTGCAGCTTTCTTGCGTTTATGTTACGGAATTGTTACGCACACGAGGGCGCCGCAGCGCCGGCAACGCGAGCGCTAAGCGGATGCGGCTCTGCAACCCGTGAGCGAGTCGACGAAACGCCGGCTCCAAGCGTGAATGTCGTTGGCCTCGAGGTTTTGCAGCATCGACCGGTGGCGTTGGCGTCGTTCCTCGAGCGGCATCTCGATCGCCGTTTGCAGGCCATCGGCGACGCCTCGCCGATCGTAAGGATTGACGAGCACGGCGTCCGAGAGCTCCCGCGCCGCGCCGCACAGCGTTGAAAGCACCGGCACACCCGGATCCTCCGGGTCTTGGCTCGCGACATATTCCTTGGCGACGAGATTCATGCCGTCGCGAATCGGAGTGACCAGGCCCACGGCCGCGAGCCGGAAAATCGACATCAGCAATTCCCGGCTATAGCCGCGGTTGAGATAACGGATCGGCATCCAATCCATTTCGGCATAGCGGCCGTTGATGTTGCCCGCCGCCGATTCCAAGCCGGCGCGGATCGCGTCGTAGGCGCGAACACCGGTGCGCGTCGGCGGCGCGACCTGCAAGTAAACGACTTGACCGCGGACCGACGGATAGTTTTCGAGCAAAGTCTCGTAGCCGCGAAATCGGAGCTCCAGCCCCTTGCTGTAGTCGAGCCGGTCGACACCGATGATGAGCTTTCGCTGCTGCAGGCTCTTGGTGAGGCGAAGAACCTGGCGGTTGTCGAGATTCTCCCGCGCGGCTAGCTGGCACTCCGCGACGTCGATGCCGATCGGAAAGGCCTGCGCCTTGAAGCTGCGTTGGAACACGCTCACGCGGCCGTCGGACGATATGCCTCCCCTGATCTCCGGTTGCATCAAGCAGTCCTGAAACGCCCACAGATCCCGCTCGGTCTGGAAGCCGACGACATCGTAGGAAGCGAGCGCCCGCAGGATGTCCACGTAGCACGGCAGCACCCGAAGCACGTCGAAGCTCGGGAACGGCACGTGGAGAAAAAAGCCGATCGGCTGCGTGACGCCGGCGCGCCGCAGCTCCGTGCCCAGCGGGAAGAGATGGTAATCATGCACCCAGATGATGTCGTCGCGCTCGAGAATCGTGACGAGCTTGCGCGCGAAGAATTCATTGACGCGGCAGTAGGCGCTGTACTGCCTGCGGCTGAAAGAGAAATAACCGAGCAGGAAATGCAGCAGGGGCCAAAGGGAGTTGTTGCTGAAACCGTTGTAATAGCCGTCGTAGTCTTCTTTATTGAGATCGACCGTGACGTACTCGATGCCGCCCGAGACACTGACCTTGGCGTCACCGGGCTCCCGGTCGGTGGTCTTGCCGCTCCAACCGAACCAGACGCCACCGCCGCGGTTGAGCGCCGACAGAATGCCGACCGCGAGCCCCCCTGCTGATTTCCCGCCCTTCGGAGCGGCGACGCGATTCGACACCGCCACCAGGCGGCTCACAACGCCTCTTCCCAGGAGCAACTCAGCCGCATCGCACCCGTGATGATGCCGACCATGCTGTAGGTTTGCGGAAAATTGCCCCAGAGCTCGCCGCTGGAGACATCCAAGTCCTCAGACAGCAGACCGAGCGCCGTGCGCTTGTCGAGCATATTGGCGTAGAGCTCGCGGGCCTCCTCGCGGCGGCCGGCGGCGGCCAGGGCATTGATATACCAGAACGTGCAGATGTTGAACGCGGTCTGCGGCGTGCCGAAGTCGTCGGCCTCGGCGTAGCGATAGAGATAAGGTCCCTGCTTGAGCTCGGTCTCGATTGCCGCCAAGGTGCCGAGAAAACGCGCGTCCGTCGCGGAGATGAATCCGAGCTCGGGGAGAATCAGCAGGCTCGCATCGAGTCCCTCGCCGCCGAAGCTCGCGACAAAGCTCTTGCGCCGCTCGTTCCAAGCCTCGGCGAGAATGCGCTCGCGAATCTTGACCGCCTCGCGCGACCAGTAGGCGGCACGCTCGGGGTTCTCGAGCCGCACGGCGATCTTGGCAAGCCGGTCGCAGGCCGCCCAGCACATGACGCTCGAATAGGTGTGGGTAACGGTCCTGCCGCGATACTCCCAGAGCCCCGCGTCCGGCTGATCGTAAACCTTGATTGCGTGGGCACCGAGCGACTCCAGCCGGGCAAAGTGCTGTCGCTTACCCCGCTCGACCATGCGCAGATCGAAGAAGCTCTGCGTCGCGGCGAGGATGGTCGCGCCGTAGATGTCGTGTTGCCGTTGACGATAGGCATCGTTGCCGATGCGAACCGGGCCCATGCCGCGGTAGCCGGCGAGAGTTTCCACCCGCTGCTCCTCGAGCTCCGGTAGCCCCGAGATGCCGTAGACGGGTTGCAGGGGTTGCTCGCTGTCGAGGTCAGCGACGATGTTGAAGAGGTAGCGCAGAAACTCCTTCATCGTGCGCGTCGCGCCCAAGCGGTTGAGCGCCTGCACGACATAGTAGCCGTCCCTGAGCCAGCAATAGCGATAGTCCCAGTTGCGTCCGCTGTCGGGCGCCTCCGGGATCGACGTCGTCAGCGCCGCGAGCACGGCGCCGCTGTCCTCGTAGGTGCAAAGCTTGAGCGTGATCGCCGCGCGGATCACGGCCTCTTGCCACTCGAACGGGATCGACAGCGCGCGAACCCAGTTCCGCCAGTAAGCCCGCGTCTCGCTGTACATCTCGCGGCAGGCCTTTTCGGGCGACTCGGTCAGCGACTCGTCCGGCCCGAACACGAAGGCGAGCGGCCGCTCGACGATCACGGTGCGATCCTCGAGCAGCGCCGAGATCGGCGCGTCGGTCGTCAGTCTCACCGTGTAGCTGCCGTTGCCGTAGCGGATATGGCTGCTGCCGTGGCTCACATCGGCGTCCCTGGCGCCGTAGCCGGCGGCCGGGTGCAGATGAACGCGCACGGCCGGGCTGCCCGAGACCGGCACAACATTGCGCACGACCATGATGGGATGAAAACTGCGGCCGAACTGGTTGAAGCGCGGCGCGAAGTCCAAGATCTTCACCGCGCCGCCGTTGGTGTCATAGAGCGTGGTCGTCAATATCGCGGTATTATCGACATAAGCCTGCTCGGCCGACGCGAAGTTCTTGAGCTCGATCTCGAACACGCCTCGGGGCCCCGCCGGCGCCACCGGATCCAGCAGCGAGCAGAAAAAGGGATCGCTGTCGATGCGCGGAAACGAGCCCCACACGTAGCGGCCCATCTGATCGATCAGCACGGCGATCTGGCAGTTGCCGATGACCCCCAGCTCGAGATTCGCTTGCCGCTCCCGATTCACGGATCCGCTTCACCCCGAGCCGGGAGAACCCTCTCCAAGCAGCTCAGCACGGCATCGACGTTCGGCAGCCGCCACTTGGCCGCAGTCGACCCGTGATTCACCTTGACCGAAAGGCCGCCGAGCTCGTTGACGGCGCGAAACCCGGCTTCGTCGGTCACGTCGTCGCCGATGAAAACCGGCGTGCGGCCCGCGAACGGCGCTTCGCGCATGAACTCGCGTATGGCTTCGCCCTTGTCGAGGTCGGCCGGCTTGATCTCGATCATCATCTTGCCTTGCAGTATCTCGTACCCGGAAGGCAATACGCGTGCAAGTTCCAGACCGAGATCGCGGACCGCCCCGGCGAGCTCCGGCCGCTGGCGGAAATGCAGCGCCACGCCGATGCGTTTTTCCTCCACGACCACGCCGGGGTGGTCGGCGGCGAATTTGCGAAATGCCGCGCGCGAGGGATCCAGCTCGCGCGCCTCTCCCGGCGCGGACACCAGGCCATCGAACCCCCGTCGCTGGTTGCCGTGCACGCCGGCAAGCGCGAAGCGGTGCGGCGCAAGCAGCGAGTCGAGCTCCTCGATGGTCCGCCCACTGACGAACGCGACCGCGTAGTCCTCGAGCGCGGCGAACCGCTCCAGCAGGTCACGCAGTCGGCCGCTGAGCTCGACCCCGTGAGGCACCTCGGCGAACTCGATCAGCGTGCCGTCGAGATCGAGAAACAGCGCGGGATGCCGCGGCCATGCCGAAACCAGGCTCTCATCGATCATGGCAGGCACGATACCGTGCCTGCCCGGATGCCGCAAAAAGACGCCGCGCGGCTCGGCCGGGCCGACGGCGCACACGCACCAGGACGGTGCACGTCCGGGCGGCCCGTGCCTAGGCACTGTGCGGCCCGGGAGCGTTCCATACGGAATCCGGCGGCTCTGGTATGCGGCATATTCCTTGCAGGTTCCGGCCATGCTAACGAGAGATCCGTCATGCGCCCAAACCTCATTCGCGGCCTCGTGGTGTTCTGTGCTGCGGCGAGATATCTGAGCTTCAAGATGGCGGCCAACGAGCTGTGCATTACACCGTCCGCCGTCAGCCATCAGATCAAGGGGCTCGAGGACCAGATCGGCACGTCGTTGTTCGAGCGCCGCACGCGGGCGATCGTGCTGACGCCCGTGGGCGCCGCCGTGTACTCCCAGATCGACCCGCTGCTGCGGTCGCTCGACGCCGTCGCGACGAGTTTCTTGATCAACGGCCGGCGGCGCGTGTTGCGCATCACCTTGCCGCCGTTCTTTGCGAGCGAGATGCTGATACCACAGCTCAACAAGTTCACGCGGTCGAACCCCTCCATCGACATTCGCGTCGATACGGCCGAGAACCGCGAAACCGACTTCCCGACTTGGAGCGATGCCTCGGTGCTGCTGACGTCCAGCGAGCCGACGGGTTACTGCGTCTATCCATTGTTCGACGTGCACCTGGTGCCCGTGTGCTCGCCGGCGCTGGCGGCGGAGTTCGATTTGTCGAACCCGCAAGCCCTGAGCACCTGCACGCTCATCATTAACGAAGACCGGCCGGACGCCTGGAGCGACTGGTTCGCTGCTGCCAGCGCACCGCTGGAGGTGCAGCCGCGCGTGATTCATCTGGACAGCATGTTCGCGGTCGCGCGCGCCGCCGAGCAGGGGCTCGGCGTGGCGCTGGTGCCGATGCCGCTGACGAACGCCTGGCTGCAAAGCCGCGCGCTGATACAGCTGTTCGACACCGCGCTCGTGACCGGCGAGCGCTACTACTTCGTTCACCGGCTCAAGGACGAGAAAGACCCGGATATCGTGAAGCTGGCGAGATGGGTCAAGGAAGCTTGTGCGGCACATGAATAGAGATCACTCGTGCGGCGAAAAACATTCGTTTGTCAGCCGCCCGCCGGGAGACGTAGATTGAGCCCGTCGATCCCGACCGCAGTCGAGTGAAACGACTTCATGTCCTTCTAGATGACGGACGCGCACCGGAGTCGATATGTGAGAGTCAACGCTGGCTGTCTCCCCCACTGCACGACGATCTCGCGTAGACTCTGGTGCGCTTGAGCCCGGCCTCTTCTGAGGCCGGGTTTTTTCAGTACCTGGACCGTCAGGCGGTCATTCATCAATCGCTTAGTCAGGCGCCGCACGCTGGAGTAGTATCGGCGCGGGCCTTTCTCAAGCACGTCCGATGTTCCTCACGCTGCGCTTCCGCGTCCCGCATCCGTTTCTGCTGCTGCTCGGCGGCGTCGGCGTCGCCATGGTCTTGACGTGGATACTGCCGGCGGGCGAGTTCGATCGGCGCGTCGATCCGGCGACGGGCGCCTCCGTCGTGGTCGCCGGCACTTACCGCGCCGTCGAGGCATCGCCGGTCGGGATCATGGGCGCGCTGGTCGCGGTGCCGCGCGGCATCGTCGAGGGCGCCGACGTGATAGCAGTAATCCTGCTCGTCGGTGGCGCCTTCGCGCTGCTCGACCGTACCGGGGCGCTGACTCGGCTCGTCGGCATGCTGATCGAGCGCGCCTATCATCCGACCTTGGTGATCACGCTCGTGAGCATTGCGTTCTCGGCGCTCGGCGCGATCGAGTACATGCACGAGGAGATCATCGCGCTGGTGCCGGTCATGGTGCTCTTGAGCCGGCGGCTCGGGCACGGCGCGATCACGGCGCTCGCGATGAGCATCGGCGCGGCCGTCGTCGGTGCCGCTTTCGGCCCGACCAATCCGTTCGCGACCGGGATCGCGTTGCGCTACGCGGAGCTGCCCGCCACGAGCTCCATCGGCTTGCGGCTGGCCATGCTCGTCATCGGCACGGCAATCTGGATCTGGTGGACGGTGTCGCAGACGCATCGCGACGACGTCCGGCCGGAGATTGCAACGCACCACCCCGAACCCGCCCGCTTGAGCGACGGCATTCAGCTCGCGCTGGTGATTCTGCCCTTCGTTCCTTACGTCTACGGCGTGCTCGCGCTCGACTGGGGCTTCAACGAGCTGTCGGCCTTGTTCCTCGCCGCGGGCTACGCGGTCGGTCTCGTCGCGGGCTTGAGACTCGGCGGCACGACAGTCGAGTTTCTCAAGGGCATGGAGACCATGCTGCCGGCGGCCTTGCTGATCGGAATCTCACGCGCGATTTCGATCGTGCTTGCGGACGCTCAGGTGCTCGACACCATCGTCTACGGGCTCGCGAGCCCGCTCGAGACGATGCCGCGCTTCCTCGCCGCCGCCCTGATGGTGCCGATTCAGGCGGTGCTGCACGTGCTGCTGCCCTCGACCAGCGGCCAGGCGGTGCTGGCGATGCCGATCTTCGCGCCGATCGCGGACCTGTTGAGCATGCCGCGCGACGTCGCGGTGCTCGCGTTTCAGACCGGCGCGCCGCTGACGGACCTCTTGAGCCCGACCAGCGGCGCTTTTCTCGCCATGCTGCTCACGGCCGGCGTGCCTTTCGAGCGCTGGCTCAGGTTCGCAGTGCCCGGCATCGCGATCGTCAGCGTCGTCGGTTTCGTAGCGATCGCGCTCAGCCTCTGACGGCAGCGGGCGCCGGCGGCATCGACTTGGCGCGCAAACACCCTAAAATAGATAAAATCGGCAAATATGATACTCTGGTTGGATAGGGGCTCGAGCATAGGTTTATGTCGGTATCGTCACACTTGCTAAATCTGAAAAATGTGATAATCGCCGAATTCAAGGAGCTCGCTTAATGGCTACCAGCAAGGAATCCCTGCGAGAGGAGTTCATCAGCACTCAGCAGGCCGCCCGGCTACTCGGCGTATCCGTGCGCACGATTCAGCTATGGGTGGAAAACGGCGTGCTGCACGCTTGGAAAACCGCCGGCGGCCATCGGCGGATCGCCCGCGCGTCGGTCGATGCGCTGCGCGAGGAACAGCGCGAGGTCATCGCGACGGTCACGGGCCTGCAGGCACGCAAGGTCGTGATCATCGAGGACAATCCGACCTATTTGGAGCTCTACCGCATCAAGATCGAGGATTGGCAGCCTGCAGCGACCATCGTCACCTTCGACAGCGGTTTCGAGGCGCTGCTCGGCCTCGACAAACTGGATCCGGATCTGATCGTCACCGAGCTCGAAATGCCGGGCATGAACGGCTCGTTGATGCTTCAATCGTTGCGCAGCGGTGCGCCCAACGCCGAGCTCGTCGTGCTCACCAACTTGAGCGACGAGGAACTCGAGGATCGCGATGACGTGCCCGAGCGCGCCGCGTTCCTGCGCAACCCCGTCGATCTCGACAAGCTCGGGAAGCTCGTCGGTGAAAAGATGAAGGCGCCCAAGCGCAAGAGCTAGCGAGCTCGTCGGGCGACCGTCTCGTCAGCTGCCGGCATCCTCGGACGCCTCGATGGGCGTCGCCTGATGAAATCTCATCTGCCACCCCAAGGTCGTGCGAGTCCATAGCGACGCGCGAACCGTGGGACGGGAGGGCTGGCCTTGCGCGTCGACATGCGCCGATCTGTAGGTCAGCAATGCGGCGCCGTAACCGACCTCGAAGAGCTCGAAATCCGTCGCTTCGATCGAGCCGGGCGCACTGCCGTCGGCGAGCTCCCGCAGCACTTCAGCCTTCGTGTAGCTGCGTCCAGACCGGCCGATCTCGTGGAACTTCGAGTGCAGCAATTCGTTCATTCTTGAGCCGTCGGCGCGCACGTCCGGTCTGTGAAGCTCCACCTCGAGCCCACGCAACTCTAATAGAAGTTCGTCGGTCACTTTTCAGCTCACTCCTTCGCTCGCGTTGGGCGGATACGCCCAGCGGTCTTGATTTCAGAACGGCTACGCAAACAGTATCGGCCACCGCACGCGGCCGAGTTGAGACCTGGGTCTCAGGAACGGTGAATATGCAAGCCCACTCCGCCGCTCGTCGAGCGGTGAGCCGCCGCTGCGCCCTCGAGCCCTCGGGGCGCAGCAAGTCGGCTGCAAGCCGCGCGGCCTCGATCCCGACAGAAACCGGCCGCGAACCCGGCTGACATCCCCGAGCGCGTTCTTGTAGAGTGCCCGGATGGCCTGGCCAGCCGTTGGACAGGCACGGATGCCGCGACCAAGTTCCGCCTTGGCGTATCTTCAAGGCATGAAGGGGGAGAAAGCAGTCGAAGCTGCCGTTCTTGTCCTTTGGCTTTGCGTTGCTTCGAGCGGCCACGCGCAAAATGCCGTCGAAATCGCGAGCTGCTGCACCCGGGACGTCCCCAGAACCACCGAAGACATCGAGATCGACGGCTTCCTCGACGAGCCGGCCTGGAGCGAAGCCCTGGTGCTGGAGCTCACGACCGAAACCTACCCGCGTGAGAACCGGCCCGCGCTGGTCCAGACCCACGCATACTTGCTCGAGGACGGCTCACAGTTCCTGATCGCCTTCGACGCGCGGGACCCGAATCCGGAAGAGATTCGCGCCTACCTTCGAGACCGGGATACGGCTTACAACGACGACATGGTGGGCGTCATTATCGATACGTTCAATGATGAGCGCCGCGCGTTCGAGTTTCTGGTCAACGCGCTTGGCGTGCAGATGGACTTGACCAATGACGACATCAACAGGGCGGAGGACGACTCCTGGGACGCCATCTGGGAATCCGTCGGCAGAATTGATGAAAACGGATATATCGTCGAGATAGCGATCCCATTCAGCCAGCTGCGATTCCCCCGTTACGACGGGACGCAGACCTGGGGCATCGACGTCGTGCGTTTTCATCCGCGTCTGGACCGGGCTCGAATCTCCATCAACCCGCTCGAACGCGGCCGCAATTGCTATCTGTGCCAGTTGACCAAAATCACCGGTTTCGCCGGTGCCGAGCCCGGGCGGGACTTGGAGATCGTGCCTTCCTTGGTGGTGTCGAGAATCGACAAACGCGATGAGCCGGCGACCGACCCGCTGGTGGACGGCGATCCGAGCATTGAGCTTGGTATCAACCTGCGTTGGGGAATCACACCCGACGTCACGGCCAACATCGCGGTGAATCCGGACTTCTCGCAAGTCGAAGCCGACGTGCCGCAGCTCGATATCAACAATCAGTTCGCTCTGCTCTTCCCCGAATCGAGACCGTTCTTTCTGGAAGGCGCGGACTTCTTCTCGACCCCCATCAACACGGTGTTTACCAGAAACATCGCATTTCCAGACTTTGGCGCGAAGCTCACGGGCCGCCGCGGCAACCACACTTTTGGCCTGTTCGCGACCAACGACGACGTCACGAACCTGCTGTTCCCCGGTCCGCTGAGTTCCGATACGGAATCCTTCGAATGGACCAGCGATGCATTCGTCGGGCGCTACAGCCTGGGGCTCGGCAATGCTTCCGCGCTCGGGGCGCTGGTGACGAGCCGTTCCGGCGACGACTACAGCAATGACGTTATCGGGCTCGACGGGCGATTCAGGATCAACGATTCGCACAACGTGCGATTTCAGTATCTCACCACGAAAACACAATACCCCCTCGATATCGCGGAGGACTTCGAGCAACCAACGGAACCGATTGAGGGCGACGCAGTGAACCTGCGATATGCCTTCAGCTCGAGGGAATGGTTCGCCAACGCCGTTTACGAGCGACTCGACCCTGGGTTTCGAGCGGACATGGGGTTCGTGCCGCGGGTCGGCATCGACGAGGTCGTATCCCACGTGGAGCGAATCTGGCACGGCACGGATGACAATCGCTGGAACCGGATCGATTGGGGCGGTAACTTGGGCCGCGTAGAACAGCACGATGATCAGTTGCTCAACAGCTTCGTGAACACCTTTTTCGCCGTTCATGGCCCGATGCAATCGCTGCTGCGAATGACCGTCGCAAGGCGGCAGCAATTCTGGGACGGTACGCTCTATGATGCTAGAAACTTCTTCACGTTCTCCCAGATACAGCCACGTGGCGGCTTGCTGTTCACTTTCTTTGCGCGCACCGGCGATCAGGTCGACTTCGACAACTCCCGCCTCGGAAAGGAGCTGCGACTCATCCCGACCATGGAATGGAACGCAAACCGACGGTTGCTATTGCGTCTCCAGCACACGTCGTTGAAGCTCGACACGCAAAACGGTGAGAAGATCTTTGACGCGCAGCTCACCGACTTCAGACTCACTTGGCAATTTAATTTGCGCAGCTTCATGAGATTGACCATGCAGCGGCAGGACATCGAACGCAACCTCAATCTCTATGACGATCCCGACGAAAATGCGCGCACGCTGTCGATCGGCGCGCAGTTGCTATATTCCTACAAGCTCAACCCGCAAACAGTGTTCTTTCTCGGCTACTCCGACAATCACAAAGAGGACGACGATATCTCGAGCCTCATACAAACCGATCGAGACGTGTTCATGAAGCTCAGCTACGCGTGGACGCCCTGAGGCAGGCAGATACGCCTACCAATCCGCCGGATCCAGCGCGTAATACCGTTTTAGTTGCTCGTAGAGCTCGGGGAGCGTCTCCTTCATCTTCGCCGGCTTCTCGAAGAACGACTCCGTGGCCACGGCGAAGAACTCGGCCGGCGAGGTGAAGGCGTAGTCGTCCAACACTGGGTGCATCCTGCTCACACCGCCTCGTTCCAGCTCTCGATATTCCTTCGTGAACGCTTCGACCCAAGCGGCATATTGGCTGTCGTCCTCGAGAATCGGCAAACCGTCGCCGACGTCGTTTTCCTCGTCGAGCTTGTGGGCGAACTCGTGCAAGACGACGTTGTTGCCGTCGTTGGTACCTGAAGCGCCGCGCAGGACCTCGTTCCACGACAACACCACCGGTCCGCGATGCCAAGACTCGCCGTGCCTCGTTTCTTCTTCCTCGACTTCCAGAAGATCGTCGTAGGTCGTCTCTCTCACGACATAGGTATCCGGGTATACGAGAATCGAGGTGAACCCAGGAAAATACCGAGCCGGACGATTGAGCAGCAGCATGCAAGCATGGGCGGCCACGGTGACTCGAATTTCGTCGTCGATCTCCATGCCGTCGCAGCCGATGAAGTTCTTTTCATCCAAGAACACGTTGATGTGGCCCCGAAGCTCGGCCCGCAACGGCTCGGGCAACCGGGCGCACAGCGGCACGTTGCGCTCGAGAATGGGCTCGAATTGCGCCGGGAGCGGCGTTCTCCGAAGCCTTACCCTCCTGTACCGACGCCGTTGCGCAATGGCGAGCCAGGCAAACGCAGCGATGAGTAACGCTATTGAGATGTAGCGAATCGCCGGCCCCCCTCAGTCTCTTCGTGCCCGCAAGATCGACAAGCAGG
>Ga0214471_10002615_pt1 | contig 14093 bp, 10 predicted proteins | sample RVTome_5_FD_207665 | JGI IMG/M metagenome (GOLD analysis project Ga0214471, IMG submission 207665) | Soil microbial communities from uranium-contaminated site in the Upper Colorado River Basin, Wyoming, United States - RVT142D155 | ecosystem: Environmental > Terrestrial > Soil > Contaminated >...
CCCTTCTTCGCGCCGATGCTGCGGGCCGCCGAGGCGCGCGGCCTGCCGTGGCGCGCCACCCGGCCGGGCAGCGCCGTGCTGGCCTACGGCCAGGGCGCGCGCCAGCAGTGGTTCCACGGCACCATGTCGAACCGCCAGAGCCGCGTCTGCGTCCACCTCACCCAACGCAAGCATCTGAGCATCGCGCTGCTGCGCGCCGCCGGCCTGCCGGTGCCGGAGCACCTGGTGGTCACCTCGGCCGCCGAGGCACGCGCCGCCGCCGCCCGCCTCGGCTTTCCCCTGGTGGTGAAGCCCGACGCCGGCAGCCGGGCCAAAAACATCTTTCTCGATCTCACGGAAGAGACGGCGGTGGTCGCCGCCGTCGAGGCCTGCCTGAAGATCGGCCCGCGTGTGCTGGTGGAAAGGCAGTACGACGGCCTGCCCTACCGGGTCACCGTGTGCGGCGGCAAGGCGGTGATCGCAGCCCGCCATGCTGTGCCCTACGTCGTCGGCGACGGCACCAGCAGCGTCGCGGCGCTCATCGAGCACTGCAACGCCGAGCGCGCGCGGCCGGTGGAAGACCACTACAGCCTGCCGCTGCCGCTGAAGACGGCGGACTACGCCGAGGAGATGGCTGTCGCCCTCACCCGGCAGAAACTCACCCTCGACAGCGTGCCGCCGGCCGGGCAGGAGGTCTTTCTCACCAGCGTGCCCTCGCTGCTGAAGGGCGGCCTTCACGTGAACATCACCGAGCTGGTGCATCCCAGCACCCTGGAGCTGGCCGAGGAGGCGGCGCGGGTGCTGCGCACCGGCAGCCTGGGCGTCGACTTCATCGCCACCGACATCACCCGGCCGCACGAAGAGGTGCCGCTGGTTATCAACGAAGTGAACTCCGCCGCCAGCCCGCGCACCCACGTGGTCGTGCCCGGCCCGCCGATCGATCTTGCCCCGCTGCTGTTCGCGCCGTTCTTTCCGGCGGGGGATGCCGGACGCATCCCGATCGCCGCCGCCATCGGCGCCGGCGTGGCCGACATCCTGCAGGACGCCGCCGCGCTGCTGACGGCGGCCGGCGAGACCGTCGGCATCGCCGACAGCACCGCGGCGACGGTCGACGGCTTCCAGCTGCGCCCGGTGGAGGGTGCCGCGGCGCATCCCGGCTGCGCCCTGCTGCGCGACCAGCGCACCACCGTCGCGCTGGTCCGCGTCGAGCTGGCGGACATCATCGAGCGCGGCCTGCCGAGCGACCGCCTCGATGCCGTCGCGGTGACCGCCGAGCTGCTGGCGGGCGCCGATGCCGAGGTGCGCCGGGCGCTCGCGACCCTGGCCGGGCTGCCCGGCGATGCCCTGGTGCTGCCGGCCGGTGCCGAGGCCGCGTGGCTGACGGCGGCCGCCCCCCACCGCCGGCCGATCCTCGTCGCCGAGCCCGGCACGCCGCTGCCGGCTGCTTCCGCCGCCGCCGCCGTGGTGGCCGCCGAGGTCGCCGGCGCCGGCACAAGGCTCATCGCCCTGCAGGGGGCGCGGCGCGACCCGCTCGGGCGCCTCGCCCGGCCGCCGCGGGACTGCCGGGACGTCACCTGGGCCGCCGCCCTGCTGCTCGGCCTCGGGCAGGATCCCGTGGCCATCACCCGCCTGCTCTCACAGCAGGCGCCCTCTGCGGCGGCCGGCCCGCAGGACCGGGTGGCGTCGTGAGCCCGCCCGCCCCCACACTCGCCATGGGCAAGCCCGGCGTCACGACCGGGCCGAGCCTTCTGCTCCCGCGCCAGTCGGTGAGCCAGCGCATCGCCGCGCCGGCCTGGCCGCTGCTGGCGAGCGCCGCCGGGCGGCAACACCTGGTCGCCCGCCTGCGCGAGGCCTTGTTGATCGAGCAGGCGGAGGCGCTGCCGGGCGGCGCGCAGGGCGACGCCGCCGTGCCGCCGGCGCTGTTCCTCGCGCGGCTGCTTGCCGAAACCGCCGTCGTGCTGCAGCGCGTCGCCGGGCACCCCGTCGCTCTCTGCGAGGCCGGCGCCCTCGGGCCCGGCGATGCGGGCCTGGCGACCTGGGAATACCTGCTGGCGCCGACCGGGCGAGCCGCGGGCGAGGCAGCCGCCGAGCTGCTGACGGCGGCGGCCGAAGGCGACGTCAGCTTCGAGCGGGCGAGCGAGCTCGTCGAGCGCGTGTGCTCGGCCGTCGGCAACGGCGTGGTGGAGGTGGTGCTGGAGGCGGCCTACCGGCGTGGCCTGCCGTTCCGGGTCGTCGACCCCGTGTGGCCGGTCCACGCCTTCGGCCAGGGTTCGGCGATGCGGCGGCTGATGACCTCGATCAGCGAAAGCCAGGGGCACATCAGCACGATCTTCACCAAGGACAAGGTCTTCTCGCTGCGCATCCTGCGCGAGGCCGGCTTTCCGGTGCCGTTGCATCGCCTCGTGCGATCGGAGAGCGAGGCGGTGGCGGTCGCCGAGGCGCTCGGCTATCCCGTGGTGGTGAAGCCCTCCGACCTGCTGCGCAGCAAGGGAGTCAGCGTGAACCTGCAGTCGGCGGAGGCGGTACGCCTAGCCTTCCGCGAGGCGCGCGCCCACAGCAACGCCATCCTGGTGGAGAACCACCTGGCGGGCCTGCCGTACCGCATCCTGGTGCTCGGCGGGCGCGCCTGCGCCGCCATGCGCCGCAGCGTCCCCATGGTGACCGGCGACGGCGTCAGCGACGTGCAAGGCCTCATCGACAAGACCAACCGCGCGCGCGCCAGGGCGCTGCTGAAGAGCGCCAGCGCGCCGCGCAAGATCAACATCGCGAACTTCCGCGACGAGCTGGGGCGCTGCCTCGCCGAACAGGGGCTGAGCCTGCAGTCGGTGCCGCCGGCCGGCCGCGAGGTGCAGCTGGCCTTCATGGCGCAGACCGGCCGCGGCGGCGAGAACCTCGACGTGACGGCCGCGATCCATCCCGACAACCTGGCGATGGCCGAGGCGGTCGCGCGGGTGCTCGAGATGCCGACGCTCGGCCTCGACTTCATGACCGACGATATCGCGCGCTCCTGGAAGGAGGGGCATTGCGGCATCAACGAGGTGAACGCCGAGCCGGCCTTCAGCCTGCACCAGCGCGCCACCTCGGCGCCGCGCGACGTGGTGACGCCCTACCTCGACCAGGTCTTCGGGCCGGCGTGCAGCGGCCCGGTCGGCCCCGGGCAGATCCCCATCGTCTGCCTGCTCGGCGGCACCGACACGACAGTGTTCGCCCGGCTGGAGTGCGCGCTGGCGGCGCTCGGCCAGCGCAGCGGCCTGGCCGGGGGCGACGACCATGCCCAGGTGGGCCGCTTCCGCCTGCCGGCGACGCGCCTTGCCAGGCGCCCGGCCGACCGCCTGCTCGCCGATGCGCGGGTCGACTGGGCCCTGGTCGACCTCACGGCAGCCGACTTCAGCAGCGGCCTCGCCTTCGAGCGCTGCACGGCCTGCTATTTGACGCTGCCGCCAAGGCGGCCACTGGCAGCCGGCGACGCCTTGGTGAAACAGGCCCGGCTGATGGCGCACGCAATCGCCTGCACGCTTATCCTGCCGCACGCCGACCATGCCTTCTGGCGGCAGCATCTCGATCTCTCGCGCTGCCGCGTCATCCTGCTGGCGCCGCAGGGCGGGGCAGCCGCCGTTGACGGCAGCGCCGTCGAATGCCTCGAACTCGGCGGCGAGCGCGGCGGCGACCTGCGCCACCACCACAGCGGCCGCGCCGAGCGCCTGCTGGCGCTGGACAGCGGCGCACCGCTGCCGGCGAGCGATGCCGAAGCGCTGGTGCTGGCCGCCGCCGCCCTGCTGGCCGCGGGCCGGCATCCGCGCGACGTCGCCGCCGCGCTCGACATGACAGTGGACCGGCCGCAACAGAAGCAGGAAGCCTCATGAAGCTGTGGATCCTGATCAATCCGCCGCCGGTGTCGGAGGACACCGCCTACTTGGTCGGCCGCGCCAGCTCGCGCGCCGCCGAGGCCGTCATCAGCGTCATCGCGCCCGCCGACGAGACGCCGCCGGCGCCGCCCGATGGCATCGACGCCATCCTCAACCGCAGCTTCAACACCCGGCCGAACTTCCTGCACCGTCTCGATGCGCTGGCCGCCAAGCTGGGGATTCCCTCGATCAATCCCGGCGCGGCGAGCCTCAGGGCCTGCGACAAGCGGACCTATATCGGCGACTTCCCGGCGGTGATCCCCGGCACCTGGGAGCTGCACACCCTGGAGGACATCCTGCGCCTGCAGCGCGAGCTCGGCGACGAGGTCGTGCTGAAGGATCCCTACGGCAAGCACGGCAAGGACATCATCCGCTTTCGCGGCGAGGCGGACAGCGCCGAGGCGAGCACGCTGATCGCCAAGATCCCCGAAGGCGGCGTGGTGGCGCAGGTGTTCTGCCGCGGCTTCCTGGCCGGCGACAAGCGCATCATCGTCCAGCGTGGCAAGGGCGGCGACTTCGAGGCGGCGGCCTGGTTCGGCCGCGTGCCGGCGCCCGGCGGCTGGAAGAGCAACGTCAGCGCCGGCGGCCGCATCGTGGTCTGCGACCTGGAGGACGACGAGCGCGCGCTTGCCTTGGCGGTGGCGGAGGTCGCCGCCCTCGACTATGTCGGCATCGACATGGCGCGCGAGAACGGCCGCTGTCTGCTCATCGAGACCAACGCCTATACCGGCGGCCACATCAACTTCGACGTCGACCACCGCGCCAAGAGCGGCGATGACTTCGCGCTGATGATCCAGCGGCTGGCGGCGGAAGGTCGCCGCTGACGCCCTCGCTTTGTCGGCAGCCGCCGCTCAGGTGCCCGTGGCGCTGCGCAGCCCGGTGTCGACGGTCTCAGCCCTGGCCGGCGCCGGCACCGCCTCGGCGAGGAAGTCGACGGCGGCCTGCACGCCGCCCTTGCCGTGCCGGATGCCGAGCGCTGCCAGCCCGGTCTCCACCACGCCGAGGGTGCCCAGCATCATCGCCGCGTTCACATGGCCCATGTGGGCGATGCGCACGCCCTTGCCCGTGAGCTCGCCGATGCCTTCACCCAGCATGACGCCGCAGACCTCGCTGCAATAGTCGCGCAGGCGCTGCGGGTCGGCGCCCTCCAGCCGCACCGTGGTGACCGAGTTGGAGCGCGCAGACGGCTCCAGCACGTTGAGCGACAGCACGCCGCCGCCGGCCCAGACCGCGACGGCGCGGCGCGTCGCCTCGGCCAGCAGGCGGTGGCGCTCGAACACCGCCTCGAGCCCTTCCTCGAACAGCATGTCGATGGCCTGGCGCAGGCCGAACAGCAGGTGCTCGGGCGGCGTGCCGCAGTATTTCTGGTAGTGCACCGTGCCGTCGCGCTTGGTCCAGTCCCAGTAGGCAGTGCGCAGGCCGGCGACCTGGTGCGCGGCCACGGCGCGCGGGCCCGCGGCGACGAGGCCGAGGCCCGGCGGCGTCATGAGGCCCTTCTGGGAACCCGTCACCGCGACATCGACACCCCAGGCGTCCATCTCGAACGGCATGGTGGCGAGCGAGGCGATGGCGTCCACCATCAAGAGAGCGCCGTGGCCGGCCGCTGCGATGGCGCGTCCGACGGCGGCGACATCGTTCGCCACGCTGGAGGCGGTGTCGACCTGCACCATGAGGACCGCCTTGATCTCGCCCGCGCGGTCGGCCTTCAGCCGCGCCTCGACGGCGGCGGGATCGACGGCGTGGCGGAAACCGAAGGTCAGCTCCTCCACCTCGACGCCGATGAAGGCGGCCATCTCGCCCCACAGGGTGGGAAAGCGCCCGCTGCCCAGCACCAGCACCTTGTCGCCGCGCGACAGGACATTGGTGAGCGCGGCCTCCCAGGCGCCGTGGCCGTTGGCGGCATAGATGTAGGTCCGCCCGCTGCGGGTGCCGAAGAGGCGCTTCAGGTCCTCCAGGCAGCTGCGGGTGATCTCCAGGAGGGGGCCGGTATAGATCTCGACGGCGGGGCGGTGCATGGCGTTCAGCACCGCGTCGGGCACGTTGGTGGGGCCGGGAATCGCCAGGAATTCGCGGCCGTTGCGCAGGGTCATGTGTCAGGTCCGATGTCTTGTTACCGCGCGGGGCGGATACGGCAGGGGAACGTTAGGACGCCCGGCCGGGCCGGGCAAGCCGGCAGGCGCTGGCAAAAGGTTTCCGCCCGAAATCCACTGGACTTTGCCGCCATTCTTCCTATGAGAGCAACGGCGACTGGCGGATCACGGCGAGGCAAGGGCCGTGCCACCGACGCCCGGGCGTACTACCCTGTCCGTCTCGGCGCTGAGCATCCCGAGTTACCGGAGACAAGGTGCCGTGGAGCGGCAATTCGTCCTTTTCGATGCGGGACCGGTCGGCCGGCCGACGGCCTTCGCCGATCCGCGGCGGCTGATCGTGGCCTGGGCCGCCGAGGAGGTTTCCGACGCCCTCGACGCGCTGCGGCAGGCGCAGGACGAGGGCTGCTGGCTGGCCGGCACCTGCAGCTACGAGCTCGGCTACCTGCTGGAGCCGAAGCTGGCCGCGCTGCTGCCCGCGCGACGCCGCTCCCCCCTGCTGTGCTTCGGCGTCTTCGAGGGGCCGCAGGAGGGCGCAGCGGAGCAGCTGTTGGAGGCGGCACAGGCGGCGGAGCGGACGGCAGCCCTGTCGACGCCGCAGCCGCTGTGGTCGGAGCAGACCTACCTGACCGCCTTCGACCGGGTGATGGCCTACATCGCGGCGGGCGACATCTACCAGGCCAATCTCACCTTCCCCATGAGCGCCCGCTACGAGGGCTCCCCGCTGGGCCTCTACGCCGCCCTGATGCGCGCGCAGCCGGTGCGCCATGGCGCGCTGGTGGCGCTCGGCGCCGGCCCGCTGCTGCTGTCGCGCTCGCCGGAGCTGTTCTTCCGGGTGAGCTCACGGGGCATCATCGAAACCCGACCCATGAAGGGCACCGCGCCGCGCGGCGAGACCCCGCAGGAGGATCGCGCCCTGGCCGACTTCCTGCGCAACGACCCCAAGAACCGCGCGGAGAACCTGATGATCGTCGATCTCATGCGCAACGACATCGGCCGGGTGTCGCGCATCGGCAGCGTCGAAGTGCCGGAGCTCTTCACCGTCGAAGACTATGCGACGGTGCACCAGATGACCTCGCTGATCAGGGCCGAGCTGCTGGAGGGCGTGAGATTGCCCGAGCTGCTGCGGGCGCTGTTTCCCTGCGGCTCGATCACCGGCGCGCCCAAGGTGCGGGCAATGGAGATCCTGCGAAGTCTGGAGCCGCAGGCGCGCGATGCCTATTGTGGCGCGATCGGCTGGGCCGCGCCCGACAGCTCCGCCGCCTTCAACGTGGCGATCCGCACCCTCTCCCTCTTCGCCGACGGGTCGGTGACGCTGAACGTCGGCGGCGGCGTGGTCTACGACAGTACCGGGCCGGCGGAATACGAGGAAGCGCTGTGGAAAGCCCGCTATACGAACTTGCCCCTGCCGACCTGCGGATAATCGAGACGCTGGGCTATGACCCCGGCGCCGGGTTCCGCCGCCTGCCGCGGCACCTCGACCGCGCCGGGCGGGCCTGCGCGCGCCTGCGCATCGCTTTCGACCGCAGCGCCTGCGAGGCGGCGCTGCGCGCCGCAGTGGCCGGCACGCCGGCGCGCTGCCGCCTCACCATCGATCGCGCGGGACACCTGGAGGTGGCCACGGCGAAACTGGCACCGGCGCCGGGCCGCTGGCGCGTCATGGTAAGCGCGACCCGCCTCGCCGCCGACGATCCCTGGCTGGCGGTGAAGACGACACAGCGGCTGATCTATGACGAAGCAAGGGCCAGCCTGCCGCAGGGCGTCGACGAAGCGATCTTTCTCAACGAAGCCGGCGAGGTCTGCGAAGGGACCATCACCAACGTTTTCGCGAAGCTCGACGGGCGCCTGGTCACGCCGCCGCTGGCCTGCGGCCTGCTGCCCGGAGTCCTGCGCGCGGAGATGCTCGAGACCGGTGCCGTGACAGAGCGGGCCTTCGGGCTGGCGGAGCTGCAGCGGGCCGAGGCGCTCTTCGTCGGCAACTCGCTGCGCGGACTCATTCCGGCGCAATTCGCATAGACACCCTCATTCAAGCGAATGGCATAGCAGCCGGCGGGAATGACGCTAGACTGGCGCGCAGCGCCAGCGATGAGAGGAAGCGCAAATGGACAGCACCGGCGTCTACGACAATCCGGGTGACAACGCGACGCCCTGCGGCACCAACGCAAGTCTCACCTCGGCGATCTCGCCCGACGGCGCGCCGGCGCCGGCGCGGCGCTACGAGGTGCCGGCGCGCCAGGGCCGCGCCGTGCGCCTGGCCAAGGGCCAGCAGATCCGCATCGTGAACACCCACGGCACCCAGGTCTGCGACACCTGGGCGTTCAGCGCAGCCAACCGCGCCGAGTTCCTCTCCTGGCCGCACGCGCGGGCGTGGATCGACCGCGTGCTGCCGCGGCCCGGCGACCCGCTGGTCACCAACCGGCGCCGGCCGATCCTCACCCTGCAGGAGGACTCCTCGCCCGGCGTGCACGACACCCTGATCGCCGCCTGCGATCTCTTCCGCTACCTGACCCTCGGCGTCGAGGCCTACCACGACAACTGCTCCGACAACCTGCGCATGGCGATGATGGCGATCGGCCTGACGGTGCCCGAGGTGCCGCAGCCCCTTAACCTCTGGATGAACATCCCGGTGGGCGACGACTGGGGCATCGACTGGCGCCCGCCGGTCTCAGCGCCCGGCGACCACGTGCTGCTGCGCGCCGAGATGGACTGCATCGTCGTGATGTCCGCCTGCCCGCAGGACATGATCCCGATCAACGGCGAGAACATGACGCCGGTCGGCGTCGAGTTCGTGGTGGAGGCCTAGGCGACTTCTGGGGCGCGTTCCGGCGCCAGCGCCGCGGCCGGCTCGCCGGCGGCGACACTGGCGGGCTGCGCCGGCTGCAGCCAGCCGCGGTAGCGCACGATGAGGCCGGTCAGCGGGTGCGCGATGTCGACATGGAAGCGGAAGCGGCCGGCCTCGACGGCTTCGTAGGAGTCCGAGCGCGGGCAGAGCCACAGCGGCAGCGGGATGCCGAAGGCGCTCCAGCGGCGCAGGATCAGCCGCAGGCGCCCCTCAGCAGGAACCAGGGCCATCGCGAAGGTGAGCGGGCCGAAGCGCTCGCACAGCAGGCGCTCGGAACGGCCGCGGCCGGCGAACTGGCGGCTGGTGAAGCTGCGGGTGCCGAAGGTCCGGGTCCAGGTCTCGCCATCGGTGTCCGCCGCGAAGTCCACCCGCACCGGCGTGTCGGCCGCAGCGTCGGGGAAGCCGACGATGGCGGCAACGAGGCGCGCGAGCAGGCCGCGCCCGCGCTCGACGACCGCGCGCCCCTCGGCCGCAATAGCACCGTCGAGGTCGTGCAGAGCGCGGATCTCCGGCGGCAGGTCCTGCCAGGCCTCGCCCAGCACCTGGCGGTACAGCGGGGCGCCCTCGGCCGCACTGTCGTCGCGCGCGGCGGCGAAGATCCGGCGCGCGGCAAACAGCCTCTCGTAGTCTTCCAGCTCCAGCTCGCACACCGCGGCGCGGGCGCCGACCGCCGGCGCCGCGCCGTCGAGCGCCCGGCGCACCAGCGCCTCCACCGCCATCGAAGGAATCAGGGGGCCGTCGTCGCCTTCGGCCAGCATGTGCCAGGATCGCCTAACCGGCGCGCCGGCCGCATCGCTTCCGGTCACCGCGACGAACATGCCGCCGCGGTGCTCGCCCCAGCGCAGCCGGTTGGTCGCCCAGTGCATGAGCGGCGCCAGCGGCGCCAGCGAAGGCAGCAGCCGCCAGCGGACCAGCCAGGCGAGCGCGATCAGCGCCCGGTGCAGGCTCTCGGGAACCGGGCCTGCGCCCATCCACACGGTCTTCGCCTCCGGCCAGAGCTCGGCGAGGGCCCGCAGGTCCGGCACGTCGACCAGCGAGAAGAGGGTGCTGCGCAGCGGCAGGCAGCCCGGCGGCGCAAGGGTGTGGCGCAGCTGCTCGGTGAAGGGATGGCCGGTCGCCGCCGCGCCGTCGCGCGTGAGCCGGACCGGCTGGCCGGCGTAGCTGGCGATGGCGCGGATCACGTTCTCGCCGACCACGGCGTAGGGCGACGGCGCGATGCCGGCATGGATGGTCTCGACGCGCGCCATGCCGGCGGCGAGGCGGCGCACCGCCGCTGCCGTGAGGACAGGAAAGCTGGAGACGCCGGACAGCAGGTAGACGCCGGCCTGCCGCGCCGCCGCGTCGAAGGCGCTGACGCCCGCGACGAAGTCCGAGCCGTCGGCCAGGTCGAGGTAGTTCACGCCCCGGGCAAGGCAGGCCTCGATGACGCGGTAGCGGCCCGCGCCGTAGGCCTGGAACGGCCCGCTGGCGTCGACCACGATGTCGGCACCGGCCGCGGCCAGCTGCGCGGCGAGGTCGCCGTCGCGGTCGAAGCGGGCGGCGACCAGCCGTGCCGCGGTCCGGCCGCGCCCGGCGCAGAACGTCGTCGCCCTGGCGAGCGACCGTCCGGCGACCACCAGCGTGAGGTGCGGCTCGTTCTCCAGCAATTCGACGACGCGGCCACCGAAGATGCCGTAGCCGCCGACAATGAGAAGCTTCAGGCCCTGCCCCTGCAATGACTGCCCCCGGGAACGCGTCAGGTCCGTCGCACCATCCCACGGATCGCCGAACGAAGGAATCCGCTTCCCGAAAGGCTGCGTCAACGGGTCGCGCAGGCAAGCCTGCCTCGGCGCAGCGATCGGAGTTTCTTCGGGGTATGACGGAGAGGGAGGGTTTGACGGCGGTCTGCTGACCGCCGCCCTGCGGGCGTCTTGCTGACGCCGGCACGAACCCCACAGGAACTTGGGGTCCGTCCACCGCTCCCCGCTTCCCCACATCAAAAGACCCCCGGCGCTGCCGGGGGTCTTTTGATATGGCGGAGAGGGAGGGATTCGAACCCTCGAGGCGGTTTCCCGCCCACACGCGTTCCAGGCGTGCGCCTTAAGCCACTCGGCCACCTCTCCTCATGCGGGGGCACCCCCTCATAGCGGACCCGGGTTTCGCAAAGGTGAACCCGGAGAAAACCGCGGGCGGCGCGCCAGCGGCGGGAACCTAGCCGAGGCCGCGCGGCGATGCAACGCCTACCGGCCGCCGGGCGAGCAGCACCCGGACAGCCCGCCGGCGGCCCTCAAGGGATAGTGAGGCCCCCGGGCCTCGCCCGGAGGTTGGCCCCGGCGGCCGCCGGCTGCTAGTATCCCCGCCGTTCGAGGCTGCCGCCGAAGCCGGCCGGACCCGCAGGAGGCCCGGGACGCGCCGGCGAAGCGGCATGGCGATACCCTGGGGGCCCTGATGATCGTTGGCCGCACTCTCGGCTGGTTTCTGCTGTTCTGCGCCCTCGTGCTGCTGGGCTGGGACGCCGTGTCCTCGCTGAGCAGCGGCACCTGGGGCTTTGTCGTGCTGGGCCAGCGCTGGTACGAGATCGACCAGGCCTTCGGCGGCGCCAGCCTCAACACGCTGCAGGCGGGCATCGAGCGCAACATCTCCGTCGACCTCTGGGACAGCGTCTTCGCCCCGGTGCTGCTGTGGCCGGCGGTGCTGGTGTTCCTGGTGCCCGGGCTGGTGCTGGTGCTGCTGTTCCGGCGCTGGGGCGCGCCCCGCGCGCCGCGCAAGTTTACCTCTCGACGCTAGCCGACCGGTGGCCGGCAGGCCGACGCTAGCCGCCGATCAGGCGTCAGCTGTCGCTCATCTTGAGAGCGGCAAGGAAGGCCGACTGCGGGATCTCCACGTTGCCGATCTGGCGCATGCGCTTCTTGCCGGCCTTCTGCTTTTCCAGCAGTTTGCGCTTCCTGGTGATGTCGCCGCCGTAGCACTTGGCGGTGACGTCCTTGCGCAGGGCGGAGATGGTCTCGCGCGCGATCACCTTGCCGCCGATCGCGGCCTGGATGGCGATCTTGAAGAGCTGGCGCGGGATGAGGTCCTTCAGGCGCTCACAGAGCATGCGCCCGCGCGCCTCCGCCTGGCCGCGGTGGACGATGATGGCCAGTGAGTCGACCGGTTCCTGGTTCACCAGGATGGAAACCTTCACCAGGTCGCTCTCGCGGTACTCGTCGATGTGGTAGTCGAAGCTGGCGTAGCCGCGCGACACCGACTTCAGGCGGTCGTAGAAATCGAACACCACCTCGTTCAGTGGCAGGCGGTAGATCAGCATGGCGCGCGTGCCGGCGTAGGTGAGGTCGACCTGCTCGCCGCGGCGCTCCTCGCAGAGCTTCAGGATCGGCCCGAGATACTCGTCGGGCACCAGGATGGTGGCACGGATCCACGGCTCCTCGATGTGGTCGATCTTCACCACATCGGGCATGTCGGCGGGATTGTGCAGCTCGAGCAGCTTCCCGCTGGTCAGGTGGATCCGGTAGACCACCGAGGGCGCCGTGGTGACGAGGTCGAGATCGAACTCGCGCTCCAGGCGCTCCTGCACGATCTCCAGGTGCAGCAGGCCGAGGAAGCCGCAGCGGAAGCCGAAGCCGAGGGCAGCGCTGCTCTCCGGCTCGTAGAGGAAGGAGGAGTCGTTCAGCGCCAGCTTGGCCAGCGAGTCGCGCAGGTCCTCGTAGTCGGCGGCGTCGACCGGGAAGAGGCCGCAGAACACCACCGGCACGCTGGGCTTGAAGCCGGGCAGGGGCTTGGCCGCCGGACGCCGTTCGTCGGTGATGGTGTCGCCGACGCGGCAGTCGGCCACCGACTTGATGGAGGCGTTGATGAAGCCGAGCTCGCCGGGGCCGAGCTCCGGCAGGTTCACCATCTTGGGCGTGAAGGCACCGACCTTGTCCACGAAGTGCGTGGCGCCGGTGCCCATCATGCGGATCTTCATGCCGGGCACGAGCCTGCCGTCGATCACGCGGACCAGGGCGATGACGCCCAGGTAGCTGTCGTACCAGCTGTCCACCAGCATGGCCTTCAGCGGCGCCGCCACGTCGCCCTTGGGCGGCGGCAGGCGCTTGACCAGCGCCTCCAGCACCTCGGCGACGCCAAGGCCGGTCTTGGCCGAGATCGGCAGCGCCTCGCTGGCGTCGATGCCGATGACCTCCTCGATCTGCTCCTTCACGCGCTCCGGCTCGGCGGCCGGCAGGTCGACCTTGTTGAGGACCGGGATGATCGCGTGGTCGTTGTCGATGGCGAGGTAGACGTTGGCGAGGGTCTGCGCCTCGACGCCCTGGCTGGCATCGACCAGCAGGAGCGAGCCCTCGCAGGCGGCCAGCGAGCGGCTGACCTCGTAGGAGAAGTCGACGTGGCCCGGCGTGTCGATGAGGTTCAGCTCGTAGATCTCGCCGTCAGACGCGGTGTAGGCGAGCCGCACGGTCTGCGCCTTGATGGTGATGCCGCGCTCGCGCTCCAGCTCCATGGAGTCGAGCACCTGCTCCTTCATCTCGCGCTCGGTGAGGCCGCCGCAGAACTGGATCAGGCGGTCCGCCAGGGTCGACTTGCCGTGGTCGATGTGGGCGATGATCGCGAAGTTACGGATGTGGGAAAGGTCGGTCATGCTCGCTTGCGCACTGCCCCTGGGAAATCCTGCAGCACCCGCGGCGGCCGCCCGCAAAGAGCGGGGGACGACCGGCTGGGCGGCAGGAAGATAGGGCGCGGCGCCCGGCTAAGCAACGCCCGCCGTCGCGCGGCGCCGGGGGTGCCGGGGGTGCCGGCAGGCGCATCTATTCACCGTTCCACTGTATTTGTCCCCAAGTCGTCACACGGCCGCCGCGCGGCGCCGTGCTAGCCATCAGGCGCCGTGTCCGGGGCCCCGAATCGAAGGGTCCCTTCGTGCCCATGGGAGGAACGCATTGAAGAGCCACAACATCCTGATCGAGCCCTGGCAGGAAACCTCCAGCTTCACCTACGAGAGGGGGGAGCGGCTGTTTCGCTGGACAGTGAGCTACGAGCAGGACGGCGTGCGCTTCGGCCAGGGCACCGCGCGCACCCATGCAGAAGCGCGCCAGGCCGCCGAGGAGTTCCTTGCCGAGCGCGGCATCGAGCTGCACTGGCAGCCGCCGGCCGGCACCACCACCCGCATCCTCACACCCCGCTCCGGACAGCCGCGATTTCTTCAGCTTTGAGTATCCGAGGATTTTTGTTAATCTACTCGGGATTTGGGCGGCATTGTCCCGTTTGTTCACAGAATCTAAACGTCGGATTGGAACAATCGGGTGCCTCAGG
>Ga0214471_10002616_pt1 | contig 14093 bp, 9 predicted proteins | sample RVTome_5_FD_207665 | JGI IMG/M metagenome (GOLD analysis project Ga0214471, IMG submission 207665) | Soil microbial communities from uranium-contaminated site in the Upper Colorado River Basin, Wyoming, United States - RVT142D155 | ecosystem: Environmental > Terrestrial > Soil > Contaminated >...
GCGTGACCTCGACCGGCGGGTCTCCTCCGGCCTGTCCCAGTGTCAGCCGAACCTCGTGGGTCCGGCCGTCACGCACGCGAGGCAACCGGGGCGGGTCGAACGGTTGGCCATCGAGCAGGGCCCGGTCGATGCCGCGGGTCACGCCGCGCGGATTCTCGACATGGACGTGAAACGTCGTCGCGCCGTCGCGCAGGACGAGCTCGAATCCGGGCCAGCTGGCCGGGATCCGAGGGTCGAGGCTCCAGGCGTCGCCGCACCGGCGCAGTCCCAGGATCGCTTCCAGGCCCAGCCGGTAGGCCCATCCGGCGGCGCCGGTATACCACGTCCAGCCGCCCCGCCCGGTCCACGGCGGTGCTGCGTAGACGTCGCCGGCCAGGGCGTAGGGCTCCGTCCGGTAGCGGGCCACCGCCTCGGGCGTCAGCGCGTGGCTCATCGGCAGGAGCCGCTGGAACAGGTCGACGGCGCGCTCGACCTCGCCCAGCTCCGCCAGCGCCCAGAGGACCCAGATCGCCGCGTGCGTGTACTGCCCACCGTTCTCGCGAATGCCCGGTGGGTACGCGCGGATGTACCCCGGATCCTCGGTCGCGCCCGCAAACGGCGCCGCCAGGAGGAGGATCAACCCTTCCTGCTCCCGCACCAGGTGCCGCACCACCGCCTCCATTGCGGCCGCGGCCCGCGGCCTGTCCGCCGCTGACGAAAGGACCGCCCACGACTGGGCCACGGAGTCGATCCGGCACTCGGCGCTCTCCGCCGACCCGAGTGGCGTGCCGTCGTCGTAGTATCCCCGCCGGTACCAGTTCCCGTCCCAGGCGGCCTCGAGGGCCGGGCGTAGCGCCTCCGCCTGGCGCCGCAACGTCTCGGCGCGCTCGGGGTCCCGCATCCGCTCGCTCATCCCGGCAAACCGGGTCAGCGTCGCGTGGAGGAACCAGCCGAGCCAGACGCTCTCGCCCCGTCCATTGATTCCCACGCGGTTCATCCCGTCGTTCCAGTCACCGCTGCCGAACAGCGGCAGCCCGTGGGCGCCGGCGGTGCGCCCGCGCTCGATCGCCGCCAGGCAGTGCCGGTAGAGGGTGGCGCGGCCGTCTCCGGGCTCGAAGCGCGCGTAGCGCTCGACCTCGCCCGGCTCGAGCGGCGCGCCCATCAGGAACGGCACCGCCTCGGACAGGATCGTCTCGTCTCCGGTCGCCTCGACGTAGTGCGCCGTGATGAACGGCAGCCACAGGAGATCATCCGAGCACCGCGTGCGGACTCCGGCGCCCGCCGGCGGGTGCCACCAGTGGAGGACATCCCCGGCCTCGAACTGGTGGCGCGCCGCCTCGAGGATGTGGTTCCGGCAGATCGCGGGCGCGCAATAGACCAGCGCAGCGACGTCCTGGAGCTGATCCCGGAACCCGAACGCTCCGCTGGACTGGTAATACCCGGTCCGGCCCCAGAGCCTGCTCGCCAGCACCTGGTAGAGGAGCCAGCGGTTGAGCATCAGGTCGAGCGCGGGATCAGGGGTGCGCACGGTGACCGCGCCGAGCAGCGCATCCCAGTGCCGGACGAGATCGCTCCACGCGGCCTCGACGGCGGTGCGATCGCGGTACTTCGTCACGAGGCCCAAGGCCTCGTCTCGCCCGGCCGCCTGCCCGAGCATGAAGTGCACGGACGCCGTTGCCCCGGGGGCCAGGTCGAGGTGGATTTGCAGCGCCGCGCAGGGATCGAGCCCCGCCCGCACGGTGCTCGCGAGCCCGATCCGACCCATCGCGGCCGGCGCCGCATGGCTGCCGTGGCGGCCGAGGAACTCCGCCCGGTCGGCCGTCAGCCCATGGAGCTTCTCGCTGGCCGCCGCGAAGGCGATGCGGTCCGCGAAGTCCTCGTTCCAGGAATTGCGGGCGAGCAGGGCCTGCGTCGCCGGATCGAATTCCGGGATCACGAACGCCTGCGATGCCTCGCGCGTCGCCCCGAGCACCCACTCGACGTAGTACGTGACAGTGACCCGGCGAGGCCGGTCGAGCCGGTTGGTGAGCGTGAGCTCGACGAGCTTGACGGGATCGTCGGGCGGGACCCACAGGCGTAGCGTCTGCTCGAGCCCGTGGCTGCGGTGCAGGAACGTCGCGTACCCCGCGCCGTAGCGGATCTGGTGAGCGCCGTCCGCCGGGGCGGGCCCGGGCGTCGGAGACCACACGGCCCCGGTCTCCTCGTCGCGGAGATAGATCACCTCACCCGGCTCGTCGGAGACCGGGTCGTTCCGCCACGGCGTCAGCCGGTTCTCGCCGCTGTTCTCCGCCCAGGTGTAGCCGCCGGCCGACTCGGACACGACGAAGCCGAGCCGCCGGTTGGCCACCACGTTCACCCACGGCGCCGGCGTCGACTCGCCCGGCGCGAGATGGATGACGTACTCCCGACCGTCGGGAGCGAAGCCGCCGAGCCCGTGGTCGAACAGCAGCCCTTCGGGTCGGGGCAGCCGCTCCGGCGCCGGTGGACGCGCCCGGCTCGGGACGAGGAGCGGCAGCCGCGCCGGCTCGCCGCCGAGGCGGTCGAGCTGCTGGGCGACCGTTCCCTGAGCGCCGTCCAGCACGACGCGCGCCGCGGACAGCAACAGGACACGGTCGGCCTCGGCGATCCGGGCGGAGTGGACGACGAACACCCCGCCGGGCCGATCGCGCCAGGCGCCGCCGCCGGCCTGGACCATCGCGCGCTCGACGTGATCGTCCATCTCGGCGACGTAACCCTCGGCCCGCTCGTTGAGGATCACCACGTCGGAGGAGACGCCCCGACCTCGCCAGAAGCGATGGGCGCGGAGCACCGGGATCAGGATCGCGGCGTCCTCGGGTGCGCCGAGGCGCACGAGCAGGATCGGCCGGTCACCGGAGATCCCGTGCTTCCAGAGGGAGCGTTGACCGAGTCGGTTGCGGCCGAGGATCGCCGCGGGCGCGCGCAGAGTGTCGTGCGGTATCAGGAGCAGCGAGAGCAGCGTCGCCGCCCCCGGCAGGTCCGGCGAGGCGAGGCCGAGTTGGGCCACCTCGGTCTCGCTGTGCTGGCGCGCCAGCTCGAACGTCCACTCCAGCCCGGGCAGGGAGCGATGGCGTCGGGCGAGGGCCAGCAGGGCCTCGCGCGAGCGGGCGGCCAGCGTGACGTAGCCGAGCGTGGTGGCGCGCCGCGCGGGCAGCTCGATCGTCGCGGACAGCGCCATGATCGGATCCAGGGGGGCGCCCGTCGTCCCGGCGCCGACGGGAGCCACCCCGTCGACGGCCGCCGGTCGTCGCGCCGTTCGCCCGCGTCCGACGAAGCGCTCGCGGGCGGTCTCGTGACCGGTCACCCGCATGCGCCCGGGCGGGACCACGAGCAGGTGCGCGAGCCACGTCTCCGGCGCTCCACCCGAGCGCGAGCGGCGGTGGAACACCAGGGCGTTCAGCTCCTCGAGGTACTCGCTCTCCACGAACAGCTTGCTGAAGGCCGGATGCCGGCGGTCCTCGGCCTCGTCGCCGGCGACGACCTCGGCGTAGCCGGTCACCTCCAGCCGCCGGCGCGCCGCCGTCTCGTTCGTCAAGGTCACCAGCCGCACCTCGACGTCATCGCCCGGCGCCACGCAGACCTGCTCGCGCAGCGAGACGTCCTGGAGCCGCCGCCTCGTCTCCACCATGTGGGCGTGAAACACCGTCTCGCCGTCGCCGGGCCCCGGGGACCACGAGAGCCCGCGGTCGAGGTCGCGCACGTGCAGCCGGAACCCGGCACCATCGAGCGTGGCGTCGCCTTGCCAGCGCGTCAGGGCCACGGCGCCCCAGTGGCTTGCACCGCCTCCGTCGGAGATGAGCACGCGATAGTGGCCGTTCGACAGCACGTGGGTCTGGGGGACGTCCGCAGCGAAACGGGCGGGCCACGGCTCGAGGGTGGTGCGCCGGACCGGCGACGGGCGCGGGCGCGCGCGCACGAAGCCCCGCCGCTTCCGCGGCACCGTGTCGGCCGGCCGCTCGAACAGCAGCGCCTCCGTGGTGCGCACGATGGCGTCGGCGTGGAAGCGACGGGCCATGGGATTGCCGTTCAGGAGATTGTTGATCGCGGTCAGGATCATCCCCTGGTGGTGCGCCATGAACGAGCGGACGATGGCGTGCGTCGTGCGGGGGTCCAGCCGCGACGTCGTGAAGTCCACGGCCTCGTAGAGCCCGTAGCGCCCCATGAGTCCGAGCTCGTCCAGGCGGTCGAGATTCGCCATCACCGCCCGGGGCGCGAACGGCAGCGCGAGCAGCGACGCATAGGGCGCCACGACGACGTCGTCCTCCAGGGCGCGCTTGAACCCGAGGTCGGGGACGCCGAAGGCGCGGTACTGGTAGCTGCGGTGGGCGTCGACCCGGTAGTACCCCGACTCCGACATGCCCCACGGAACGCCACGCCGGCCGGCATACGCGATCTGGCTCTCGACGGCGGCCGCGCACGCTCGCCCCATCAGGCCCTCCGGCGCCTCGCGCAGGAGCAGCGTCGGCATCAGGTACTCGAACATCGTGCCGCTCCAGGACACGAGCGTGGCGGCGCCGTCCACGCGGGACAATGGGCGGCCGAGCTGGAGCCAGTGCCTCTGGGGGACGTCGCCCTTGGCGATGGCGAGGAAGCTCGCGAGCCGCGCCTCCGAGGCCAGGAGGTCGTAGTGGTGCGGGTCGCGTCGGTCCGCGGTGACGTCGTGGCCGATGTAGAAGAGGCGCCGTCCCTCGTCGTAGAGGAAGGCGAAGTCCATCGCCTCGACGAGCCCGGCGGCGCGCTCCGCGAGCGCGTCCATCGTGGAGAGCATGGTGCGCGCCGTGTCCTCCGCCCGCGCGATCGCGTCCTGGAGGCGCTGGGCCCACGCGCGGATCTCGGACAGACCCGCCACGTCGCCGGGGAGGGCGTCGAGCTGTTTCTCGAACCGCGACAGGCCGGCGCTCGCGGTCGTACAGGCCGAAGGCAACTCGCCCAGCGTGGGATCGAGGGGCCGGCATCGCTCGAACGCCGCCCAGGCCTCCGCCAGCTTCTCGGGGACGTCTCCATCTGCAAGAATGGGTGACCTCGCGGCCGGCGCCTCCCACGGCAGGCAGAGCTCGACGTCGTGCCACATGGCCTCGAGGTGCTGGGGCACCTCGGCAGACCAGACGCGGAGCTCGGCGAGCAGGTCCGGGTCGAGGCCTTCGCGGCCCTCGGCAATCACCGAGAGGAGGGCCTGATCGAGCTCGGTGCCGCCGCGCTCGAGAAGGCGCGCGATGCCGGCCCCCCACGCCCGCCGCTGCCCCTTCAGCGCGATCGCCTCCGCGCGCATCTTCTCGACGCACGTGCGGAGGGCGGTGAACCGCGCGACGTCCGGCCGTCGGGCGCGGCGGTCGATGACGTCGAGCAGGACGTCGAGCGTGTCGACCAGCCCCTCCCAGCGGGCGGGCCCGATCACGGGTGCCTCGACGAGCTCGAGGCATCCGTGCTTCACGGCCAGGAGACAGGCGGCGAGGTTTCCGCTGTCCACCGTGGAGACGTAACGGGGCGACAGCGGCGTGAGGTCGCGGGTGTCGTACCAGTTGTAGAAGTGGCCACGGTGACGCTCCAGCCGCTCGAGCGTCTCAACAATGTTCCGCAGGCGCAGGACGACGGACAGCAGGCCCGCATGGCCGAGATCGTGGGCGGACAGGGTGGCCAGCTGCAGGAGGCCGATGTTGGTCGGCGAGGTCCGCCTGGCGACCTGTCCGAGAGGCTCCTCCTGGAAGTGATCGGGCGGCAGCCACTGGTCGTCCGGGCCCACGAACGTGTCGAAGAAGAGCCAGGTGCGGCGCGCCAGCAGACGGAGGCGGCGCGCATCGCCCTCCGTCAACGCCGGCGCGCGCCGGCGCCGTGGCCGGCTGACGGCAGCGGCGATTTCGGGCGCGAGGAGCCAGAGGGCCGCCAGCGGAAGCGCGGCCGGGAGCGCTTCGGGGCGACATGCGCTGAGCAGCGCCACCGTCCCCAGCGCCGCGGCCGGCGCCGCCGCCATCTCGCGCCAGAGGGACTGGCGCGAGCTGGTATGCGCCAGGGCCCGTGTCGTCCGCGCCGCCGACGTCCACTCGAGGCGGCGGCGGCCCGTGCGGAGACGCACGAGCGTGCGCACGATGGCGTCGCCCAGCACGATCGCGCGGTGGGGCAGGAAGGCGACGTGGAGGATCCAGAGCACCAGCGCCGGTCGGAGTCGGAGCGTCACCCCGCGGACCGCGGGCGGCAGGGCCGCGAGCCGGTTCGCCGAGAGGAAACCTCCCATCGCCTCGGTGAGCAGGGGGGCGGCCAGCACGAGGACGGCGATGGCCGTCCACACCGCGGCCACGCCGGGCAACGCCAGCCAGGCGAACAGTAGGAAGCCGAGCAGCGTCGGCGGAAGCAGGGTGCGTCGAAGGTTGTCGAGGATCTTCCAGCGCGAGATCAGCGACAGCCGGTTCGGCGCTCGTCCACCGCCGGCGAGGGGCACGCGGCGGCCGAGCCAGGGGAGCAGCTGCCAGTCTCCCCGCGCCCACCGATGGAGACGCCGCCAGTAACTCCGGTAGTCGACGGGATAGTGCTCGAAGAGGACGACATCCGTCACCAGGGCCGCTCGGCCGTGGATCCCCTCGAACAGATCGTGACTGAGCACCGCGTTCTCGGGCACCCGCCCGTGCAGGCTCTTCTCGAACGCCGCCGGATCGTAGATCCCCTTGCCGACGTAGATCCCCTCCCCGAAGAGGTCCTGGTACACGTCGGACGCGGCCCGGCCGTAGAGATCGAGGCCGGGGTCCCCCGCGAAGAGGCGGGAGAACGAGGAGGAGGCCGCGCCGAAGGGCGTCACCTCCATGCGTGGCTGCAAGATCGAGTAGCCGGCCCGTACGCGACCGGTCCCCGGATCGACGACGGCCTGATTGAGCGGATGCGCCAGGGTCGCGGCCAGGCGGCGGGCCGCATCGCGGGGCAGCTCGGTGTCCGCGTCGAGCGTGATCACGAACCGGATCGTCGGAAGCACGCCCGGATCGCCCATGTGCCCGACGAAGCTGGTCTCCCGATCGCCGGCGAGCAGGCGGTTGAACTCGGCGAGCTGCCCGCGCTTGCGCTCCCAGGCCATCCAGCAGCCCTCACCGGCGTTCCAGAGCCGCTTGCGGTGCAGGAAATGAAACGGGCCGGTGTCGGCGTGCCCATACCTCGCGTTGAGCGCGCCGACGCCCTCGGTGATCCTTCGCAACAGATCGACGTCACCCGGCATGTCCTCCTGGGGGGCATCGGCCAGGGAGACCAGGAGCGCGAGATGGAGGTTGGCGTCCGCGTTGGCGAGCCAGTGAATCTCGAGCCGCGAGAGGAGCGGCGACACGTCGTCGTCCGGCGCGAGGATCACGTGGATGACGATCATGGTCCGGCAGTCGGCCGGAAGGCCTTCCTGGAAGTCCATCTTGGGCAGGACGCGCACCGGCAGGCTGAGCGTCACGAGGCGGTTCACGAGGCTGACCGCGACGGTCGCGGCGGAGACGAGGGCCAGCAGCACTCCGGCGACGACGATCGCCGGCCCCGCCCCCGCGGCGTGGAGTGCCCAGCCGAGCGCCGACAGATGGAGCACGGCCACCACGGCGACGGCGCCGAGGTACGAGGGAGCCGGATGACGCAGGACGAACCGGCGCCATCGCGTCCTCCAGCCGGGACGATACCCGACCGCCCGGGCGAGCGCGTCGAAACCCGCATCGACGAGGTGGGAGCCGACATGGCCGCTGCAAACGCCCGGGCCCTCGCGCGACCGCCGAACGGCCTCGCCTGCCACGGCTTCCTCTGACCAGTCGCTGCCTCGGGCCAGCTCCTCGACGACCTTGCGGTAGCGGTCACGCGTGTCGAAGTCCATGCCGGCGTAGACGCCCGCCGGGTCCTCGCGCAGGATCCGCTCGGTCGCGCTGACCTCCTCGAAGAACGCCTTCCAGTCGGAAATCTCGAGCGTGCGCAGGCTCCGGATGCAGGCGGCGACGCTCTGGTCGGCCGGCGTATCCCCGGCGGGGCCCTCGACGGGAAGCGCGATCGCGACGGCGTCGGCCAGGGACTCGATGAGGACGATGCGCAGGAGCAGGGGGAGCGCCCAGACCTCCGCCATCGAGAGCGGGCGCGCCGTCCGGAACTCTTCGACGACACGCGCGATCGTCTCCATCTCGACGTGGTGGGGGCTGGCCGTCACGATCTCCCGCGCCAGGGCATAGACGACCGGGAGCCCCGACATATCACCGGCGGCGCTGCGCGGAAGGCGGCGCTCGAACGCGTGGGGAAAGTCCTCGCGGACCAGGCTGACGGTACGCTCGACGATGTAGTAGTTGTCGAGCAGCCACTCGGCGGCCGGGCGGTCCGCCCCCGGACCACCGTCGCGGAGCCGTCGATGCGCGGCCTCGAGCGCCCGGGCCGGACCATCGAGACGGTCGACGACACGAGGGCCGCCGGCGAATGCCGACGTCGCGCCGGCCGCCAGGAGTCGGACGCGCGCGCGAACGGCGTCCACGAACATCGTCAGGGGGGCCGAGGTCTCAGTGCCCCGGGCGGCTCTGCGCCGCCTCTTCGGCGGGCGTTGGCTCGCGCCGGGGCCCGAGGTCCTGGAGCACGATGAGCGGCCGGGTGGCCTGCTCGAACAGGCGGGCGGCGACGTTGCCGTACCGGTCACGCGCGTCGCCGGTTCGTCCGTGCGCGCTGACCATGACGAGTTCGACGTCGGCCTCGTCCGCCATCGCCCGGATGGCCTGCGCTCTCCTCGACGAAACGACCAGGCGCGTCGAGACCCGGACGTGCTGGCCGACCAGCCGCTCGCGGAGCTCACCGAGGTAGCGCTCGCCTTCGAGCCGGTTACGCTCGGTGAGCTGCGACGCCACCGCGAGATCCTCTGCCGATGGCGGCAGACGCCGCGGGAGCTCCGGCTCGGGCACGACGTGCGCCAGGACCAGCTCGGCCCCGTGCGCGCGCGCGAGTCCCGTGGCCAGCGGGAGGACGCACTCGGCGCGGGGCGAGCAGTCGAGGGGCACGAGGATCCGGCGCAGACGGAGCTCGCCGACCCGCTGTCGCTCGGCGCCACGTGCCGGAACGACGAGCAGCGAGGCGTGGGTACGCGCGACGACCATCAGGGCCGTGCTGCTGAGGGCCCATCCGGTGAGTCCCCCCTCGCCATGGCTCGAGAGGACGACGAGATCGACGGGCAGCGCCCGGGCGAAATTGATGATCTGCTCCGCCGGGTGTCCCTCCAGCAGCTCGACGGTCGACGTGAGCCCCCCGGCCTTGAGATCGCGGTCGGTCCGGGCGAGCTGGCTCTGAGCCTCGGCCCGTCTCATCTCCCAGTCCACCGCATCGTGGTGGTGGCTCGTCGCGATCGAGATGGCAGGTCTCTCCAGGACACGGAGGAGCGTCATGCGGGCGCCGAGAGCCTGCGCCACCGCGACCGCCCACGGCAGGGCGCACTCGGCGAGCGGCGACCCGTCGAGCGGCACGAGCACGTGGCGGATGGTGAGCTCGCCACACTCAGCTTCATCCTTGCCCGTCACCAATCCCACACCGGTTGCTGGCCTATCCTCCTCGGTCGGACCAACCACTACGCGCGACTGCATCGCCAATCCTCCCCCGAGGGCTGCGTGAGCCGGATGCCGGACGATTTGCACGGGGTGTGGTGCACGGGTTGTGCCGCGCCCGCCTCGTCCTGATGCCGATGGCCGCATATCCCCAGCGGCGCTTCAAACGCGATTTGCCGCTTAAGGAGACAGCATTGGGGTGCGGCAGTGGCGCCCCACTTGTCCCTCGACCACCCCACCCTCGGGCCGCGCGGCGGTGCGAAATACGGGCCCAGATGACTTGCGTTTGGCAAAGACCTTGCGGCGCCCTCGCTGCTGTTCACGAATGAGGCATGGGCTCGGCACCGGACGCGTCGCGGCAATGACGGCGGACCCGGCACCTCGATGGCTTCTAGACGAGGGGAGACACGGCGATGAAGATGAACAGCTTTCTTCTCGGCCTGATCACGGGGGCCACGACGGTCTGGTGGCTCAAAGACTCCATCGTCGCTCGGATCGACACCCGGACACGGCCCATCCGCGCCAGGGCCGCCCATGGGCTCCATGCCGCCGCCGACGCGATCGAGGGGGGGCTTGCCGGAGCGCCGCCAGCGGACACGCCGACCCGGATCGCCCGTGTCTCGTGACGTGGGGGCACGTATCACAAGCGGAGCGCGCCAGGCTTCCGCCGCCGTAGGTCGGACGATCACGCCACGATTCCCCGAAGCCAGGCGCCGATCGCGTAGGCGACGGCGGCGGCGCCTCCCCCGATCACCACGGTCTCGATCGCGGAGCGCCACCAGCGCCGGGGCGACCACAGGCTCTTGAGAGCGCCGATGCCGGCGAAGACGAGGCCCGTCGCCGCGACGGCCACCCAGAAGGCCTCGCGGAAACCCGCCAGGAACGGCACGAGAGGGACGAGGCCACACACCAGGAAGGCCGCGAAGGTCGTGACCCCGGCGCGCCAGGCGGAGCGAATGGCCGCGGGAAGTCCGTACTCGTCGCGGAGCATCGTGCGCACCCAGCGATCCCGATCCGCCGTGATGGCCTCGGTGACACGCTCGAGCAACTCGCCCTCGAGCCCACGTCGACGGAAGATCTCGCGGACCTCCTCCCGCTCGCCCTCCGGGTCGACCTCGATATGGCGTCGCTCGACGGCCTCGGCGTGCCGGTGCTCCTCGTGCTCCGCCCCGGTGGCCAGGTAGTTGCTCGCCGCCATGGAGAAGCCGTCGGCAATCAGGTTGGCGGCGCCGAGAACGAGGATGATGCCGGGCGGGAGCTGAGCGCCGACGACTCCCGAGACGACCGCGAAGGTCGTGACGGCCCCATCGATGCCCCCGTAGACCCAGTCCCGGAGGTAGCTGTGTCGGGCCCCCGCCGCCAGGCGCGCCCGGATCGCCGCGCGGGTATGCTCATGCTCCATCGGGTCGCCTTCGCGCCTCGCCGCGGCGGAGCCCCGGTGCTTCGGCGCGTCCCATCGCCACGAGAGGGTCAGCCGCGACGCCAGCCGATCGACGACACCGCGACGAGCGCGGCTATCCCCACGCTGACCAGCGTCTTTCTCATTTTCTCCCCCTCCTCGTTCACGTCAGAAACCACCCCGCGTCGAGCGCGCAGGGCGGGCGCCACACCGTTCTGCCATCGATACGGCATTTGCGGGGAGACGGCAAGCACTTGGGCGACTGCCTCCAGAAGGCGCGTGGCGGCTGTCGTTCCCGACCGCCCTGGTGCAACCGGCGAGGACATAGCCGACTCAACTGGGGCGGCCGACGGCACTACCTGTGGACGGGTCCCTTGACGGACGCGCAAAAACGCAGGGATGGTTTCGATGCCTGGTACAGGGACTTCAAGGTTGGGGACGAGATCCACTGGATGCCTGCCGTGAGCTACCTCAACTTCGTCATCACGAACGGCGTCGTGCTGGTCCCGGCCTACTGGCGGGAGGGGCTGCCGGAACGCGAGCGGGAGAAGGACATTCTTGTCCGGGACACGCTCCAGCGGCTGTTCTCCGGGCGGCGCGTGGTTCAGATGAAACACTGTGTCGGCGTGCGACTCAGGGGGTGAACGATGAGACCTCGCACCGGCCATATCGTTGCTGCCATCGGCCTCGCACTCGTTGCGCTGACGGCGAGTTGCGCCAAGCGTCCGGCGATCACCCAAGTCGCCGCGCCGGTCACGCCTCCGGCTCCGACGCCCGCCCCGCCCCCGGCGCCCGCGGTCGCGGCTCCCGCGCCCGCCCCACCGTCAGTCCCCGTCCCGGCGGCTCACTTCGACAAGTCCGACATCCGACCGGACGCCGCGCGCACGCTGGACACGAACCTCGACTGGATCAAGTCGAACCCGACGGCGCTGATCCTGATCGAGGGACACTGCAACGAGCGAGGCACGAACGCCTACAACCTCGCGCTCGGCGATCGCCGCGCGAAGGCCACGCGCGACTACCTGATGGCGCGCGGCGTGACCTCCGAGCGGATCACGGTGATCAGCTACGGCGAGGAGCGGCCCGTCTGCATCGAGCGCAACGAGTCGTGCTGGGCGAAGAACCGGCGCGCGCACTTCCTGACGAAGCCCCGGTAGCGCCGGGGCGTCGCTCACCCGAGGTGCCGGACGAACCAATCACGCGCCAGCCGCGCCACGGTCTCGAGGGTCCCCGCCTCTTCGAACAGGTGGCTGGCTCCTGGCACGATCTCGAGCTCGACCTTGGCCCGCATCTGGGCCATCGCGTCGCGGTTCATCGCGATCACCGGCTCATCGTGGCCGCCGACGATGAGCAGCGTCGGGGCCGTCACGCGGCCGAGCGCGTCCCCGGCCAGGTCGGGCCGGCCGCCGCGCGAGACGATCGCGCGGACGACCTGCCTCCGCTCGGCCCCGGCGATCAGGGCCGCGGCGGCGCCCGTGCTGGCGCCGAAGTAGCCGATGGCGAGGTGGGCGGTGTCCGGCTCCGACACCAGCCAGTCCGTCGTCGCCACCAGGCGGCTGGCGAGCAGGGCGATGTCGAACCGGAGATGGCCCGTCCTCGCGTCGATGGCCTCCTCGTCCATCGTGAGCAGATCCATGAGCAGCGTGGCCAGGCGCGCCTCTCGCAGCGCCGCGGCGACGTAGCGGTTGCGTGGGCTGTGGCGACTGCTGCCGCTCCCATGCGCGAACAGCACGATCCCGCGGCTGCCGTCCGGCACCATGAGGTCTCCGTGCAGGGAGACTGATCCGGCCGGGATTCGCACACGATGCTCCCCGACTGCCATACTCGCTCCTCCGTTCTCGTCGATCGGCCACACGCGCCACCGACCCCGACGACCGGCGCCGGGTTCAGCGCGCGGCCGTCCGAGGCGGCACCCCCAGCTCCCGCAGCCTGGTCCGGATCCGGGAGAGCAGCTCCGCGTAGGACGACGTCTGGATGATCGTGTTGAACTGCGTCCGGTAGTTGGCGACGAGGCTCACCCCACTGATCGAGACGTCGTAGATGAGCCAGCGGTCACCCACCCGGTGCAGACGGTAATCGACGGCGACGTCCTGCCCCGCGCGCGCCTGGCGGCCTCCCGGAAATCGACGGCCTCGTCCATGATCTGGCGCTGCGCCCCCCGACGCGGCCCGGCCATCGCCGCGCCGGTGAGCGCCGGATCCGCGAGGATCGCCGTGATCCTGTCGATCGACGGCCGCAGCCGGTCGGTCACCGGGCCGGCGCCCGCGCCGGCGATGAGCACGGCCGTGACGAGCGCGAGCGCGCCCCATGCCACTCTCCGCGCGATCATGCGAGCCTCCGCGCCGAGACCCCCTCCGGCGCCGAGGCCACCTGGACGGACAACGGCTCCGCCGGCGTGATGACGGCCAGGGGGGCGCAGTGCGTGAAGATGTCGAGCTGGAGGTCCGCCATCTGCGTCGACGTCGTCGTCACCGTCCGGGAATAGGCGCTCGCTGCGTCCGTTCGAGCATGGCGACGACGTCGGCGTCCGGGACCGGCGAGAAGTCTTCGTAATAGGCGCCGACGGCCATGAACGCTTCGTCGGTCACGAGGCTCACGAGACGATCGGCCTCCCGCTCGAATCGGGCGGCGGCGCTCGGCGCGGCGCAGGGCACGGCGACGGTGATCTCGCGTGCGCCGTGGCGGCGCGCGTACGCGACGGCGGCACGCATCGTGAGGCCGGTCGCGAGGCCGTCGTCCACGAGGACGACGCCGGCGTCGGGCAGGAACTGAGCGAGCGGCGGCACGCGGTAGAGCGCCATCCGGCGGGCGATTTCGGCCGCCACGCGCTTCTTCGAGCTCTCCACGTCGCGGTCGGAGAGACGCAGCATTTCGACGATCTCGTCGTCGAGAATCGTCTGCCCGTCCTCGTCCAGCGCGCCGAAGGCCAGCTCCGGCGCCACGGGCGCCGTGAGCTTGCGTGCGTAGACGACGGTCAGCGGAGCGGCGAGCCGCTCGACGACCGGCAGCGCGACCGCGACGCCGCCGCGCGGGATCGCGGCCACCACGCACGGCGGAGTCACGAGCGGAGCCAGCGCATCGGCGAGCAGACGGCCCGCCTCCGCGCGATCGCGGAACGTCCTCGGGTAGAACTGAGGTCCGGTCATGGTCACGTCCTCCTGTCGCTCAGTCGAGGCGGGGCAGGACCC
>Ga0214471_10002617_pt1 | contig 14091 bp, 8 predicted proteins | sample RVTome_5_FD_207665 | JGI IMG/M metagenome (GOLD analysis project Ga0214471, IMG submission 207665) | Soil microbial communities from uranium-contaminated site in the Upper Colorado River Basin, Wyoming, United States - RVT142D155 | ecosystem: Environmental > Terrestrial > Soil > Contaminated >...
GCCAGAATTGTACGCTGAAATCATGGCGGTGGCTTCTCTGTCCGAATCCAGTGCTTTCTGTCCAAATTGTAGAAGTTCATCTGTATCCATGGCTCCAATTTTTCTAATAACCAGTTCGCCTTCTGCATTGACAAACAAAAGGTTTGGGTAACTGTTGATATGGTATTTTTTTGCAAAATTTGGACCTTCACCTTTTTCGGCATCTATTTTAAATGGGATAAAATTGGAATTATAAAACAGGCCTACTTTCTCATCACTGAAAATGTGTTTATCCATCAATTTACATGGACCGCACCAAGTGGTATAGGCATCTACAAAAATCAACTTGTTTTCTGCCCTGGCCTTGCTCTTAACTGAGGCCCAATCTGATGTTTCAAAGCTAATGCCCTGTGCCGGTATCTGTCCATATATTAAGAACACTAATAAGCAGACCAACATTTTTTTTATTTTACTTTTCATATGTTTATTTTATAATTCGGACATATGGAACACCCTGTATAATCATCCTCGTATGTGTGAAGCTTTTCTCATGGGTGTTTCATAGGTTTATTTTTATGTATATCCGTTTTGTGTCATATCACTTATTTTCACGTCATGCTGGACTTGTTTATTCATAAATATCTATTTCAAAATTAAGGTATTCATGACCCGAGCCTTTAAGGCGAACGGATGAAATAATCTTCGATGTCAGTACCTCATGTGCTTTGATTATCAATAACACTTACAAACGAGACCCTGAAACAATCCCGATAGCCATCGGGACAGGGTGACGAACGTATTATAATCAATTATGGACAATCAATTCTTTTCTATTCATTGATTCTTATTGTTTCTTCTAACCTGAGTTGGGCTTAAGCACCATGGATGATTTTACACATCTTATGTAGCCATCTTCGACAAGCTCAGACTGACAAATGCTTGATGTTTTAGTGCTGTCATGCCTGTCGAAGCCTATTATTGATATAAATTTGAGCTTAATCCTTATGTCGAACTCAGGTTTCTAATACTTTTTACTTTCAATTTATATTTTTGGTATAATTATCAATCACTTTACTTCGATATTGCTAAATTGTTCCAGACCACTTTCTAGAAATTCCAGGAAATTCTGAATATCCAGATCATAGGCTTTTGGTGGTACCAATACTTCTTCTTCTGCAGACATAAGCACATAAAAAGGTTGCGCATTGTTGGTGAACTTTGTAATTTGGTAATCGGCGTTTTGCTTGCCGATAGTTTTTTTTGTTTTGCCGTCATATTCTGAAACATACCATTCAGGTTCCGGTAATTTTGTTTTCTCGTCCACATATAGTGCAACCACGACATAGTCTTCGTTTAATATTTTTAATACGTATGGATTGCTCCATACCCTTGCTTCCATCTCCCTACAATTCACGCAGCCATGCCCGGTAAAGTCTATAAAGATGGGTTTGTTTTGTGCCTTGGCACAGGTTTTTGCTTGTTCCAGGTCGAAATAGCCCTGAAGACCGTGTGGCAGGTGGAGCATGTCGGCGTATTTTGGTGGCTCACATTCCCCTTCACTTCTTCCGTCTCCCCGAAGCGGAGAGATCTTTGATTCGTTTTCCGTTTCGACACCCGATGAAATTAGGTTTGGATTCATCACGAATTCTTGTGATGTTAATGGTGGCAGGTAGCCTGACAATGGTTTTAAGGGGGCGCCAATCATACCGGGAATGAGATATACCACAAAGCTGAATACAATTGTTGCCATTAGTATTTTTGGTACCGAGGTTGTTTTTTGCTCGGTGTGGTGTGGCGGTCTGATCTTGCCCAACAGGTAGAAACCCAACAATGTAAAAATGACTATCCATAGTGCCAAATATACCTCTCTGTTTAAGATGCCCCAATGGTACACCTGATCTGCAACGCTCAAGAACTTAAGTGCCAGTGCCAATTCCAAAAAGCCCAGCACTACTTTTACCTCCTGCAGCCAACCTCCTGATTTTGGCAGTTTTTCCAGCCATTTTGGAAAGGCAGCAAACAATGTGAAGGGCAGTGCCAATGCCAATGAAAAGGCAAACATGCCTGCAATGGGCTTAATGACTTCTCCACCGGCTGAGAGTACCAATACACTTCCTACAATAGGGCCGGTACAAGAAAATGAAATAAGCACCAAGGTAAATGCCATAAAAAAGATGCCCAAAACGCCTCCTTTATTGCTCAAGCCATCCATTTTGTTGACCCATTTACTGGGCAGTGCCAACTCGAACATCCCCAAAAAGGACATCGCAAAGATTAAGAATATGAGAAAGAACAGAACGTTAGGCAACCAATGGGTGCTCAGCCAATTGGCGAACTCGGGGCCGTTTATTTTGGCCACTATGGTGCCTGCAACGACATAGATCAGTATTATGAAAAAACCGTAGAGCAGGGCTTTTTTTAGCCCACCTCCCCCTGCGGGCACTCCTCCTTGCAAGGGAGAAGAATTGTTTGTGTTTTTAGTGCCGAAGAAGCTGACGGTCAATGGTATCATGGGGAACACGCAGGGTGTTAACAGTGCTGCGAGACCTGAACCGAATGCCAATATCATGAATGACCAAAGGTTGTCCATAGTTGTTTTTTACTTGGATTTAGAATTAATTTATTTAAAATGATTGCGCTTTATTTCATAAGATTGCCACGTCGTACCTCCTCGCAATGACACATTGGGCTAATTTAAAACTACCTCAAACTCTACTTCTTGAGGAGTTAAACATTGCTCGTCTTTGCATGCCATATAGGTGATGGTGCCCTCTAGGATTACGGGTTTGTTTGTTTTGGTTTTGACCTTTTGAACAAAAACCACCTCATTATAATAGCACTTTGTGTTGACCTCAAAGACTTCCTCAAATTTTTCTTGCAGCTCACCAACTTCTTTTGGTTTGCCTTGTATAGCTACCATATCATTTTGTTTAAAAGTAATTGATGTTGGCAATGGCCCGATGCCGTCATCCTGCTCACTGTATTGTGAAAATATATGCCAGCCTGTATCAACTTGTGCTTTTAGATGCACCTCATAGATATTGCTGTCTATCTTATTAGATGAAAAACTCAATTTAACAGGTTTTAAAATTTGGGCGGATATTGACTGGACATACAGTACGCCTATTATAAAGATTATCTTTTTCATTACTCTAAAATTATTGTTCAGCTATTTCGGGTTTGGGGTCGCGTATGACAAGAACTTTCATTTCTTTTGTACCTTTAACTATATCTAATCCTTGCTTTTGGAGCGCTTTTCTTATACTTTCTAAATTTGTCATATCAGCTTTAATCTTAAAATCTATATTCCCTGAAATACCCGTTTTGTCAATAATAGGGGTTTCATTGTCATCTATTAGATAATATAGACTACCTGAAAGATACTTACTTGGACAATTAGCCCATTCAAAACCTATTGCCGTTGAACCTTCAGTAAAAAACCTGTCACCACCTTTAGTTTTGAATTTATTTCTGTTTTTACCCGTAAATACGAATTCATATACAGGCAGTTCCCTTGTTTCTATTGTAGCATCGTATTTAAATACCCTCTTTAAATCTTCCTGCATATATGACATCATATTTTTTACAGTCAATTCATTTAAAGGAATTTTTAAGTTATAATTATATGTGCCAGCACCTAAAATTTCTTTGAAATCATATTCGAACTTTGATTTGTCTGCTATTTCTAAAATAGGTTTAGTAGCAATTTGGCCATATTTTTCCCCGAAAAAATGCTCATCACGTGGAACCCAGGTGTATCTTCCAAAATAAGCGTAATTATATAATGCATACAATGGTGTCATGGTTGTGCTCCATCCAACATTCTCTAGCTCTAACAAATAATCGTTTTTAACAATTGAATCATTTTGCATTAATGAAATAAATAGCTTAAAGTGGTCGCCAATTTTTTGTGCTTCGCCATCCCAAACTGATAATAATGATCTATATATTAATTTAGAACTTGAATCGTCAGTATTATATCCTAATTTATTTTTTATGAAATTAGAAGGAACTCTGGTTTTATCATAAAATGAAACATCAATTCCATCAATTAAATTTTGGATTTTAGCAGGAGTAAGATCTCTTCCATCTGTAATATACTTAAGTACACCATTTGGATCTATAACATATATTTGGGGAACCGAATGTATTTGCCATTTTTTTGTATAAATCGAATCAAAAGCAGCTGCAACCATCATATCATGTTTCTTACTAATACCTTTGTATACTTTTTCTATATTTGGATTGTGCTTGTCATTTCTTCCTACTAATATGAATTGTGTTTTTTCTGAAAACTCTTTTTGAAGTTTATCAATTTTAGGAAAGCTAGCAATACAGCTAACACAATTTATGGTCCAAAAATCTAAAAAGGTCCATTTCCCTTTAAGAACATTATTATTGATTTCATCCTTTTGGTAATTCACTACTTTATTAAATGTAAAATCAGGCATTTCCTCACCAACTTTTGGCATCATTGTTTTAGTTTGAGCGACTAAATTGTAAAAGAAACCAAAGCATATTAACAGTACAAGTATTTTATATTTATTCATTTTCAATGAGATTTTGATTTTAAAATGAGCTACTTTTTAATACCCATCGTTTTGTGGTAACAAATTTGGATTGAGCAGCAGTTCTGCTTCAGGAATGGGTAACAACAAATCGGTTGCCCGCCATCCTGGTTTGATAGGTGCCAATACTTCGGCTGCTCTCCCCATACGTTTTAAATCGAACCAGCGGTGTCCATGTTCTGCAAACAGTTCCACGCGTCGTTCTTGCAAGATGGCGTTCAACACAGCATCCACGGACGTAGCTGTTGTATTGCCCAGACCTGCCCGATTTCGAATGCTGTTTATATCTTGCTGCGCACCGGGCACATCTCCCAGTTGGACCCTGGCTTCGGCACGGATTAAATATTGTTCTGCCAAGCGTAGCTGTATGGAATATTCCACTGAGGTACCCGTATTTTCCCTTTGTTTGTATTTAAAGGCATGGTACCAAATGCCAATGCTATTGTTAATTCTCTTTGTCCAATGTACCTTGCGTTGATCACCAGGTTGAATGAAAGTTCCAGCTTCAAATGCATTGACCAATGAATTGCTCAAGGCAAAAGTAAGAGGAGGCCCTGAGGTGAATATGGATATGGACCCTTCACTGGTATTGTCGCCATCGGAATTGGGCTTAAATTGCCATATAGTTCCAGGAGCATCCTTTAGAAAGACGTTGTTTAAAACGGGTTCCAAAACCCCAAATTCAGTAATAACCCTATTGGAAGCAGCTTCTGCCAATGCCCATTGTTCTGTATATAAGTAGGCACGGGCCAGGACCGCATCAGCCACAGCAGCATAAGGGCGTACCTTCTCCCCTCCAATGCTAATATCTTCATCAGGTAATAAGTCTTTGGCCAAAATTAAATCTGCTATTATTTGATTGTAGACTAAAGTCTTTGGCATACGGGCTACCCCTGTATTGGTTATATAATCTGTGGTGGTGATATAGGGAATGTCCCCATAAAGCTCCACTAACAATAGATGTAGGTAGGCCCGAATAAACAGTGCCTCACCCTTAAACTGATCGCGATCTTCCGAAGCCAGGGACACTGAATTCCCGACACCTTCTATAACATCATTGGCCATATAAATCTGGTTATAAGTGCTGTTCCACAAGCCCAATGCGATAGGGTCGGTCGCCAGTAGTGCATGGTCCCGGTACGCTTCCCCTGTTGATGAGAGCGCATATAGATCCAGCTCGTCGGTATATAGTCCCATGAGATAGCCAAGGCCATTAAAACTACCGGATAATAGTCCATCATCACGCATTTTTCCATAGATGCCTCTTAGGGCAGCTTCTGCCGTTTCTTTTGTCTCAAAGACTTGCTCGGATGTTAATTGGTTTTTTGGAAGGTCCACCTCCACAAAATCTGAACAGGTGGTTAAAAAAAATATTAAAACGGGTACATATAGTAACTTACATGCTCTTGCACTTGTTATGGAAGGCCAGCGATATTGATTTATTTGTAAATTTTTCATTTCTTTGTTTTTATTGTTTTTTAATGATTCTCTTATGACCGACTGGAATCTTCCCTAAAATGGTTCACTGGGCCATTTTTTAACACTCGACCCAATATTAAAAGCCAATTTGTAGACCCATGGTGAATTGTCGTAATAAGGGTAGATATCCATCCTGTGTTAGCTGTTCTGGATCTGCACCTTGATATTTTGTAAACGTTAAGAGATTTTGTCCTTGTAGGTAGATACTAACATCTATGCCACGGAGGAGGTCTTTAGGAATGGCATAGGCTAAAGAGATATTTCTAAGCCGGGTAAAAGAGGCATCGGTATATTTCTCGTTACTATTCTTATATTTACTATAAGTATCAGACAAAAGTGTATTTGAGCCTACAGAATAACGCTGTATGGTAGCTTCGTCTCCAACTTGCTGCCAGCGATTTAATACGGATACAGGTTGATTGGTAGGTTGTCCAGGAACAAACGAGACCGTTGAAAGAAATGTAGGACCTCTTTGTCTCTTGAAATTGAAAAATACATCCAGTGTCCAGTTCTTGTAATTGATGGTGTTATTCAGACCTCCATAATATTTGGGAGCAGTATCTTCTCTCCATTGTAAATCATCGCTATTTATAACACCATCGCTATTATAATCTTCAAAGGTATACAATCCCGTATTTGGATCGACCCCTGTATTATGATACAGACCAGGACTAATACTTATTGGTCTTCCTACTGCATATTGAGTTTTATAGGTAGAAGTTTCCAAGCCATCAAATTTTACCAGCTTATTTTTGGGAACCGTTAAATTAAAAGTAGTGGTCCATTTGAAGTTATTGTTTTGAATATTTTCAGAGCGGAAGTCCATTTCAAGGCCTGTGTTTTGTACGGTAGCCTCAAAGTTGGCATTTACGGAAGAAAAGCCTGTGGTACCGGGCAAGGGTGTGCCCACTAGCTGATTAGAAGATATGTTCCTATACCATGAGGTTGTGAGAAACACACGATCCTGCAAAAAACCCAGCTCCACGGTAGCTTCAAACTTCTTATTTTCTTCCCATCCAAAGATGGGATTGAATAGCCTTATAGGTTGCAGCCCTGAACCATTATAGCTCGTGCCGGTAGTCTCATAGGAATCATAAAAATTGTAATTCCCTATATTATCGCTCCCCGTTATCCCATAACTGCTGCGGAGCTTACCAAAGCTTAATAGGGTGCTTTCTTTTAAAAAAGGTTCCTCTGAAAACAGCCAGGCAGCACCAACAGCACCAAAATTGCCAAATTGCCTGCCGGGTCCAAACCGACTGGAACCATCCCTTCGGCCTGTAAGGTTAACAATATACCGATCTGCCCATTTAAAATTGATCCTGCCAAAAACGGATTGATAATTATATTCCGTTTCTTGATCTAGATCAACAAGGACCACATTCGCTGCAGATAGATTCAAGATTTGACTGTCACTGGGAAAACCAATACCAGTATGAACGAGTTGCATTGATTGCCTTTTCTCGAATGTGGCACCCATCAGGATATTAAGGCTTGCCTTGCCCCAGTCCTTTTGCCAATTCATCTGTGGCTCTACGATCCAGGTCTGACTTGATGCATTACTAATATTAACTGTTGAATTTGCACTTAAAGTGTTTGATAGAAAAGCAGGGTTTTTCGACGCAGTTACAACTGTTACATATTGATAAACACGTTGGTCAGTATAGCCCAGATTGGCCTTAAACTCTAAGGCTGAAATAGGCCGATATGAAATCACCGAATTCATTAAAAGATTTTTGGACTGCAACCGAAAATCATTTTCTAATTTTGCCAGTGGATTTTGCCAGGTATTGTTTTCCCAATTTAAATCACCGTTTTCATCATACAGTGCAGGGGCATTAGGTGGCAGCGTATAGGCCAGTGTAGTAAATCTAGTAGAAAAGTTTGGAACGTTGTTGTCGTCTGCTACGTAAGATATTGTGGTGTTTACCTGTAGGCGTTTATCGACCGATTGATGGTTGATACTACTATGCACCGAGGCCTTTCCGTATTTTGAATCACCTGGATATACGGTAGAACTATTTTCATAGCCTCCACTAAATAAAAATTGGGTCTGTTCATTGCCTCCGGAAAAGGAGAGTTGTGAATTGTTTCGATAGGCCGTGCCACCAATAAGTACTTCTTGCCAATCGGTATAACGATTGGGATCCCATACATATAAGTCGGGAGAGGTGCGTATTAAATTCTCAGGTAGAGTTTCAAGAGTGTAACCTTCATTAACTATTCCTTCCAATCGCATTTCTAAATATTGCTCGGTGTTCAATAAATCTACAAAGGGTACCGTTCCCATGCTAGTACTTACATTGACATTAACCTTTGTTTTTCCTGCCTTGCCTTTTTTTGTGGTGATCAGGACCACGCCATTAGCGCCCCGAGACCCATAGATGGCCGTGGCATCGGCATCCTTAAGCACCTCGATGGTTTCAATATCGGAGGTGTTAATTAAATTTAAGGCACTTAATCCTCTACTGTTTCCATCTCTTGGGAACGCAACGGCATTATTTCTTTGCATCAACAATTCAGAACTAAAGGGCACCCCATCTACTATATACAAAGGATCAGTACTTCCAGTTATAAAGTTTTTTCCCCGAATTTCTATATCAAGGCCACTACCTGGAAGGCCTGTACTTTGAGTAATATTTACTCCGGGTATATAGCCCTGCATGGCAGCAAGTGGGTTGGATACGGGTTGTTTTTCTATGGTTTTTGCGTCAATTTTACCGATACTCCCGGTTCGTTCCCGTTCGGAGGTTTTATAATAGCCAGCATTAATGGTCACTTCGTCTAAGGCACTGATACTTTCCCTAAAGGACACATTAATGGTCGTTTGGTTACCAACGGTTATTTCCTGTGTTTCAAAACCTAAATAGGAAAAGACCAAAACATTTTCCGGGTTGGGTACGGTAAGGGTATAACTTCCATCAAAATTGGTATCCGTACCTGTGGCAGTGCCTTTTATTAGGACTGTGGCGCCCGGTAACGGGAGTCCTGCCTGGTTTGTGACCGTGCCGGAGACCGAACGTTGCTGGAACCTGATATGGCTCGTTTTCTCTTTAATAAGTATTTTATTGTTTTTTGTAACAACAATGTCGAGACTGGAGGCAGACAAAATCTGTTCTAACAGCTTATTTGCTCTTATAATCCCTCTTTTGAGTTGTACTTTTGGAAAGTCCTTAAACAGATCTTCATGATAGATGAATGTATAATCTGTTTGTGTTTTGAGTATATCGAATACCTCGTCTACAGTTACCACCTTATCTTCATCTATAACAATCTTGTCGTTTTGAGAGGATACATGCCTTGGAGTAAAGCCGAACAGTGCTGTACAGAACAAGAATATAAAGGTTCGCATAATGATCATTAATAGCTGCTTTGGGGTCCCGACGATGAATGTCGGGATAAAGCAAGCTTTAGTTAATTTAATTTTCATAAATTTACGTGTAATTAATTAGTTAAACTTTTTTTGATTAATTAATACTCAATAGGGGGATAAGGTCTTTTACTTTCGACGGTGCAGACTTTTGATCCCTCTTTTTTTTGTTATGTAATTTTAGCCATACTATTTAAATTTTTAGATTCCAATATTTTTGAATTCTTTTCAAACGCCAACCCGCCAGCTGGCCCCTTTACTAAACCTGCCTGACGGCAGGCAGGCTAATCCCGCCCGTTGGCGGGATCTCGTTTTGCTACTTTTTATATTCTTGTTTTTAACATATTTTCCGGTGATTGTGTTACCATTTGTTTTATTTATAAATTCTTTTTACAAAGCCCGCGGACCAGTTGTCCCCTCGCTAAAAGGGTATACTAAATTTTTCGATAAATATCGCCTGCGCGCCATCTGGTTCCTCTTCATTGCAATGAATCTCTACCAGATCTTTCGGTGTAATCAACCAGCACCATTAAGTTAAGGAAAAATTTGTCATTCCGATCCCGAGAACTCGGGAGAGGAATCTCATTAAACAGGGCAAACGCATACTTTTATTTTGACCCACAATTTTTCACGGCACAAAATTATTTTACCATAAAAAAATTAAAAATCTGCGTTGATCCGTTGTATCTGCGTCATCAGCGTTCTATTTTACATTTCTAGATAGAACGCCGATAACGCTGATTGAGCAGATACTCACTGATATTTCTGTATGCTAAACAGTTAGCCATAAAGATTTTAATAAAAAGTGTGCGTCTGCCCTGATCTCATTAAACCCTTACTATCCTTACTAAATAATATGGGATTGCTTCGCCAGTTTGCTGAAGCTTGTGTCCTCGTACCTCGGAATGACAATTTCTTTTTTAACTTAATAATATTGAGCGAGCACCGACTGGTCCATTCAAGATTTATCAAAGCTTTTCATTTTTAAACGTTTGTCTATTTTTTAATAATTCTCTTGGTTTCTATGCCTTGACTGGTATGTATTTGTAAAACATACAGGCCTTGCGATAGATGTCTCACATCGATTGTTGCCTCTTTGCTCTGTAATACCAGTTGTCCTAAATGGTTATATACATATATGGATTTTAAATCTAAACTGTTTTTAATATAAAGGGTGTTTTCTACCGGATTTGGATATACAAATGCTTTTTGAGGAACATCCTCATCAGCAACAGATAACACATCATTAGAAACTGTTAAATTTAAATTATCAAAAGCAAACCAAGAGCCTGTTGATGTTACGGTAAAAGAGGTCACATCAGTCCAATTCAAGTTTGCAGTGGCAAACCCCCCGGATAAACTCTGGACTACCGGAGAATTACTGCCTCCTGTGGGCGTAAAAGTATAATCAATACTGGAACCATTGCCATCCATTGCCAATATTGAAACAACATTTACAGGTACGTTAAACGAAAAAGTTATACTTGTAGCATCGGTTGTCCCACCGGCACCACCTCCACTGATAACTACATTGGCAGAAGAACCAAAAGTTCCACCAAGATTGTCAAAAGTTAAATCTGGTACACCTGAAACAGTAGCTGTAATGCCGTCAATAGTTTCAGTTACATTGTCACCATTATCTACTGGTGCTGTATCCCAATCAAAAACCACCGGAAAGGTATTTGACGTGACTGATAAATTATCAAATCCTATCTGGGCCTGGCCATAGGGAGGGTTCAATGCTGTTATGGTAAAGGACGATACGTCAACCCAATTTAAATCAATAACATCCCCATGTCTATTGCCCTGAAATAGTGATGTTGTTACCACCGAATTATTACCTCCAGTAGGTGTAAAAACAAAATCTAAACTTTGGTTCCAACCCTCTAACGGGCTAATTGAGTTGACTGCTACTGGTTGATTAAATGTAAATGTAAGTGCGCCAGTAGTCCCGCTTGTGAAAACAGATGGCCCCGTCATTGTTCCAAAATTGTTAATTATGTAAACATTCACATCAGCAGATGCCGTAAGAATAATACCATCAATTGTTTCGGTTACACTATTGCCTTCATCAACCGCCGTATTACATTCAAAAATAATTTGACCACTAACAGAATTAAAAGCTAGTGCTAAAAATAGTATTGTAAATTTTTTCATAATAAAGTTAATTGGTTGTTAAATTGAAGTTTAGTTTTTTCATAAAAAAGATATTTGGTTGTTAAATTTTAGTTTCGTTTTTTTCATAATAAATGTTATTTGGTTAGTAATTGGTAGTTTAATTTTTTCTGTTAATGCATCCGAACCGTATGACCTCATAATTAAATCAATCCACAGGATCATTTCTTTATGCTCAATTCTTCCTACGATTGGGACTTCTTATTTTTTAATAATTCTTTTGGTTTCAGTGCCCTGATTGGTATGTATTTGTAAAACATACATGCCTTTTGACAGCTGGCTCACATCGATTGTTGCCTCCTTGCTCTGTAATACCAGTTGTCCTAAATTATTATATATATTTATGGATTTTAAATCTAAAATGTTTTTGATATAAAGCGTGTTTGCTACCGGATTTGGGTATACCAATACGTTTTGGGGAACATAAGCATCGGTAACAGATAATGTGCCAGAGGACACCGACAGATTGTCAAACCCGAACCCCGCCCCCGCCGAGTCCGATGCCGTCACCGTAAAGGACGTGACGCCGACCCAGTTCAGGTCAACGGTCCCGGTAGTGGCGACACCCCCAACTATGGATGCCACAACCGCCGAATTGGCCCCTCCCGTAGGGGTAAAGGTATAATCCATACTGCCACCGTAAGCATCTATAGGCAAAATTGAGTTGACGTTCACCGGTTGGTCAAATGTAAAGGTAACCGAGGTGATTTTCGTAGAATGCCAGACAATCAGGCCAGATGTGCCTGAGGACCCTTGGCCGTTAAGCAGTGCAATATCAGGCCCCCCGGAAAAGGTAACGGTAATGCCATCGATGGTCTCGGTCACATTGTCCCCGTTGTCCACGGCATTGGTGTCCCAATCAAAAACAGTTTGGCCACTAACTGAACTAAAAGCTAATGTCAATACAATCAGTAGAAATGTAATTTTTTTCATAATACATGGTATTTAATTGTTAGTTTAATAGATAATGATTGTTTTGTTGTTTATTTTGTAGTTATTGATACTATTGGTGCTTTTAATTGATGATAAAATTTCTTCAATGCTTTCGTTCTTTTTTATTATTCCAATAAACCGTTCCTCTTCAAGTTCCTTATTTTCAAATATCACATCCATATCGTACCAACGTGACAATACTTTCATGATATCCTTTAATGGGAGTTTTTTGAAATTAAACTTGCCTTCTTTCCATGATGATTCAACAGAGGCGTCGACGGTAGTAATACTAATCTTATTATTTTTGAGATCAAGGTTTGATTGCTGGTTAGGTGCCAGTATTTGGTTTTTACCTGCATAATTAACGGCGACCTTGCCCTCTACCAATGTGGTATAGATATTGGTTTCGTCTTTATAGGCCTTGATGTTGAACTTTGTGCCCAATACCTGAACCTCTTGATGGTTATGGAAGACCTTGAAACCGGAACCTTTATGCTCAGTACTTGGTGACACCTCAAAATAGGCCTCACCGTAAACGAGCTCTACCCGACGGCTTTCGCCGTCAGTAAAACTCACCGGGTATTTTAGTTGGGTTTCTGAATTCAACCAAACCTTGGTGCCATCTGAAAGGGTCATTTGGAACTGACCTCCTCTAGGGATTGTTAGATAGTTATAGACTAATTCGTGGGAAGTGCTATTAATAGTATTATATATGATTTCCTCACCGTTGCTAGTGGCGTTTTGGGTTTGATAAGCATTGCCTTTTTCCAATACCATGCTGGTGCCGTCTTCCAATGTTAGGGTTGCCTTATCTGTACCAGGCTCTATCATGTTGTTGACGATGATGGGTGTGGTAGTCTCTATGTTGCCATTGAATATGGTGTCCCTTAAGAAGTAGGTTGATGCCAGGGCTATGACGAGGACTGCGGCGGCGGCGTATTTGGACCAAGGCTTGCCCGGGAACTCAACTTTAGATTTCCTTTGCTTTGTTTTGGCCATTAAGGGCGTATGTAATTGTGACACAATTGTATGCCAAGCCTTATCTTTATCAATAGACTGTGCCAAAGAAAGCTGTCTGGATTTTTTATAAAATTGCAGGTAGTCCGAAAACAGTTGTTTGTTTTCGGCTGCCTCATTTAACCAGAGCTGTAGCGCGTTAAACTCGGCTTGACTTATTTCTTTTGTTGTGTAGGATGAAATTAGCTTTAAAATGTGGGTGCTTACATGTTTCATTAGTGATCTCTTATATTATACATATAACCAAAGACCAAAAATGGGTGACAAGAAATTAACCTTTTTTTAAACCAATAGTAACATTATAATGGTATCGAGCTTGCTACGAAGTTGTTTTAGGGCCCTCGCGTAATGGGTTTTTACCGTATTGACAGAAATATCGAGATGTTCTGCAACCTCTTTATATTTCATATTCTGTAACACGATGGCTTTAAAGACTTCCTTGCTCTTTTCGGGCAATGCCTCTACCTGTTGGAACAATTTCCTTTTCTCCTCTTCCATGGAAGTTACATCAAACTGATCGTCTTCCATGAGCTTGTTGATTTGATCTTCTATATCTTCGAATTGAAATTT
>Ga0214471_10002618_pt1 | contig 14088 bp, 16 predicted proteins | sample RVTome_5_FD_207665 | JGI IMG/M metagenome (GOLD analysis project Ga0214471, IMG submission 207665) | Soil microbial communities from uranium-contaminated site in the Upper Colorado River Basin, Wyoming, United States - RVT142D155 | ecosystem: Environmental > Terrestrial > Soil > Contaminated >...
CCGATGGGGCGGCGGGTGGTGGAGGCGCACGTGGCTGAGGCTGCCCCGCCGGAGCGCACCGTTAGACGGCGCCGATTCTTGCTCGACCAGTGGGTGCAGCTGCTGGACGACGATTCGTTCCGCAGCTACTGGCTGATGCGGCTGGCCAGCCATGGGGCGAACAACGCGCTGCTCTACGCCATCCTGGTTTTCGTCGTCCGCCAGTCAGACTCGGCGATTGCGACAGGCGGGATGCTGTTGACGCTGATCGTGCCGTCGGCGATGTTGGGTGCTATCGCCGGTGTGGCGGTGGACCGGCTGCCGCGCGGGCTGATCATGTTCGTCGTCAACGTGCTGAAGGCGGTACTAGTTTTCGTGCTGGTCAGCGCCCAGGACAGCCTGCTGGGGATCTACGCGGTGTCGACCGGGCTAGGCATCGTGACGCAGTTCGCGGTGCCGGCGGAGGGCGCCGTCGTGCCGCATATCGTGCGGACGCGCAGCCTGGTGGCCGCGAACTCGTTCATCAACCTCGGGACGCTGGCGAGCCAGGTGCTGGGGATGATGATCCTGGCGCCGATCTTCCTGAAGACAGGGAGCGCCGACGCGCTGTTGTTCATCCTCGTGGTGCTCTTCGGCCTTTCGGCCGTGCTGGTCACGGTGATCCCGCAGTTCCACTTCGCCTCAACGGAAGACGCGCGAGGCCTTTCGCTGCGCAGCGTCCGGCGGGAGTTCGCCGAGAGCTGGCTATTCCTGAGCCGCGACTCGACGGCGTTCCTGGCGCTGATCCTGCTGGTCGTGACCAGTATTTCGACGCTGATCATCGCGACGATGCTGCCGAAGTTTTCGCTGCAGGTTTTGCAGATCGAGCCGGAGAACATCGTCTTCGTGCTGGCGCCTGTGGGCATCGCGATCTTCCTCGGGCTGCGCAGCGTGGAGTACCTCTCGGACCGCTTCAACAAGCTGGTCACGATCAGCGCGGCCTACGGGATGATGGCGATGTCGTTGATCGCGTTGGGCCTGGTGGCGAGCAGCGCAGACGTGCTGCAGTCGCTAGACCCGCTGGGAGTGTTCAGCAACGGGCCGCTGAACGAGAAGGCGGCGCGCGTGATGATGATGGTGCTCTACGCGAACATCTACGGCTTCGCGCTGACGATCGTGCTGACGATGGGGCGGGCGTTGATCAACGAGCGCGTGCCGTGGGCGATGCAGGGGCGCGTCTTCGCGGCGCAGTCCGTCCTGACCAACCTTTGCGCCATCGTGCCGGTGATCATGGCGGGCCTTCTGGCCGACACGATCGGGGTGCAGCCGGTGATGATCTTCGCCGGCGCGGGGGCGATCCTGGCGGCGATCTGGTCGCAGGCGCGCAGCAGCCGGGTACCCTCGCCGGAGCCCTCGACGCAGGCGTCGGGGAACCTGCCACTGCGTTGACACTCAATTCTGCCGACTCTTAGACTGGAACCTGCCGAGTCTTCCCAGGGGAGGGACGACATGATCGAAATGAGTGTCGAGTTCGTGCGCGTCAGCATGCAGAACTACAACCGTGTCGTCATCCTGAAGGAGAAGGAATCCGAGCGTTACCTGTTGATCTGGATCGGGCCATCCGAGGCGGAATCGATCGCGATGCGCCTGGGCGACGTCGAGCCGCCGCGGCCGCAGACGCACGACCTGCTGCGCAACGTGATCGAATCGCTGGACGCGCAGGTCTCCTATGTACTGGTCAACGACCTGAACAACGATACGTTCTACGCGCGCATCGTCCTGGACGCAAACGGGCGCTCCATAGAGGTGGACTCGCGCACAAGCGACGCGATCGCGCTGGCGGTGCGGGCGCAGGTGCCGATCTACGCGGAGGAGTCCGTGCTGGAGCGCGCCGGCATCCTGCTGGACCACGAGCAGGAGGAGATCGTTTCGCCGGCGGGCGGACCGGGCAGCACCTCTGAGGAAGTGCGGCCGGTGAACCCGGAGGAGCTGGAGAAGATGTCCGCGTTCAAGGACTTCATCGAGAGCCTGGACCTGGACGACTTCGAGAAGCGCAAGTAGCGGGGCAGCTACAAGCTACAAGCTACAAGCTACAAGCTACAAGCTACAAGCTACAAGCTACAAGGGATACGAAGCTGCCTGTGGGCGGTTCTCTGATCCCGAACAGAACGAACCCTGAAACCAGTGAGGCCGGCCGCTATGCAGCCGCGTGGGCGGTGAGTACGAGGAGCATGGGGCGGCCGAGGTAGCGGGCGCCGTTCGGGATGGCGGTGGCGAGTGCTTCGTCGCCGGCGAATTCACGCGTCTCGAGGTCCTGGAAGCCGGCCTCCGAGAGCAGCGTGAGGTAGTCGCCCGTCGTGTAGCGAACGGCGCCAAGGCGGTACTCGGTGCCGGCGTCCTCGAAGTTGGCCTCGACACCGGCCGCGGCCAACTCGGGGTGGTGGACGGAGAAGACGAATCGGCCGCCGAGACGCAGGACGCGCCGCAGCTCGGCGAAGACGGCAGGCAGGTCTTCCAGGTGCTCGCCGACCAGGGCGCAGAGCGCGGCATCGAAACGTTGCAGGCGCAGCGGAAGCGGGCGCTGCAAGTCGGCGGCTGCGAGGTGAGCGCCGGGCAGGCGGCGGTGGGCGACCTTGAGCATCTCGACCGAGAAGTCGATGCCGACGGGGCGGGCGCCCGCGTCGATCATGGCGGGCAGGCTGCGGCCGGTGCCGCAACCGGCGTCGAGGATGCGCTCGCCGCGCCGGGGCTCGAGGAAGGCGGGCGTGTAACGCGCGTCCATGGCGACGACCGGGTTGGGCGCAGAGTCATAGCTGGCGGCCCAGCGTTGGTAGCCCTCCAGGGCGGAGACGTGACAGACGCGGCGGTGCATGGGTAAAAGATAGGCTTCGCAACGCTCCACGACAAGGCGATCTGGTAGGCTCCCCAAGCGTTCCAGACGGCTTTAAGATCAAGCATAGATATGTCTTTGATCGTGGGATAGCGGTGTGATATTGTTCCGAACGTCACGAACGCCGGGGAGTCGCTGATGCGATCCGGCGGGCCGGCAATGCGGCTGATCGGGATGGGGTGGTACGTCGCCATCTGCATCATCCTGGGAGTTGTGGGCGGGATCCAGCTGGATAAGGTGACGGATACCGGCAAGCTGTTCACCGTCGTCGGGCTATTCGTGGGGTTGTTCTTCGGTTTGTTGGGTGGTTGGCTCCAGCTGAAGGAAGTGCTGGACGTGATCAACCGGAGACGCACGGGGGGTAATGATTGAAGCGGCTCATTATCATCGGCGGCCTGGTTTACATGGTCGGCGGTGCAGCTTTGACGCTTCTCTTTCTAAAACCGCCGCAACCGATCATTGAAATCCGCGGAGAACCGCTGATTCACGTAGCGGACTTCGGCAACGAGATCCTCGATTTCAACATCACCAACACGCTACTGACGGCCTGGATACTGACGGGGCTGCTGACCGTGATCAGCCTGGTGGCTGTACGCAAGCGCAGCATGGTGCCGAGCGGCTTCTACAACGTTTTCGAGTCGATCATTGAGCTGATCTACAACTTCGTGACGGGCATTGCGGGTGAGAAGAACGGCCGGCGTTTCTTCCCGCTGGTCTGCACGCTGCTGATCTACATCGCGTTTGCCAACGTGATGTCGCTGACGCCGATCTTCAACACATTCGGGATCTTTGTGCCGTTGCACGCGGAGGAAGCCGAGTTCCACGAGCACGCGCTGGTGTTCAAGGACAGCGGCGGTATCAGCCTGATTACGCCGGGCGCTGAGTTCGTCGAGCTACACGCCGATGAATGCGCCGCGGGCGAAGCAGGCGACGAGTGCCGCGAGCACGCGATCGAGGAGGCCACGGCGGAGAAGGTATCAGGCAGCAACGAGAAATTGGGGGTGCTATTCCCCTACCTGCGCGGCATCAACACAGACCTGATGACCCCGCTTTCGTTCGCCCTTATCTCGGTCCTGATCATTCAGTGGTGGGGTATCAGCACGCTGGGGTTCTTCAAGTATGCCGGCAAGTTCGTCAACTTCAGCAGCCCGATCAACTTCTTTGTCGGGTTCCTGGAGACGATCGCGGAGTTTGCGAAGATCATCAGCTTCTCGTTCAGGCTTTTCGGCAACATGCTGGCAGGCGAGATCCTGCTGCTGGTCATGACCTTCTTGGTTGCGTTGTCATCGCCGATCATGGTGATCTTCTACGGCCTGGAGGTCTTTGTCGGGTTAATTCAGGCGTTCGTCTTCGCGACGCTGACGCTGGTGTTCGCCATGGGCGCGGTAACGAGCCACGACGAGCATGAGCCCAGCGAAGAGGCGGCGCAGCATTAAGTTTGGCGGGCGGGTAATGTCCTTCGGAAGAAGGACTGCAGCAACCAAGGAGGAAGAGTAAATGGTCCCTCTGCTGGAGATTAGCGACGACGGCGTCAAGTTTGTCGGCGCGGCACTGGCGATCGGTATGGGCGCACTAGGGCCGGGCCTCGGTATCGGCATCCTGGTCGGGAAGGCGATGGAAGCGCTCGGGCGCAACCCGGAAGCGGCGCCTGTAGTGCAGTCGAACATGATCCTGGGTGTGGCGTTCGCAGAAGCCATCGCGATTTACGCGCTGGTCGTCGCGATCATGATCGGGTTCGTTTTCTAAGGAAAGCGTCCCTCGAGAGGTCGTAGGCATGGTATTCCTAGGCATAGCAGACCTCGGCATTAACTTGCCGGTCCTGGCAGGCCAGCTGTTGAGCTTCACGTTCCTGCTGATCGTGCTTCGTCTGTTCGTTTACAAGCCGATTCTGAAGATGCTGGACGAGCGTAAGGCCCGCATCGCAGAAGGGCTGAACGCGGCTGAACGGGGCCGTGAGGCGGGCGAAGAGGCGGCGAAGGCCGCCGCGGCGCAGCTCGATGAGGCGCGCCGCGAGGGCCAGCAGGTCGTCGCGAACGCGCAACAGGTGGGCCAGCGGTTGCAGGAAGAGGCGCGCGCGCAGGCCCAGCAGCAGCAGGAAGCCATGCTGGAGCGGGCGCGGGCCGAAATCCAGCAAGAGCGTGACGCCGCAATCGCTGAACTGCGCAAGGAGTTCGCGGAGCTGACGATTTCGGCCGCCGAGAAGGTGATCGGGCAATCGCTCGACCGTCAGGCACACCAGCGGCTGATCGAGGAAGCGCTACAAGAGTCGACGTTCCGGGAGAACTAGTTGACGAACGAGCCGACAGCACACACCGACGGGGCCGGCGAGGGTGAAAACCTCGCCGCGAAGCGTTACGCCGTGGCCGCCTTCGAGCTGGCCCAGGAGAACAACGACTCCGACGCGTGGCTTAACGCGGTGCGACAGATCGCTGAGTTCATGGGGGACCCCGAGGTCAAGCGCGTGTTGGAGAACGCGCGGGTGAGTCAGGAGCCCAAGCAGCGCCTGATCGACGCCGCGCTGGGCGACCTGCCGGCGTTGCCGTTGAACCTGGCGCGTCTGCTGGTGCGCAAGAATCGCACCGCGCTGGCGGTGGACATCGCGACGCAGCTCGGGCAGCTGCTGGAGCAGCAGCGCGGCGTATCCCGGGCGCGGGCCACGACGGCGGTACCGCTGGGGGACGCGGAACGCGAGGCGTTGTCGCAGCGGTTGGCGCAGCACACCGGCGGCGAGGTCGTACTGGAGACGGCCGTCGACCCGGCGTTGCTGGGCGGCGTCGTGGTGCAGATCGGCGACCGGCTAATCGACGCCAGCACGAGGTCGAAGCTGCGGGCGCTGAGGGACAACCTAACCCGGGCTTTCTAAGCCCGGTTCAAACGCAACTTAAGAATCGAGGACGCGGATGGCAGTCAGGCCTGAAGAAATCACAGCAATCCTCAAGCAGCAGATCGAGCAGTTCGGCGCTGAGGCGAGCTCGGTAAACGTCGGTACCGTTATCGACGCCGGCGACGGCATCGCGCGTGTGCATGGACTCTCCGAGTGCATGTACAGCGAGCTTGTCGAGTTTGAGAACGGGACGATGGGCCTGGCGATGAACCTGGAAGAGGAGACGGTTGGCGTCCTGGTCCTGGGTGACTACATCGACATCCGCGAGGGCCAGCAGGTCAAGACGACGGGCCGCATCGCCGAGGTGCCGGTGGGCGACGCGATGCTCGGCCGCGTTGTCAACGCGCTGGGCCAGCCGATCGACGGCAAGGGACCGATCAATACCGACAAGACGCGGCCGATCGAGCGCATCGCGCCGAACGTCGTGACGCGCAAGGGCGTCAACGTACCGGTGCAGACCGGTATCAAGGCAATCGACTCGATGATCCCGGTGGGCCGCGGACAGCGCGAGCTGATCATCGGCGACCGCTCCACCGGCAAATCGACGCTGGCGATCGACACGATCATCAACCAGAAGGGCGGCGACCTGCTCTGCATCTACGTCGCCATCGGTCAGAAGGACTCGAAGGTGGCGCAGACGGTGGGCCTGCTGGAGCGCGAGGGCGCGATGGAACACACCATCGTGGTCAGCGCCTCAGCCGCCAGCCCGGCGCCGATGCAGTACCTGGCTCCGTACGCGGGCTGCGCCATGGGCGAGGAGTTCATGGAGACGGGCCGCGACGCGCTGATCGTCTACGACGACCTGTCGAAGCACGCCTGGGCATACCGGCAGGTGTCGCTGCTGCTGCGCCGCCCTCCGGGCCGCGAGGCGTACCCCGGTGACGTCTTCTACCTGCACAGCCGTCTGCTCGAGCGCTCGGCCCGCCTGGAAGAGGCATACGGCGCGGGCTCGTTGACAGCGCTACCGATTATCGAAACACAGGCGAACGACATCTCCGCCTACGTACCAACAAACGTGATTTCGATTACGGACGGGCAGATCTTCCTGGAGGCTGACCTGTTCAACGCCGGCATCCGGCCGGCGATCAACGTCGGCCTTTCAGTGTCGCGCGTCGGTGGTTCGGCGCAGCGGCGGGCGATCCGGCAGGTCGCCGGTACGCTGAAGCTGGACCTGGCGCAGTTCCGAGAGCTGCAGGCGTTCGCGCAGTTCGGCACGAGCGACCTGGACGCGTCTACGGTGCGCCAGATCGAACGCGGGCGGCGCATCACGGAGCTGCTGAAGCAACCGCAGTACTCGCCGGTCAGCTTCACGCACGAGGTGATGATCCTGTTCGCCGCGGTGAACGGGTTCCTGGACGACGTAGACGTGGCGAAGGTCCGGGCCTTTGAGCTGGGGCTTTACGAATACATGGACAGCAACAAGCCGGAGATCGGGGCCGAGATCCTCGACAAGATGATCCTGTCCGGGGAGCTGGAGGAGCAGATGCGCTCCGCGATACGCGAGTACAAGCAGACGGCGGCACTTTAGACATGCCAACGCTACGTCAGATCAACCGGCGCATCCGGTCCGTAGAGTCGACCGCGAAGACGACGCGCGCGATGTCGCTGGTCGCGGGTTCGAAGATGCGGCGGGCGCAGCAGAATGCGCTGGCGCACCGCGCATACGCCGACCAGCTGCGCATGTTGCTGGCCGACGTGGCCGAGAGCCTCGAGTCGGAGGCGGTAACAGCCGGCGCGGCGTTGCACCCACTGCTGGAGCAGCGCGAGGCGAAATCGCACCTCGTGGTGTTGATGACGCCGGACCGCGGTCTCTGCGGCGGGCTCAACACCAACCTGATCCGTCTCGCGGGCAGCTACGTTACGAGCCACGAGAACGCGAAGCTGGTCTGCGTCGGCCGCAAGGGGTTCGACTTTTACCGGCGTCTGCGCGGCGAGATTATCGGCGAGTTCACCAAGCTGGGCGACTACCCGGCCTTCGATGACGTGAGGCCAATTTCGCGCCTGGTGTCGGACGCCTACACCTCCGGCGAGGCGGACCGTGTCGCGATCGTGTACCCGCGTTTCGTCAACACGGTGCTGCAGCGAGCCGAGGTGCAGGAGCTGCTGCCGGCGACGGCGCCCGAGGGTGTTGAGCTGAACGCGGTAGACTACATCTACGAGCCGGACGCGGCCACCGTGCTGGGCAACCTGCTGCCACGGTACGTCGACATCCAGGTCTACCGTGCAGTGCTGGAGCTCGCGGCGAGCGAGCAATCGGCGCGCATGGTGGCGATGCGAAACGCGACAGACGCGGCGCAGGAGCTGATTCAGGAGCTGACCCTGCTGCGCAACAAGGTGCGCCAGGAGCAGATCACGAAGGAGCTGCTGGACATCACGGGCGGGGTCGAGGCTATGGCTAACGCCTAGCCGGGAACCAGGAACAAGGAACAGGGAACAAGAGGGAGTCGAAGGGTGATGGAAGGGCAGGGGTTCAAGAAGCTGAGGGCGTGGGAGCTTGCCGACGATTTGGCGTCGGCGGTGTTCCAAGCTGCACAGCAACTGCCCCAACAGCACCGATGGCTTGCTTCCCAGATTTCGCGTGCGGCCGTCTCGGTCCCAGCAAACATCGCTGAAGGCTATGGTCGCGGCTCCCTCGGGGACTACCTTCGATTCCTCGACATCGCGCGAGGCTCCCTGTCGGAAGTCGAGTACTACATCCACTTCCTGGCAAAGGAAGACTTGATTGATGAAACGACTGACAGAGAATTGAGCCTGCTACAGGCTGAATCTGGCCGCCTCCTCTTTGGCCTCTGGCGCAGTCTCAAGGCGAAGTCATCAGAGACCTGGGATCACGTCGGATCCAGCAACCAGATTCGAGAACTCCGCCTCGAAACCTACGAGGCGGAAGAATGAGAAACTTGTTCCATGTTCCTGGTTCCCTGTTCCGGGGAACGGGGCGTGGAGGAGGTGCGATATGAAGCAATGGGGCAAGGGCGAATTTCAGAACCTGTTCGAGTGGCAGATGGTAGACAACGTGTCCAAGCTGCTGAACAAGACGTGCGAAGAGATGCGGCTGGGACGCGATGAGGAGTGGATCCTCGAAGTGATCCGCGAATCGGCGGAGAACCTTCCCGAGTCGATCATCGAGGGCCAGGAGAGCGACTACCTGGCGGAGTACATCCTGGGCCTGAGCGCCGCCCGCAACGCGCTGGTGGTGGCGAGCTACTGCTTCCGCTTCCTCAAGGGCCAGAAGCTGATCGAGGCCGACAAGGCCGATTACGTGGACGGACGCCTGGAGGAGCTGGAAGAGGTGCTGGCGCAGGTGACAGACACGCTGCGAGCCAGCCTATCGAGCGGCCAGGGGCAGTTCTCCAACAACTAACAAGCAACTGGTAACAGGCAACAAGTAACAAGAGCAAGTAACAAGGGACGGTAATACATGGCAGAGGGAACGAAGGGCACGGTGGTCCAGGTCATCGGTACGGTGGTGGACGTGGAGTTCCCGCCGGACAACCTGCCGTCCGTCTACAACGCGATTGAGATCGACAAGAACGGGACGGTGATGATCGCGGAGGTGCAGCAGCACCTGGGCAACAACTGGGTGCGCGCGCTGACGATGACAGACACCGACGGCCTGCGCCGCGGCGCCATCGCGACGGACACCGGGCTGCCGATCCAGGTGCCGGTTGGCCCGAACACGCTGGGCCGCCTGTTTGACGTGCTGGGCCATCCGCTGGACAACATGGGGCCCGTGGAAGGCGACCGCATGCCGATCCACCGCCAGCCGCCAAGCTTTGAGGAGCAGGAGACGGAGCCGCAGGTCCTCGAGACCGGCATCAAGATCGTCGACCTGATTGCGCCTCTGGCGCGTGGCGGTAAGGTCGGCCTGTACGGCGGCGCCGGCGTCGGCAAGACGGTGCTGATCAAGGAGCTGATCAACAACATCGCGCGTGAGCACGGTGGACGCTCCGTGTTCGCCGGCGTGGGTGAGCGCTCCCGAGAGGGCAACGACCTCTGGGTCGAGATGCTCGAATCGCCGGAAGTCAACGAGAAGACGGTGCTGGTGTTCGGTCAGATGAATGAGCCGCCGGGCGTGCGCCTGCGCGTGGCGTTGACCGGGCTGACGATGGCGGAGTACTTCCGCGACGTCGAGGGCCAGGACGTGCTGTTCTTCGTCGACAACATCTACCGCTACACGCTGGCGGGCATGGAGGTGTCGGCGCTGCTGGGCCGCATGCCTTCCGCGGTCGGTTACCAGCCGACGCTGGCGACGGAAGTCGGCGCGCTCGAGGAGCGCATCACCTCGACGCACAAGGGCTCGATTACGTCGTTCCAGGCGATCTTCGTGCCCGCGGACGACTACACCGACCCGGGCGTGGCGACCACGTTCGGCCACCTCGACGCTTCGGTGACGCTGGACCGCTCGATCTTCGAGCAGGCGCTGTTCCCGGCGATGGACCCGCTGGCCTCAAACTCGCGCATGCTCGACCCGCTGGTCGTGGGGCAGGAGCACTACGACGTGGCACAGGGCGTCCTGAACACGCTGCAGCGCTACAAGGACCTGCAGGACATCATCGCGATCCTCGGCATCGACGAGCTGTCGGACGACGACAAGATCGCCGTGTCGCGAGCGCGCAAGCTGCAGCGCTTCCTGACGCAGCCGATGTTCGTCGCCGAGGTGTTCACGGGGACGCCGGGCCAGTACGTGCCAATTGCGGAAACGGTCCGCGGCGCGAAGGAGATCCTGGACGGCAAGCACGACGAGCTGCCGGAGCAGTCCTTCTACATGATCGGCGCCATCGACGGCGCTGCCGAGAAGGCGGCTCAGCTGGCGAGCCAGGGACAATAACCATGCCGCTGAGTTTGCAAATCGTCACGCCGGAACGCGTCCTCTTCGAGGAGGCGGATGTGGCGTCCGTTACGATCACGGGCAGCCTGGGCGAGATGACGATCCTGCCGAGCCACGCGCCGCTGATGACGGAACTGCGCCCCGGCCCGCTCGTCTTCCGTCGAGGCGGCGAGGAAGTGGATGTGGCGCTTTCGGGCGGCTTCCTGGAGGTGCGCGAGGACAAGGTCGTGGTGCTGGCCGACACGGCGGAGCGCTCCGACGAAATCGACCTGGCTCGGGCCGAGGAAGCGCGCCGACGGGCGCAGGACCGGCTGGCGTCGCACGAAGGCGAAGTCGACATCGCGCGGGTGATGGCGGCGATGGAGCGGGCGCAGGCGCGCCTGCGTGTCGCGGAACGTCGCAGGCGGCGCGGCGGAGGCGGCGCGCCGAGACCGACGGCGCCACCACAGCAGCAACAGTGAACTGACGCAACGGCCCTCGAGATTCGGGGGCCGTTTGGTTTGGCGCGATAGGATTGAGGGCGATGCTGTGGAGGCTGCTGGTTCTCTCGATGGGCGCGGCTCTAATCGTGGCGTGTGGCGGCGATGACGATGCGCCGGACAAAAACTTGGCCCCGGGTGGGCTGGCCATCAAAGTGTGCGGCGACAACGCGGCGTGGATGCGGCCGTCGCTGGAGGAGCAGCGCGCCTATGTGACCGCAGATCCACGTTGGCGGGCATTCGAGGCGAGGAACCGCGAGCAGTTCGAGGCCCACTTCTGGGGCGTGGGACACAGCGCCAGCGGGGCGGGGACGATCCTCGAGTTCAGCGGCATGTGGAACCTGCCCAACGAGGGTAAGGACTTCTACTGGGACGCCCTGCACCGTTGCTTCGACGATCCGGCTGTTGACCGCGACGAGTACCTGCCTCTGTGGCTCTTCGAGCACGAGATTATTTCGGCTCGCGAGCAGGGCGAGACCACCGAGGTGGCGGTCAGGCCTCGGGATGCCGGTGTGCAGATCGTGGCATTGCGCCTGCCGGGCGGCATCTACGGCCGGGAGACGAACGTCGTTTTCGTGGACGCCGAAGGCGACGTGATCGAGAAACTCGACCGCCTCTGGTCCACGCCGCCCTGAGCAGGTCCTAGTCGATGTCCAGGCCGAGGGTGTATCGCGCCGTGTATTCGAGTTGCTTCTTCTCCGTCAGGGGATGATAGCGGGCGCCCTGCACGTCGCGGAAGAGACGTTCGAGGCCCAACGACCGGAAGAAGGCGCCGCCGCCGGCGACATCCATCGCCTTCTCCACGCTGCGCACGGCGGCTTTGCCGGCGATCGTGCGGCGGATCATCATCTCGTTCGTAGTGTCGGGGCTCGGCTTCGCTGCTGCCGCGATCGCGACCATGCTTTCGACCGCGATCTGAGCGGCGCGAAGCTCGTTTTCCATCTCGCCAAAGTTGAGACGGGTCTCGCCCTGATCGCGGCGCTTTTCGGCCTGCCGCAGGGCGATGTCGCGCGCCGCTTCAGCGACGCCGGCGTAGACGGAGTAGATCAGCGGGAACGCAACCATGGCCACGAGGTGGAACGGCCCCCACTTGCCAACCGGGCGCTTACCGCCGATGGCCGCGTCTGGGACGAAGACGTTCTCGATGACCACGTCGTTGGAGCCGGTGCCGCGCATGCCCATGGTCCGCCAGTTGTCGAGGATGCTGACGCCCTCGGCGCGAAGCGATACGGGGAAGTGGAGCACGGTGGGTCCGTCCGCCGGGTCGTCGAAGATCGCGGAGGTGACGAGGAGGTCGCCGGACGGCGAACCGCTGGAGAAGACCTTGCGGCCATTCATGCGGTAACCGCCCTCGACCTTTTCCATACTGCCTGAGCTGTCGAGCCAGTCGGAGCCACCGCTGCTGACGAGGACGAGGTTCTCGGCGGCGACGCGCTTGAGCAGACCTTCGCCACCCTTGTCGCCGTTGTTCCAGCGCCAGGTCGCGGCGGCGACAAGGTGCGTGTGCATCGAGAAGGCGAGCGCCGTTGAGCTGCAGTGGTGCGCGAGCTCGCGCAGGACGGCGCACATCTCAGCGTGGGAAGCGCCGCCACCGCCCAGCTCGGACGGGACGTGAGCTGAGAGGAAGCCGCGCTCCTTCAGTGCCGCATAGTTCTCGGCGACGAATGTGTCGTTGGCATCGTGGTCGGCGGCGCGTGCGGCGAAGTCGGGCCCGAGCTCGCGGGCGAGGCTGACGAAGTCGGTCTTGATCATTGGGTGCGTCCCTCTGCGTGAAGTCGGTGGACGGCGTCACGAGGATTGGCCGTCGTGAACACACGGTACCACCGGATTGAACCAGCTTAGGCCAGCAGGTCCCGCATGGGATGCGTGCCAGTACGCAAATTGTCGGTTCGATTCGCGGGCGTTGCGTCCGTGATCGTGCGTATTTCCCGACGAAGGCCGGGCAATCAGCGAGGTTGCCGCACGCGCAGGGCGAACGCCAGACCGAGCAGCGAAACGCCACCCCCGACCGCGAGGAGCCACCATAGCTGGGAACCCGCCGGATCTTCGTCTTCGATTTGCAGCGTTTCTGCGGTTGCGGGCAGGACGCCGCCGATGAGGCCGCTCACGTCATAGGTCTCGGTGCCCAGCGCGTCGGTCAGGAAGCCTCCCGCCGTATCGACGAAATACTGCAGGGAACGTCCCTCAGGCAGCGAGAACGTCAGCCAGTAGCCGGCGACGCCCGCCGTCTCGGGAGGCCTGGGCGGATCGCGGAATGTGGGGTCCGCAACAACGGAAACAACCGCGTCCCAGAAGGACCGCACCTCGTCCTCGCTGAAGCGGCCGGCACCGGCCTCGATGCCGATGACCTCCGTGCGCGAGGCGAAGAGGAGTATCTCGAGAGCGCCAGGGCGTGGGCCGGCGCGACCGACTTCGGCGCCGAAGCGGATGTAGCGGTCGAGGGTGGCGCGCTGGCGCACGTCGATGACGAGCCAGACGTCCTGCCCGTCCTGCCGCGCGCGGACGAAGCCGCCAACAGGGAAATACGCGCCCTCCAGCTCCACGTCAGGCTCCGCGTCCGTCTCACGGACGGCGGCGTCCCAGTAGGCCGTCGTCACTGTGTAGGAGGGAACGGAGGCAGGCGGCGGTCCAGCCAGAGGCGGCGGCTGATTCAGGCGACGCTGGAAGGCATCGGCGTCGACCGGGGCCAGCGAGACCATGATGCCTTCCACGTCGATCACGACGGACGGGATCGGCATCTGGGCCGTGGCGGTCCGGATCGGCACGCCGCCGCACAGCAGCAGGATCAGCAGGAACAGGGGTCCGAGTAGCCGGATCACGAGTCGAGGATAGCGCGCCACCGGGGCTCGAAACAGGCGACGGCTGCGCTGGCAGGGCGATCGAGGCGGCGCTATGCTGACGGCGCGGGGGACCGATGACGGCGAGCATTGTCACCTTCTCGACGCAGATGGGCAGCGGAGGCAGCCGCATCGGCCGCGCCGTGGCCGAGAAGCTGCGCTTCCGCTACTACGACTGGGAGGTCATCTCGCAGGCGGCGAGCGAGGCAGGC
>Ga0214471_10002619_pt1 | contig 14088 bp, 13 predicted proteins | sample RVTome_5_FD_207665 | JGI IMG/M metagenome (GOLD analysis project Ga0214471, IMG submission 207665) | Soil microbial communities from uranium-contaminated site in the Upper Colorado River Basin, Wyoming, United States - RVT142D155 | ecosystem: Environmental > Terrestrial > Soil > Contaminated >...
GTTGCGGGCCGCGGTGCGGGTCAGCGGTGTGGATGCCTCGTGGCGCAGCGTCAGCATGGTCTCGCGCAGCCAGCCGGGCGGCACGTAGGTCCTGGTGCCCACGCCGATCGCGCGTCCCAGGTCGTCGATGACGACCATGCGCAGCGCTGCGCCGGCGTCGTTGACCAGCCGGCGTGCGGTGGCGGCGTCCACGCGTAGCCGCCCGCCGATGAGCCGGGTCAGGATGTCACCGGGGAGGTGCGAGAGGCCCAGCAGGCTCTCGAGGGTGATGGTGCCGATGAACAGGGGCCGGGCCGCAGACGGCTCGTCGTGGGGATGGTCGCGGTCGGTGTGGCGGCCGGCGAGCCAGTCGGCACACACCTTGACGAGCGCGTCCGCACGGGCCTGACCCAGCCGGACCCGGTTGCGGGTCCGGCTGGTGTCGTCACGGGAGGCCTCGAGCCCGTCGGGGCGCCCCATGGCCTCGGACAGGGCCTGCTCGACGATGCCGAACGCGATCGCGTCGTACAGGTCGGCGAACAGCGTGCCGCCCGGCCCGTCGGGGCGCGCCTGCAGCACCGCGACGTCACCGGCCGGGTCGGGGTCGGCGTCCAGCTCCTCGACCGGCTCGTCGACCCGGTCAGCCGCCAGCAGCTCGTCCACGAGCTGGTCCACCCGCCACACCAGCTCGTCGGGCTCGCACGACACGAACCCCACCGCGGCCATCGCGATGTCGTCGTCGAGCTGGGCCTGTTGGGCGACCTTGAGCTTGCCGACCGATGTCACGATCGCACGGACCTGGGACCACGACAGGGCCCCGTCGCCGAACGCGGCCAGCGTGGCCGGCATGCGGGCGAGCACCCTGGCCGCCCGGGCCAGGAACCGCCGGTCGGTGCCGGTCACCCGGCCGAGCTGGGACAGCCAGGCCTCCACGCCCAGCCCGGTGGCGTCTGCGATCTCGCCCGTGCCGTGGTGGCGGACCACCAGGCGGAGCATCCGCGCCATCTGACGGTCCACGTCCGCGGTGATCGTCAGCATCTCGCGCAGCCCAGGCGGCAGCTCGACCAGCTCCGGTGCGACCGGCGCGTCCGGGTCGGGCGGCGGGGGCACGCACGCGGGAGGCTGCGGCTCGGGGTGCACGGTGTAGCGGCCCCGCTCCTCGGCGGTCAGGGCGCGGTGTGTGATGGTTGCGGTGGTCACCGGCGCCTCCTGACTCGGTCGGATGTGCGGACGCTAGCGCACCGGCAGCCATCAGTCGAACGCGTGTTCGTATGGCGCGCTTGTGGAACGTTGTGTGCACATCGGGACACCCGTCCGACGTGCGTGACCCCTCCGCTACCGTCGCGCCTGTCCCCGCCCCGCAGACAGGCGCCCCGTGGATCAGAGGATCGTCATCCTCGGTGGTGGCCCGGCCGGCTACGAAGCCGCCCTCGTCGCCGCCGAGCTGGGAGCCCACACCACCATCGTGGCGGACGAGGGGTTGGGCGGGAACTGCGTGCTGTGGGACTGCGTCCCGAGCAAGGCGCTCATCGTGGCGGCCGAGGCGATGGGCTGGGTGCACACGGCGGAGTCGATCGGAGTCAGGATCCCCGACCTCGGGGCCGACGACCGGGCCGTCGTGGACTTCCCCGCGGTCTCCAAGCGGGTCCTGGACCTCGGGGCCGACCAGTCGGCTGACATCGAGGCCAAGGTCACGGCCTCGGGTGCCGCGCTGGTCCGTGGCCGCGGGCGCATCTCCGGCTACCACGAGGTCACGGTGGACCTGGACGACGGCGGTAGCGAGCTGCTCGAGGCCGACTATGTGCTGGTCGCGACCGGCTCGAGCCCACGGGTGCTGCCGTTCTTCGAACCCGACGGCGAGCGCATCCTGCTCGGCAAGCACGTCTACGACCTCCCCGAGGTGCCCGAGGAGCTGATCGTCGTCGGCTCCGGCGCGACCGGCGCCGAGTTCGCCCACGCATTCGTCCGGTTCGGCTCGCGCGTCACCCTCGTGAGCAGCCGCGAGCTGATCCTGCCGACAGAGGACCCCGACGCGGCCATGGTCATCGAGGACGTGTTCGAGCGCCGCGGCATGACCATCCTCCGCGAGGTTCGCGCGGTCAGCGCGGCCACGACCGGCGCCGGCGTCGAGGTGGGGCTGAACGACGGCTCGACGATCCGGGGCACCCACGTGCTGTTCACCGTGGGGCAGGTGCCCGTCAGCCGGGGTATCGGGCTGGATCAACCCGGTGTCAAGATCAGCGAGTGGGGCGGCATCGAGGTCGATGCGGTGGGTCGGACGAGCTGCCGGTGGATCTACGCGGCCGGTGACGTGGTCGGTCGCGTGATGCTGGCCAGCGTCGCGGCGATGCAGGGCCGTACCGCGATGTGGCACGCCCTGGGTCAGGCGGTGCAGCCGATCCGGTGGGATGCGGTCCCGTCGACGATCTTCACCGACCCCGAGGTCGCGGCCGTCGGTCTGACGCCGGTGGAGGCCGAGGAGCTCGGGATGCGCTGCGAGACCCGCAAGCTGGACTTCAGGGGCAACCCCAGAGCCAAGATGGCCCGGGTCACCGACGGGTTCGTCAAGGTCCACGCGATGCCCGGCTCGGGCATCGTGCTGGGTGGCGTGGTGGTCGGTGCCCACGCCAGCGACCTCATCCAGCCGCTGGCGGTCGCCGTCCAGCAGCGGCTGAGCGTCCAGCAGCTCGCGCAGACGCTGACGGTCTACCCGTCGATGATGGGCTCGGTCGCCGAGGCTGCGCGCCTGCACATGGCGAGGTAGGTCAGTCCCCGGCCTCGTCGTCCACGGGCGGTTCCTCTGGCTCACGACCTGATCTGGCTGGTCCCACCGAGCCGTACAGCACGCCGAGCACGATCATCACGACCACCACGAGGTAGGGCATGAGCGTGCCCAGCGCGATCACGCTGTAGGCGATCAGCAGCAGCGCCAGGCCGATGCCGGCGACCAGGCCCCAGATGGCGCCCCTGATCGGGTGCTTGTTGACGCTCGCCTGTGTCGTGCTCACCGTCAAGCCTTCCACGTGATCGCGGGACGGGCGTTGAGCAGCAGCCCGATGAGCCCGATGCCGCCGAACAGCGCCCCTGCGATCCCGACCGGTGTCGAGATCCCAGGGGGTCCGATGAACTTCACGAAGCCGGTGCCCTCGCAGTCCGCACCGTTCTCGGAGGTCAGCGAGCCGGTCACCTTGACCGTTCCCGTCAGCGGGAAGGGCAACTGCTCCCCGAGGTTGGCCTTCCCGGCGTTGCGGTTGTTGGCATCGGGGTTGTCGTCCCCGCCTGCATCGAGGCTGATGCCGCCGGTCTTGATCGCCCAGGTGTGGTTCAGCGGCCCCTCGCCCGCACTGTTCTCGAGCTCGCCGTAGTAGACGACCTGGCCCTCGCTGTCGATCACCAACGGGTTGCTGGAGGTCATCCCGAGCCCCAGCCCCGCCTCACCGCCGGTGAAGTCCACGATCGGACCGCCGTCGATGTCCCGGAAGATGCCGTCGATCGGGTTGCCCTCGGCGTCGTAGCTGACGACCCAGCCGCCGCAGCGCCCCTCGACCTGGCCGCCCTCGCCGCTCTCCTGGAGCTGCTCGGCGCGCTCGACCGACTGCTTCAGCTCGGCGCTGATCTGCCCGCCGGTCTCGACGTCGAGATCGCCGGGAAACCCGAGGGGCGGATCGGGGACCCCGTCGCCATCGACGTCCGTGAAGGTGCCCGGTCCCTGGGCCAGCGCCCCCCCCGCGAACAGCAGGGTGCCGATGAGGCACGTCCCGATCACCAGCAGCATCCGCCGCATTGTCCACCCCTGCCCTGTTGGCCCACGCACATCGTACGTACGAGAACCCACCGGAGCCCGGTTGTCAAGGACGAACCTCGCGCCACGCCGGCCAGAGCCATTCACGTGTCGCCAGCCCGGTCCAGCTCGGCGCAGCGGTCGAACACCGCAGCCAGCCGGTCCAGGCCCGACGCGGGATCGTGGGTCAGGGCGGCGGCTGCCTCAGTCGCGGCCTCCCGCAGCTCGGGATCCTGCACGCCCGGTGCGGCGGCGACGAACGCGTCGATCGACGCCTGGCTCGGTTCCCCGTCCTCCGTGACCTCGGCCGCCATGGCGATCGTGGTCTCGCACAGGGTCTGCGCGGCCGGCTGGGCACACGCCGTCGCGAGCGCCGCGACCGAGAACGTGAGTAGTCGGCCGAGCGGGCGCCGGACGATCATCACCCGGCTGCCTCGATGTGTGCCAGGACCGCACCCGCCTCGACCGAGTCGCCAGGGGCGAACTCCAGCGCGGTGACCGTGCCGCTGCGGTGGGCGTTGATGTGGTTCTCCATCTTCATCGCCTCGAGGACGACGACGAGCTGTCCCTCGTCGACGGTGTCGCCCACGTCGACCGCGTACTTGACGACCGTGCCCTGCATCGGGGCGGTGAGGTCCTCGGCGGCGGCCGTGCCGCTCGCACCGGAGCCCGCGGCCCGCTTGCGACGCTGCGCCGTCGGCGTGGACGTGGCGGCGGCCCCACCGGCCGCCAGCTCACCGTAGACCCTGACCTGCATCCGACGGCCACCGACCTCGACCACGACCTCGCGTGACGGGCCCTCGTCCTCGTCGCCCGTGGCCGGCAGGCCCTGAGGCCGGAGCGACGACAGGTCCCACTCGCGCTCGACCGAGTTCGTGCAGTGCTCGGCGGCGGCGAACTGCTCGTGCTGCATGGCGAGCCGGTGGAACGTGGCCGTCGTGGGGATGCCCTGGATCACGAGCTCGTCCAGGGCCCGGCTCATGCGGTTGCGCGCCTGGTCGCGGTCCTCGCCCCAGACGATCAGCTTGCCGATCATCGAGTCGTAGCTGCGGGGGACCTCCCACCCGGACTCGGCGGCCGCGTCCATCCTGACCCACGGGCCCTGGGGCGCCTCGAAGCGCTCGACCAGCCCCGGAGTGGGCACGAAGTCGTTGGCCGGCTCCTCGGCGTTCAGCCGGACCTCGATGGCGTGGCCACGGAGCTGGACGTCGTCCTGCGTCAGCCACAGCTCCTGGCCGGCCGCGACGCGGATCTGTGCGTGCACCAGATCGATGCCGGTGACCAGCTCGGTGACGGGGTGCTCGACCTGCAGGCGGGTGTTCATCTCGAGGAAGTAGAACGTCTCGCGGTCCTCATCGAGCAGGAACTCACAGGTGCCGGCGTTGTGGTAGCCGACCTCGCGCGCGATGCGGGTCGCGGCTGTCCCCATCGCCTGGCGCACGTCCTCGGACATGCCCGGGGCGGGCGCCTCTTCGACCAGCTTCTGGTGCCGGCGCTGCAACGAGCAGTCGCGCTCGCCCAGGTGGATGACGCTGCCGTGGGTGTCGGCCAGGATCTGGATCTCGACGTGCCGGGGCCGCTCGAGGTAGCGCTCGACGTAGCACTCGCCCCGGCCGAACGCCGACTCGGCTTCACGGCGCGCCGAGTCCAGCGCATCGGCGACGTCGGCGGGGTCCCGGACGACCTTCATCCCCCGCCCACCGCCTCCGAACGCGGCCTTGATCGCGATCGGGTAGCCGTGCTCGGCCCCGAAGGCCCGGACCGAGTCCGGGTCGTCGGTCGGCTCGGTGGTGCCCGGCACGATCGGAGCCCCGGCTGCGATGGCGGCCGCGCGGGCCGACAGCTTGTCGCCCATCTTGCGGATGGCCTGCGCCGGCGGGCCGATGAAGGTCAGTCCCGCATCCTGGACGGCCTCGGCGAAGTCGGCGTTCTCGGAGAAGAACCCGTAGCCGGGGTGGATCGCCTGGATCCCGGCCTCACCGGCGACCTCCAGGAGCCGTCGGGTGTTGAGGTAGCTCTCGGACGCGGCGGCCTTACCGAGGAGGTGGGCCTCGTCGGCGTAGCGCACGTGTGGCGCGTCCCGGTCGACCTCGGAGTAGACCGCCACCCCGCGGATGCCGAGCTCACGGCACGCCCGCAGGATGCGGATGGCGATCTCGCCACGGTTGGCGACCAGGACGGCGTCGAACACGGCGACCTGCCTCTCGGAAGGTGGAGGGACGGAGGAAGCTTGCGACCCGGGGGGAGGGTAGTCCGGGCCTTGCCGGCACCCCTCGGCCGGTTGTACCGGACCCCGCTCCCGGGCTCGTACGATGGGCGGCCACCCGGACCTTCCGGGACCCGAAGGGACCCCACCATGTCACGCATGAGTTTGATCCTGCTGGTGCTCGCGACGCTCGGCCTGGCGGCCTGCGGTGGCGACGGAGGCGACGGCGGTAGCGACGGCGGCAGTGCCGCGTCGGTGACGATCGTCGCCGGTGACCTGTTCTTCGAGCACGACGGCACCTCGACCGAGGACGGTGCGCTGACCGTCGAGGTCGCGGCCGGGCAGGTCGAGGTCACCCTGGACAACCAGGGCTCCACGCTGCACAACTTCGTCATCGAGGAGCTCGGGGACCAGAAGCTCGCCGAGGCCGAGGGCGGCGGCTCCGACGCCGGCACGGTCACGCTGGAGTCGGGCAGTTACACCTTCTACTGCGACATCGAGGGCCACCGCGAGGTGGGTATGCAGGGCACTGTCACGGCCGGGTAGCCTCCGCGCCGTCCGGAACGCGACAAGGAGACCTCCGGCCATGCGCAAGACCGGCGCGATCCTCGCTGCTGCCGCCCTCGTCCTCACGGGTTGCGGCAGTGCGAACCAGGACGCCATCCAGGCGAGCGGGCTGGCGTGCCCCGAGGGCTCGGACTGCTACGACGAGGTCAAGCCCCCGGGTCCCGGGGACGAACTCGAGATCGAGGCCGGTGACCTGTTCTTCGTGTACGAGGGCGTGCGCTCCGACCAGGACGACCTCACGATCCGGGTGGTCGAGGGCGAGCTCGAGGTCACGCTGGTGGACAACGGTGCCGCGGTGCACAACTTCCGCATCGACGGAGCGGTCGCCGACAGCGTGGCCGGCAAGAAGGTCGAGGCCGCCGGTGGTAGCACCGAGACGGGTGTGCTGCCGCTGTTCGCGGGTTCGTACCAGTTCTACTGCGACATCCCCGGCCACCGCGCGGCCGGCATGGAGGGCACGATCGACGTCCTGACCGAGGACCAGGTGGCCGAGGCCTGAGCGCTGGCTCAGGCGATGCTGCGGTGGTAGCGGTCGAGGTCGGTGTAGCTGGCGAACGGCCGGAACCCGACCCCCTCCAGCAGGGCCGCCCGCTCCCAGCTCGCTCGCGCGATGTCGTCGTCGACGGGCTGCTCGGCGGCGACCGAGACCAGCGCGACGGTCAGGGCGGCCAGCTCCTCGGGCGTCGGCTCGCCCCCGCCCACGATCTCGATGCGCGCTGGACTCATAGAGGGATGTTGCCGTGCTTGCGGGCGGGACGGCTCTCGCGCTTGCCCTCGCACAGGCGCAGTGCGCGGATCAGCTCGATGCGCGTCTGGCTCGGCTCGATGACGTCGTCGATGTAGCCGCGCTCTGCGGCGCGCCACGGGTTGGCGAGGTCGCGCGCGTACTGCTCCTCGAACTCGGTGTGGAGCTGATCGGGGTCGTCGGCGTCGGCGAGCTCGCGGCGGTACAGGATGTTGACCGCGCCCTTGGCGCCCATCACGGCGATCTCGGCGGTCGGCCAGGCGAAGTTCACGTCCGCGCCGAGGTGCTTGGAGCCCATGACGTCGTACGCGCCTCCGTAGGCCTTGCGCGTGATCACGGTCAGCTTGGGGACGCTGGCCTCGGCGTATGCGTACAGCAGCTTGGCGCCGTGGCGGATGATGCCGCCGTACTCCTGGTCCGTCCCCGGCAGGAAGCCGGGCACGTCCACGAACGTGACGATCGGGACGTTGAACGCGTCGCACGTGCGGACGAAGCGCGCGGCCTTCTCGGAGCTGTCGATGTCCAGCACGCCGGCCAGGTGCTGGGGCTGGTTACCGACGATGCCGACGGGGTGCCCGTCGAGGCGCGCGAAGCCGCAGACGATGTTGCGGGCGTAGTGCTCGTGGACCTCGAAGAACTCGTCCTCGTCGACGACGTGGCGGACCACGTCGCGCATGTCGTAGGGGACGTTGTTGGAGTCGGGGATGAACGTGTCCAGCTCGGGGATCGCGCGCATCGGGTCGTCGTGCGTCGGCATCACGGGCGGGCGCTCGAGGTTGTTGCTCGGCAGGAAGCCCAGCAGGTACTTGATGTCATCGAGGCAAGCCTTCTCGTCCTCGACCGCGAAGTGGCTGACGCCGGACCTGGACGCATGCGACATCGCCCCGCCCAGTGCCTCCATCGTCACATCCTCGCCGGTGACCGTCTTGATGACGTTCGGGCCGGTGATGAACATGTGGCTGGTGTCCTTCACCATGAACACGAAATCGGTGATGGCGGGCGAGTACACCGCCCCACCGGCGCACGGACCCATGATCGCGCTGATCTGCGGGATCACGCCCGAGCTCTTGACGTTGCGCAGGAAGATGTCGCCGTAGCCGCCGAGGCTGACCACGCCCTCCTGGATCCGGGCGCCGCCGGAGTCGTTGAGCCCGATGACCGGCACGCCCATCTTCTCGGCGGTGTCCATGATCTTGACGACCTTCTCGGCGAACACCTCGCCGAGCGAGCCCCCGAAGATCGTGAAGTCCTGGCTGAACACGCACACCCGGCGCCCGTCGATGGTCCCGTACCCGGTGACCACGCCGTCACCGAGGTAGCCCTTCTCGTCCATCCCGAACGCGGTCGCCCGGTGGACGGCATAGCGGTCGGTCTCGACGAACGAGCCCTGGTCGAGGAGGTGGTCGAGGCGCTCACGGGCGGTCATCTTCCCGCGGTCGTGCTGCTTGGCGATCGCATCGGGACCCCCGCCCGCGAGCGCCTCCTCACGCCGTCGGTGCAAGTCGTCGAGCTTGTCCTGGGTCGTCTTGGCCACGCGACGTCCTCGGGTCGTGCCGGCGGCGACAGCGTAGTGTGGGACCGCTTCCACCTCCGACGCAGGACGGCCCCTTGTCCGCAGGACCTGACCTCACACCCAGCTTGCAAGCCCTGCTGGATGGGCCGGCGCGCTGGCACACGATCGACCTGGTCGAGGAGGTGGGCTCCACCAACGACGTCGCGGTGCAACGCATCCGCGAAGGGTTCCCACCGGGGCTGGTGGTCGTGGCCGAGCGGCAGACGGCCGGGCGTGGGCGCCGGGGGCGGACGTGGGAGAGCGCCCCGCCGGGTGCCACGTCACTGCTGGTGACCGCGACCAGCGTCGCGCCTGCGATCGCGACGCTGGTCCCGTTGGCGGCGGGTCTGGCGGTCCGGGCCGCCGCCCGTCGTGTGGGAGCACGCGTGGATCTCAAGTGGCCGAACGACGCCGTCGTCGGCGCAAGCAAGTGCGCGGGTGTGCTGGTCGAGTACCACGAGGGCGTCGTGGCCGTGGGCATCGGGATCGACGTGGACTGGCGTGGCGCGGACCGATCGGGCCAGCGGATGGCGTGGACGTCGCTCGCTGAGGCGGCCGGGCGGGACGTCGACCGGCTGGAGGTGCTGGCGCACCTTCTGGGTGGGCTGGACACCTGGCTCAACGACGTCGAGCGTGACCCGCAGACCATGCTGGCGCTGTACCGGCAGGCGTGCGTGACCATCGGCCGCGAGGTCGTCGTGACCACCCCGTCGGATACCGAGGTCCGGGGCCGCGCGACCGTGATCGAGGCGACCGGTGCACTCGTGGTCGAGACCGCCGACGGCCGCGTCGCCATCGACGCCGGCGACGTCACCCACCTGCGCTGACCACGGGGTCAGGGCTGGGCGGCCGTCGCGCTGGTCGTGGAGGCGGGCGGGACGGGGACCTGGCCGGCGGGCAGGCGCACCCAGAACGTCGACCCGCGGTCGGGCTCGCTCTCGACCCCGATCGTGCCGCCCATCTGCTCGACGAGCTGGCGGCACAGGTACAGCCCGAGGCCGGTGCCCTCGACCTGCACACGCGACGGCAGGCGGCTGAACTTCTGAAACAGTTGGCCACGGAGGTGGTCGGCGATCCCCACGCCGTCGTCGGTCACACGCAGCACCAGCTCGTGGCCCTCGCGGGTCAGCTCGGTGTGCACGCGCCCTCCCTCGGGCGAGTACTTCACGGCGTTGTTGACAAGGTTGCGTACGACCTGGCGCGCGCGGTCGGGGTCGGCCATGACCGGCGGCAGGTCCGGGGCCAGGTCCAGCTCCAGGCGGTGCAGGGGCGAGGGCGTGACCTCCTCCTCGGCCACGGCGGCGACCAGCGGGCCGAGGTCCACGGGGCGTGCCTGAGCCGCCAGGTCGGGCCGGTCGCCCCGCGTCGCCTGGACGACATCATCGATGAGCCGGGCGAGTTGCTGGCCGTTGCGGTCGATCGCGTCGAGGTAGCGCTCGCGGTCCGCGGGCGCGATCTCCTCCCAACGGCGGCGGAGCAGCTCGGCGTACCCGGACACCGACGTCAGGGGGCTCTTCAGCTCGTGGCTGAAGATCGAGACGAAGTCGTCCTTCATGGCGTGCAGGCTGCGCAGCTCCTCGATCGTGGCGTTCTCGCGCTCGATGAGCGTCGCGTTCTCCAGCGCGACCGCCGCGTGGGCCGCCAGGAGCACCAGTACGTCGAGGTCGTCGGCCGACAGGGCAGCGCCATCCTCGTTCGTCCCCACGGCGAGGGCCGCGACGGCGTCGCCGTGGTGGGGGAGCGCGACCAGCACGATCCGCGCGATCGTGCTCGCATACGGCGTGACGGTGCGGGGGCTGTGCGGGGCGCGGGCCAGCGCGTCGAAGTCGTACGGGGCGATGGGCAGCGGCGTCGCGGTCGGGCGGTGCAGGTCCAAGCGTTGTGTGCAGCGCCACGTCCCGTCCGTCGCGACGTGGTGCTCGGCGCTCGTGAACCCCGTGAGGGCCAGCGCCGCGCGCAGCAGTTCGCGGACGAGCGCGTCGGTCTCGCGGATCGCCGAGAGGTCGCGCGAGAAGTCCGAGAGGTCGCGCAGCTTCGCCGCGCCCCGCTCGACCTGTTCCCGCGCCCGTTCCGCGCGGCGGGCGAGCAGTCCGCTGATGAGACCGATGATCAGCAGCAGCCCGAGGGCGTACGGGATGTGCCCGATCCACGTCTCGGGTTCCTCCCGGGTGGGCAGGAGGCGGATCTGGTCCGCGGCGTAGACCGTGCCGACGAGCGCCCATGTGGCCAGCGTCGGGCGCAGGCTGAAGCGCATAGCGGCTTCGAGGATCGGCAGCGACAGCACCGGCCACAGCCGCAGGGTCTCGTCGAAGTTGAACGACGCCACGATCCCGAGCGCGACGATCGCGTCGACCACCACCTCACCGGCCGCGAGCCGACGCCAGCGGTCGATGCCCGTGCCCCGGCCGAACAGCCTCGTCGCGAGGTTGGTCGCGAGCAGCCAGGCGATGATCACCACCGCGACCGGCCACAGCACGAACGGGACCTCGAGTCCGTCCGGGGGGACGTAGAGGCCGAACTGCAGCACCGTGAACGCGACGCACACCAGCCGGATGCGCCGCAGGGAGGTGGTTGCGCCCCGCAGGCGCTCGACATCGCCGTCGTGCGCTCGCACGTCGGTCCCGTCGCCACCTGCTGGTTCGAGCGCCGTCACTAGTATCGCGTCCGTCGTTCCACCCACCCTGTCGACCGATGTGGAGCCCACGTGAGCGTCTCGTTCGCACTCACTCCCGAACAGGAGGAGTTCCGCAAGGTCGTCAAGGCCTTCGCGGACGACGTCGTTGCGCCCGCAGCGGACGCGATGAGCGCGGAGAAGCGCTTCCCCGTCGAGATCGTCAGGCGCATGGGCGAGATGGGGCTGTTCGGCATCCCGTTCCCGGAGGAGTACGGAGGCATGGGCGGCGACTTCCTCACGCTGTGCCTGGCGATCGAGGAGCTCGGCCGGGTGGACCAGTCGGTCGGGATCACGCTCGAGGCCGGGGTCGGGCTGGGCGCGGTGCCGATCCACGAGTACGGGACCGAGGAGCAGAAGCAGCGCTGGCTGCCCGAGCTGGCCCGCGGCGAGAAGCTCGGGGCCTTCGGGCTGACCGAGCCGGGCGGCGGGTCGGACAACTGGGGCGCGACCCGCACCAGGGCGGTCCTGGAGGACGGTCACTGGGTCATCAACGGCGGCAAGGTGTTCATCACCAACGTCGGCACCGAGATGTCGTCGATCTGCACGGTGACCGCGTGGACCGGTGACAACGAGATGTCGGCCATCGTCGTCCCGGTGGACACGCCCGGCTTCGGTGTGCAGCCGGCGTACCGCAAGGTCGGCTGGCACGCGTCGGACACGCACGAGATCGTGCTCGAGGACGTCCGGGTCCCGGAGGATCACCTGCTGGGTGAGCGGGGCGCCGGCTTCCGGCAGTTCCTCGCGACGCTGGACGACGGTCGGATCGCGATCGCGGCGCTGGCGGTGGGCCTGATCCAGGGCTGTGTCGACGAGTGCGTGCGGTATGCCAACGAGCGTGAGGCGTTCGGCGAGCCGATCGGCAAGCGGCAGGCGGTCGCGTTCAAGATCGCCGACCTCGAGGTCGCCGCCCAGACCGCTCGCTGGCAGTACTGGAACGCCGCCTGGCGCAAGCAGGAGGGGCTGGCATACAAGAACGAGGCGTGCATCGCCAAGCTCTACTCGTCGGAGCAGGCGGTCACGGCGGCACGCCAGGCGACCCAGGTGTTCGGCGGCTACGGCTTCATGACCGAGTACCGCGTGAGCCGCTTCTACCAGGACGCCAAGGTCCTCGAGATCGGCGAGGGCACCTCCGAGGTGCAGCGCATGATCATCAGCCGAGAGTTGGGGCTGTAGGGGGCCACGTGGCAGAGCACTACACATCCAGGATCGCGCTGGTGCTCGACCGCCCGGTCGAGCACGTCGGCCAGGTCGTCGACGCGGCTGTCAGGGTCGGGGACATCGACCGTGCGAGTTCGCTGCGCGGTCAGCCGCACGAGGCGATGGAGGTGCACTGGGGCGGCCGGATGCAGCGCGGCGTGGTCCGGCGGGTCGGGAGCGGGACCGAGACCGAGACCGAGACCGAGGGTGAGGGTGAGGGTGATCCGCTGCTGCGCACCGAGACGCTCGTGGGCGGCGACGGCGTCACGACCGGGCTGCAGCGACAGGCCAGGCTGCTGCAGGCGTTGTCCCGGCAACTGCCGGGACGCGTCCAGGGCGTGCGCGACCTGTCCGCGCTGGTCGATCGCGACGAGGCATGGATGAACCGCGTCGCCATCGGGGCGGTCGAGCTCGATGACGCGATCATCAGCCGCGCCGACGGCGAGGGGACGTGGTGGGTGTCCACCCACGGGGCGGCCCGGTTCGACGTCGTCGACCTGGAGCTCTACGGGCTGCCCAGGAGCAAGGTCGACGCGGCCCGCGAGCTGGTCGCCCACGTCCACACCCAGCTCCTCGGAGGCCCTGGACTGAAGGTCGACCTGACGATGAAGGAGGGCACCCCGATCTACCTCGTACCGGTCCTCGAGGCCTGGCAGCACCTCCCGCTGGACTGGCCCGGCATCGGCAAGGCCGGCCAGGACCGTGGACCGGGGCTCGACGGCCCGCGCGCGACGCTGTCGGTCCTGCACCGCAAGCGGTTGGGCCGTTACCGCAAGGACTTCGAGGGCGTCATCGACCGCCTCTGAGCCGCCTCGGGGTTTGGGGCGCGGGTCCTGGCGCCGGTGGCGCGTGGGAGGTCGACCAGGAACCGCACCTCGTCGTCACACCGTTCGTAGCGCACCGCACCGCCGTTGGCCTCGACCAGCCCGGTCACGATAGACAAGCCGAGGCCCGTGCCGGTCGCGTTGCGGGCATCGCCCGTACTCGCCTGGGCGAAGCGTTCGAACAGCTTGGACTCGAAGTCGCTCGGGACGCCGTCTCCGTGGTCGACCACCGCGATGCGAACGGTCGCGCCACGTTCCTCGATGCGAGCCTCGAACGGCTCGCGTCCGTACTTCCGGGCGTTGGTGAGCAGGTTCGTCAGGATCTGTTCGAGGTGACCGGGATCGACCAGAGCGTGGGGTCGGTCGTCGGCCGCCACCCGCAACCTCAGGGTGAGGTGCGTGGCGACCGTGGCGCAGGCGTCGATCAGGTCGACCGCCGCTGCCTCCGCCCGTACCGCGCCACTGTCGATGCGGCCCACCAGCAGCAGGTCGTCCACCAGTCGGAGCAGCCGCCGGCCGTGGTGGTGGACGCGCTCGAGATGCCCCAGGTGCTGCTCGGCGTC
>Ga0214471_10002620_pt1 | contig 14087 bp, 19 predicted proteins | sample RVTome_5_FD_207665 | JGI IMG/M metagenome (GOLD analysis project Ga0214471, IMG submission 207665) | Soil microbial communities from uranium-contaminated site in the Upper Colorado River Basin, Wyoming, United States - RVT142D155 | ecosystem: Environmental > Terrestrial > Soil > Contaminated >...
CCGTACGTCCCGGACGAGAAGGTCGTCGAGCGCCTGCGCGCGGTGGTCGAGCCGTACATGAAGCGCATGGGCTTCCTGCCCAATGCCCTCAAGCTCTACGCCTACCGCCCCGAGATCGCCGAGACGCTGTTTCGCCTCAACAGCAACATCATGCGCGACCCCAGCTCGACGCTCGACCAGCTCCTCAAGCGCAAGCTCTCGGCGCTCGCCAGCAAGACCAACGGCTGCGCCTACTGCACCGCGCATTGCTGCAACATGCTGATGCGCCCGCAGGCCGGCGCCGAGGGCTGGGGGCTGTCGCAGGACGAGCTGCTCAAGATCCTCGACGACGGCTACCGGCCCGAGAACCCGATGGAAGCCGCGTGCTTCGAGTACGTGCGCGTGGCGTCCACGGATCCTTCGAACGTCCCGATGAAGGTTTTGCATGAGTTGAAAAAACACCTGAGCCCGCCGCAGATCGTCGAGCTCGCCTGCGTCGTCGGGTTCTGGAAGTTCTACAACGCCGTGCACGACTCGCTGCACATCCCGGTCGAGGAGCAGCTGCTGAACGACACGCGGTACGTGGACGTTTGAAGCGGGGCTACCACCCGCCGCTCAGCATCTCGCGCCGGGCGCTGCTCACTCGCGGCAGCGACCTGGAGTTCCGCAGGCTGATCTACCGGCTGGTGGTGGTCGAAGAGCGCCTGCGGCACGCGCGTGCCTATTTCGGCCGCCTGATCGGGCTCTCCGGGCCGCAGTACATGCTGCTCATCAGCGTCGCCTACCTGCAGGGCGCGACCGGCATCACCGTGCAGGCCCTGGCGCGCAACCTTCGCGTGACCAGCGCCTTCATCACCGCCGAGTCGCGCCGGCTGCTCGAGCGCGGGCTGCTCGCCAAGCGGCGCAATCCACGAGATTCCCGCAGCACGCTGATCTCCGTGACCGCGGCAGGCCGCCGGCGCATCGAGCAGGTGGTGCCGGAGGTGCGGCGGGTCAACGATATCTTTTTCAAGGAGGTTACGAAGGATTCATTTCGCCGCGCCAAGCGTTTCCTGGACCAGCTGCTCGCCGGCTCCGAGCGGGTAATGGCCGACATGTCAAGACATGCTTGAGCAGCAGGTCGTCAACGGGCTGATGCTGGGCAGCGTGTACGCGCTGGTCGCGGTCGCGTTCACCCTCGCCATTGGAGTGCTCAATTTCCTCAACTTCAGCATTCCCGGTCTTTTCATGGTGGCGGGGATGTTGACGTGGTTTTTCCTGAAAACAGGAATCCCCTGGCCGCTCGCCGCTGTGCTCGCCGTCGCCTCGGGCGGGCTGCTGTCGCTGCTCGTCGAGCGCTTCACGTACCGCCTGATGAGCCGCTCCGAGCATTTCGTGCCTCTCGTCACCTCGATGGCGTTCCTGATCCTGTTCGAGAACCTGGTGCTGATCGTCTGGGGCTCGGACCTGCAGCGCGTGCCGCTGCCCTTCGAGAGCGTGAGCTTCAAGCTGGGGCCGACGGTCGTCGCGGTGCCGCAGCTTGTCGGTCTCGCCTGCGCGGTGCTCGCAGTCGCGTTCCTGGATCTCTTGCTGAAGAAAACGAGGATCGGCCGGGGGCTGCGCACCATCGCCGAGGATGCGGAGACCGCGACCATGCTCGGCGTGGGCGTCGGCCGCGTGGTGCCGGTGGTGTTCCTGGTGGGGGGCCTGTTCACTGCGCTGAGCGGCTTTCTTTTCGCGCTCAATTACCAGCAGGCGAGCCCGTTCATGGGCGAGGAAGTCGCCCTGAAGGGGATCGCCGCGATGGTGGTCGGCGGCATGGGCAACATCTGGGGCGCGATCCTCGGGGGCCTGCTGATCGGCGTGGCCGAGACCTTCTCCATCCACTGGTTCGGCGCACGCGCCGTGGACATCGGCGTCTACGGACTGCTGCTGGCAATCCTGTTCGTTCGTCCTACGGGACTCCTCGGCGGCGCGATGCGCCAGGCGAGGATGTGATGAGCGGCTATCTCGAGAGCGTGCTGGTGCTGCTGGCGATCAATGCGATCCTCGCCTATGCGGCTTTCCTGCCTATGGTGGCGGGCCAGCTCAACCTGGGCGTAGCGGCGTTCGTGGCGATCGGGGCATACAGCGCGGGCTACTGTTCGAATTCCTTCTCCGTTCATCCGGTGCCGGCGGCGCTCGCGGGCACGGCGGTCGCCGGCGCCATCGGCTGGCTGGTGGCTTTTCCGATCCTGCGCACTCGGGGCATCTACCTCGCCCTCGCCACCTTCGCCCTCAATCAGATGGTGCAGGGAACGATCCTCAACCTCGACGTCGTCGGCGGCGCCTCCGGCTACCCGGTGCCGGCGCATATCGGCTTTGCCGTGGTGGCGGCGTTCTCGCTGGCGGTGATCCTGCTGGTGTTTCTCGCCTTCCGCACGCGCTTCGGCATCAGCGTCACCGCGGTGAGCGACGACGAGCGCGTCGCCGACTTGATGGGCCTTTCGGTGCGCGGCCTGCAGAGCGCCGCGTTCACCGCCGGCGCGGCGCTCGCCGGGCTCGCGGGCGCGCTCTATGCCCACCACTTCAACTACATCGAGGCGCAGAACTATGGCGTGCTGTTCTCGATCTACATCGTGCTCTACGTGCTGCTCGGCGGCACGCAGACGGTGTACGGGCCGCTCCTCGGCGCCGCGGTATTCACGCTGCTGCCCGAGCTGCTGCGCGGCAGCGCGGCGTGGCGCTACGTCATCTTCGCCTGCCTGATCATCGCCATCATGTCGCTGCGGCCGCAGGGCGTGATCCTGAAGCGCGCATGGTTCTCGAAATAAGAAACCTTTCCAAGCACTTCGGCGGCCTGAAGGTCGTCGACGATCTGTCCTTCGGCGTCGCGCGCGGCGAGCGCCTGGCGCTGATCGGTCCCAACGGCGCCGGCAAGACCACCGTTTTCAACCTGATTACCGGGGTCTACCCTGCGGATTCAGGAAGCATCCTTCTTGAGCAAAGCGATATTACCGGCCTGCCCTCGCGTTATCGCATCCGCCGCGGGCTCGCCCGCACCTTCCAGAACATCCGCCTGATGGCGCATCTCACGGTCATCGAGAACGTGATGATCGCGCAGTACGCGCGCGCTCCCGGCGCTACGGCGATGCTGCAGCCGGTCGGCTTCGGCCGCGCCAACCGCTGGCGCGCCGAGGCGCGCGCCGCTCTCGCCGAAGCCGGCCTCGACGCCTACGCCGACGCGGCCGCCGGGACGCTCGCCTACGGCATCCAGAAGCGCGTCGAGCTGGTGCGCGCCCTTGCCGCTTCGCCAAGCGTGCTGCTGCTCGACGAGCCCGCCGCCGGCTTGAACCCGGCGGAGACCGAAGCGCTGCACCAGGCGCTGGAGGCGATCGCGCGCCGCGGCGTTACGCTGGTCGTGGTCGAGCACGACATGCAGTTCGTCGGCCGCCTGTGCTCACGGGTGGTGGTGCTCAATTTCGGCTGCAAGATCGCCGAGTGCGCAGCCGGCGAGATCCACGCCGACGCGCGGGTGCGCGAGGCCTATCTCGGGAGCGAAGAGCTTGCTTGAGGTTGAGGTCCTGTCGGTGCGCTACGGGCGCGTGCACGCGGTGCGCGGCGCAAGCCTGTCGGTCGCCGAAGGCGAGATCGTCGCCGTGCTGGGCGCGAACGGCGCCGGCAAGAGCTCGCTGCTGAAGGCTGTTATGGGCCTGGTTTCCAGCGATGGCGGCCGGATCTCGTTCGGAAAATCGAGCTTGAACGCAAGATCGCCGCGCGAGCGCATCGCCGCCGGCGTCGCCCTGGTTCCCGAAGGCCGCCGCATTGTGATGAGCCTGTCGGTCGAGGAGAACCTGCTGATGGGCGCGTACCTGCGCAGCGACGCCGCCGCGGTGCGCGCCGAGATCGCTCGGCTCTACGAGCGCTTTCCCAACCTCGGCGCACGCCGCCACCTGCCCGCCGCCGTGCTCTCCGGCGGCGAGCAGCAGATGCTCGCCATCGGCCGCGGCGTGCTCGCCCGGCCCCGGGTGCTGCTGCTCGACGAGCCCTCGCTCGGCCTGAGCCCGCTCCTGGTGCAAGAGCTCTTTCGCCTGCTGCGCGAGCTCAACCGCGGCGGGCTGGCGCTGCTGCTGGTGGAACAAAATACGCGGCAGGCGCTGCGCATCGCCGCGCGCGCCTACGTGATGGAGCTTGGTGCTATGGTGATGGAGGCGAAGCCCGAGGAGCTGCTCGGCGACCAGCGCCTGGTCGCCGCCTATCTAGGAGGAGGCAAGCCATGAAAGCGACGTTGACCCTGCTCATTGCTCTTTTTACAGCCCCAGCACTTGCCCAGAGCGAGCTGGTCCTAGGATATCTCACCGCGGAGACCGGGCCCTTCGTGAGCCTGTCGCGCACCAACGAGATCGCCGCGCGCATCGCGGTCGACGAGATCAACGCCGCGGGAGGCGTCAACGGCAAGAAGCTGCGCTACATCACGTTCGACACCGCGGGTAATCCCGGCCAGACGGTGGTCGGCCTGCGCAAGCTCACCGAGGACGACAAGGTGCTCGCCATCATCGGCCCGTTCAGCTCGGGCCAGGTGCAGGTGGCGGCGCCGGCCGCCGACCGCGCCGGCGTGGTGATCATGGCGATGGCCTCCTCGGCGCCGAAGCTGGTGGCGAACTTCAAGTTCGCGTTCCGCAACACCTCCGACGAAGGCTACATGTTCGACAAGGTGATGCGCACCATCAAGTCGAAGAACCTGCCGGCGGCGACCGGCGCCGTCGCCTACGGCAACGACGACACCATCTCGCGCATCATGGGCGAGAAGGTGCTGCCCGCGCTGATGCAGAAGAACGGGGTGCAGATGCGCGGCTCGGTGGATTTCAAGCTCGGCGCGTTCGACCTTTCGGCGCAGGTGGCGCAGCTCAAGGCGAACCCGACCGATCTCGTCGGCGTCGGCGCGCCGCCGGAGGCGGCCATCAAGCTCGCGCAAGAACTGCGCCGCCAGGGCCACGGCGGCCGCCTGATCGCCGGCTCGACGATCAATGACCCGGACCTGCCGGTGCGCATGGGCAAGGACGGCAACGGCACCATCATCCCCTCGACCTGGTTCGCCGAGCTCAACGACGGCACGCGCAAATTCGCCGCGGAGTTCACGCGCCGCGCCAAGGCGGCGAGCATGGAGCGCCAGCTCGCGGCGCAGTTCGACGCCGCGACCTACGACATCGTGCTGTACTACGCGTGGGCGATGCGCGAAGGCAAGGTCACCGGCGACCCGAAGCGCCTCGCCGAGGAACGCGCCGCGATCCGCGACGCGCTCAAGCGCATGAAAAACTTCCCGGCGCTCGAGGGCTCGGTGTCCTTCGGCGCGGACAACGACGCGCTAAAGCCGGTGTACGTGCAGGAAGCGCGCGACGGCAAATGGGTGCTCCTCGAGACCCATGCCGCACCGAACTGAGGTTCAGTGCAGGCGCCGCCGGGGCGCGTCGTGCTGCACCCGGTTCGGATCGTCGATGAGGTAGGTCTCGCGCAGCACGCCGTCGGGGGAGACGTGGGCGAGGAACCATTTCGGCACCGGGTAGCCCGGGATGCGCATCGGGTAGGTCCAGATCTCGTTGCCCGACAGCGCCTGCTTCATCGGCTCGAACGGCGGCCCGAGCAGGTCGCGCACCTGGTCGGCGCGCGTGACGCCGGGCTTGAGCTTCTGGATGTTCTCTTCCGTGAGCCGCTGCTCCAGCGCGATCAGCCTGCCGTCGGGCGCGATGCGCGCGGCGTAGGTCGCGTAACCCCAGGGCAGCCTGGGAAAGTAGTACACGGTCTCGCCGCCGGCGCCCGGACGCTTGTCCGCGGCGCGCCCCATGACCGCCTCGACCTCCGCCACGGTCGAGCGCCCCGGAATGAGCCCGCTGCCATCGAAGCTGGCGCAACCGGCCAGCACCGCGGCAACGAGGACTGCAAGCTTCATTCGCCCTTGCCGGGCTCGGGGGAAAAGTACTTCTCGAACTTGCCCGGGACTTCCTTCCAGGCGTCGGCGTCGGGCGGAGGGGTGCCCTTGCGGGTGATGTTCGGCCACTTGACCGAGAAGTCGGCGTTCAGCTTGAGCCATTTGTCGGCCTTGCCGTCGGAGTCCGGCAGGATCGCCTTGGGCGGACACTCGGGCTCGCACACGCCGCAGTCGATGCACTCGTCGGGATGGATGACGAGCATGTTGTCGCCCTCGTAGAAGCAGTCGACCGGGCAGACCTCGACGCAGTCCATGTGCTTGCACTTGATGCAGTCTTCGGTGACGACGTAAGTCATAGGGCGCGCATTATAAGGCGAGCGTCGACAACCGGCGACGCGACGTTAATGGAATTAGTGACAGCGGCGCGGGCATAAAAGCGTTGCCCCGCATGGCGCGTAGCGCGATGATAGGCGATGGCTCGCCCGGCTTTCCTGGCGCCGCTCCTCATCATCTTCGGCGCGGTGCTGCTTATCCTTACTGCGGGCGCGGAAATCGTCTCGGCGACGCGCGTCTGGCTCGCCGGAGAGGGCGCGCTGCCGAAGGAGCTGATCCTGCACACGCTGGTGGCCGGGGCCGCGCTCCTCCTCGCGGCCGCCGTCCTGATGACGCGGCGCTCCGTGCAGCGTACCGCCGCCGCCGAGGCGGCGCTGCGCGAAAGCGAGGAGCGCATGCGCCTGGTGGCGAACAACGTCCCGGCGCTCATCTCCTACGTCGACCGCGAGCAGCGCTACCGCTTCAGCAACCGCACCTACGACGACTGGTTCGGCATCAAGCACCAGCGCATGCAGGGCCGCACCGTCGCCGACGTGTTCGGCGACGAAGCCTATGCCCGCATGCGCCCGGACATCGAGCGCTGCATGGCGGGCGAAAGCGTGGAGTTCGAGTTCACCACCTCCGAGGGCGGCAAGCGCCGCACGCTGCAGGTGGCCTGCGTGCCGCACCTCGGACGCGAGGGCGAGGCGCTCGGCTTCTACATGCTGGCGAACGACGTCACCGCGCTCAAGCGCGCGCAGGAGGACCTGCGCTTCGCCGCCGTGCAGCTGCAGCACGACGCGCGGCGCCTCGAGTTCCTCGCGCTCCACGACACGCTCACCGGGCTGCCCAACCGCGCCATGTTCGCCGACCGCGCGCGCGAAGCCGTGGCGCACGCGCGGCGCCACGACAAGACCGCGGCGTTCCTGTTCCTCGACATGGACAACTTCAAGCAGGTGAACGACGGCCTGGGCCACGAGGTCGGCGACAACCTGCTGAAGCTGATGGCCTCGCGCCTGCGCGCGAGCGTGCGCGGCGACGACTTCATCGCCCGCATCGGCGGCGACGAGTTCTGCGTGCTGCTGCAGGATATTGCAGAACCCCGTGAGGCGGCTTCCGTGGCGCAGAAGCTCCTGCACGAGCTCGGCAAGCCCTACCGCGTCGGCGAGCACGAGCTCACCTCCGGGGCGAGCATCGGCATCGCCTGCGTGCCGCAGGACGGCGACGAGGTGAACACGCTGCTGCGGCTCGCCGACCACGCGATGTACCGCGCCAAGGAGCTCGGCCGCAACGGCTACCAGTTCTTCTCCGGCCCGCTCAACGACGACGCCGCGGCCGCCGCCGAGCTCGCCGGGGAGCTGCGCGCCGGCGTCGAGCGCGGCGAGCTGTTCCTCGTCTACCAGCCGCGCTTCGACATCGCCACGCGCCAGGTGGTCGGCGCCGAGGCGCTGCTGCGCTGGCGCCATCCGCGCCACGGCGTGCTCGCGCCCGAGGCCTTCCTGCCGCTCGCCGAGGACACCGGCCTGCTCGTGCGGCTCGGCGGCTGGATCCTGCGCGAAGCCTGCATCCAGGGCCGGCGCTGGATCGACGCCGGCATCCGGCCGTTCTCGGTGGTGGTCAACCTGAGCGCGCGCCAGCTGCGCAGCGGCGGCCTCGGCAACCAGGTGCGCGACGCGCTCACGGCGAGCGGCCTGCCGGCCGAGTCGCTCCTGATCGAGGTGCCCGAGACCTGCGTGCGCCAGCTCTCGGAGCCCGTCGGCCAGGCGCTCGCCGAGGTGACCGCGAGCGGCGCGCGCCTCAGCGTGGACGATTTCGGCACCGGCTACGCCTCGCTCCCCATGCTGCAGCGCCTGCGCGCGAGCGCGGTGTGCATCGACCGCAGCCTGATCGACGGCGTGCCGCAGGAAGCCGAGCGCGCCGGCCTCGCCCGCGCCCTCATCGCCCTCGCGCGCAGCCTCGATTTCGAGGTGGTCGCGAAAGGCGTCGAGACCCAGGCGCAGCGCGATTTCCTCGCCGATGCCGGCTGCCGCGTCTGCCAAGGCGAGCTCTTCGCCCCCGCCCGCGCCGCCGGCGAAGTCGAGCCTTTCCTGCACGCGCGCCGCGCGGCTTAGTTTTCCTCGTAGCGAGTGCGACGGTCTTCGCGCTGTCCCTCGCAACCGTCTGAATTGCCTAAGGCCAGTTCGCGGCGTAACGTATTGAAGTCGGAGCCAGCGTCAACTAGTTCGCGTTAGGTCTCGCCGCGTGGCGAGGAGAAAATGAATGAAACCCCATGATTTGGTTGCAAGCTTCGCGGCGGCAGTTAGTCGCGCCGAACCCATGGCCGCGGCGCGAGCGACCCTCGAGGAGCTAAAGCATCACATCGCGGAGGTGGACCAGGCGCTCCGCTACATCTCCGGCGTGGGCGGCAACGCGCGGCAAGTGTTCTACCGTTCGCCCGACCTCACCCTGCTCAAGGTCTGCTTTCCCGCCGGACGGCGCACGCCGCCACACGACCACGGGACGTGGGCGACGATCCTGCTCCTTTACGGCGAAGAGAAGAACACGCTCTACCGCGTGGAGGATGGAAGGCTGCGCAAGGCAAGCGAGGTCACGATCAAACCCGGCTCGATCCTAGGCATGCGGGCCGAAACGGCGCACGTCGTCGAATGCGTGGGCGATGCACCCACAATAGGCCTGCATGTCTACGGCGGCGACATCTTCGAGCTGCCACGCCGCATGTGGCATCCACAGACCCTCGACGAGCACCGGCTCGACTGGACACTCTACGAGACCTTCGCGCGTATTGCGTCCGAGGCGCCGGCGGCGCCGGCGCCGTAGCGGGATACCGCGTTACGTGCCATTCGCGGCTGGCGGACGGCAGATGCAGAATTGAGGCCATACGGAGGCTTGAACGATGTCTACGGCCAAGGAAGAACTGACCCGCCTTATCCAGCGGCAGCCAGACGATAGCTCGCGGGAGGAAATCGTGCGTGAGCTTGCCTTTCACGTAATGGTCGAACGTGGGCATGCTGACTCGGACGCGAAGCGCACTATCTCGAATGAAGAAATGGGGCGGCGCATCCGCTCATGGCAGAAATAAGGTGGACGGACGAGGCTCAGCGCTGGCTACAAGATATGGTCGGGCAATATCTGCTGCACCATGATTACGCATAAAGGCGGATGCCACTGCGGCCGCGTGCGCTTCGAGGTCGTCGCGCCGGCGCGCTTCACGGTCACGGACTGCGACTGCTCCATTTGCTCGAAGTCGGGATACCTGCATCTCATCGTGCCGCGGTCGCGCTTCAAGCTGGTCTCGGGCGGCGAGGCCCTGAGCGCCTACCAGTTCAACACGGGTACCGCGCGGCACCTGTTCTGCTCCGTCTGCGGCATCAAGTCGTTCTACGTCCCGCGCTCGCACCCGGACGGCTACAGCGTCAATGCGCGCTGCCTGGACGAGGGCACGGTGGAAGCGATGACGATCGTGCCCTCGGACGGAAAGAACTGGGAAAAGACGCACGCCTCCCCATGAAGCTGGCGGACCTTCTGCCCGAGCTGCTCGCCGACCTGGAGAGCGCGCTCCTCAACGTCGGGCGCGGCGACCTGCTGGCGCAGATCAAGGAGGCGACGATCGCAGCCTCGCGCTACGACGATTTCTCGGACACCACCTACCTCCAGTTGAGCGCCGAGCCGGTCGACATGATGCACGTCGAGCGCATCTCGCTTTACGACGAGCTCGGCGTGAACGTGGACAGCGACGACCACGGCCGGCTCTGCGGCATCGAGATTCTGGACAGTAAGCGGAAATATGCCCGCGATTTCTGAGTAGGCTTTTGTATGCTTGTCCGCATGGACAAAGCCCGGATCGCGCAATCCCTGCTGCTCGACCCGGTGAACGAGGCGCTGGATCTCGTGCGCCGCTTCCAGGAGGGCCAGGGGTTCCGGGGCTACGTGATGCAGCGCAGGGGGCTGCTGGCCCCGATCGCGGTGCTCATCCTCTTCACGAGCATCGGCTGCGCGGCGGCGACGGTGATGTATCTCGGCGGGACGCGGTCGGTGCTGGTATTGCTCTCGTTTCTGCTCGTGCCCTTCGTCCTCGCCGGGAGCCTCTTCGTGCAGGCCTATGTTTTCGCCTTCTGGCTCGAGGGCCGCGCGCTGGCGAAGGCGCTGCACCGCGCTCCGCCGAAGCCCGGCCCGATCACCGCGAGGCTGCGCAAGGCGGGGATCGACATGGGCGCCATGCCGCCCGTGCCGTGGGTGCTGGCGGCGATCTTTCTCGTGCTGCCGCTGGCGATGCTGGTCGCGGTCGCTCCCAAGCTGGCGATCGGCCTGATCGTGCTTCAGATCGCAGCCCCGGTCGTCTTCGCCCGGTTCGATCGATAAACTAGGGTGATGGAGCTCGAGGCCGTCCAGCAGCACGCCAAGCAGCCGATGTGAGAATCCGGCGCTACCGGCCTTCGGACCAGGGCGCCGTGATCGGCCTGTTTCGCGAATCCATGTGGGAGCTCGCTACGCCCGCGCTCGCGGCGCCATTCCAGTCCTACGTCGAGCGCGCCATCGAGGAGGAGCTCGGCAGGATCGAGGAGTACTACTTCGCCCGCGAGGGCCAGGGCTTCTGGGTCGCGGAGGAGAGCCGCGTCGTGGGGATGGTGGGCGTCGAGAAGCACGGCGCAGACGCGGCCGAGCTCAGGCGCATGGCGGTCGAGAAAGCACATCGCGGCAAAGGCATCGGCCGCGAGCTGCTCGCCGCCGCCGAAGCGTTCTGCCGCGACCATGGCTATCGCACGGTCGTGCTGAGCACGTCGGAATTGCAGGTTGCGGCCGCGCGGCTGTATGAATCGAGCGGCTACCGCCTGGCGCGCGAGGAGAAGGATGCGAGCGCGTCGCACAAGTCGCTCGGCGCCGGCCTCACGCGCTACCATTACGAGAAGGCGCTGACGTGAAAATCTGGGCCACTTATGCGGCCGCCGTCCTGATCGGGCTTGCGACGCCCGTGTTCGTGCTGTGGCTCGGCCGCACCACCCCGGTCGGAACCGACCCCTCGTTTGCCGGGGCGTCGGTGGTTTTCGCCCTCGCCATCGTCGCCGGCCTGCTCACCGCCGTCGTTCCGCGGCATTGGCTGCTCCTCGCGCTGGTGCTTTCCCTGCCGATCTGCGTGCTCGGCATAGTGATGTTCGTGCTCGTCGCCAGCCTGGGCGAGTACTACTGGGCATGGCTGTGGTCGTCGCTCGGCGGAGTGGCGGCGGCGCTGCTCGGCGCCTACCTCGCCGCCCGGGCGAAGCGCCCTTGAAGGCCTCGGTCGTCGTGCCGGCGTTCAACGAGGAGCGCCTGCTCGCCGGCTCGCTCGCCGCGATCCGTCAAGCGATGCGCGCTTTCGACGAGGCTGGCTGGGCCAGCGAGCTGATCGTGTGCGACAACAACTCCAGTGACCGCACCGCCGAGATCGCCCGCGCGGCCGGCGCCACGGTGGTATTCGAGCCGGTAAACCAGATCGCGCGGGCGCGGAACGCGGGTGCGGCGCGCGCGAGCGGCGACTGGCTGGTATTCGTCGATGCCGACTCGTATCCCGACAAGCAGTTGTTCTCTGAAATGCTTCAAAACATACGAGGCGGCCGCTGCCTCGGCGGTGGCGCGACCGTGAGGTTCGAGATCGAGGATTTCCTGGTGCGCGCATCGCTCGCCCTGTGGAATGCCGTGAGCAGGACGGCGAGATGGGCGGCGGGCTCGTTCATCTTCTGCGAAGCCGCGGCTTTCCGCAGCCTCGGCGGCTTCAGCGGGGCGCTCTACGCCGGCGAGGAGATCGACCTTTCGCGGCGCCTCAAGCGCCTGGCGAGGCGGCGGGGACGCCGCGTCGTCATCCTGCACCGCCATCCGCTGCGCACCAGCGACCGCAAGGCGCGCCTCTACACCAAGCGCGAGCACTTCTCGTTCATGCTGAAGACGCTGCTGCTCGGCGGCCGCACCTTGCGCGACCGCGACGCCTGCCGCGTCTGGTACGACGGCCGGCGCTAGGCGCGGCGCAGGAGCTCGCGCACGAGGCGCATCAGGAGACCGCGACGCTGCGCCAGCGCATGCCGAGGAAAGTGCCGTCGGGCTGGATGCGGCCGCCGACGTTCTCGTGGACGTACTCCACGGGCTTGCCGCTGCAGTAGAGGACCCAGTCGCCCGCCGAGAGCTCCACCGTGATGCTCTCGCGGGGCGCAATCAGGCGTCGACGACGAAGTCGAAGCCCGCTTCTCCCGAGGCGGCCTTTTTCATCTCGAGCTCGGCACGGTAGAGGCCGTCGCGCCTGTTGCCGGGATCGCCGGGAAAGTAGAGCTGCGTGGTGAGGATGCGCTTGCCCGGCGCCTGCACCTTGACGTGGATGTGGCGCGTGCGGCCGGGATATTCCGCCGGAACGATGGTCTCCAGGCGATAGCGGCCGTGCGCGTCGGCGTGCTGGTGGCCGCGGTAGCGGAAGCCGCGGTTGTCGTACGCGCCCTCCTCGTCCGAATGCCAGAAATCGAGCAGCGCGTTCGGCACCGGCTTGCACTGCGCCGAGAGCACCGTGCCGGTCAGCACGAGCCGGGGAGCATTGGAATTTGCTTCTACGAGTGAAATTCTCTTTGGCGAGTTCGGCGTAAAGAACGGCCCCTCCGTCTGCCGCAGCGTGATCACGCCGCAGGTCTGCGCCAGGCCCTCGAGTGGAAGGAGCAATGCCGCGCCGAGCAGGTCTCTTCGTTTCATCCTAGCCTTTCACGCAAATTATCTGTTTGAGAGTGTGGACCACGTCGACCAGGTCCGACTGGTTCGCCATCACCTCGTCGATGCTCTTGTAGGCGCCGGGGATCTCGTCGATCACGCCCTTGTCCTTGCGGCAGATCACACCGCTTGTTTGCTGCTTCAAATCTTCGATGTTGAACTTCCTCTGGGCTGCGTTACGGCTCATGAGCCGCCCGGCGCCGTGGGCGCACGAGTGGAAGCTCTCGGCCGCGCCCTTGCCGCGCACGATGTAGCTGCGCGCGCCCATGCTGCCCGGAATGATTCCGAGGTCCCCCTCGCGCGCCCTGATCGCGCCTTTGCGCGTAAGCCAGACGGGCTCGCCGTAGTGCGTCTCGCGCTCGACGTAGTTGTGGTGGCAGTTGACCGCCCCGCCGGTGACCCCGAAGGACGGCAGGTGCCGGCGCATCGCCTCCAGCACGAGGTCCATCATCTCCTCGCGGTTGGCGCGCGCGTAGTCCTGCGCCCAGCCGACCGCTTCCACGTAGTCGTCGAAGTGCTGCGCGCCTTCGGGGAAGTAGGCGAGATCCGCGTCCGGCAAACGAATATTGCTTTTTAGAGAATCTTTTTTCGCGAGCTCGATGAAGTAGCTGCCGATGGCGTTGCCGATGCCGCGGCTGCCGGAATGCAGCATCGCCCAGACGCGGTCCGACTCGTCGAGGCACACCTCGATGAAGTGGTTGCCGCCGCCGAGGGTGCCGAGCTGGTGCACCCAGCTCGACTTGCGGCCGACGCGCTTCTCAATACCAGGGTGTTTCTGCAAGAGGCGGGAGAGATCCCTCTTGAACTCCTTCGCTGCCCCGGTGCGCGCGTCGCGGTCCGCGTGCTGGCCGAAGCCCACCGGCACGTCGCGGCTGATCTGCGCGAAAACCTTCTTTAGAGAGATTTCCTCGAGCTCGTTGGCGGTGAGCGAAAGGCGCGTCGCCATCATCCCGCAGCCGATGTCGACGCCGACCGCCGCGGGGATGATCGCCCGCTGCGTCGGGATCACCGACCCGACCGTCGCGCCGATGCCCAGGTGCACGTCGGGCATCGCCGCCACGTGGTGGTACACGATCGGCAGGCGCGAAATGTTGACGAGCTGCTGGCGCGCTGCGGGCTCGATCTCGCCGGTATAGACCTTGACGGGAACGAGGCCTTCGCTGATTTCCTGTCTGACGGGCATGGAATGGATTAG
>Ga0214471_10002621_pt1 | contig 14085 bp, 9 predicted proteins | sample RVTome_5_FD_207665 | JGI IMG/M metagenome (GOLD analysis project Ga0214471, IMG submission 207665) | Soil microbial communities from uranium-contaminated site in the Upper Colorado River Basin, Wyoming, United States - RVT142D155 | ecosystem: Environmental > Terrestrial > Soil > Contaminated >...
AGGCGCGGTAGCCGCCCGCGAGCGTCTGCGCCGCCCAACCCACCTCGCGCAGCACATGCGCGAACGCGGCGCTCCTCTGGCCGCCGCGCCAGCAGTACACGAGCGGCCGCCATTGCTTCGGCCTGCCCGCGAGCGCCGTCTCCAGGTGGCGCGCGATGTTGCGCGCGACGAGCGCGGCACCGAGGCGCTTCGCCTCGAACGGCGAGGCCTGCTTGTAGAGGGTGCCGATACGCGCGCGCTCCGCGTCGTCCAGCACCGGCAGCGACAGCGCGCCCGGGATGTGATCCTGCGCGTATTCGGCGGGAGAGCGGGCGTCGATGATCGCGTCGAAGGACGTAAGGATCGACGGCTGCATGGCGACCGAGTGCGATGGCGCCCTCATCGGCTAGAATTTTACGCCCCCACATGAAGGGCATTGAGCCCGGCCATCGGATAACATTCCGCCCATGAACGCACCCGAGAAGATCCGCCTCACCCAGTTCAGCCACGGCGGCGGCTGCGGCTGCAAGATCGCGCCCGCCGTGCTCTCCGAGATCCTCGCCTCCACGCCCATCCGCGGCCTGCCGCCGGACCTGCTCGTCGGTACCGAGACCTCGGACGATGCGGCGGTGTACCGCCTGAACGACAGCCAGGCCCTGGTGGCGACCACGGACTTCTTCACGCCCATCGTCGACGATCCGCACGACTTCGGGCGCATCGCCGCGACCAACGCGCTCTCCGACATCTACGCCATGGGCGGCAGGCCGATCTTCGCGCTCGCCATCGTCGGCATGCCGCTGGAGAAGCTGCCGGTGTCGGTGATCCGGAAGATCCTCGAGGGCGGCGATGCGGTGTGCGCCGCGGCCGGCATCCCCATCGCCGGCGGTCATTCCATCGACACGCTCGAGCCGATCTACGGTCTGGTGGGCCTGGGGCTCGTGCATCCGGACAAGGTGAAGAAAAACAGCGACGCGCGCGCGGGCGACGTGCTGGTGCTGGGCAAGCCGCTCGGCGTCGGCATCCTGTCGGCCGCGCTGAAGAAAGGAAAGCTGAGCGAAGAGGGCTACCGCCAGTTGATCGAGCTCACGACGCAACTCAATACGCCGGGCGAGGCGCTCGCGGAGATGGCAGGCGTGCATGCAGTGACCGACGTCACTGGCTTCGGCCTGACCGGCCACCTCCTCGAGATGCTGCGCGGCGCGAAGCTTGCCGCCGAGGTGAAGTTCGACGCCGTGCCGATGATCGCCGAGGCGCTCGAATGGGCGCGGCAGGGCGTCGCCACCGGGGCGTCCGAGCGTAACTGGGCGAGCCACGGGCACGAGGTCGATCTTCCCGCCCGCTTCGCCGAGTGGAAGCGCAAGCTCCTCACCGATCCGCAGACTAGCGGCGGTCTGCTCGTCGCCTGCGATCCGCAGGCGGAGCTCGAGGTGCTGAAAGCATTCACCGAGCGCGGCTTCGCGGAGGCGCGCAGCATCGGGCGGCTCTCCGCCGGAGCGCCGCGGCTAACGGTCACCTGAGCAGGGGCCGCAGCGCTTTCCAGACGTTTTCGAGCAGGAGCGGCTGCGCGCCTTCAGCCGGATGGATGCGATCGGGCTGGAACAGGCGCAAGTCCTCGGCCACACCCTCGAGCAGGAACGGCGCCAGCGCGGTCTTGCGCGCGCGCGCCAGTGCGGGAAACGCGGCGGCGAAATCCTGCGTGTATTCGGGGCCGTAGTTGGGCGGGACGCGCATGCCGACCAGCAGGACTGTCGCCCCGGCTTTTTTCGACATGCCGATCATCGCCGCGAGGTTCTTCGCCATCTCCTTCACCGGCAGGCCGCGCAGGCCGTCGTTCGCGCCGAGCTCGAGGATCACGACGGCAGGCTTGTGCTGCGCCAGCGCGCGCGGCAGGCGCGATACGCCGCCCGCCGTGGTCTCTCCCGAGATGCTGGCGTTGACGACGCTATAATCCATCCGCTCGCGCTGCAGCCGCTCGGCGAGCAGCGCTACCCAGCCACGCTGGGCGGCGATGCCGTAGGCGGCCGACAGGCTGTCCCCGAACACGAGAATCGACTTTCCCCAGGCCCCACTTGAAAGGCAAATGAACAGGCAGGCAACGAGCGTTCTGGCGGCGCGGGGCATCGGCAAGACGGTGAAGAGCGGCGAGGCGGACCTGGTCATTCTCCGGGAAATCGACCTCGCCGTCATGCCGGGCGAGGTCGTGGCGATCGTCGGCGCCTCCGGCTCGGGCAAGTCGACGCTGCTCGCCCTGCTCGCGGGGCTCGATACGCCCACGGCAGGAACCGTCGAGCTTACCGGGGAGGACCTGTTCGCGCTCGACGAGGACGCGCGCGCCGAGCTGCGCGGTCGCACGGTGGGCTTCGTGTTCCAGTCGTTCCAGCTGCTGTCCTCGCTCACCGCGCTGGAGAACGTCATGCTGCCGCTCGAGCTCGCGGGGCGCGAGGACGCCGAGGATGCGGCGCGTCAAATCCTGACGCACGTCGGCCTCGCCGAGCGGGTGCACCACTATCCCAAACACCTCTCCGGCGGCGAGCAGCAGCGCGTGGCGCTGGCGCGCGCCTTCGTGGTGCGGCCGCAGCTGCTGCTCGCCGATGAGCCCACCGGCAGCCTCGACGCGGAATCTGGCGAGGCGGTGATCGAGCTGCTGTTCCAGCTCAACCGCGAGGCGGGCACCACGCTCGTCATGGTGACGCACGACGAGCATCTCGCGCAGCGTTGCACGCGCATCGTGCGCCTGTCGGCCGGCAGGATCGTGGCCTGATGGCGCTCGCGCTGCGCATGCTGGCGCGGGACTGGCGCGCGGGCGAGCTGCGCGTGCTCGCCGCGGCGCTGGTGGTGGCGGTGGCGAGCATCACGAGCGTCGCCTTCTTCGCCGACCGGGTGAGCCGCGCCCTCGTGCGCGACGCGCACCAGCTGCTCGGCGCCGACCTGGTGATGGTGTCCGACCATCCCTGGAAGCTCGCGATCGGGGAGGAAATCGCGCGCCGCGGGCTCGCGCGCGCGGCAGCGGTGAACTTCATCAGCATGGCGCGCGGCGAGAACGGCAGCCAGCTCGCCGGCGTCAAGGCGGTCACGGAGAACTACCCGTTGCGCGGGCGGCTGCGCATCGCAAGCGCGCCCAATGCGCCGGACGCGCCGGCGCAGTCCGGGCCGCAGCGCGGCACCGTATGGCTGGAGGAACGGCTGGTGAGCGCGCTCGGCGCGCCGGTGGGCGCGCGCCTGAAGCTGGGCAACGCCGAGTTCGAGGTCGCCGCGGTGCTCACGCTCGAGCCCGAGCGCGGCGCCAACTTCTTCAACATCGCGCCGCGCCTCATGATGCACTCCGCCGACGTGCCGGCGACCGGCCTGGTGCAGACCGGAAGCCGCGTCTGGTTCTACCTGTACGCCGCCGGCGAGCCGCCCGCGGTGGCGTCCTTCGAGGCCTGGGTCCACGAGCGCCTCGAGCGCGGGCAGCGCGTGGAGAACCTGGAAAGCGGCCGCCCCGAGGTGCGCGCCTCGATCGATCGCGCGCAGCGCTTCCTCGGCCTGACGGCGCTCCTTGCGGCGATCCTCGCCGGCGTGGCCATCGCGCTCGCCACGCGGCGCTTCGTCGAGCGCCACCTCGACAGCTGCGCGGTCATGCGCTGCCTGGGCGCGACCCAGGCAAGGCTCCTCGCGCTCTACGGCATGGAATTCCTCGTCCTGGGCGCCGCGTCCAGCATCCTGGGCTGCGCGCTCGGCTATGTTGCCCAGGGCGCGATCGCCGCGGCGCTCGGCGAGCTGCTGCGCGCGGCGCTGCCGGCGCCGTCGTTCGCGCCGGCGCTGCAGGGATTCCTCGTCGGGCTGGTGCTGCTGCTCGGCTTCGCGCTGCCGCCGCTCGTGCAGCTGAAGAACGTGCCCGCGGTGCGCGTCATCCGGCGCGAGGCGGGCGCGCCGAAGGGCGGCACGCTGGCGATCTACGCCGCCGGCGCGACGGCGCTCTCGGGCCTGCTCGTGTGGCAGGCGGGCGACCTGCGCCTCGGCCTGTACGTGATCGGCGGCTTCGGTGTCGCGGTCCTGGTGTTCGCCGCGGTCGCCTTCGGCGCGCTGCGCATGGTCTCGGCCTCCGCGGTGGCGCGCCGCCTGGGGGCCCGGAGCACCGCGCTGCGCTATGGCCTCGCGAACCTGCGGCGGCACGCGCGCGGCAACGCCGTGCAGGTGGCGAGCCTTGCGCTCGGGCTGACGGCGGTGCTGCTGCTCACCTTCACGCGCAACGACCTCGTCGACGCTTGGCGGCGCAGCGCGCCGCCCGATGCGCCCAACCGCTTCCTCATCGGCGTGCAGCCCGACCAGGTGGCGGCGGTGCGCGGATTCCTCGCCGAGCGCGGCATGGCCGAGGCGGAGCTCCATCCGATGGTGCGCGGGCGGCTCGCCGCCGTGAACGGCAAGCCGGTGAGCGAGGCCGACTTCAGCGACGAGCGCGCCAAGCGCCTCGTCGAGCGCGAGTTCAACCTGTCTTATGCCGAGTCGCTGCCCGGGCACAACCAGATCGCCGCGGGGCGCTGGTTCGCGCCGCAGGCGAAGGAGCTGTCGGCCGAGGAGGGCATCGCCGAAAGGCTCGGCTGGAAACTCGGCGACGAGCTGACCTTCACCGTCGGCGCCGATCGCTTCTCGGCGCGCATCAGCTCGCTCAGAAAGCTGCGCTGGGATTCGATGAAGATCAATTTCTTCGTCATCGTGCCGCCGGCGCTGCTCGAAGGGTTCCCGGCGAGCTTCGTATCCGCGTTCCGCGTCGAGCCGGGCGGGGAAAGCGCGCTCGACGAATTGACGCGGCGCTTTCCGAACCTGACGCTGGTGGACGTGAGCGCGGCGCTGCGCCAGGCGCAGGGCGTCATCGACCAGGTGATCAACGCCGTGCAGTTCGTGTTCCTGTTCGCGCTGGGCGCGGGGCTGCTGGTGCTGTATTCGGCGCTGGTGGCGACCGAGGACGAGCGCCGCCGCGAGGCGGCGGTGATGCGCGTCTACGGCGCCTCGCGCCGCCACGTCACGGGCAGCCAGCGCGCCGAGTTCCTCGCCATGGGCCTCGTGGCCGGGGTGCTGGCCACGCTTGGCGCCGCGGTCATCGGGCAGCTGCTCGCGCGCCGCGTGTTCGAGCTCGACCTGCCGCCGAGCGCCGGGCTGTGGCTCGCCGGGCCCCTTGCGGGGGTGGTGCTGCTCTCGCTCAATGCCTGGATCTCGGCGCGCAAGGTGCTGCAGGCCTCCCCGGCGCTGACGCTGCGGGACTCGGTCTAGGTCCCGCCCCTGCTCCCGTTGTCCGCTTCGCGGACGGATGTGTTGCATAGTTCACGCCCGCGCCCAGTATTCGGCAACTTTCCGCTGACAGGACCTGACATACTAGAAAGGGGAAGGGGACTGCACGCCGGAGAAGGACGCTGGCATGGTTGCAGTCGCACTCAGGATTGCCTCGATCCCGCACGCGGCGAGGCTGACGATCCTCGCCTTCGCGTATTTCGTGGCCGCCAAGGCCTCGCTGGTATTCGCCATCCCGCCGGGATATGCGACCGCCGTCTGGCTGCCTTCCGGCATCGCGGTCGCGGCCGTTGTCTTGTGGGGGGCGCGCTGCTGGCCGGGTTTGTGGCTGGGCGCGGCGCTCGCCAACTTCTCCGTCAATCTTTCGATTCCGGCCGCGGTCGGCATCGCCACGGGCAATTCGCTGGAAGCCTTGTGCGCGGGTTCGCTTGCCGCCTCGCTCTTCGGCCGCGGCGACGCATTCCGGCGTCCTGAGGAGGTGTTCCTGTTCGCCGTGCTTGCCGCGGCGGCCAGCGCGATTGCCGCCTCCGTGGGCACCGGCGCGCTGTGGCTCACCGGCGAGATCGCGCCCGGGTCATTCGTCGCCCACTGGTATACCTGGTGGCAGGGGGATACCACGGGCATTCTCGTGATCGCGCCCTGTGCGTTGGCGTGGGCGCGTGCCGCAAGATTGCCTCCCCGGCCGATGCAGCGCTACGAGATGGCTGCGTTCGCGTCGCTGTTCGTCGTGGCGCTCGCGGCCGTCTTCGTGCGCGTCCCGGTGGACGGCGCGACGCGGACGGTCGCCTTCCTGACCTTCCCGTTTCTCGCCTGGGCGGCGTGTCGCTTCAGCGTGCGGGCGGTCACGACGAGCGTGCTGGCCGCCACGGGCCTCGCCGTCTGGTGCACGGTCAACGGACGCGGCCCGTTCGCGGGCGGGTCGCTGAACGAATCGCTGTTGACGCTGCAGGCGTTTACCAGCACCGCCGTCCTGATCGCGCTGGCACTCGGCGCGTTCACGCGCGAGCGCGAGAACGCGCTACGGCAGTTGCGCGCGTCGAACGATGCCCTGGACGAAGCCGTGCGCGTGCAGGGCATCGCCCTGGGCGCGCGCGAGCGCGAGGTCTCCCGGCTGCAGGCGCTCGCCCATGTCGGCCTGTGGAGCTGGGATTCGCACAGCGGTCGCATGACGTGGTCCGACGAGCTGTGCCGGATCTTCGGCGTCGCACCGGGCAGCTTCGAAGGCAGCTTCGAGGCGTACCTCGAGCGCGTCGACGCGCGCGACAGGGAACGCATGCGCTCGCTGCTGCAAGGCGCGCTGTTCGAGCAGCATCCCTGGGAGGCCATCGAGCGGATCGTGCGCCGCGGCGGCGCGCCGAGGGTGCTGCACAGCTTCTGCTACTGCCCGGCACGCCGGCGCGGGGAACCCGTGCGCATCAGGGGCTTCTGCGTGGACATCACCGAGCGGGTGCGCCTCGAGCAGATCCAGGCGGTGCAGCACGAGATCGGGCTGATGCTGGCGCATGCCCCGTCGGTGGAAGATGCCGAGCGCGCGGCGCTGCGAATCGTCGGCGAGAAGCTGGAGTGGGATTCGGCCCGGTACTGGCGTGTCGATGCGGCGGCCGGCGGCTTGCGCATGGCTGCCGTGCACGCGGCCGAAGCCGCGCAGGCGCCCGACTTGGCCGGCACGCAAGCGGCCGACGGGCTGGCCGTGCGCGCCTGGAGGGAGCAGCGCGCGCTGTCGAGGCGGGATCCCGCCCATCGCGCGGGGTTCGCGTTTCCGGTCACGGCGGGGGGCGAGGTGCTGGGCGTGATCGAGCTGGACGGAGGGCCGCGCGGCGAGCCGGAGATCGAGCTGCTCGAGATGGCCACCGCGACCGGCGCCCTGCTCGGCGAGTTCAGCGTGCGCAGCCGCACGCAGCAGCAGGTGCGCGAATCGGAGGCGCGCCTGCGCGAGCTGACGCGGCGCCTGTTCGACGCGCATGACGCCGAGCGCCGCCAGGTCGCGGCGGAGCTGCGCGACGGCATCGCGCGGCCGCTCGCCGCGGCGCACGCGGATCTCGCCCTGGCCCGCCTGGAGGCGCCGCTCGCGGCGGCGCGCGAGCTGATCGCGCAGCTGCGCCCCGCGGCGCTCGAGGACTATGGGCTCCTGGCGGCGCTGCGCGCCCACGCCGCGCGCTTCGAGCGCCGCACGGGCATCGCGGTCGCCGTGGACGGCGCCGAGGACGCCGTGGAGATCGCTCCGCGCCTGGAGAGCGCGCTGTTCCAGATCGCGCGCGATGCCCTGGACAACGTCGCGCGGCATTCGCGGGCGCGAGGCGCGGTGGTGGCGCTGGAGGTGGACGGCGGCGTCGCGGTGCTGTCGATACGCGACGATGGCGCGGGCTTCGACGCGCGCGCGCCGCAGCCGCACGGGGCCTGGGGCCTAGCGCTGATGCGCGAGCGCGCCGCGGCGATCGGCGCGCGGCTGCACGTCGCTTCGCATCCCGGCCGCGGCACCGAGGTGAGCATCCGCGTGCGCGCCTAGCTGCGCGCTAGAATGCGCGCATGCCGGAATTCGTGCCCGTGGTCGCGCTGCTGGTGGCCTTGGGCGCGCTTGCCGTGGTCGTCTGGCTCGCGCTCGGGCTGCAGGGCGGGGCGGAGCGCAAGCACCGCGAGATGCTCACCGACCTGCACGACGGGCTGACGAAGCAGGGCGACCGGCTGGGCGCGCAGCTGGGCGAGCTGCGCGAAGCGGTGGCGGCCAAGCTCGACGCGCGCCTCGACCAGATCTCGCTGCGCGTCAACGAGCGGCTGGACGAGGGCTTTCGCAAGACCAACGAGACCTTCGTCAACGTCATGCAGCGCCTGGCGACCATCGACGAGGCGCAGAAAAAAATCGAGACCTTGACGGGCAGCGTGGTGAGCCTGCAGGAGCTCCTGGGCGACAAGCGCTCCCGCGGCGCGTTCGGCGAGGTGCAGCTCGAGGCGCTGGTGAGGAACGTCCTGCCGACGCAGGCCTTCGCGATGCAGTACACGCTCTCCAACGGCACGCGCGTGGACTGCGTACTGCGGCTGCCCGCGCCGACCGGCCTGGTGTGCGTGGACTCGAAATTTCCGCTGGAAAACTACAAGCTGATGCTCGATGCGACGGCGAACGAGCTCGAGCGCGCGGGTGCGCAGAAGGCGTTCCGCGCGGACGTGAAAAGGCACGTCGACGCCATCGCCTCCAAGTACATCATCGACGGCGAGACCTCCGACGGCGCGGTGATGTTCGTGCCCGCGGAAGCCGTGTTCGCCGAGATCCACGCCTACCATGCCGAGGTGGTGGACTATGCCATCGGCAAGCGCGTGTGGATCGTGTCGCCGACCACGCTGATGGCGGTGCTGAATACGGCCCGCGCCGTGCTGAAGGACGTCGAGACGCGCAAGCAGATCCACGTCATCAAGGAGGCGCTGGCGCGCCTGGCGGTCGAGTTCGGCCGCTTCGACGAGCGCATGAAGGAACTCTCGCGGCACATCCGCCAGGCGGCCGAGGACGTCGAGCGCATCCAGACCACCGGCGGCAAGATCACGCAGCAGTTCCAGAGGATCGAGGCCGCGGAGGTCGACGTCGAGCCCGCCGCCGAGGTGGTGCGGCTGGAAGAGGGGCGCAAGCCCTGAGCGATGTTTTACCTCGAGCTCTTTCGTGCGCTGCAGGAACAGAAGGTCCGCTACCTCGTGGTCGGCGGAGTGGCGGTCAATCTGCATGGCATAGGGCGCCTGACGGTGGATGTCGACCTGCTGCTGGCGCTTGACGCGCAGAACTTGGAGCGTTTTGTCTCCGTAGCGCGCCGCTTTCCGCTCAAGCCCGTGGTACCGGTCAAGCTCGAGGATTTCGCCGATGCCGAGAAGCTAAGAGAATGGATCGAGAAGAAAGGCATGCTGGCGTTCGCCCTGCGTTCCTCCGACCCCGCGACCCCCACGGTGGACATCCTCGTCAAGCCGGTCGTGCCGTTCGAAGACGCGTGGGGGCGCAGGGTCGAGCGCTCGGTCGAACGCATCGCGATCCCCATCGCCGCGATAGAGGACATCATTCGCCTCAAGACCGGCACCGGCCGGCAGAAGGACGAGGCGGACATCAAGGCCTTGCGTCAATTGCTGCGCATGGAACCGGCGCGCTATGCAAGCTGAAGCCGACCCATACCCGATCACCGACTACTGGTACGAGGTGACGGACGAGCAGATCCGCGAGCACTTGGCGCGTTCGCCGCTCGACCGTCTCCGGTGGCTGGACGAGGCGCGCCGCTTCACGGCGCTCGCTCGCAGCGCCCCGCTGCAGGTATTTCGCGCCGGCAAGGCGCAGGAATGAAGCGCCTTGCCGTCCTCACCAGCGGCGGCGACGCCCCCGGCATGAACGCCGCTCTGCGCGCCGTGACGCGCGCCGCGATCGGCAAGGGCTGGCAGGTGTTCGGCGTGCGCAACGGCTACGCCGGCCTCATCGCCGGCGCGCTCGAGCCGCTCGCCGCGCGCGACGTCGGCGGCATCATCCAGCGCGGCGGCACCGTGCTCGGCAGCGCGCGCTGCCCCGAGTTCATGCAGAAGGCCGGCCGCGACCGGGCGCGCGCGCAGCTCGCCGCGCGCGGCATCGACGCGCTGGTCGTGATCGGCGGCAACGGCTCGCAGTCCGGCTCGGCGGTGCTGGCGCGCGAGGGCTTCGCCGTGGTCGGCGTGCCCTCGACGATCGACAACGATCTCTACGGCACGGACGTCTCGATCGGCGCCGATACCGCGATCAACGTCACGCTCGAGTCGATCGACCGGCTGCGCACCACGGCCTCCTCGCACCATCGGGTGTTCATCGTCGAGACGATGGGGCGCGACTGCGGCTACATCGCCTTGATGGCGGGCATCGGCGGCGGCGCGGAAGTGATCGCCATCCCCGAGCGCGAAGTGCCGGTCGGCGAGGTCGTCGAGCGCCTGCGCGCGGCCTACGTGCGCGGCAAGACGCACGCGCTCGTGGTGGTGGCCGAAGGCGCGAAGCAAGGTGTGCACGCGCTGCTCGCGCACTTCGAGGGCATGCGCGACGCGACCGGCTTCGACCTGCGCCTGACGCGCCTCGGCCACGTGGTGCGCGGCGGGGTGCCCAGCTCGGCCGACCGCGTGCTCGCGACGCGCCTTGGCGCGGCGGCCGTCGAGTGCCTCGCCGACGGCGCGAGCGGGGTCCTGGTGGGCGAGGAGCGCGGCGAGATCCTGCGCACGCCGCTCGTCGAAGTCGCGGGACGCACGCGGCCCGCCGACACCGCGCTGATCGAGCTGGCGCGCGTGCTGGCTATGTAGCGAGCAGCGCCGCGACCGGAAAGCGAGCGCACGCGCGCGCCAGCGGCAGCGCGCCGCCGCCCGCTTCGAGCCGCTCGCCGGTGAGCACGTTCTCCAGCGCCGCCACGCCCGGCGGCAGGGCGATGGCCGTGTCCTCCCAGGTCTCGCCGAGCGGGAGCATCCCCGCCGTTCCCAGCATCTTCGCGTGGAGCCGTCCCGCAACCACGACCAGGGTGCCGCTCGCGTGCGGGCGCGCGAAGGCGAGGACGTGCTCGGCGCGCGCGCCACTCGGCGCGAGCGGCAGATAGCCGCCGTCGCGGAACAGCTCCGGGAGCCTGCGCCGCAGCTCCAGCAGCCGCCAGCTGACCCAGAGCTTGGCGCGGCCGTCGTGCAGCGTCTCGGCGAGCGGCCGCGGATCGGCGAGCGCCGCGAGCTCCTCGAGCAGCGCCGCGCGGCGCGCGTAGTCCACCGGGCGGCGGTTGTCCGGGTCGACCAGGCTCAGGTCCATGACTTCGTTCCCCTGGTACAGGTCGGGCACGCCGGGCGAGGCGAATTTGACGAGCGCCAGGGTCAGGCTGTTCAGCGCGCCGAACCAGGCGATCGGCTCGGCCTGCGCGCGCAGGTCCTCGAGGAAGGGGTTGGGCGCGAGCCGCCCGAGGAGCCCTCGCACGAAGGCGGCGAGCGCGTTTTCGTACTCCTCGTTCGGGCTGATCCAGCTGGTGTGCGCCTTCGCCTCGCGCGCCGCTTTCACCATGTAGCGCTCGATCCTCTCGCGCCAGGCGGCGAGCCTGGCTTCGTCGAGCGTCCCCGCCGGCAGCGTGCCGAGCAGCGTCTGGTAGAGCAGGTATTCGTCGGCGGGAGTCGGTGCCGGACCGGACTCGAGCTGCGTGCGCTGCCCGCGGTTCAGCGCGCGCCAGCGCCGCAGCGCGAGGCGCCAGGCGGCCGGGATCTCGGAGAGCACGTCGATGCGGCAGCGCACGTCCTCGGCGCGCTTGTTGTCGTGCGTCGAGGTGGCGAGGATGGTGTGCGGCCAGCGCGCCGCGCGGTCGGCGCTCGCGCCGTGGAAAGCGCGCACCGTCATGCCGAACTGCGCCGGATCGCCCCCCACCTCGTTCAACGACACGAGCCGCGCGTAGCGATAGAACGCGGTGTCCTCCACGCCCTTTGCCGCCACCGGCGAGGTGAACTGCTGGAAGCGCATGGCGAAGCGGCGCACGAGCGCCTGCAGCTCCGGCGGCGCGCCCTCGAGCACCTGGCCGAGCAGGCACTGGCGCACGAAGTCGAAGATCGAGACGTCGGCGGCGCGGCTGCGGCGCCGCGCGTGCGCCACCGCCCAGTTGACGTAGCGCAGGTCCTGCGCCGATGGGGCCTCGACGATGTAGGTGCGGTACACCGGCATGCACGCGGCGACCTCGGCGAGCGCCTGGCGCAGGGTGTTGAAGGTGTAGTCGCGCGTGCGCCGGTCGGCGCGCGCGATACGCAGCAGCTCCGTGGCGAGCACGGTGAGTTCGGAGGCGAGCGCGCCGCGCATGATGGCGCGCTTGCCGGCATAGGCGAGCTCCTCGAAGGACTCGTCCTCGCGCGAAAAGGCACGCCAGATGCGGTCGAGCTTGCCCTGCGCCGAGGCGTCGACCAGCACGCCGTTCGCCACCATGGCGAAGCGGTACCCCGTGGTGCCGTGCGCGTGCCAGCGCTCGGGCACGTCCTCGTGCGGCGCGACGATCTTCTCGGCCACCACGTACAGCGGCCGCGCCGGCCGGCCGCGCGCGTCGCGCTCCGGGAGCGGGATGCCGGCGCGGCGCGCGTAGCCTTCCTGCAGCCGCCTGAAGTACTGCGCGGGGTCGTAAAGCCCGTCGGGATGGTCGATGCGCAGGCCGTCCACGACGCCCTTGGCGGCGAACTCGAGCGCGAACGCGTGCGTCGCCTCGAACACCTGCTCGTTCTCCATCCTCAGCGCGGCGAGATCGTTGATGTCGAAGAAGCGCCGGTAGTTGATCTCGTCGGAGGCCACGCGCCAGTAGGCGAGGCGCCAGGCCTGCGCCTCGAGCAGCTCGTGCAGCGCGTCGCGCGGGCCTGCGGCGTTCATCCCCGCGAGCGCGGCGTCGATGGCGCTCGCCACCGCCGCCTGTCGGCCGGCGAGGCGCGCAAGGCGCTCCTTGAGGATCTCCTTGTCGCGCGCGCGCGCGGCGAGCGCCGCGGCCGCGCCCGCCTCGCGCGCGGGCAGGTGTCCAAGGGCGGCGGCGAGGCTCGAGAGCGCCGAGCGCGCCCCGGCGTCGGCGAGCAGCGCCTCGGCGCGCTTCAGGATCGCCGCATAGCTACGCGGGTCGAGCGGGAAGCGGTGCTCGTGATAGCGCAGCACGAAGGCGCCGGACTCGCGCTCGAAGGCGAGCACGAGCTCGCCGCCCGCCAGCACGTTGCCGTAGTGCTCGCCGAGCACCGGCACCAGCACCTTGCCCTCGAGATCGGCGTTGACCGGGTGCCAGTCGATGTCGAAGTAATGCGCGTAGGCCGAGGCGGGGCCGTTCTCGAGCACGTCCATCCACCAGGCGTTGTCGGCGCCGAGCACGCCCATGTGGTTCGGCACCATGTCGAGTAGCATCCCCATGCCGTGCTCGCGCAGCGTCGTGCTGAAGCGCTCGAAGCCCTCGGCGCCGCCGAGCTCGGGATTGATCTCGTCGTGCGCGACGATGTCGTAGCCGTGCATGCTGCCCGGGCGCGCGCGCAGCACCGGCGAGCAGTACACGTGGCTCACGCCCAGGCGCGCGAGGTAGGGGACGATGCGCGCGGCGTCGTCGAAGCCGAAGTCCTGGTTGAGCTGCAGCCGGTAGGTGGCGCGCGGCACGCGCGCCTCGGCAGCTGGCGTCGCGAGCGTGGGTTGCGCCGAATGCGGGCGGATCCGGGCGAGCGTCGCGGCGAGGCCGCGCAGGCGCTCGCCGCCGGCGAGGTTCTCGAGCGTCTCGGGAAGCTTCCTTTTCCAGTTCGGGTGCTCCTCGGTGGTGCCCGGCATGTTGGCCTGCTCGGTGGCGCCGATGACGTCCTCGAGCTGCACCATCATCACGCGCGAGGGCGCTGCGGCGACGAAGGCATGGATGGCATCGGCGAGCGCCGGCGTGAGCTCCTGCGAGCCCGTCGGCTCGACCACCGCGCCCTCGGGCAGCAGGCCGGCGTGTTGCAGGGCGAGCAGCAGGCGCACGCGCTCCTGCGCGCGGTCGACGAGCTGCTTCTCGTACACGCCCTCGTCCGGGAACAGGCCGAGCTCCAGCCGCAGGCGCAGATCGCGCCCGATCCACCAGCCGGCGAGGGTGGCGAGGTCGTGGGTGCTCACCGCCACCAGCGCGTCGCGCGGGTACTCGGCGCTCGGCTTGAACACGCCGCCTTCGCCGCGCTCGAAATACAGCAGCCGGTACGACATCACTTCGTAGCGCGCGAGCACGGCGCGCATCTCGTCAGCGACCGTGCCGAGGTCCTCGCCGATCACCATGCAGCGCTGGCGCTCGCTTTCGAGGGCGACGATCGCCATCATCTCGTCGAGCGCGTAGCTCACGTAGGTGCCGTCGGCCGCGCCCTTGCCGGGCGGGATCC
>Ga0214471_10002622_pt1 | contig 14083 bp, 9 predicted proteins | sample RVTome_5_FD_207665 | JGI IMG/M metagenome (GOLD analysis project Ga0214471, IMG submission 207665) | Soil microbial communities from uranium-contaminated site in the Upper Colorado River Basin, Wyoming, United States - RVT142D155 | ecosystem: Environmental > Terrestrial > Soil > Contaminated >...
TGCATGTCACCCAGGCGGCCATCAGCCACCAGGTGAAGACCCTGGAGGATGCCCTGCAGACCCAGCTTTTCCGCCGTTTCAACCGGCGCCTGATGTTGACCGATACGGGCCAGATGTATCTGCCGGCCCTGACCGAGGCATTCGATCAGATCGACGCGGCGACCCGCCGGCTGCGTGCCGACGACCGGTCCGGCGATCTGAAGATCAGCGTCGCCACCTCCATCGCCGCCAAATGGCTGCTGCCCCGCCTGACCCGGTTCCGCCAGCAGCACCCTGAAATCGACGTGATGGTGTCGGCCTCGGACAAGATGGCCGATTTTGCCCGCGACGACATGGACATGGGCCTTCGCTATGGCTATGGCGTCTATCCTGGCCTGCGCGTCGACAAGCTGATGCAGGATACGGTCTTCCCGGTGTGCAGCCCCGCTCTCCTCCAGGGTCCACTGCCCTTGCGTGAGCCGGCTGATCTGAAGCACCACACCCTGATGCACGAGGAATGGGGCGACATAATCAACGCGCCGGACTGGGGGGTCTGGCTGGCGGCGGCCGGCGTGACGGGCGTCAATCCGAACCGCGGCCCGCGCTACAGTCACTCCAGCCTGACCCTGCAAGCGGCCATGGACGGTCAGGGCGTTGCCTTGGCGCGCAGTTCCCTGGTCGGCCTGGACCTGGAGGCCGGGCGGCTGGTGCAACCGTTTGGGCCAACTCTTCCGACCAACTACGCCTGCTATGTGGTCTCGCCCGAGGCTGCGGCCGATCGGCCCAAGATCAAAGCCTTCCGCGAATGGCTGCTGGACCAGGCGGCCATGGACCAAGCCGTCAAATCCTAGGACATGATTGCACCTGCGGGTTGGCACGCACCCGGTTCCTCTGCCATCCTGGCGCCTGATTTCAAGCGACTACCGGAAGGATATGGGCGTGACGACAGGGGCAAGCATGAGCGGCGAATCACGCGCCATGATCGACCGGCTAATCGCCTTCGATACCACCAGCCGCAATTCCAATCTGGATCTGATCCACGACGTACGCGACTACCTGGCCGGACTGGGCGTGACCGCGCACCTGACCTATGACGACGACCGGCGCAAGGCGAACCTGTACGCCACTCTGGGGCCGACGGACCGGGGCGGCGTTGCGTTGTCCGGCCATACCGACGTGGTGCCGGTGGACGGCCAGGACTGGTCCAGCGACCCGTGGAGCGTGCGCGATCAGGACGGCCGCCTCTATGGGCGCGGCACCTGCGACATGAAAAGCTTCATTGCCATCGCCCTGGCCTTCGCGCCACGCTTCCTGGAGCGAAACCTGACCCAGCCGATTCACTACTGCCTCTCCTACGACGAGGAGGTTGGCTGCCTGGGCGTGCCCCGTCTGATCGAGTTTCTGGCCAAACAGCCGGTTAAGCCGGCCGCCTGCATCGTCGGCGAACCGACCGACATGAAGGTCATCATCGGCCACAAGGGCAAGCTGTCCCAACGCTGCCATGTGCGCGGCAGGGAAGCGCACTCCTCGCTGGCACCGAAAGCGGTCAATGCGATCGAGGCGGCGGCCAAGGTGATCGCCCGGCTTTCGGATATGGCCGCGCGCAAGGCCAAGGAGGGCCCCTTCGACCCGGACTACGACATCCCCCACAGCACGGTGCATTGCGGCACCGTGCATGGCGGCACCGCCTTGAACATCGTCCCGGCGGATTGCAGGTTCGAGTTCGAGTTCCGCACCCTGCCCAACGACGATGCGGAAGCCATGCTGGCGGAAATTCAAGCCTACGCGCACCAGGAAATCGAACCGGGGATGCAGGCGATCGCGCCGGAGACAGGCTTCACCTGGGAATACATATCCTTCATCCCCGCCCTCGACCTGTCCCCGGAGGCCGAGGTGGTGATCTGGGTCAAGGCCCTGGCGGGTGCCAATGCCACCAGCAAGGTCGCTTTCGGTACCGAAGCGGGCTTGTTCAACGACGGCGGCATTCCGACGGTGATCTGCGGCCCCGGCTCCATCGATCAGGCGCACAAGCCCGATGAGTTCGTTTCCCACGCGCAGCTCGCTTTGTGCGAGCGCTTCATGGGCCGCCTGCTTGACCGCGTAAGCGCAGCCTAGGCGACGTATCCAGTATGGCGGTCCGGGTCGGCTCACCGAACGTACAGGCCCGTTCGTTCGCCGTCGTATCGGCGTTGGCCGGCGGCGCTGTTGGCGGCTGGCTGGGGCACCTCGCCCAGATTCCCCTGGCCTGGATGATCGGCGCCATGACGGCGACCACGGCCCTGGCAGTTGTGGGGATTCCCCTGGGCATGCCGAAGTTGCTGCGCAATGTCATGGTCGCCGTGCTGGGCATCATGCTGGGCAGCGGCTTTACCCCCGAGATTGCTCAGCAGATGGGCGACTGGGGGGTAAGCCTCAGCGCCCTGACTCTGTATTGCGCCGTCGCCGGCGCGGCCGGATATGTGTATTTCCGCCGCGTCTGCGGCTACGACGCGCCCACGGCGTATTTTTCCGCCATGCCCGGCGGCTTGTCCGAGATGATCATGGTTGGATCCACCATGGGCGGCGATACCCGGATCATTTCTCTGACCCATGCCTCGCGGATTCTGCTGGTGGTGATGACCCTCCCCTTTGCCTTCCAGGCGCTGACCGGATACGAGCCCGGCGCGCGGCCGGACGCCGGCTCGCCCTTATCGGAGCTGGTGCCCATCGATCTTGTGGTCCTGGCCGTCTGCGGCGCGGTTGGTTTCGTCCTGGCGCGCTGCCTGCGGCTGCCCGCCGCCGCCCTGGTCGGCCCCATGTTGCTCAGCGCCGGCGTGCATCTGGCCGGCTGGACCACGGCGAAACCGCCGAACGAGCTGATCGCCCTGGCCCAGGTGGTGGTGGGTGCGGCAGTCGGCTGCCGCTTTGCAGGGGTCCGCGCCGCCCTGATTCTCCGCACCATGATCAGCGCCGCCGGGGGTACCGTGGTGCTCATTCTGGCCACCCTGGCCTTCGCCCTGGCCATCGGGCAGATCACCGGCCTATCGCGCGAGGCATTGGTCCTGGCGTTCGCCCCCGGGGGTCTGGCCGAGATGAGCCTGATCGCCATCGCCATCGGGGCGGACACCGCATTCGTCGCGACCCATCACATCATCCGGGTGTTCTTGATCGTGGTGGCAGCGCCCCAGGCCTACCGCATGCTTCGGCTCGGGCGGAAACCGGCTTCCTAGCCGCGCCGCGCGGCGGAAACCACCACGCAATCCTGCTTCTGCGCGCGCAGGGCCTGGCACACCGCGCCCGCTTCGTTCGTATCGGCGAACGGCCCGATCTGCACCCGCACAAAGTTGCCTTTGCTGCCCAGATCGACCGGCTGCAAGACCGGCTCGAATTGACCCAGTATGTCCGCATGCCGGCGCTTGAGGCGTGACCATTCGCTTTCCGCCGCGCTCATGGAGCGCAGGGCGGCGAGTTGTACCAGAAAACCGGTCCCGGCCGTCAGGGCCGCCGTCTGCGTCGGTGGTGCGGCCGCCTGGGCCTCGGCCGCCGCCTTGGTCGCCGCCTTGGCCTCCGCCATAGCCTGGGCTTCGGCCACCGCCTTGGCCTCTTCCATGGCCTTCGCCTCAGCCGCCGCTTTGGCCTCCGCCATGGCCTGGGCTTCGGCCGCCGCCTTGGCCTCTTCCATGGCCTTCGCCTCAGCCGCTGCTTTGGCCTCCGCCATGGCCTGGGCCTCTGCTGCCGCCTTGGCCTGGGCCTCGGCCGCCGCCTTGGCTTCCGCCATGGCCTTGGCTTCGGCCGCCGCCTTGGCCTCTTCCATGGCCTTCGCCTCAGCCGCCGCCTTGGCCTCCGCCATGGCCTGGGCCTCTGCTGCCGCCTTGGCCTCCGCCATGGCCTTCGCCTCAGCCGCAGCTTTGGCCTCCTCCATGGACTTGGCTTCGGCTGCAGCCTTGGCCTCTTCCATGGCCTTCGCCTCGGCCGCTTTCGCGGCGGCTATCTCGGCCTCAGATGGGCTCGGGGCGGGTGGCGACGGGGCGGCCGAGGATGTGCCATTGGCGGCGGCGATCTGCGCACCCGGCTTGGTGCCGCCGCCATTGGCGGGCGCGGCAGGGGCCGCTGGGGCCACCGGCGGTACGCTGGTCGATGCGGCCTGCACGCTGGCGCCATTCTCCGATTTCGGAGTCCAATTCAGGGCTTGTCCCAGGGCATCGGTAATCTGCGCCCGGGACATTTTGGCGCTGACGATATCGCGGTTCTTGACGGCCTGGTCGCGGTCATCGCCGTAGGGCAGACGCGCCGCCGCCAGGGTCAGCCAAATGTAGGCCTGCGAATAGTCCTGCTCCACGCCCTGGCCGGTTCCATACATGACACCCAGCGACATTTGCGCCGCGGCATCGCCTTGCTTGGCCGCCATGGCGAACCATTTCGCCGCCTTGGCCGGCTCCTTGGGGACGCCGATGCCGTTGAAGTGCATATAACCGATGTTGTATTGCGCCTGCTGGTTGCCGTTTTTGGCCAATGGCGTCCATTCTTCCAGAGCCTTGGCATAATCGCCTTGCTGATACGCGGCGGATCCTTCCTCGAAGCCGGCCAGCACGCTTGCCGGTGCCGCAAGCACCAGCCCAACCGCCAATGCGGCAGCCGCCAACCATCCACGGTTATGCCGTGTACGCATTCGATCCCCGCGCCGCGAAGCCTGTATGAGCCAATTTGAGTCTGTTTGTGTCATTTTGTAAAGCAGCTTGGCGCCTGTTGGCCGGGTCATGGAGGTATGGATGGTGCCCAATTCGGATCTGATGGATCTCCGAGCATGACTCGGCCCGCATGGCGTCACGGCCATGCCGGCCCACCGGTCAGGGCTTCCTGGGTCCGAGTAGTTGACCGGATTCTATCAGCGTCATCTAAAAATCAAACCAAAATCTTCATGGGATTGCTCAATACAGACGGAGTATCAGTACCCATGCATGTAATCAAAATAACCGAACCACCTTGGCCAGAAGATAGTCACCGCTAATAAAGCCCTCATTCGGCCGCCACAAAGCGCCGTCAGGACAGTCGATTGGCCCAGCCTTCCCGGGACGGCGCATGGGCCTGCCAAGCGTGCAGGGCCTTGCTGGCGTCCTCGTCCGAGGTCTCGTCGAAGAGGGCCAGGGCCTGGGCAAGCTGCCGCGGGTCTTGATGGGTACCGCCGGAACGGGACCGGCGGTTGAGAATCAAAATCGCGGCAAAATGGGCTTTCGCAATCTCCGCCGCCCGGCATGCCAAGGCCAGATCGTGCCCGCTGGGCTCACGCACCATGTCCTCGATCATGGCCAGCGGCAAGGCCGTGAGTTCGGCGAAGGCCAGTTCGAAACCGGCCAGATCGCCGCGGTGCAAAGCCTCGATGGCGCGGTGGCGCAGCGCATGATTCGCCACGAAGTCACCCGGCACACCCCCTGGCGCGGAGTGGTGCGACGGCGTGGGTTGATCCTCGGGCGCCGGCCCCCCGGCATCATGAGGACTGGCGCCATTCAGGGCTGGCGTGGCCGTCCCCGCGGGGGGCGCGACCGATGCCTTGATTTCATCGAATCGAGCCTGCAGGGCGGCCGAGCGCTCCCGCTCCGCATCGACCGCCTGGCGCAGCTGCGCCAATTCCGCCTCCATGGCCCGGTCGCGCTCGGCACCGTCCAGCAAGCCCCGGCCCATGGTCCGGGTCGCGGTGCGCACCGCCGTCAGCTCGGCCTCCAGACGACGCCCCCGCGCCTGGCTTTCCGCCAGAGATGCGCTGACCCCCGCCAGGCGTTCCGCCATGGCTCCGGCGCGGTTGCGCTCGGCGCCGACGGCACCACGCAAGCGCGCCAGTTCATCGCTCAGAGCCGTGTCCTCAGCTGGCTCCGGGGCCGTCCCTGGTGCTTCGGCGGAAATGCCCAACTCCTCATGTTCCGGCCCATCTTGATCCCACCCGTCTTGATCCACCGCCACGGCGGTCGCGCGCTCGCGGGCGGCACGGACCCAGAAGACGATGGCGGCGACCAGCAAGCCGAGCAGGACGACGCCGGCGAGGACCGCCTGGTGGAACGCCGTCCGGCGCGCCACTTCATCACGCAAGGGCACCTCCACCGCGGTGTGGCTGGGCCGGGCAACCGACAAACCGGATTGCAGATACTTGACCTGCTGCCGGGTGGACTCGATCTCCCGGCCCAAAGCCCGCAGACGATCCTGCACCCGCGCCTCAAGGCGTTGTTCCGCGTCACGGCTGCGGCCCTGTTCCGAGCCCAACGCGGCCCGCAATTCGGCCAATTGCTGGGGCAGGCCCTCCGGACCCACTTCGCGGCCCAGCGCCGCTGCCCGTTTCTCGAGGGCGGCCTGGCGCGCGGTCAGATCGGCCAGCGCCGCCGGAACGAGGCGTATGGACTCGGTGTCATTGGCCAGCGCACCCAGGCTGCGCCCGTGTTCGGCGATGCGGGCAGACAAGGTTTCGACCTGCTGGCTCTGTTGGCGCAACTCTGCCTCTAGGGATTGCAGGACCTGGGTGCGCGCTGCGTTGTCCGCGTCCAGGGCGGCGACCTGGGCACGGAGACTCTTGGTCTCGGTGCTCAGCGTGTCCACATCCGTTCGCAGCGACTTCGACTCACCGCCGAGGATCTGGGCACCGGCGCGCAAGGCCGCTGTTTCGCCACTCAGGGTTTCGATATTGGCGCGCAGGCTGCCAGTGTCGCTGTGCAATCCCTCGAGTTCGGCCTGCGCGGATTTGGTGTCGCGACCGAGAGATTGAACCGTGCCGCGCAAGCTCGTGGTTTCGCCACTCAGAGTATCGACGGTGGAACGCAAGCCGCCGGTTTCATCGCGCAAATTATTGACATCGGCTCGCAGCGACTTCGACTCACCGCCGAGCGCATCGACATGACCGCGCAATTGTTCAGCATCGCCGCGCAAACTGTCGACATCGGTGCGTAGCGATTGAGTGTCGCCGTCCAGCGCATCGACATGGCCGCGCAATTGGTCGGCGCCTTCGCGCAATCCCTCGGCATCGGCTCGGAGCAACTTGGACTCACCGCCGAGCACATCGACATGACCGCGCAACTGATCGGTATCCCCGCGCAAACCCTGGACATCGGTCCGTAGCGACTTGGCATCGCCGCCGAGCGCATCGACATCGGCGCGTAACGCCCCCGCCGCCCCGCGCAGGACCTCGACATCGGCCCGGATTTCGTCAACATCGAGATCTGTGGCCGTGAACAGCTCATCGAAATCGGCGCTTCGAGGTTGCTGGGTATCAGTGCCGTCAACTGGGCCTGCGACGGCAGCCGAGGGCGGCGGCGCGAGGGTTCCGGCCAGTGCGCTGGTTCGCTCCACGCTCTCGCTCCAGACCGTTTCCAACGGCTTACGCCAGCGCCAGCCGGCCACGTCTTCCGCTTGCCGAAGGACGCCGAGCATCTCGTTGCTGAGGGCGGCGGCGCGACCAAGCTGTCCGACCGAACGGGCAGCGGCGGACAAGGCGTTGGCGACGTACTTGTCCTGGATGTGCCAGAAGCGCAGCAGCAGCGGCCGCAACTGAGGACCGGGCGCCTCGCCGGCCAGATCCTGCAACCTTGCGGTTGGGTCGTGAGCGGTCGCCCATGCGGCCCAGTCCGACATCTCTTCATGGGTGGTCTGATCCGAGGCCATCAATTGCTCGATCAGCACACCGGCAAGGCGGCTGATTGCCGCCCAGTCACCGCCGCCCAGGCGCCGGTCCTTGCGAACCTGATCGGGTTGCCAGCCGCCGCCCAAGGTGGAATCGAGGACCATGCCGCCCTCGGCGAGCGTGGCGGCCCGGCCGTCGGCCAGATCGCCTACCGCGATGTGCCCGGCGTCGCGCAGGTCGTCGATCCGGTCCGCGGCGCGGTGATACGTATCCCGATAGAGACTCCATGCGGCGCCAGCACCCGTACCGTCCCGGCGCGCCGCCAGGGTGCCGAACATATTGCCCAGATCGCGGATCATCGCCACGGCCCGGGCAATGTCCGCCTCCCCCAGCTCGCCTGTTGACGAAGGTGGTATCGGCCGCTCGTTTACGACAATCGGCGCCTGGCCCCTCGCCGGTCCCACGGCTGGTCCCACGAGTCCGAGAAACCCGGCCAAAACGAGCGCCAAAAACCTAACCCATACTTGGGCCGCGGCCATATTTTGCGATCTCCCTGATCGGCGCCAAACCTTGCTTTCCTAGCCTTCCAATATACACCGAGAGGTCATGGTTAAGCCATCCTTTCACCCCCTAAACCACGGCTTGGCAACTCGGTCTGGTTTCCATGGCCGGCGAAATTGAGCTATCATCGAAGCGTCGGATCGACTATCTAGCTGCAGCCCTTGGACGGTCACCGGCCAGTCAACCACCACAATTAAGGTTAACGTGCGAAGCTTTCTCGTATTTCTGGCGGTTATCGCGGTTATCGGCTTGATTTGGCTGACATTGCCGATTCTGGATCGGCACAATCGCGACTATGAGAACAGGCTGGTGGCGGCCCTTCAGCTGGTGGAGGACTCCATCGCCGGATCGTCCGCAGATATTCTGCGGGTCGATCTGTTCAAGCCCGAGATCGCGCCACTGCCTGGAGACGGCCGCTGGCAAGTGACCGGGATCGTCGCCACCCAGGATCGCGCCGGTAAGCCGGTCAATATCCCGTATAGCGCCGTCGTGACATTCACCTGCCAGCCTTATATCGACCCCGCTTGCGGCAGAACCACGACCCTGACCATCGAAGATCAGCCGCTGATCGTCGATGGCGCCGTGATCGCTGAACTGCAGGATGTGCTCCGCGTCTCGACCGAGGCAGCGGCGGCGCCGAGCACAGGCGATGCGGGCGCCGCGGCGCCAAGCGATGCCAGCGAGTCGTCCGTCATACCGGCACCGCAAATGGAAACACCCGCTCCGCCGGCGGCGGAGACCACTTCGGCCGAACCCAGCACGCCGGCCGTCACCGAAATCCCGGCACCGATCCCGACCTCGGCACCGGAGACTTCAGCCGACCCCGAAGCCGAAGCATCCGCCACCGATGCGATGCCGATTCAGGGCGACCGGCTGATCTTCCTAACCCAGAAAAGACTGAAGGAGATCGGCTATGACCCGGGTCCGGTGGACGGCCGGGTCGGCCCCCGCACCACGACGGCCATCCAGGACTATCAGCAACGCGCGGGCCTGAACATCGATGGCCAGCCTTCGGACGCTCTGCTGGAGCACATGAGCCACGCGGTGCCGGTAGCCGCGCAATAAGCGCTATCGCTAGGCACCGTGATAGTGGCGGTACCAATCGACGAAGCGGGGCAACCCCTCTTCGATCGAGGTTTTCGGCTCGAAGCCAAGATCACGGCGCGACGACTCGATGTCGGCATAGGTTGCCTTGACATCGCCGGGCTGCATGTCCTCGAAAATCTTCTCCGCCTTGCGGTTGCACGACCGCTCGATCACTTCGATGAAGTGCAGCAGATGCTCGGATTGGTGGTTGCCGAGGTTATAAACCCGGTGCGGCGCCCCCTCGCCCGTATCGGCCGGCGGCTGATCCAAAGCGGCGATCACACCGGCAACGATATCGTCGATGTAGGTGAAATCGCGGCGCATGTCGCCATTGTTGAAGACGCGAATCGGCGTCCCCTCGAAGATGGCCTTGGTGAAGATGTAGGCCGACATGTCCGGCCGGCCCCACGGACCGTACACCGTAAAGAACCGCAAGCCGGTCATGGGCAGGCGATAGAGATGACCATAGCAATGCGCCATCAGCTCGTTGGCCCGCTTGGTCGCGGCGTAGAGCGAGACCGGCCGCTCCACTGGATCGTCGACCGAGAACGGCAGCTTGGTGTTGCCGCCGTACACCGACGACGAGCTGGCATAGACCATATGGCGCAGGGCCGGCAGGCGCCGGCAGGCCTCCATCATCGCCAGATGGCCGGTGATGTTGGCGTCGATATAGGCGAAAGGATGGGTCAGCGAATAGCGCACCCCGGCCTGCGCCGCCAGGTGCACCACCCGGTCGATCGCCGGCTGGCTTTCGAACAGCGCCACGACGGCGGCATGATCGGCGATATCAAGCTTGTGGAACGAGAATCCGGGCCGGCCGGTGAGCTGATCCAACCGGGCCTTCTTGAGCGCCGGATCGTAGTAGTCGTTGAGGTTGTCGATTCCAAGGACCGTCTCGCCGCGGGCGAGCAGAGCCTGGGAGACATGGGAGCCGATGAATCCGGCCGCGCCGGTCACAACAATAGACACCTGGAACGCCTTTCAAACTGGTCAACCGCCCGCGTTCTCATACGCGCCGGGAGCCGCTGCCTCAAGGGTGAATCCCCCGCCGACCCGCAGTCGGCGCTCCCAAGGTACGGGCCAAGGGTCTACTCTTTCTTAACGACCTTGACCTTACCTGTCCTGGTCACCAGTGCCCTCCGGTACCGCCCTGGGCGGACACCACAGCCTGGAACAGCGGAAGCAACCCTATGACATCCCGGCGGGTTCTGTTCATTGTCACCAAGCTGTCCAAGGGTGGGGCCATGGTGGTGCCCCTGCAGGTTGCCGCGGCCCTGCGCGCACGCGGCTACGAGGCTGAGACCTGGTTCCTGTACCAGCAGCAGCCCGCCTTCGAGGACGAACCCGGCGTACGGGTGATCCTGCCGCGCCGAGCGGCCGGCCTTCTGGATTATGTCCGCGTGTTCCTGCGCCTGATCCCGGCCATGCGGGCTTTCCGGCCGGACGCGGTGCACGGGGTGCTGCCGCTCGGCAACATCTTCGGCCTGCTTGCCGCGGTCATCGTCGGCTGCCCCTCGCGCGTCGCCTCTCAGCACAATCCAGCGAAGACCCACAACCCGATCATGCGCCTTATGGACAAGGCATGGGGGACGTTGGGTATCTATACCGGAAACATCGCCGTTTCCTATTCGGTCCGTGACTCCTATGCGCGCTATCCCGCTGCCTATGTTCGGCGCTTGCATGTGGTGCAAAACGGCATGCGCGTCCGGCCCGCGAGCCTGACGAAAGCCGAAGCGCGCGCGCATTTCGGACTTCCCGCGCAGATGCACACCATTGGTACCATGGGCCGGCTTGCCCATCAGAAGAACCAGGATTTCCTGTTCGCCGCCATGGCCCGGCTGCCGGGTGTGCACATGGCCATCGCCGGTGACGGAGAGTTGCGGCAGAAATTCCAGCAGCAAATCGCGTCGGCCGGTCTGGCGGATCGCATTCACCTGCTGGGCGCGATACCGCCCGCCGACGTGCCGAACTTTCTCGCCGCTCTCGATCTCTTCGTCCTGCCTTCGCTTTATGAGGGCCTACCCATCGCCTTGATCGAGGCCATGCAGGCGGGATGCCCCATTGTCGCCAGCGACATCCCGCCAACGATCGAAGTGGTCTTGCCGGACGGCGGCGAAGCGGCGGCGGCCGTCCTTGGCATGGACTCGGTGGAGCCCTGGATCGACACCATCCGGGACCTGCTCGCCCAGCCGGAGAAGCGCCAAGCGCTCGCGGCGGCGGCACATCGACGCAGCGCCTATTTCAGCCTCGATCGGATGACCGATGGCTATATAGCCTGTCTTTTTCCCCACTCGTCCCCGAGCAGCACACGCAAATAGGCCTCCGCCGCGTGCGCCACGGAAAACATGCCGGCGCGTGCCTTCAGATCCTCCGGAGGGACCGGCGCGTCCAGCATTTGGCCGATGGCCGCCGCCATGCCGCTGGCGTCGCCCACGGCCACCAGCGGACCATAGCGGCCACCCTCAAGAAGCTCCGCGGGACCGCTGCGGCAGTCGGTGGCCACCACCGGCTTGCCCAGCGCCATGGCCTCGACGAGCACATTCGGACTCCCCTCCCAGCGCGAGGAGAGAGTCAGGGCGGCGGCCCGCGCCATGTAGGCGTAGGGGTTTGCGACAAAGCCGGGAAGCAGTACACGATCACGCACACCAAGTTCATCGACCAGGGCCTCGAGAGCCGGACGCTCCACCCCTTCTCCCAGAACCATCAGCCGGACAGACCGTTGCGCAGCCAACTCGGCAACGGCGCGGATCACGGTGCCGAATTCCTTCTCCGGACTCAGCCGGCCGACACAGAGAACCACCGGCGGCGTACCCGCGGCAAACCAGGGATGATCCAAGGGCTCCGCCGCGCGTCGAATCAGCGCCGGACCCACGACTGGATTGTTGATCACGGCGATCCGATCGAGGGGAAGCCGGCAGTACTGCGCCAGATCCTCCGCGGCGCCCTGTGAAACGGTGGTGATTCCATCGGCACGCGGATACAGCCAGGGGACCAAACGGTGGGCGGCGCGGATCGAGAATGCCGCAATCTCCGCCGATTCTTTGCTTATGGTGCTGCGTTCACTCACCACAACACGGCTACAGTGACCGGAGAGATAGGTGGCCAGGATGGCCGCCACGTTCACATGCATGAGCGCCGCCAACAGCGCCGCCGGCCGTTCGCGCCGCAAGTAGCGCGCCAGCGCCGGGATGCTTTGCAAGGTCCGCCGGACGCCGAGATCGACCAAGTGCACACTGTCCGGGATCATCGGAATGAAGGATCCCTTGGCCTGCGCGAGAACGAGATCGACCGCCACCCCCGTATCGGCGATACCGCCGGCCAGGTTCAGCATCATCCGTTCGGCGCCGCCGCCGTATAGGTCTTGCAGAAAAATGGCGATTTTGGGAGGCGTCTCCGCAGGGTGCGCGGCCTCGAGGTCGATACGTTCAAATGCACTCATTGATAGCTCAGACCGGTGGTTCGAGGCGGACACTGACCGCGGGAAAGCGACTCGAGAGAATATCATGCGGCTATCGTATGAACTATGTTAACGAGGGGTTGATTTCCCGGGGGAAAGGCAGCCGGCAGGCCTCAGCCCGCGCGCAGCTAAGTGCTGCGCGTTTTCTCGATTTGCCGGTCCGTGTCGAACAAGGCGCTGCATTTTCGCGCCAGGAACGCCAGGTCCGGCCCCAGCAAAGTCCGGAGCCTGTCCAGACGCGCGCGAAATTCGGCCTCACCGCCGCTGGCCACCATGTCCGACAGATCTTGTGCACTTTGCCGGACCGCATCGCGCGCTCCCTGCGCGAAGCTGTTGTGCGCCTGGATATCCCAATACACCTCGGGCTCGCCCCCGAGAATCCGCGCCACGAGCGCGAGCAGCACCCGGTGCGGGGGCGACGACATGTCCGCAAGCGCCTTGACGTCGTAATCCAGTTTTTCCAGTGCCATGCCAAAGGCCAGGATGGCGGCATGGGTGGCCGATTGCAGGGCGGCCATGGCCCGGTCGTGCTCCTCGGCGGTGCGGAAGGCGATCCGGCAGCCCAGGGTTTGCAGAATCCCGATGAAACGCTCGGCGCGCGGACCGGCGGCAACCTTGACCGCGATCAGGTTCTGGCCCGCGAACCCGGCCGATGGCCCGAACATCGGGTTGATGCTGAGGGTTTCGAGCGGTGGCTCGAACTCTCTCATCAAACCGACGATTTGTGTTTTTACGGAAAGAGTGTCCACGAGCAGCGCATCGCCGCGCATGGCGGACCGCACCGCATGCACCGATTCGATCGCCACGGATTCGGGCAGGGTCAGGATGACCACATCCGCCGTCGACAAGATCCGTCGCGCCTCGGCATCCAGCGCCAACACGTCCGCGCGGTGATAGGCCGTCGCCGCGGTCCCGGGACGCGGGTCCGGAGCGAGGTCCATTACGGTTACCCGCTCAACCCGGCCCACCAGGCTGCCGCAAAACAGCGAGCCCATGGCCCCATTGCCGCCGAGGACAACCGCGCTGGTGAATTCGCCACGGGGGGTCGGCACACTGCTCTCCTCGATCCAGGACACCGCCGCCGCAGGCGGCGGGCGCCTAACGGCGATCCTGATCCGCGTCTATGATCTCGTCCTCAAGGCGGCACGCTTCCGCGATGACCAGAGTATACAGATCCTGCACGAGCTTGGGGTTCACCGAATTGAGTCTCGCCAATTCGGCGTTGCGCTCATGCACCGCCTTCACGCGATCCGGCTGCATCATCGGGACATTGTTTTTTTTCTTGTAGTTCGCCACCTTGCGGCAGATTTCAAAGCGTTGGCCCAGCAGTTCGATAAGCTGCGTATCGACGCGGTCCAGCGCCGCCCGGAAATTCGACAGATCCTCCATGAGATGTGTCTCCAGATCGAACTGGGCTAGCC
>Ga0214471_10002623_pt1 | contig 14081 bp, 2 predicted proteins | sample RVTome_5_FD_207665 | JGI IMG/M metagenome (GOLD analysis project Ga0214471, IMG submission 207665) | Soil microbial communities from uranium-contaminated site in the Upper Colorado River Basin, Wyoming, United States - RVT142D155 | ecosystem: Environmental > Terrestrial > Soil > Contaminated >...
AAGCCAACGCTCGTCAGCATCGGCCCAGATCCTCGTCCTCCGAGTCCCTCGGAGCGCCACAGCCCACCAACTGCTGTCGACCCCTGCGAACAGCCTGCGAACAGGGTGGCACCTGTTCGGCGTCGTCGACAAGCTCCGCGAGATTCCCCGGCGCGCGAGGACGAACGAAGAAGGATTCGACGCTCTCGGCATCGTCGCCGTCAGCTGCCGAAACGACGGCACTCCCGTGGAGCTTTGGCTGGATCCACCGGCGCCCCAGCCCGGGGACATCTTCGAGTACGACGCCATGATCCGTCGCGTCGCCGATGCCTACGAGGCAAGGCATAAATAGCTATCACCGCGTCAACGGACCGCGGTAGGTCCGAAGCTGGTGAGCAGCGACCCACGATCACGAAAAAGACGCCACCCAGCCTGCGCGGGCAGCGAACGCTGCCCCGTGGCAGCGGCAATTCTCGTCCTGCCGCCGTCGGCTACGCCGCCCGACTCCTCGAATGCGGGACTGCCTGATCAGTAATCCGATCTCGCCTGGAGCGGCCATGCCAAAGGGGGCGATATCTCGTGGTCGGCAGCGATGCGACGAAAGTATGGCACCGCGTACTCCACAATCTCTGCCACCGCCTCAACGGCTATGTGTCTCGCTCTCTCCTCGAGTTCGCCTCCCTCAAGGCGCGCCTCAAGATCGACCAGATTCTCTTCCGAAAAGGGCCATCCACTCGGTGGCGGAACAAGCTCCCACCACTCGTCGTCATGCTCGCCGCGCGAGAGTCGTCGTAGGCGAAAGCATTGCTCGCCGTTCACAGGCTCGTCGCTTGGAAGCATCAGGAATGCGATTCTGGCGGGAGCCCTTCTCTGCTCACTCCAGCCTATCTCTATGGTAAAGGCATCCCGCATTTCATGCAGCTGAAGAAGCACATAGAAGCGAACCGCACTCAAGTCGCATACATAGAGATCAAGACTTGCGTGAGTTGCGGGTTCATGCTCGAACGCCGGTATGCGTTCATGCATTGCCGACCGAAAAACAGCCCGGAGTTTCGTCGCAGCGGATCGCCTCATCAGAGCAGCCCGCGAAAATACAGCTGCACCCACTTGTACAAACCACTCAACCCATGAACAAACTGCACGCGAGCAGCATTCGCCCCGAGTGCAGCATGGACTAGGCGTAGCTGTCGAAGGGTCGGCTCTGCGTAGGTCCACACGACCGCTTCGCCCTCTAGTGCTGCAGGCAGTTCCGCGATTGCCGCAAGCGACTCGTTCACCTGACGCACCAGTCTATCCAGCGATGGACCCCATCTTCTGGGAAGGGCATACTTGGCTTCCATGTAGGCCAGTCGGTTTCCTGAGCGAATCAGGAAGTCGATGAACTGCCTGCCGACTTGTACACCGCGCTGACCAGTTTGGATGATGAGGCGCGGGAAGCTCGCCAGGACTTCCCCGGCAAACCCTTGCGCCCGGAGCCCCAGCTCCCTGAAGAGCCGACCAATGGCGCCGCCGTCGCCCTGAAGAAAGGCCACACGGAGTGCAGCGAAGGTTGATTGCACAGAGAGCGCGGCACGAAGGGCGATGGTCGTGAGCTGAGTGCCCAGATTGAGCTCAGAAAGTCCGGTCGGGTCGATGCTGTCGCTGGGGCGGACACCGGCATACAGATACTTGTGTAGTGACTCCGGCTCGAAGGCATGTCCGGCGAGCAAATCCATAGACGCGAACCTGCCCGCAACGGGGTCAAGCCATCTGGATCGGTTGTAGTAAAAGCCAGAGTTGGGATCGAGGGGTTCGCCGGCGAAGAGGTAGGCGTTAGGGTCGTCGCCTTGGTGGCTGAGAAGCGTGCCGAAGGCCTCCATCTCGTACCGATCGGCGACGTTCCCGAGTTCGTCGGTCAGCGCTCGGATGGATCCGATGCCTTCGGCGTGGAAGTACTTGGGGACGAGATTCGTCGGATTCCCGACCTCCGGCCTCAACGTCGCCAGCAGATCGTCGCCACGGACGTGGTAGGCGCTGAGCGCGCCAGTGCCGGCGCCCGTCTCCGCAACGATTTGGCTGAGGACGAGAGCGCGCGCGGCCACGCTTGTCTGGTGAAACGGATCGGCGAGGTAGTCGACGGTCGCGGGCGCCCCGGTGGGCGGCGTCGTCCTCGTCCTGACCCTCGTCCCATCGACGTCGTAGTCGTGCTCAACGACGGTGCCGTTGGCGAGGGTGACTTTCGTCAACCGGTTCTCGAAGTCCCACTCGTAGACGGCGCCTTGAGGCCCCGATTTCGAAATCTGGTTGCCGTTCTCGTCCCAGCCATAGTCGGTGACGAGACCGCTGCTCTCCGCGAGCAGCCGATCGCGAGCGTCGTAGTCGTAGGTGACGACTCGCTGGCTACCCGAGGTCTCGATCCGGTCCTGCTTCGTGCGATTGCCGACGGGGTCGTAGACAAAGCCGTTCTTCCATCTGGTTGCGCCCGCGAAGGTGACGTGCTCGTCGGTAAGGCGGTAGAGCTCGTCGTACTGGTAGCCGCGCGTCGTGCCGTCGTGCTCGACGATCTTTGTGCGGTTGCCCGTCGGCCCTAGCGTGTAGGCGAAGGAGACGACGACCTCGTTCGTGGCGGTCGAGATCGTCGTGATGTCTTTCAGACGGTTGAGGCCCTCGTACCGGTAGCTCGTCTGGACGCCATTCGGGAAAACGAGCGCCTCGCGGTTGCCATTGGCGTCGTAGTCGTGGACGTAGACCTTGCCCGTCGGATCCGTGACGGTCTCGAGCCGCGAGAGGTCGTCGTAGGTGTAGCTCGTCGTCAGGACCTGGCCGCCGACGTGGGCGGTCAGAGCCGTCCGATTTCCGTTCGGATCGTGTACGTACTCGAGCTGCCGACTGTCCGGGTAAGTCAGGCTCGTCAGCCGATCGCGGTCGTCGTAGGCGTAGGTCGTGATGCCCCGTGTGTCCGTCGCCGTGAGGCGCCTCCCGGTATCCGAATAGGTGAAGGCGTGGAAGCTGCCGTCGGGGTAGCTGCGGCGGAGGAGCCGGCTCGTGTCTGTGTCGTAGCTGTACGTCGTCAGCCGCCCCAGGAAGTCCCAGCGCGCCGTGCGATTGCCCACGGCGTCGTAGGCGAAGCGCTCCGTTGCTGAAGCTCCATTGACGGAAGGCAGCGTTCGCGCCGTCTGCCTCCCCAGTGCGTCGTACTCGAAGCGTGTCATGTGGCCGATGGCATCCGTCTGCGAGATCCGATTGCCGAGCTCGTCGTAGGCGTAGCTCGTCACCTGATTCAGAGCATCGGTTACGGAAGTGAGTCCTCCCAACGCGTCATAGCCGAAGCGTGTGGTCTTGCCTGCCTGATCCGTCTCGCTGATGCGCCGCGCCAGCCCGTCGTATCCGGTCACCGTCTGCGTCCCGTCCGGGTAAACCGTGCGAATCAGCCTGCCCCCGGCGTCATAGACGAAGCTCGTCGTGTTGCCCTTCGCGTCGGTGACCGCGACCTGGTTGCCCGCGGCGTCGTAGAGGAAGCTCGTCTCGTGACCGCGGGCGTCGATCACCTTCGTCCGGCGGCCGGCGTCGTCGTACTGATAGAAGGTCGATTTCAGGCGCGCGTCGATCGACTCCTCGAGCCTTCCGGCCCCGTCGTAGCGGCTCTCGGTCACGGCTCCGTCCGGGGCGATCGTCTTCTCGAGCCGCCCGAGCTCGTCGTACTCGTAGACGGTCCGCTTGCCGTCGCGGTTCGTCGCCGCCGTCCTGCGACCCTCGTCGTCGTACTCGCTCGTCTCCGATGTGCCGTCGGGGTAGGTCATTGTCGTCAGGCGGCCCGCGTCGTCGTAGGTGAAGCTGGTGCGTCGCCCGAGCGCGTCGATCGTCGCCCCGATCAGGCCCCCCGCCAGATATTCGGTCGACGTCACCGTGCCGTCCGGCGCCGTCGTCGAGCGCAGCCGGCCGCCCGGCGAGTAGCCGAAGCGCGTGACCAGGGTCTCGACCGTCCCGTCGCCGCGGGTGCGCGTCGTCGTCTCGCTCAGGCGCTTGCCCCAGATCTCGTAGGTGGACTCCGTGCGGTGGCCGAGCGCGTCGGTCGTCGAGAGCAGCACGCCGCCCAGGCCGTAGCTGTTCGTCGTCACGTGGCCGAGCGCGTCGGTCTCGGTCAACACCTGGCCGCGGGCGTTGTAGGTGTAAGAGGTGACCTGGCCCAGCGGATCGGTCGTGCGGGTCAAGTTGCCCTTCGTGTCGTAGGCGTTCGTCGTCACCGCGCCGCGCGGATCGGTGACGGTGAGCACTCTCCCGCCCGCGTCGTAGGTGAAGCGGGTCGTGTTGCCGAGAGGATCGGTGACTCGGATCAGGTCCTGGCGGTCGTAGGCGTAAGTCGTGGTGTTTCCGAGCGGGTCGGTCTCGCTCGTCACCTGGTCGAAGCCGTCGAAGGTGCGGAGCGTCACCTCCGAGAGAGCGTTCTCCTCGCGCACCACGTTGCCCCGCTCGTCGTAGGTGAAGGTCGTGCGGTTCCCCAGCCGGTCCCAGATCACTTCCTCGTTCTCGGCCAGACGGTGGTCGAAGAGGAGCGACTTGCCGAGCGCGTCCGTCGTCCCGACGAGCCGTCCCTGGGAATCAAACTCGTTGGTCGAGACCACGATCCCGCGCGGATCCTCGATCTCGGTCAAGCGGTGCTCGCCGTCGTAGCGGAAGCGCGTCGTCTCGGCGTCGGGGTTCGTCACCGACTCGAGATCGCCCAGGGCGTCGTAGGCGTACTCGCTCGCCGTGCCGTCCGGGCCGACAACGCGGGCGATCCGGCCCGTCGCGTCGCGCTCGAGCGTGATCGACTTGCCGAGCGACGAGGTGATCGCGCCGGAGGCGATGGTGAGCGAGTTGCCGTTCGCGTCGGCGAGGGAGGTCACGCCCGTCGCCCGGTCGAGCTCGACGACGCGGCCGTCGCGCGTCCTGAGGCGCGCCTTCGTCGGATCGAAGAGCTCGAAGCTCTCGGCGTCGACCAGATCGTTGCCGGCGTTCTGCCAGAGCACCCGCGTCGGGCCGACCACCTCCAGCGCCGCCCCCGGCTCCGGGCCGCGCACGAATTCCCACCCGAAGGTCGCGAAGCAGCCGCCCGTCGTCGTCGCGATCGACGTCAGCCGCGGCCGGAAGAGGTAGAGCTCGCGGTCGGAGAGCCGCACCGAGGCGCGGTGGCCGCGCGTCTCGACCCCCGCCGCGCACGGCAGCCCGAACGGCCCCCCCGCGGCCGGGATCTGCCAGCCGATCCCCGCCGGGCCGTTCGTGCGGTAGGTCCCGGCCCGCGCCTCGAGCGTCCAGCCGAAGCCGAAGTCGCCCGGCTGATTCCTCCGCCGCGTGTCGTAGCCGCGCACGATCTGCAGCGGAATCCCGGCGAGCTCGAGCTCGGCGTCGAGGAAGGCGAGGGCGAAGACCCCGATCTTGCGCTGGCCCTCGACGACGACGTGAATCTCGGTTTCCGTCTGCTGACCCGCCGAGTCCGTAGCGATCAGGCGCAGGCGGTGGAGGCCGTTCAAGGCGAGCGTCGGATCGAAGGTGGCGAGCACGCCCGCCTCGACCGGCGTCGTGCCGGTGGCGAGGCGCGTCTCGACCGCGTCCTCCTCGCCCTGCGCGTAGAGCTCCCAGCTCGCGAGGTCGTCCGAGGCGACGGTGCCGACGACGTCGACCGGGCCGGTGACCGTCTCGAGGTCGGCCGGCGCGACGAACGAGACTTCGGGCGGCGCGGCGCGGTTCGAGAGCGAGAAGGCGACCGCCTCGGTGGCGTAGATCCAGTAGCCGCGGCCGGGCTCCATGGCAGCGAGGTCGTTCGCCCACGCCGGCACCGCCACGTCGTAAACCGCCCACGGGTCCTCGGCGTCGGCCGCGTCGTAGCCGAAGACGCGCAGGTACTTGCCCGCGATCGCGGCGAGCGTCGCCGGCACGGGCCGCGCAAAGTCCGACGGGTAGCCGACGAGATTCCAGCCGGGGCAGAGCGGGATCGTCGTCGAGGGCGAAGCGGAGCCGTTCAACGGCAGCGTCGTGCCCGGCTCGGCCTCGAGCCAGAAGCCGATCTCGGGCGTGATCGCGGTGAGATCGGAGGATGCCGGGCTCGCCGGGTCGTAGAGCTTCCACGGATCGGTCGCGTCGCAGGCGTCGAAGGCGAAGACGCGCGTGTACGACCCCGCGATCGGCGCGAGCACCACGCCAGGTGAGGGATCCGCCGGCGGCGCCGGGATCGAGAGGAGCTGGAAGCGCGGGTCGGCAACACTCACAGCCGCGAGCGGCTCGGCGGAGCCAAGCGAATTCTCGCTCTCTCCCCTCGTCGTCGAGGTCGACGAAATTGCGCTGCGCCGTTCGACTCCTGCCTGCGACAGCGACGTGTCAGGCGGCGTCGGCGGCGGCGGGATCGCCGCCGGCAGCGGCCGGTCGCGCAGGCCGTAAGGGTCGTCGCTCGGACCGGCCGCTACCGCACCGCCACCGCCGTCGCCCGTACCCGCGCTCGAGAAAAGGCCGCTCAGGATCGAAAAGGCGGAAAGACTTCCATCGAAGGGGAAGGAGGCGGGAGCAGCGAGCGTGCCGATCGACTCCTGCCTCGCCAGGGCGCCGCTGTTCGCCCTCCCTCCTTTTTCAATGGAAGCCTTCGTCTCTGCTTCTGCAATGAACAAGAAACCAGCCTGCGCAGCGGCCTCGATGTGAGCGAGATGCGCTAGCGCCGCGCCGCCGGTGCGGCCGACGATGTGCGAAACGGCGAGCGCGGCGTCCCAGCCGCGCGGCGCCTCGCGCAGGCGGAGCTCGGCGGCGAGGGCGGGCGCCGACTCGAGGAGGAGCGCCGCGCAGAGCAGGCGCGCCACTCCGCGAGCGAGCCGCGAGCGGCCGAAGCTCGCGACCGAGAGCGGCCGCGCCGGGGAGTCGGGTCGATTCGAACGGCATCTCATCGCGAGCTCTCCGGGATCACTTCTGCTTCGTGCACTTCGCGTTGTAGCGCTTGAGCTCGTCCTCGAGCGCGATCGCCTCGTCGAGCGGCGCGCCCTTGACGTCGCTCCCCAGCGGGTAGGTGACGAGGAACGCCTGCGCCCGCTCGACCGTCGGCAGGATCCACGGATGCGAGCCGATGAGCAGATTCAAGAGCGTCGCCGTGAGCTGCTTGGCGAGCCTCGTCGAGGGGTCGGTGAGCTCGTTCGAGAGCAGCCACGCGATCCCCGCCTCGTCGTAGAAAACGTTGCCGACGACGAGCGTGCGGGTCGGCCAGCGCTCGGGGTGGTTTTTCCAGTAGCCCTGGCTCTCCTGGCAGTTGTCGCCGTCGAGGATGGTGCCGACGCCGCGCGGGTCGAGCGGCTCGGCGCCGTCGACGGCGACGAGATCGAGGCCGAAGCGCTCGGCCGGCTCCGCCAGCGCGTCGTCGTAAACCGGTACGGGGAGCGCCGTCGCCAACTCGCCGGCGGCGATCGTCGCCGCGCCGGAGGTCGCCAGATAGTCGGCCGGGGAGGTCGCGCTGCCGTCGGCGGTCGCGTAGCCGAAGCTTACCGGCTCTTCGAGCCGGCACGAGAGCCGCGCCTCGAATCGCGCATCGAGCGGGGCGAAGTTCTCGTGCACCGTCGCGTCGCCGACCGAGAGCGTCGGCAGACCGAGCGGCTCGACGGCGAGCGCGTCGAACGCCGCGTCGAGCTCGGCGCCGCTCCGCCGCAGGCCGACGAGCCGGAGCCGCAGCCGGCGGGCGGCGAACGGCAGCTCGCGTACGCTCTCGAACGGCGCCCACTCGCCCAAGGTGGCGAGCGGACCCGAGTCCCAGAGATCGAGAAGCGTCGCGCCGGTCGCGTCGTAGACCTCGACGACGATGTCCGCCGTGTCGGAGGGCGACTCCGCGCCGGTGCGCACCCAACCCGAGATCGCGAGCTCGACGCCGCCCGCGTCGATGCGCTCGGCGAGCGGCGCGAGATCGATCGTCTGCGCCAGCTCGGCGGTCGCCAGGTCGGGGGCCTCGAAGCAGGCGGTGCCGGCGAGCGGGGCCGGGTCCGCCGTCCGCCGCTGCCAGAGCGAGCCGTCGGGGCTCGACCAACCGGGGAAGAGCTCGGTCCAGGTGACGAGCTCGGCGCCGCCGTTTACGAGCAGGTTGGGCCCGCGGCAGAGATCGTCGTCGCGGATCGTGCCGATGCCCACCACATCGTCGAGGATCGCGTCGATCGGGTTGGCGAGCTCGACGCGCAGCGTCTCGTCGGCCTCCGAGAAGAGGTCGCCGACGACGGGCACCTCGATCGTGCCGGCGAGCTCGCCGGCAGGGATCGCCAGCGTCCCTGAGACCGGCTCGAAGTCTCCCGTTTCGGTCGCGCTCTCGGCGACGGTCGCGAAGTCGACCGCGACGTCGAAGGTGAGCGGCACGAGGAGCGAGACGCTGAAGCGCATCGCGCTCGTGCCACTGTCGCCCTCGACCGCCTCGACGTCGTCGATCGCGAGCCGAGCCTGGTCGTCGTCGCGGATCGTGCCGATCGCCTCGGGGTCGGCCAGCTCCGCCACCGCCGGATTCGAGAGGACGAGACGGAGCGACTCGTCGCCCTCGTAACCACCGTCCTCGAGCGTCGGGACGACGACGCTCTTCTCCGTCTCGAACGGCGCGAAGACGAGGCGGTCGATCGCCGCGACGTAGTCGTCGGCGGCGGTGGCGCTGTCGTCGGCCGTCGCGTAGTCGACCGCCGCGCCGAGGGCGCTCGGCGCCGAGAGGCGGACGAGGAAGGCGAGCGGCTCGCCCTCTTCGGCGCTCGCGTCGGAGACACCGAAGCCCGTGCGGTCGTCGTTGACGACGGTGCCGATCGCCTCCGGCGTAAGGAGGCGGAGCTGGCTCGGATCCGAAAGCACCAGGAGCAGCGTCTCGTCGGCCTCGACGACGAGGTCGCCCGACACCGCGACGTCGACGAAGGCCTCCGTGGTGCCGGGGGCGAAGGCGGCGACGCCGGCGGCGGCGACGTAGTCCTCGCCGGCGAGCGCGGTCTGGTCGGCGGTGGCCCATGAAACCGCGACCGGGAAGGCGGTCGGCACGTCGAGCGCCAGGCGGAAGCGCAGCGCGGTCGCGCCGGCGTTCCCCTCGGCGACGATCGCCGGCGCGACGGCGAGATCCGGGATCGGCGCCACCGCGACGGCGGTCGGGTCGGCCTCGTCCGGTAGCGCGGGATCGTCGGAGAGCTGCTCGGCGAGCTCGCCGACGTAGAGCTGGGCCTGATTGACGACCTCGGTCGTCGTCCGCGGCAGCGGCTCGACGATGCGGGTGCGCAGCTCGATCATCTCGGTGGCGCCCACCGCGAGGCGGTCGAGCACGATCTCGACCGGATCCTCGCGGGTGACGAGGCCTCTCGTCACCAGCGAGCCGAGCACGAGCTCGGAGTCGTTCGCAACGGGATCGCGCACCAGCAGCCCGGCGGCCTCGGTCGTGCCGACGTTGGCGAGCGCGAGCGTCCAGACGATTTCGTCACCGGCGGTCGCCGCACCATTCCCATCCAAGTCGAAGAGCTCGGCGCGTTTCTCGAAAGCGAAGCGCGACTCGGCGAAGACCGGGATGCGGGTGGGATCGGCGGCGCCGGGGAGCGCCGGATCGTCGGTGGCGACCGGCGGCAGCTCGGCCGAGGCGACGACGCCGCTGTTCGAGATCTCGCGCACGCCCGCCGGCAGCGCCGCGTCGATGCGCACCGCGAAGCCGACCGCGATCGACTCGCCGGCGGCGAGCGCCGGCAGCTCGAGGGTGAGCGGATCGAGCGCGGTGACGAGCGCCTCCGGCGTCACCGTCTCGGCGACGAGCGTGGTGTACGCGGGGATCGGGTCCGTGAAGACAATACCGGTCGCGCTCGTCGGCCCGAGGTTCGCGATCTCGATCGCGTAGACGAGGTCGTCGCCGGCGCTCACCCGACCGTCGCCGTCGCGGTCGACCGCCGTTACCGTCTTCGGCGCCGCCAGCATCGGCAGCTCGGAGCCGACGGCGATGCGGGTCGCGTCGCAGCCCTCGCCACCGTCGTCGTCGAGGACGCAGATTGTCACGGAGTAGAGGCCCGCCGCGGAGTAGGCGTGGGCGCCCGCAACCTCGCCGGCGCCGTCGTCCTCGGTGACACTCGCCGGCTCGACCGCGCCGTCGCCCCAGTCGACCGTCGCCGTGTGGCTGTCGAGCCGGCCGGGATCGGTGAAGGTGGCGAGGTCCAAGGCCGTGACAACCCCCGCGCTCGTCGTCGTCTCCGCCGCGGCGACCACGGTCGGCGCCACGTTGAGCACCATCAGCGGAAAGACGCCGCAGTCCGACCCGCCGTCGTCGTCCTCGACGCAGACCTCGATCAGATCGTCGCCGTCCTCGAGGTAGTCGTGGGCCGCCTCCACCGTGCCGAAGCCGGCGAGCGCGAAGGCGTCGAGCGCCTCGTTCGCGCCGTCGTCCCAGTCGATCGTCGCGCGGTGCGCATCGGCCTCGCCGAGGTCGGTGAACGGCGCCGCGAGAGCGAAGCTCTCGCCCTCGAAGCGCGCGCTCAGGCCGACGATGAAGCCACGGTAACGCACGTCCTCCTGCGACGAGTTGTAAAAGCCGAAGCGGCCCGCCGGGAAGCTCCCGGCGAGGTCGAACTCGAGCACGTCGTCGACCCAGATCTGCACCCGCGTCGCCGAGTAGGCGAAGCGCATGCGGTACTCGCGCCGGTCGGCCCAGCCGGAGTTGCCCTTGGTCAGGCCGCGAACGAGCTCCTCGACCCGGTTGTCAGGGCCGTTGTCCGCCAGGTCGACGTGGCGGTTCAGCTCGGCGCCGCTCGGGATCCCGATCACTCGCGAGAGCGCGAGGCCGCGCCGGCTCTCGCCCTGGTTCGCCTGTTTCCAGTCGAGCAACAGGAACTCGGCGTCGGGATCCGTCGAGTCGCCGGGCTCGAAGCCGAGCACGAAACCGATGAAGTCGTCGTCCCAGTCGCCGTTCCCGCCGACGCGGATGGCGCCCTGGAGGTCCTGCCCGAAGGCGGGCAGCGGGCTCAGGTAGATCGACGGCGTCGCGTTGACCGTCTGCGTGACGCTCAGCCCGTCCGCCGAGACGATCCACTTGGCCGAAGGCGAGGTGGTCGGGTACTCCTCCTTCTTCCAACTCCCGAGGTTGACCGCGCCCGGATCGATGACGTCCGGCGGACTGTTGGCGATCGTCGCCGAGGTCGTCGCGCACCCGACGTGGGCGGCGGCGTCGCGCACGCAGATTTCGACCGCGTAGGCGCCGTCGTCGACGTAGACGTGCGCGCCGCCGATCGCGCCGCTCGTGCCGGAGGCCGGCGAGAGCGTCGCATTGGAAGTCGTGGCGTCGCCCCAGTCGACGGTGGCGGTGTGCGCCTCGCCGGTCGTCGTGTCGGCCCAGCTCGCGCCGGCGAGGGCGAGCGCCTTGCCTTCGACACCGGCGAGCGACGCCGGCAGCGTCACGATCGGCGTCACGCCGTCGCTCAGGCGCACCGCAGAGCGGCTCTCGTTGCTCGCCGGCGCGGTGTCAGCGCCCGACGCGCCGTCGTCGCCCACCGTCGCGACGTTTTCGACCGTGAGGCCGAAGGGCGCCGTCGTCGAGACGAGGGTGGTCAGCGTGACGGTCGTCGCGGCACCGGCGGCGAGCGACGGGAAGCTCCAGGTGACGACGCCGGCCGACTCGACGCCGCCGCCCGAGGCGGAGTCGAACGAGAGGTGCTCGGGCAGCGTGTCGACGAGGACGACGCCGCTCGCCGGCAGCGAGCCGCGGTTCTCGGCGACGACCGTGAAGATCACCTGCTGCCCCGGCCGCGCCTCACCGCGGTTCGAGGTCTTGGTGACCGCCAGGTCGAGGTACGGCTCGACGACGGCGAGCGGGCGCGTCGCGCAGGCGACGCCGCCGTCGCCGTCGTCGACACAGAGCTCGACCACGAAGCTGCCGGGCGTCGCGTAGAGGTGGCTGGCGGCGAGCGAGCCGCTGCCACCGCTCTCGGTGACCGCCACCGGCGCGATCGTGCCGTCGCCCCAATCGATCGTCGCCATGTGCAGGTCGAGGACGCCCGCATCGGTGAACGAGCTGCTGCCGAGGCTCACCGCGTCGGGGACGTAGCCGCTCGCGACGAGCTCGAAGGCGAGCGCCGGCGGTAGGTTGGCGATCGTCCCGGGGATCGGCGCGCAGCCTTCGCCGCCATCGTCGTCGGCGACGCAGAGCTCGACCGCGAAGCTGCCGTCGTCGAGGTAGCGGTGGGCGGTCGCGACGTCGCCGCGGCCCTCTTCGAAGGAGAGCGGTGCCGCCTCGACCGCGCCGTCGCCCCAGTCGACCGTCGCCTCGTGGGTATCGGCGACGCCGCTGTCGGTGAAGATCGCGCTCAGGGGCGCGAGCTCGCCTTCGACGCCCGCCACGTGGAGCTCGCTCACGAGCGGCGTGAAGACGACGTTCGACTGCGAGTAGTCGTAGAAGGCGAGGCGGCCGGGTGGGAAATTTCCGGCGACGTCGAGCTCGATCCCGCCGTCTACCCAAACGCGCAGTCGGCTCGGCGTATGGTCGACGCGGAAGTGGTGGTCCGTGAAACGGCGCCAGCCGCGGCTGCTGAGCGTCGCTCCGCGCGCCATCTCGACGACGCCGTTCGCGCTACCGTTGGCGGCGACGTCGAGGTGCTGCCAGAGCTCGGTGTCGCGCGGAATGCCGGCAACTCGCGACAGCGCGAGCCCAGCGCGCGCGCCGCTCTGGTCGGCCATCTTCCAGTCGACGAGGAGGTAGTCCGCGGCCGCATTGCCGAGGTCGCCCGGCTCGAAACCGAGGGCGAAGCCGATGAAGTCGTCGTCGCTCGGCGTGGCCACTCGGAGCGTGAATTCGTGGCGTCCGAAGGCCGGCAGATCGCCGACGAGCAGAGTCGGTCGCCCGTTCTGCGTCTCGACCGCGGTGGCTCCGGACGACGAGATCGTCCACGTCACCGTCGAGGCGCCGGCCAGCTCCTCGCCGCTCCAGCCGAGCAGGTCGAAGCGCATCGCCGACTCGACGAGCGGCGCGGCGTTGGCGACGGCTGCGGTCAGAGCGGCGCACGCCTCGCCACCGTCGCCGTCGTCGACGCAGAGCGACACCGCGTAGTCGCCGTCGTCGACGTAGCGGTGGGCGGCGTCGAGACCGCCGCCGGCGAGCGGCAACGTCTCGGACGTCCCGTCGCCCCAGTCGATCGCTGCGGCGAGCGTATCGAGCACGCCCAGGTCGGCGATCGCGACCGCGGCGAGCGAGACGAGCTGCCCCTCTTCGCCCGCAATCGAGGCCGGAGCCGTCACCCCCGGCGGCGCGTTGAGGACGGTCGCGGTCGTTGCGTCGACGTCGGTTTCGCCGGAGTCGTCGCGCACCCTGAGGCGTACGTCGAAGACTCCTTCGTCGGCAAAAGTCCAGCTCGCGGTCGCCCCGCTCGCGTCGTCGAACTGGCCGTCGCCGTCGAAGTCCCACTCGAAGGCGACGAGCGCGCCGTCGCGGTCGAACGACTCGGCGCCGTCGAACGCGATCAGCGACCCTTCGATCCCGGTGTACGGCCCGCCGGCATTGGCGGTCGCCGTGACCACGGCGTCGACGTCGACGGCGGAGTTGTTGGCGGGCGTCGGGTCGGGGCCGGCGGCGCCGTCGTCGGTGACGTTGGCGCGGTTGGTGATCGCGGTGATGCCGAGCGGCAGCGCCGGATCGACTTCGACGGTCACGCTGCGCTCGACGAGCTCGCCCGGGCCGAGCGCGAAGGCCGGCCAGGTCACGACGCCGCCCGCCTCGACGCCGCCGTCGCTCGCAGCGAGGAAGCGGAGCTCGGCCGGCAGCTCGTCGCTCACGACGACGCCCGTCGCCGCCGAAGCGAAGGCGTTGCGCACCGTGAGTCGGTAGGTGAGCTCGTCGCCCGCGCCGACGCCGTCGGTGCCGTCGTCGAGGGTGAGCCAGAGTCCGAGGCTGCTCAGGTCGGCGACAGCCGAGGCGATGTTGTTCGTCTCGTCGCACTCGAGCTCCCGGCCGGCGCCGCTGCCGTCGTCGTCGGCGACGACGACGAGCTCGGCGCTGCCGGCGATCGGCAGCTCGAGCTCGACCGCGAGGTCGACGAACTCTCCGGGCGCGAGCCGCCGGTCGGTCGCCACCGTGCCGGCGAGCGTGCCTCCTGCCGCGGGGTCGCCGACGTAGACCGCGACGGCGAGGCCCGGCGCCGCCGGCG
>Ga0214471_10002624_pt1 | contig 14081 bp, 16 predicted proteins | sample RVTome_5_FD_207665 | JGI IMG/M metagenome (GOLD analysis project Ga0214471, IMG submission 207665) | Soil microbial communities from uranium-contaminated site in the Upper Colorado River Basin, Wyoming, United States - RVT142D155 | ecosystem: Environmental > Terrestrial > Soil > Contaminated >...
CGCCATCGGCGACCGCCGTCGCGACGGCTGCGGCCGAGGGCACTCCGGCTTCGGATGATCCGAAGTCGGTCGAGCTCGCGGCCGTCGCGACGAACGGCCTCGACAATGGGCACGCAAACGGTAACGGCAAGGCCAACGGCAACGGCGGCGGTGGCTTTGCCCTGTCGCTCGGTCCCACCAGGGTCACCTTCGCCGCCCAGGCCGATGCGCCCAGCTGCGCCGATTGCGGCTCCATCATGGTCCGCAACGGCTCCTGCTACAAGTGCCTCAACTGCGGCTCCACGAGCGGCTGCAGCTAGCGCAAGATCGGAGGTCGCGATGACTATTGACGCCGCCCTCGTCAAGGAGCAGGGCGTCACCTTTGCGGTCGTAGCGGTGAAGCTGAGCGCGCTAACGCCATCACAGACGCGCGCGAGTCTCAGGGCCGACTGCCAGAGGCTCTGGCCGGGCGTGCCGATCGTCCTGATGGCCCAGGATAGTCGCGGCGTGCCAACCTATCACGGGCGACATGACATCGTCCGATACCTCTCGAGGATTCCGCTCGCCGCCCTGCCGTGGAAGACTTGGGCGCTTCACTGAACCCCGAGCCGATACGACGGGATTGGCTGCCTGTTGACTGAGCAAGCGTTACGAAGCCCCAAAGCGGGCTGTGATCGAGACGCTGACGGAAGAACTCGCGTGAGCACCGAAGTGCCTTGGGGCTGGGCCCCAGCACAATGGCCGTGGAGGTAACCCAGCATTGGTAGTGGTCGCCGAGCCACGTGGCTCTGACTCGAGCGTCACGGGGCTTCTGCATGGCACGAATCCCGCCTATTCAACCCAGCTCGGAGCCGCGTATGTCGGCGATTCGCGTGGGCTGATGGGTCATCTGCCGGACTCGTCAGTGGATCTCGTGATCACCTCGCCGCCGTATGCGCTCGAGTTCCAGAAGGAGTACGGCAACGCCCGCAAGGCCGACTACGTCGATTGGCTCCGACCGTTCGGCGAGGAGATCCATCGCATCCTAAAGGACGATGGAAGCTTCATTCTGAATATCGGTGGCAGCTTCAATGCGGGCCACCCAACGAGGTCCCTCTATCACTTCAAGGTCCTGCTGATGCTCTGCGAGGAGATCGGATTTCACTTGGCACAGGAGTGCTTCTGGCACAACCCAGCGAAGCTCCCCGCTCCGGCTGAGTGGGTGAACGTCAGGCGTATTCGCATCAAGGACTCCGTGGAGTACGTATGGTGGCTGAGCAAGACTGAGTGGCCGAAGGCCGACAACCGGCGAGTGTTGACCGAATACAGCCCAGATATGAAGCGGCTCATCGCGCGGGGTTACCGGGCCAAGGTCAGGCCGAGTGGCCACGTCATTACGGCGAAGTTCCAGAGAGATCACGGTGGCGCGATCCCGTCCAACCTCCTGGAACGAGGAAACAATGAAAGCAACTCCGCGTACATCAAGGCATGCGCGGCCGCAGGAGTGAAGCCACATCCCGCCCGTTTCCCACGGGCGCTGCCTGAGTTCTTCATTCGGTTTCTTACTACCGAGGGCGACCTAGTTCTCGACCCGTTCGCGGGGAGCAACTCGACCGGAGCTGTGTCCGAGGATCTCGGACGCAGATGGCTCGCGTTCGAGTTGAGTGAGCACTACGTGGAGGCATCGCGGCTGCGCTTTCGGTCCACAGTTGCGATGCCTTCAGCGTCGTGACCCATTCACTGGAAGAGCTTCGAACCGTCCTTCAGGCAGTCTACGGACACAACTCCAAGCCGCCGAAGCCACTACAGCTCGTAGAACCCCTCTATCGACTTGGTCTGGGCGACATTGGCGCTGATGACGCCGCAGCCCTGGCGGGAACGACGCGGCGCCGTATCGAAGCTCTGTTGGCCGCCGCCGATCCGATCGGCACGCTCGTTGGACCTGTCCCGGAGTTCACACTCGATGTCGACACTCGGGTTCGTGGAACGCTTGGACAGCTCCTGATCGGCCTGATGGCAGAGCGTGTGTTCGTGGAGCTCTGGAATGTCGCCCTCGGCATCGGTGACCTAACCCTGCGTGACGACCGACAGGCTCGCGGAGACACGGACTTCCTCGTTGACGACGACCGTGGGCGTCAGGTCTTCCGCATCAACATCAAGTTCCACGGATCGTCCTTCAGGCGGGCAAGAGAGCTCGTTGGTCTCGATCCCGACGACACATTCGCACTCGCGACGTACAAGATTCACTCCGCGCTGCAGAAGCAGGAGGCGGAACACCTCCCTTACATCTTCGTGGTTGTGGGCGTCCGCGGTCTGACCGGCGTCGTTGTTGGTGAGTCCATTCCGGATCCGCTGGTCCGACTGGTTGCCCTGGCCCACGGCTCGAAACGCATCACTGGAAAGCGCTCCATCGAAGATGCAACGGTGACGCGTATCGTTGACGAACCGAGTGCGTTCGCCATCGCATCTCATATCGCTCGATTTCAGAGTCAGATTCGCGAGGCCGAGTGGCGAGTCATATCAGCGCGTCGCGCCGATCAGCTACTGCGTGACATGCTCTACGAGCGCGCGTACGCCTTACGCGTTCGCGCCTTCGCGCGCAACTATGGCGGCGCAGAACTTGACATGCACTTCTCAGTATCGCGAGACCTGCATCCCATCCAGGATCTCTTCGGGGTGCTGCGAGAGCATGGTATGCCCGGTCTTGTGAGTCGCCTCGAGCGAGGCACCCTTTGACGTTGGGGCCTAATCCTAATCAGGCCATGGGGTTACGGCAGCACCCGAGCGCTCGGCAAGTTGGTGGCGGGATGGGTTCTCCATCGGCCATGGCAGTCCTGCCCTCACGGCTGGATTAACCGGCAGACTAGTAACCAAACTCCCACTCGGGCCACATCGCAGCGTCGGCATAGGCCCGCGCAATGGCGGCCTCCGACGGAGGAAGCGGTTCGAGTGAGGCGGCGTCCCGCACTGGTTGTTCCTCCTCGCGCTGGAGATCCTCGTCATAGACGACGACGCGACTCGCTGTCCCATCGGACATGCCGACGTGCACGGCGACGATGGCGTTGTAGTAGACGATCGCCTCCGCCGGAAGGGCAGACTTTTCCATGCTGTTGCCTCCTCGCTCGAGTATCGCTGTCGATAGCGTTTCCGGTCCGGCGACACTAATGCTCCACCGCGCCAGCTCTCCTGTCCTGGGAGGATCAGAAGACATCAGCAGATCACGCGGACGGTGATCCGCCGGGTCGCGGTGGACTCATGGCCCGCGGAATCCATGACCCGCAGCGTGATCGTGTGGGTTACGAGTTCGCAGCTCGAACGGAGCTTGGCCTGGACCGTCCGGCCGGTGCCGAGGAGTGCGGGCTGAAGGTCGGTCTGGTCGGTCGTCCAGGTCACGGCGGCGTTGTCGAGGAACTCGTCCGCGTCGTCCACGAACGCCGACAGGGTGATCGCGAGGTACCAGCCCAGGTCGGGGTCGAAGTCGGTCACGTCGAAGGTCTGCCCCTCGGCGGACTCCGGGGGCTGGTCGATGATCGCCTCAGGCGCGGTGTCCGGCGGCGGTGCCACGTCGAGCCGGAAGATCCGCGACACGACGGTTCGGCGGGGATCCGCGGTGTCGGTGACCCGAATGGCCATGAGGGTCGAGCCGCCGCGGGGAACGGTGCCGGTCATCGTGAAGTCCACGACGTCGCCGGTTCCACCGTCCATCCCGCCGGGCTCGAGCGCGAACCGCCACTGGTCCGGCGGCGAAAGCGGAAGGGCGTCCTCGTTCGCGCCCCGGAAGCGCTCGACGGCGGCCCGCGCGGCGCCGGCGTCGCCGGTCACCTCGAGGGCATAGTCCTCCACGAACGCGAGGAGGTCGCGCTCGTCGGTGCCCCACGGCACGAGCAGGTCCATCCGGAGGCCGGCCGACGCCTGGAAGGCGACGGCCCCGTCGAGCGACAGCCCGTCGAGCGCGTCGACCGACACGATCGGCAGCTCGTCCTCGGCCGCCGTGAGGTCGAGCGACAGCGTCGCCACCCCCGCTACCGTCAGCAGCCCGGAGGCGTTGTCGAGCTCGTCGCGGAATCGGTAGGCGGCCTGGCCGCTGCTCGCCGGCGGGATCGGCAGGCGCCACGCGATGTCCGAGTGGGCGCGCGGCGGACTGAGCACGATCCCGAACGCGGTGATCGCCGACTGTTCGCCGAGGGCCTCCGCGAGGGCGGGGTCGTGAACCTGGTGGATCGAGAACTGGATCGGCGGGGCACCCGGGTAGAGCTCCTCGAGCCAGACCTCCTCGTTCGGCGCGAGGACCGACCCGTCGAGGTTGGCACCGCCGACGGTGGCAGACACCCAGCGCGGGAGCCGATTCCCCGAGTAGACGGTCGAGGTGGGCGTCGGCTGAACCGGTGTCGGCGAGGCGGTCGCGCTCGCGTCCGGGCTCGACGACGGCTGCGGACCGATCCCGGTGCAGCTCTGGATGAACGTGACGAGGGCGATCATCGCCGCGATGATCACGCCGACGGCAACGATGATGACCCGGACCTGGTCGAGCGACTTCGACCACGCCTCGAGCGCGGTCCTGAGTCGGTCCCACCGCCTCGGCGGCGGTCGCCTGGGCTCCGGGGGTGCGGGGACGCCGGTCGTCACCCGCTAGGAATACCACGGCGGTGTCAAGGGTCCGTTCCGAGCCTGGCCGCCGTGGCATAGTCGCGGAACATCGCGCCGGCCGCGTGCCCGCGGCGACGCCGAGTGGAGGGACCAAGGGTGACGACTGGCCGACGGACGATGCGCGCGTCGGCGCCGCAGTCGGTGACGTTCGTCGAGCTGTTCTTCGACCTCGTCTTCGTGTTCGCGGTCACGCAGGTGACGGTCCTGACGGCGCACGACCTGACGCCCGCCGGCATCGTCCGGTCGGTGCTCATCTTCTGGCTCATCTGGTGGGGCTGGACGCAGTTCACCTGGACGCTCAACCCGGCCGACACGACGCACGCCGCGGTCCGCCTCATCACCCTCGTCGCGACGGGCGCGGCGTTCGTCATGGCCACGACCGTCGCCGGCGCGTTCGGAGCCGACGGCCTGTGGTTCGCCGGCACGTACGTCGTCGTCCGGGCACTCGGACTGGGTCTCCAGGTCCGGGTCGATCTCGAGCACCCGGATGCCGACCACGTCGGCGTCCGGCGGTGGGTCGCGTTCTCCGTCATCGGGCTCGCCATCGTGCTCGTCGGCGGGTTCGCCGACCCGGCCGTTCGGCCGTGGCTGTGGTCGCTCACGATCGTGGCCGACCTAGTCGCTGCGAGCATGGCCGGCAGAGCGACGACGTGGGACCTCAACCCCGCCCACGTCGCGGAACGGCACGGCCTGTTCGTCATCATCGCAATCGGCGAGTCGCTCATCGTCGCCGGCACCGCGGTCGCCGCCGAGGAGCGGACGACCCCGCTCGTCCTCGCGGCGGTCGCGGCCCTCGTCGTCGCGTGCGCGCTGTGGTGGTCCTACTTCGGCTGGCTCAAGGACGCCCTCGAGCATCGGCTCGCGGCCGTCTCCAACCGGGACCTGGGCCGGGCGACGCGGGACGCGTACAGCGTCGCCCACTTCCCGCTCGTGTGCGGGATCATCGGATTCGCCGTCGCGATCGAGGAGATCGTCGCGCACCCGGACGAACCGGCAGGTGCGGAGGTCGTCGCGGCGCTCGGCATCGGGATCGCCCTGTTCGTCGGCTCGTCCGCGCTGTCGTGGTGGCGGCTGTCGGGGCGGATCCTCGTCGGCCGGCTCGCCGTCCTCGCCGCGATGGCGGTCGCGCTAGTAGTGGTCGCCCCGCTCGAGCCGGTCTGGCCGCTCGCCACAGTCGCGGCGGCCCTCCTCGCGGTCATCGTCGTCGAGACGGTCCGACCCGAACGCGCCGTCGACCACCCCAACGGCCATCCGACTCCACCGGCCAATTCCTGACCCCCAGCCAGCCGGCGCGATCAGGCGCCCGGGCACGATCTAATCCGGGGCTGTCAGCTTGCGGCGAAGCTCCTCGTTCTCGAGCTCGGCGGCCAGACGGAGCGCGTGATCGATCGGGGCCGTCGGCGCGCCCATGTCATACGGCGGCTCGCCACGCGCGTAACTCGGCATCCGGGCGTCAACGATCCCCGACCGGATCGCCGTCGGCCCGGCGTGCGCCGTGAGGAGTCCGTCCAGGTCGGCGACCGCGGCCTCCACGTCGGCGCGCGCCGCGTCGTGGTGTCCCTCGACCGTGACGAGGACGTCCGTCGTCGTAGCCGAGCTCGCGCTTTCGGCCGACTGGCGCCAGCACCAGCGGCGAGCGGCGACGTGCCCGGCCTCGTCGATGAAGATGACCTCGCCCGGCTCGGGCGCCTCGCGCTCCCCCGATCCGAGGTCGGTGAACGATTCGTCGCCGGTGGCGAACCGGACGGTCAGGCCGCCCGCGACCGACGCGAGGTCGAACACCGCGACCGGCAGCGCGTAGCGGATGCTGACGAGATTGCCGATGTCGACGAGCGTCGAGATCGACGGGATCGAGCCCTGCTTGGTGAGCCGGCGAAGGAGCGCCTCGGCGGCCGATCGGTAGCCGGTGGGGTCGACGCCGAATGCGCGGAATGCCCGACGCCAGGCGGCCAGGCTCGGCACGTCCGACAGCGGTGTCGGGCCGAGCCGCGCCAGGACGGCGGCCTGCTCGGCGCGGAGGGCCTCGACGAGCGGGGTCGGCGTGGGCCCGTTCGAGAGGCGCGTCGTGTGCAGGACGCCGCCGACGATTCCCGGGAACCGGTCGACGATGGCGGGGTCGTAGCGAAACAGGGTCATGCGATGCCTGCGATGATCGCACCCCACGCGCGAAAGCGCGCACGCGCAAGGAGGCCACCGTGAACTTCAACAGCATCCTCATCGGGTCCGAGAACCCGGCGCGCCTCGTCGACTACTACACGAAGCTGTTCGGCGAGCCGACGATGGCCGACGGCGGCTACACCGGCTGGCTCATCGGCTCCGGTTTCGTGACCGTCGGCCCGCACTCGGAGGTACATGGGCAGAATGCCGAGCCCGGACGCTCCATCTGGAACATCGAGACGGCGGACGTGGCGGGCGACTTCGAGCGGTTCCGGGCGGCCGGCGCGGTCGTCGTGCGCGAGCCGTACGGGTTCGAGGGTTCCACGGAGTTCCAGATCGCGACCCTTGCCGACCCGGACGGCAACTACTTCCAGCTCATGAGCCCGATGGATCCGGGGCAGGGCGCCTGACGAGTCCGGCGAGACCGCATCCCGCCCGTTGGCTGAAACCGACCGGGGTCAGCCGAGGAGGCGCAGCACCAACGGCTCGAGGAGCCGATACCACGGCGCGACGACGAGGCCGGTCGCGCTCACCGCCAGGACAAACGCGACGCCGCCCACGATGCGCTGGCGCAGCCGGTCCCGGCGCACGCCCGCGCCCTCGAGGTCCCACCACGGATCGGTCCGATTTCTGAGCGCCATCACGAGCCCTCCACGGCTGCGTCCTGCTGCACCACGATGGTCCGGCATGCGCCGCTCGCCGTCCAGCCTGACGGATTGGCCATAGGGGTACCGAAAGCGCCGTAGGCGGTCGCGTGGACCGCTGCCTGATTTCAGGGCTGCCAGCGTGCGGTGTTCCTCGTTGCGCTACGGCTGGCCGGTCGCGACGAACGCGTCGAAGGCGGCGTCGAGCGCAGGGTTGCCGCCGGGGGTGACCGGGTCGAAGTCGGACCGAAGGAGCCAGGCCGGGCCGTCGTGCTCGACGAGCCGCCACTTGTTCCCGTCGGCGGTGGTTGCCTCGGCGAGCGAGCTGATCTCGGTGCCGTCAGCGAGCCGGTCGAACGGGACCTCGGCCCGAACGGGGTTGCGACGCAGGACGCCGTTGCCGTTGACGGCCCGCCAGCGCTCCCAGCGATTGCGGCTGATCTTCACGTCATCCTCCACGAGACCCACGAGCGCGTGGCCGCCGAGCACGGCGAACGGGAACAGCCCACCGGGGCAGCCCTTGATGTTGAAGTCCCGGTGACCGAGATGGCCGCGCAGCGACGGAAACGTCGCGCGCATCTCGTTGGCGAGCGCGACGGCGGCGGCCCGCTGCGCCTCGTTCGGCCCGGCCGCCGCGAAGCCCTCGACCTCGACGCCGATCGTCGCGTGGTTCGGCCCGAGCGTCGTCGTGACGTCGGCCCACTCGCCCATCACGGCCCGCCGGGCGGTGACCCCGTAGGCAATCGGCGAACCCGGCGGGTCGTCGGTCGAGCGGAGCGCGAGCGTGCCGTTCTTGTTCCGGATCCGGATGCTCGTGTGCATCCGCTCGAGCGCGAGCATCTGCACGATGCGCCCGGAACGCTCGATGACGAAGTGGACGCTGACGCCGTGCGGGTTCGCCTTGGCGAGGAATCCGACGGTGCCGCCACCCTCCGCCATGTGCCAGGCCATGGCCAGTCGGGGCCCCTTTGCCGGACCCAGGTTCACATGCGACGGGGTGAACGGAAACGGCATGGCCCCTCCTCTCCCGCGCGCTCGACCTGACGGACCTGCATCGTACCAACGGATCAGCCGGATGCAAGCGGCTGGTCAAGTGGAACGCGACAGCGTCGTGACGCGACCCGGGTATCGTCCCTGCGCGCATGACCGTCCTGACCGACCCACGCAGCATCCGGCCGGGCGAGTCGACGCTGGGCGATGGTCTGACGAGCAGGCCCGCGGTGCGGGCGGAGGAGGGTTGGGTGGCACGACGCGCAGCCGCACGGGAGACCATCGACACGAAGGTTGGCAGGCGCGCCGTTGGTGCGACGTCGGTCGTCGTCCTGACGATCGTGTTCGTCGTCATCGCGGTGGCCCTGCTCTATGCGGCCATGGCCTTCTGGCCGCCGATCCCCGCCAGCGGAACGCCGCCGACGAGCGTCACCCCGCGATTCCTCGGGACGGAGATCGCCATGACGCTCGAGCAGAACCTGCTCCTCCTGGCGGCGGTTCTCGGCGGGCTCGGCGCGATGGGCCATGTGCTCCGCTCGTACATGCGCTACGTCGGCGAGCGGCGGCTCCTGTGGAGCTGGGTTCCGTCGTACTTCATGACGCCGTTCATCGGGGCAGTGCTGGCGACGGTGACCTACATCCTGCTGCGCGCCGGGCTCATCAGCGGTGCGGGCGTGGAGGTCGGGAACGTCTGGGGCTTCGCCGCCGTCGCGACGCTCGTCGGGTTGTTCAGTGCCCAGGCCGCATCGAAGCTCAAGGACGTCTTCGAGACCGTCTTCGCGCCCGCGCCCACAGGCAGCGAGCCGATCGAGCCCGACGGCGAGCCGCCGGCGCCGCTCGACTTCGCGCCGCAGGAGGGTCCGGTCGGCACCCCGGTGGTGCTGAGGGGCGAGGGGCTCGAGACGGTCACCGAGGTCGCCTTCGGGGGCGACGTGGTCGCCCCGGCCGTGTGGGTCGACGCCGATGGAGGGCTGACGACGACGGTCCCCGCCGGGGCGACGACCGGGCCGTTGACGGTGCGCGTCGGACCCGACGTGCGCACGACGTCCCAGCCGTTCACGGTGACCTGAGGTCTTTCGGCCGACCCGGGGTCCGGTCCCTAACCCGGTGCACCCCAGACAACGACTCCGAGGCGACGGCGGGATTGGCCGTCCGGATCGCGCCGTCGTGTGCACCGGGTGCGCGGGCGGTCACCGGAACGCTGATCTGGGCGTGAAACGAGCCCGGAACCGCCGGTACGGGCTACCGGACGCAGGCGGTACCGCGGGATCGTTGCACTCGGTGCGCACGGGTTCGTGCGGGTTGCAGCTGCCTCGATGAACGACGGTGAGCGCCGAACCCTACTCGCGGCGGGTGGCGAGGCCCTCGACGACCTCGACGCCGGGCAGGCGTGTGAGGATGTCCGGTGCAGCGATGACCTTCCAGCTCCGGCTGCCGCCGCCGAGGACGATCCGTTCCCGGGCCATGACCGCAGCGTCGACGAGCAGCGGCAACCCGTCCGGCAGGCCGAAGGCGGTCACGCCGCCGATCTCCATCCCGGTCAGCTCCCGCGTCTCGTCCGCGGAAGCGAACGACGCCTTGCGCGTGCCGAGGCGATCGCGGACGGCGCGGTTCACGTCGAGTCGGTGGGTGGCGAGGACAACGCACGCGGCGTAGCGCGGCGGGCTGGACTTGCCGATCACGACGATCGTGTTCGCTGAGTCCTCCGGCGAGAAGCCATATGCGGCGCAGAACGCGGCCGTGTCGGCCAGGGCGGGATCGCACGGAAACAGCTCGTACTCGACCCCGAGTCCCTCGAGGGCCCGGTCGAGAACGGCTCGGTCGGCGTCGGGCGCGGAATCGGTTGCTTCGGTCGTCATCGGACCGAACCGTACTACGCGAAGCGCGCCGCGATCGCCCCGTCGAGGAACACCGTGATGGCGGCGACCCTCCCGTCGGCCACGTCGAGGACCTGCACGCCGAGCGGATGATCCGCGTCGTCGGCCGGCGCGAAGACCGCGGCCGGTTGCCCGTTCGCGATCGTCGACCGGACGGCATAGCCCGCCACGGGACGCAGGGCGCCGAAGATCCAACGGCGCATGCCGGCCTCGACCGCGGCGCGACCCTCGTACCACGACGGCGACGGGGGCATGGCCAGGCGGACGTCCGCCCGCATCGTTGCGACAAGCCCATCGACGTCGTCCGACTGCCACGCCCGGACGTACGCGTCGAGGAGGCGCCGCACGGCCGGGTTGTCCGGCGCGGCGCTCGCGACGGCCTCGCGGCCGGTCCGATGATGCGTCGCCTGCATGGCCGCCCGCGCCCGGTGGAGCGCGCTGTTCGCGGCCGGAACGGTCATGTCGAGCGCGTCGGCAGTCTCACGGGCCGTCCAGGCAAGCACGTCTCGAAGGAGGAGCACGGCCCGCTGGCGAGGCGGAAGCACCTGGAGCGCGGCGATGAACGCCAGCGACACGCTCTCGCGCAGGTCGAACCGGGCGGCCGGATCGATCGAGCCGGCACTACTGCCTGCGCCGGCCACGATGTCGTCCGGGAGGGGCTCGAGCCACGCAATCTCGGTCTCGGGAGGGGCGGGCGGATCGGCCGGGTCGGCCGGGTGGTCGACGACGTCCGGGGGAAGCCGCCGGGCCCGGCGGGTCCGGAGCAGGTCCAGGCAGACCCGGGCGGCGATCCGGTGGAGCCACGTCCGGACCGATGCCTCGCCGCGGAAGGCCGCCCGTCCGCGCCACGCTCGGAGGGCGGTCTCCTGGGCCGCCTCCTCTGCCTCCGCGAGCGAGCCGAGGAACCGGTAGCAGAGCAGGACGACGTCGCGCCGATGGGCGTCGATCGCGGCGGCGAACCCGTCGGCGGACGCAGTGGCGGACGCGTCGGCGGATGCGTCGGCCGGATCGGGGCGGCGGGCGGCGGTCGTGGGAGTCATGGACCTCCGAACAGTCTGGGCGATTGCAGCCGTCAGTGTCATTGACGACAACCACTCCCGGAGGTGTTCGGCATGAGCTACATCACGACGGTCCGCGCGCGACTGCGCGACGCGGATCCGGCCGCCGCGATGGAGCGGCACAACGGCATCGTCGCCCGTCTTCGGCCCACCCTGGAGCCGGCCGGCGGCATCGGCCACATGGTCTTCGCCAATGCCCAGGACCTGGGCGAGTTCCTCGCCGTCGACCGCTGGGAGACGATCGAGGCGCTCCAGCGCTTCATGGGCGACCCGTCGGTCCAGCAGGAGATCGGCAGCCTGTTCGACGGCCCGCCGGACGTGACGGTGTGGGCGGTTCGCGACGGCTGGACAGCCTATTGACGCGCCGTTGCTGGCGCGCCGCCCGCCTTCAGTTGATGCGGACCGACCCCGTGACGAGGACGTCGTGGACCGGGTCGAGCCCGTAGAAACCGGCCGGCTGCCAGCCCGTGTCGATGTACGTGTAGCCGGCGCTCGCGTTCCACACACCCAGCCGGACGAGCGTCGTCGTGCGGTTCACGATCCGCGCCTGGATGATCGCGTAGCCGTTCCCGGCCGCCCCGCCTGAGTTGGTCACGACCCCGTAGACCCGCGACAGCACGATCTCCCCGGCCCCGCGGGCGGGCGCAACGTAGAGCACCTCGAGCGGTGCCTTGCCCGTAAAGGTCATGCCCGTGTCACCGTCGTCCGCGGTCATCGACGGGACGGAGATCGTCACGGTCGCGGTCGTCGCCGACGTGCCCGCGCGGCGACGCGTCTCGAACTTGAACGAGGCCATGCCGCCGGCGAAATCCTGGTCGTACATGCCGCCGCCACCCGCAGGAGCGTAGACCGTCCCGCTACCCCGGGCGGACCCGCCGACATCGAGATCGACGACGAGCTGCTGCCAGGTCGTGCTCCCACCGAGCGTCCCGGCCTGCGCAGCCGTGATCGTCAGCTCGAACACGCCCTGCGCGAGGTACGTGTGCGCGGCCCAGCCGCTGCAGTGGCCACTATCGCACCAGATGGCGACGTCGGCGTCGGTCGTCGTCACGGTGGTCGGTGCCGCCCCGTCATCCCAGTCCACGGTCACCGACAGCGGGCTCGCGAGATCGCCGACGCCCCATACGTCGAAGTACCAGCCGTAGTCACCGCCGACGAAGACCTGGTTGCCGGTCCCCCACACCTCGACGCTCAGTGGATACGTCTCGGCCGATACCGGCGCGACCGAGCCGGCCGCGAGCAGGAAGGAAGCGACGAAGGCCGCGACCACGCGCACACGCCATGCCGTGACCCACCTCCACGAAGCGGCGGGTTGGGCTCGCCAGTGGCTCGACGCGGTCCCGGCGGCCGGGGTACGGACCGCGCGTCAACGCCTCCCGCAACCGGCCACAATCGACCCTTGCCCCGACGAACGACAGGGCCGAACGAGGTCGCGAATCCGGCCGATCGCCCCGGTGCGGAGGCGCACCGCGGGGGCGCAAGCCGAGGGTATCGTGGACAGGCAACCCGACCGACCCCCCGGAGGACGCAATGGCCAACCTCGTCGACCTCGCCACGATTCCCCCGCTCGACATCTGGGGCGACGCGGTTCGCGCCCGGGCCGTCGAGGGCGAGCGGATCACGTTCGCCGTCGTCGAGCTTGCACCGGGTGCGGTCGTCCCGGAGCACCGTCACGAGGCCGAGCAGGTGGGCATGGTCATCGAGGGGACCGTCACGTTCACGATCGAGGACGAGACGCGCGACCTGGGGCCCGGCGGCACGTGGCGGATTCCGTCGCGGGCAGCGCACACGGTCGTCGCCGGCCCGGCCGGGGCGATCGTGATCGACACGTTCAGTCCCACCCGCGACGACTGGGGCGCCTTCGAGGCGGGGCCGCCGCGTCCTCCGGTCTGGCCACGCTGAGGACGATCCCGGCGGTCAGCCCACCTTTACCGGGCGGTCAGCCCACGGTTCCGGGCGCTCAGCCCAATTCCGGAAGCTCAGCCCACGATGCTGGCTCGACGACCCAGCTCGGCGTCGTCCGGCAGGCTGCGCTCGATCGTTTCGCGATAGCGCACCCCGGCCGAGTGTCGGCTGAGCCAGCGAAGGTAGTCAGGATCGACCGTGGCGAGATCGGCGATTCGCCATCCCACGTAGCGGCCGAAGTCGATGACCGGACGCCTGCGGACCACCACGAGCCGGTCCGTCCCGGACTCGGCCCCCCACACCTCGCCGGGCCGGCCCAGCTGCTGGCGGACAGCGGCCCCGGCGCTCGGCAGTGGAAAGGCCTCGAACGTCTCCGAGACCGGATCGAACCGGACGATCGCGTTCGACCCGAAGTCGGTCAGCCAGACCGCGTCGACGTCGTCGACGTAGACGGAGTACGGCTGCGGGTTCGACCCAGGCAGGCGCCACTCCCGCCACGACCCGTCGGTCGGATCGTGGACGGCAACCTGCCCGCCGGTGTACTCCGACACCCAGATCCGGCCGGCCGAATCGGACCACACGCGCCGGGCGCCCTGGCCGGCCGTCGGTGGCTCGACGACCGTGGCCGCGCCGGTGTTCCGATCGATCCGCGCGACATGGTTGCCGGCCAGCGACGCGTACCAGACGTCGCCGGACGGGGTCGTCGCGATGCCGTACGGTCCGCGGCCGCGGGGCGCGTCGAAGACCTCGACACGGCTGCTGTCCGGGTCGAGGCGGCCGTAGACGCCGGATTGCCCGGTGAACCACAGGACGCCGTCCCCGTCGAACGTCGCCGTGTTGAGGTT
>Ga0214471_10002626_pt1 | contig 14079 bp, 17 predicted proteins | sample RVTome_5_FD_207665 | JGI IMG/M metagenome (GOLD analysis project Ga0214471, IMG submission 207665) | Soil microbial communities from uranium-contaminated site in the Upper Colorado River Basin, Wyoming, United States - RVT142D155 | ecosystem: Environmental > Terrestrial > Soil > Contaminated >...
TTCGCCAGTTGTTAACATTTGCGCGAAAGAGTGAGGTACTTCTTGAACCAGTGATAATGAACGAAACGGTGAAGGAAATCGTCGATATGTGTACCCAGACCTTTCCAAAGACAATCTCTTGCTCGATAGAACTGGATATCGAAATTCCGGCTGTCATCACGGATAAAAATCAGCTTCACCAAGCCATTCTCAACCTATGCGTAAACGCACGAGACGCTATGAATGGCGACGGTTCGTTAGCAATAACCACTTCAGTTGTGAAGAAGGCGGTAATCCAAGAGCGACACACCGATGCAACTTTTGATGAATATGTTTGCATTACGATCAGCGACACCGGCTCTGGAATGGATGCCGCCACAAAAGCTCGAATCTTTGAGCCGTTCTTCACAACCAAAGGTGTTGGCAAAGGAACCGGTCTTGGCCTGGCAATGGTGTATGGTTTCATCAACCGTCACCGAGGTTTTATCGACGTGGAGAGTTCGCCGGGTAAAGGAACTACTTTCTTTCTTTATTTTCCCGCTCCTGCTTCGGGAGAACCGACATTGCAAGTCAAAGAAGACGTCGATGGAGTTGTGTCCGGTGGAAAAGAAACGATATTGTTCGCAGAGGATGAGGAATCGCTCAGAGAGTTGGTAAAGACCATGCTCGAAAGTAAGGGGTACAAGGTATTGATCGCCGAGGATGGCGTTCAGGCGGTGGAGGTTTTTGCATCACACGTGGAAGAAATTGCACTCGTTCTCACTGACCTTGGACTATCCCGACTTGATGGATGGGAGGCATTCCAGAAGATGAAGAAGATCAAGCCGGAAATTTCAGCCATCGTTGCTACCGGGTATATTGATGCAGGGTCTCGATCGGACATGTTGAGTCGCGGCGCCAAGGATATCATACAGAAACCGTATATGCCGAACAAACTTCTCAAGAGCGTGAGAGCGGCTCTCGATAGTCTGGAAAAAATCTCATAATCACCATTGCAGTGGAAAAGGGGGTGGAAACACCGAGTCGTCTTAAAACAAGCAGAATATCACATTCCCTTCAACGATACTTTCTCCGAACCCCACTTGTTATTAAGTCTGAGGTTTAATATATTTGTCAGAGCATTGAAGCAAAAGGAGCAGAAAAGATCTGCTTTTTTGTTGTGCTGAAATAGGACTGAATTGGTCGTATATTAAACATGGTCAGATTATCCAAAAAAGTCGAATACGGGATCATTGCAATGAAGCACATTGCGGCGTCGAGCCGACATGGCATAGTAACTGCAAAAGAAATTGCGGCAGAATACAACATCCCTTTTGAAGTTCTTGCAAAAGTAATGCAGAAGCTTGCAAAGGCCGGCTTGATACTCTCGCACCAGGGTGTGCACGGTGGCTACGCTTTGGCAAAGCATCCAAATGAAGTCGCGATTTCGACAATCATTCATGCCGTTGAAGGTTCTACTCCCATGATTGCTCAATGTATGACCGACGGTCCGGAAAGCTGCTGCGTATTCGATGTCTGCACGATCAAGCAGCCTTTGTATAAGGTTCAGGCGAATATCGAACTTGTTTTTCAGACGATGATGCTTTCTCAAATAGTATGATGATGTCTTGTTCAATGTTCAATCATAATTTCTTAAGCTAATGAAACCTCTTGAGTATGTTCTGACCAACGACAAGGAAGTTCTCTCCTTCTTGAAGACCCGTTTTCCGGTGTTCCATATGTCGAATATTTTTTTCCGCGATATTCAATATGGCATTCGGGAGATGTTTGACAGAAGGCAGCAAGTGAGAGTTGGATATGACGAAGCTGAAGTGATTGCAAGGGAATTTGCCTCGAAGCTTGAAAAGGAGAAGGTGTTCAAAAAAATTGACGGCCAAACATGGCTGGTGGATTATCCGGAATACAAAACGGTCTCAGTGAAGAAGCCGGTTGCCGCGAAACCTGCTGGCCCAAAACCGGCGGCAGGGGCTCCCGTGCAGGCTCGTCCCGCTGGCGGACTTCCTCCGCTGAAAAGTGGAACACCGGCAGGTGGGCTTCCTCCGCTGGAGAGCGCGAAACCAGCTGGTGGACTTCCGCCATTGAAGAGCGCAAAGCCTGTTGGTGGACTTCCTCCACTGAAGAGTTCTCCTGCCGTTGGCACCGCCGCGCCCAAACCTTCGCCGGCCAAAGCAGCGGCCGAGGCAGTTCCAAAGCAGCAACCCCCTGCAATGGAGGAACGACCCAATGCGGCGAAGCCTCTTCCGGCAGCTGAAGGCGAAAAGATTGCTCCACTCTCGTCGACTGGTAAGCGTCCACCGTTACCGCCGATCAAGAGCTCGCGTCCGGTTGGAGGTTGATGATGAATCGAGTCACGATTAGATTCTGAAAGGAAACATGAGTACAGAAACAAATACAATTGAAGAGCTGGCGAACCAAGAGTATAAATACGGGTTCGTCACCGACATAGAAGCGGATGCCGCACCACGCGGACTGACGGAAGAGACCGTGAAACTTATTTCTGCCAAGAAGAATGAGCCAACGTGGTTGTTGGAATGGCGTCTCAAAGCGTTTCGCCATTGGTTGAGCATGAAGGAGCCAACGTGGCCGAACGTATCGTATCCGAGCATTGACTACCAGAATATCATCTACTACTCGGCACCCAAGCAAAAGAAAAAGCTCAATAGCCTGGATGAAGTCGACCCGGAGTTGCTTGCGACCTACAACAAGCTTGGCATCTCCCTCGCTGAGCAGGAAATGCTCGCAGGAGTCGCTGTCGATGCGGTGTTCGACAGCGTTTCGGTTGCAACCACTTTTAAGGAAAAGCTGAAGGAGCTTGGAATCATTTTCGGTTCATTCTCCGAGGCTGTGCAGGAACATCCCGATCTTGTGCGGAAGTATCTTGGCTCGGTTGTTCCGTATACTGACAATTTCTTTGCAACATTGAATTCTGCTGTGTTCAGCGATGGTTCTTTCTGCTTCATTCCCAAGGGTGTCCGTTGTCCCATGGAGTTGTCAACGTATTTCCGTATTAACGCACAGGATACAGGTCAGTTTGAGCGCACCTTGATTGTTGCCGAAGAGGGAAGCACTGTTAGCTATTTGGAAGGCTGTACTGCTCCGGTACGAGATACTAATCAACTTCACGCGGCCGTTGTTGAGCTTGTCGCGCTTGAAGGTGCCAAAATCAAATACTCAACGGTGCAGAACTGGTACCCCGGTGATAAGGAGGGGAAGGGTGGTATTTACAACTTCGTGACCAAGAGGGGTGCATGCGAAGGGAAGAATTCGAAAATCTCCTGGACCCAGGTCGAAACCGGCTCCGCCATCACGTGGAAGTATCCGAGTGTTCTGCTGAAGGGAGAGAATTCGGTCGGTGAGTTTTACTCCGTTGCGGTAACGAATAATCGCCAGCAAGCTGACACCGGCACCAAAATGATCCACATCGGGAAGAATACAAAGAGCACGATCGTCTCGAAGGGAATCTCGGCGGGGTTGGGTCAGAACTCCTACCGTGGTCTCGTGAAGATTCAGAAAAATGCCACAGGGTCGCGCAACTTCTCCCAGTGTGACTCCCTGCTGATTGGAGATAAGTGTGGTGCCCACACATTCCCCTATATTGAAGTGAAGAACACTACATCCAAAGTGGAACACGAAGCATCCACATCCAAGATTGGCGAAGATCAAATATTTTATTGCAGGCAGCGCGGCCTTTCAACAGAGGACTCCGTTAACATGATTGTGAACGGGTTCTGCAAAGAAGTCTTTCGTGAACTCCCAATGGAGTTTGCAGTCGAAGCGCAAAAACTTCTTGGCATCAGCCTCGAAGGTAGCGTTGGTTAAAAGTTCAATTCTATAAGCGGAAAAAGGAAAGAAAGACATGTTAGAAATACGAAATCTGCACGCATCAGTTCAAGGGAAAGAAATTCTTAAAGGCGTTGATCTGAAAGTCAGTGCCGGCGAGGTTCATGCTATTATGGGCCCGAACGGATCCGGGAAAAGCACGCTTGCACAGGTTCTCGCAGGGCGAGAAACGTACGCAATCACCAAAGGGCAGATTCTGTACCAAGGAAAAGACCTTATTGAGATGGATCCCGAAGAGAGAGCTCGCGAGGGAGTTTTTCTTGCGTTCCAATATCCCGTGGAAATCCCGGGAGTTACGAACACGTACTTTCTCAAGGCAGCTCTCAATGCAATCCGAAAACATCGAGGGTTGGAAGAGCTTGATGCAGTCGAGTTCATCGCACTGATGAAGAAGAAGACGGACATTCTCCACATCGACACTAGTCTCTTGGGCAGGCCGGTGAACGAAGGATTTTCCGGAGGGGAAAAAAAGAAAAACGAGATTTTTCAAATGGCCGTTCTGGAGCCCCGACTTTCGATTTTGGACGAGACTGATTCCGGACTTGATATCGATGCGCTCCGGATTGTTGCCGATGGCGTCAATAAACTGCGGACGAAAGAAAATGCAACCATTGTTGTGACGCACTATCAGCGGTTGCTGAATTATATTGTCCCCGATTTTGTTCACGTACTCGTCGATGGAAAGTTTGTTCACTCCGGCGGGAAAGAACTTGCACTTGAATTGGAAGAAAAGGGATATGATTGGGTGAAGGATCACGATCCGGTAAGCGCGTAGAATTTCACAAAAAAGAGATGGTATTGAATCGATGATGAGCGAAATGTTAGAAAGATATAAGACCCATTTTGATGCGTTCGAGAAGAGCATGAACGGCGAGTCAACGTCGGCAATTCATGTCCGCCGCCGCGAAGCCATGGAGAAATTCTTAGAGTTGGGCTTCCCAACCACCAAACATGAGGAATGGCGGTTTACGAACGTCACCCCGATTTCGCAAACCCGGTTTCATTCGTCGACTTTATCTGCGAATACCGGCGCCTCCCGCACGCAGATTGAAAAATTTTTCCTGAGTGAAGCTGATGGGGCAAGACTGGTTTTTATTGACGGATTATTTTCGCCTGAATTCTCCAACGTCGACAAAAAGCCAGGGCGAATTACAATCGACAGTTTGGCGAATGCTCTGAAGGCCAATGAACCGGCGGTGGAAGCTCATCTCGGCAAAACGGCAGCCTTCGACGACAATGGATTCGTTGCTCTCAGCACGGCCTTCATGCACGACGGAGCATTCATTCATGTCCCTGACAGTGAAACAATTGCGAGCCCTATTCAACTTCTCTATATCGCGACAGGCGATTCGCAGCCACGAGTCGCGTCTCCTCGGAACCTCGTCATTGTCGGTAAGAACGCACAGGTATCGATTGTTGAAGGATATTACCACCTCCGCGATCGATCGTACTTCACGAATACCATTAGCGAAATTGTTGTCGGCGAAGACTCTACCGTTGAGTTTGACAGAGTAATCAATGAAAGTGACTCCGCGTACCACGTAAGCGGGTTGCATGTCACGCAGAAGACCTCCGGCGTTTTTACTTCCAACGCAATCTCATTGAGCGGTTTGATCATTCGAAACAACGTTACCGTTGTGCTGGGTGGAGAGCATGCCGAGTGCACTCTGAATGGATTGTCCCTCGGAACCGGTGAGGAGTTGATTGACAACCATACGACAATTGATCATGCCTCGGCAAACTGCGATAGTCATGAATTGTATAAGGCTATTCTGGACGGCAAGTCTCGCGGAGTTTTCAATGGAAAGATTTTTGTCCGCAAAGACGCACAAAAGACCGATGCAAAGCAGACGAACAAGACGCTTTTGTTGTCAGATGAGGCAACAATTGATACAAAGCCCCAGTTGGAGATTTTCGCCGACGATGTAAAATGCACGCATGGCGCAACGGTGGGACAGCTGGATGATGAACAAATCTTTTATCTTCGTGCGCGAGGAATAAGTCTTGATGACGCGCGTGACCTGCTGACCCGTGCCTTTGCGTTGAGCGTGATCTCGAAGATTCGCATAGAGCCCCTGCGAAGGGAGTTAGATGCGATGCTGCAGTCGAAGCTCCGTCTTGGACGACTGGAGAACGATTGACGAGTGAGATGCATACGACGGCTCCCATATTGAACAGAACTTCCCCCTACGACGTCGAAGCCATCCGAGAAGATTTTCCAATCCTAACGAAGATCGTACACGGGAAACCCCTCGCGTATCTCGATAATGCGGCGACTACTCAGAAACCGCGCAGCGTGATCGGGCGGGTACAGCAGTATTACGAGAACGAAAACTCGAATATTCACCGCGGGGTACATTACCTCAGTGAAACTGCGACCGCTGCGTACGAAGCTGCGCGAATCCTTGTAAAGGATTTTATTCGCGCACGAACTGAGCGGGAAATCGTTTTTGTCCGAGGCACGACGGAAGGAATAAATCTTGTGGCTCACTCGTTCGGGGCACAAGTAGTGACTCGCGGCAAAGAGGTGTTGATCAGTGCCATGGAACATCATTCGAATATCGTTCCCTGGCAAATTCTCTGTGAGCAGAATGGGGCAGATCTCCGTGTGATTCCAATGAATGATAGAGGTGAGCTGCTGCTTGATGCCTACGAAAAGCTGCTTACCGAAAACACAGCAATCGTTGCACTGGCACACGCTTCAAACGCATTAGGAACAGTGAACCCTGTAAAACAGATGATCGGTCTCGCGCACGCGAAGGGTATTCCCGTCCTGCTCGATGGAGCACAGGCTGTTGCTCACAACCCGGTCAACGTACAGGAACTCGATTGCGACTTTTACGTTTTCTCCGCGCACAAAATGTATGGCCCAACGGGTGTTGGCATTCTGTATGGAAAAGAAAATCTCCTTTCATCGATGCGTCCGTATCAGGGGGGCGGCGACATGATCAAGTCGGTGACGTTTGAGAAAACCACATACAATGACCTCCCGTTCAAGTTTGAAGCGGGAACGCCAAACATTGGCGGAGGGATTGGACTCGGTGCTGCAATTGATTATCTTCAGTCTGTTGGCCTTCCCCGAATTAATACACACGAGACAGAACTCCTTGCCTATGCGACGAGCATGTTGAGCGAAGTCGAGGGTTTGAACATTATCGGAGAGGCCAGGGAAAAGTCGTGTGTCTTATCATTTACTCTGGACGGAATTCACCCGCACGACATCGGGACTGTTCTCGATCGGGAAGGGATCGCCATTCGCACGGGACATCATTGTGCCCAACCTGTTATGCAACGATTTGGAATTCCGGCGACAGCGCGGGCCTCTTTTGGAATGTATAACACCATCGGCGAAATCGATCGATTGGTCGATGGCATTCGCAACGTCATAAAGATTATGCGATAATGTCTGAGCTCAGGGAATTATATCAACAGGTGATACTGGACCACAACAAAAGCCCCCGCAACTTTCGGAAGATGGAAACATTCGATCGAAAGATCGAAGGATACAACCCTTTGTGTGGAGACCACTATACTCTATATTTGAAATTCGACGGGGATTCCATTGCTGACGTCTCGTTCCAAGGTGCAGGTTGCGCTATCTCGAAAGCATCCGCGTCGGTGATGAGCGCAGAGGTAAAAGGAAAGACAAGAGAAGAAGCTGAAAGACTTTTCGATCGGTTCCATCGCCTGGTCACTGGGGCAAATGGAGATGTGTCCGACGATGCTTCGCTAGGCAAGCTTGAGGCTTTTTCGGGGGTGAGTGAATTTCCAGCGCGAGTGAAGTGTGCAAGTCTGCCCTGGCACACACTCCGCGCGGCAATACAAAACAAGGAACAAGCATCTGTCACAACTGAATGAGTAGTGGAAAAAGAAAACGAAGATACTATCGACTCAACTTCCATTAGTACTGTTGAACAAACCATTATTCACGGGCAAGCGACTGAGGCGGTAAAAACGTGCTTCGATCCTGAGATCCCGGTGAATATCCATGAGCTTGGCTTGATCTATGATATCGCAGTGGATGGCTCCGGGAAGGTCATCGTGACGATGACGTTGACCTCGCCTCATTGTCCCGCGGCCCAGTCCTTGCCGAAAGAGGTTGGAGCAAAGATTCGCGCGGTTCCAGGAGTAACGGACGTCGTCGTGAACGTGGTATGGGATCCAACATGGAATCCAAGCATGATGAGTGAAGCTGCTCGCCTGACGCTCGGAATGTAGACAATGTATCAATCAACAATAAGCAGAGAAGGTTATGTCCGAACCTAATGTTCTCAATAATCAACCCGCCGAACAAACTGAAGGAATTACTTTGACTGATAAGGCGGTGAAGCAAATAATGAAATTGCGGGAAGAAAACACGATTCCAGAAGACCATGGCCTTCGGATCGGCGTGAAGGGTGGAGGGTGCTCCGGGATGACGTACGTGTTAGCATTTGACGAAAAGACGCGTGACAATGATAAAATTTTCGATGTGAAAGGTGTGAGATTCTACGTTGATGAAAAGAGTCTTTTTTATCTTGCCGGCACGGTGCTTGATTATAGTGATGGTCTCAACGGAAAAGGGTTTGTGTTCAACAACCCGCAAGCAACGCGCACCTGTGGTTGTGGAGAATCTTTTGGTGTCTGATGTATGTGCGTTCCACATTAACCATGACCGGGCGAACGAAAGGAGGTGTCGGTGAAACGCCGAACCTTTGTTAAGACCGCCGCAACCGGACTGCTTGCTGCCGTTCCCGCGATACACAATTCGAAAATCCTACATTCAGAACTATTACAAAAGGAGAGTACCACTATGGCATACGAATGGAAATTCAATCCCCGTCCTTATTCCGATGAGGACGCAAAAAAGCTGCTCAGCAAAGTGATTGACGCTGAAACATCGGATTGGCATTACAACACTCATCATAAAGGATACGTTACTGCTCTGAACAATATCGAGAAAGGGCTGGAAACTGCCGACCGGGCGGGAGCGAATGGAAACTACAGTCCTATCGGAGAGTTGAAACGGCGAACAACATGGAATCATGCCGGTACCGTGCTTCACGATATCTATTGGGATGTACTGGGTGGTGACGGGGATATGGGGAAGGGACCCGAAGTAAAAGCAGCGATCGAAAAGGAATTCGGCTCGGTAGATGCATGGAAAGCGGATTTCAAGGCCGCCGCTGTTTCTGCAAAACTGAGTGGATGGGGTGTTCTGGTGTATGACATGCTCTATTCAAAAAGGCTTCTCAATGTGTTGGTGGATGAGCATCATTACGGAGCAATCTGGGGCGGCATTCCATTGATTCCAGTTGACGTATTCGAACACGCGTACTATCACAAGGACGGCCCAAAGCGGGCGGCGTACATCGATAACTTCATCGGAAATCTTCACTGGGGCCGGATTAACGACAGATTCAAAAAGTACGCAAAGTAATTTTCCTCCGAAGGACCCCATGAAAAAGTGGACATGGCGCGATATCGACGAGATCGCGTTGGATCTCGTTGAGCGCCATCCGAATACCGATCCGATGGTTGTGAAGTTGGAAGAACTTCAAAAACTCATCGTCGAACTTCCAACGTTTGCCGATGATCCGAGTGCGTCCAATAACAAGATTCTGGAGGCGATTCAGTCGGCGTGGTATGATGAATACGAAGATTGAATCGCGGTGAGGGGTTAATCTGTCTCATGGAGAGATCCGTACATTCTTCTGGAGAGGAGTTCCTCCTACCACTCTTTCCTCTTGGTGTAGTGCTTTTCCCCGGGTCTTCACTTCCCCTCCATATTTTTGAGGATCGATACAAGGCCTGATAGCGGAATCTCTTGACGCAGGGTCTTTGTTCGGAATCAATATGGTGAACGAGGGAAAGGTCGCGACCATAGGGTGCACCGCCAGAGTCTCGACCGTTCTGAAAAGATATGAAGATGGCCGGATGGATGTCGTTGTTGCAGGGAAGGATCGTTTTGCACTCGGGAGTCTTGACGAAAAGGGCCGGCCGTATATTGTCGGTCGCGCTTCCCTTTTCATAACACATGACGAAAATGTCGATGCCGGTCTTGCCTCAGAGACAATTCAACTGTATAATGAGCTTATAGAGAAAGCGTTCGAGTCCCGGATACCCTTCCAACAATTCAATCCGGAGGATTCGGAGATTTCATTTGTGCTTGCACAAAAGGCCGGACTCTCGCTTCTTCAGCGCCAGCAGATTCTTGAAACCCCAAAGGAAAACGACAGGCTTCTTTTGTTGAGAGATCATCTGCGCGATCTACTTCCAAAATTAGAGCAAGCGCGTGATTTGAGCCGAGTGGTACAAAACGATGGTTACCTATAGCACAGCAGAACAAAATACATTATAATCCAACGGAGGTTTGATGAACATCAAGAAAAAGAAGGTTCGCAGGAAACATAAAAAAGCTCAAGAGCGGGCTCGCGCGAGGCGGAAGAGCTCTCTTGCGAAGAAGAAATCGTAGGAACAGAAAGGTGATCGCGAGATCACCTTTTTCGTTTCTTACCTTTCTTGCGCAAGCAGGCACATTTCTCTATATTGCCGCTCACTGAGATGAATATGACGACAATAACAAACCCCAGTGTTTTTCAACTCGGAAGTGTCGCGTTCGATTTTGCGGAACGAACGTACCTCATGGGCATACTCAATGTCACTCCGGATTCATTTTCTGATGGTGGGCGCTATTTCGATGTTGACCGCGCAGTTGAACATGGACTGGAATTAATTGAGCAAGGCGCCGATATCCTTGACGTCGGAGGAGAATCATCCAGGCCAAAGGGAGCAACCTACGGGGATGGTGCACAACCGGTTTCAGTGGAGGAAGAGCTTTCGCGCATCATCCCCGTGCTCTCAAAGCTCCAAGCGATGACGAATGTCCCGCTCTCCATTGATACCACGAAGTCGGCTGTTGCGGCAGAAGCATTGAGCGCAGGGGCCGTGATGATCAATGATATCAGCGGTTTCCATGCTGATGAGGCAATGGCGGAAACAATTGGTCACGCCGGGGCTGCTGCGGTGATTATGCATATGCAGGGAACTCCGCAATCGATGCAGGACAACCCGACTTATCACGATCTCTTTGAAGATATCACCACATACTTTAAGCGTGCGCTCGCGGACGGGAAGGCAGCGGGTATAGCACAGATGTTTATTGATCCCGGAATTGGTTTTGGCAAACGCCAGGGGCAGAACCTGCAGCTAATCAAAGGTCTCGCGCAGTTTAGGGCACTTGGGCACCCGATCCTTGTCGGTCCCTCACGCAAGTCCTTCATCGGGAATATCCTGGATCTGCCGGTTTCCGATCGGCTTGAAGGCTCGCTGGCCGCAGCAGTTGCATGTGTTTTGTATGGGGCGAACGTCCTGAGGGTTCACGACGTGAAAGAAACAAAGCGGGCCTTGGCTGTCGCTGATGAGATCAAGAACGCTCTTGAAGAAACCTGGAGCAAGTGAAATGGAATTATTCAAGATAGGATTCCTGACCGTCTCGATCACCGACTTCATTGATATTGCGATTGTCTCTTTCATATTCTATCGCCTCTATCTTGTGATGCGGGGAACTATTGCCGCACAGATATTCGTCGGTCTTCTTCTCATTCTCGCCTTTTCCTTTGTTGCTCAGGCAATGCATCTCCAGGTAATGAGCTGGATTCTTCGCACACTCACTGATATTTGGGTAATCGCGTTTATTGTACTTTTCCAGCCGGAACTTCGTCGCCTTCTCGTTCTCATTGGAAGAAACCCGGTGATCCAGTTTTTCCTGAAGATCAACGTGGAGGATTCCATCGAGGGGGTCGTTGGTGCCGTCACGGAGCTTTCCAAGAAAAAGCAGGGTGCTCTCATCGTTTTTGTGCGGGCGACGGGACTCCGAACATTTGTGGAAACAGGAACGCGCCTTGAAGCTCTCGTTAGTCGCTCGTTGCTTCTTTCAATTTTCAATCCGAAGTCCCCTTTGCATGACGGCGCTGTCATTATTAAAGACAGAATGATAGAGGCTGCTCGCGTGACACTTAATCTCTCCGGTATTACCTCGTGGGACGGGCATCACCTTGGCACACGCCACCGGGCTGCGTTGGGGATCTCCGAGCAAACCGATGTCGTTGTCGTGGTGGTCTCCGAGGAGACAGGCACCATTTCGATAGTGGAGAACGGAGCAATGACACGAAACCTGACTCCCGCAGTTTTGAAAAAAGAACTTCGTGACCGACTGAACGTGGAAGCGGAGCGATCACTGACGTCAGTTTGGAAACTAGTCAAGAACACAGCATAACGAGGGAGTAGTGAGTGGGCCGTTTTGATCTGGACAGAGAAGATATGATTGCGTTGATCCGAGATCGGGGCATTTCCGATGCGAGACTTTTGCGGGCAATGGCAAAAGTGGAGCGACACCTCTTTGTGCCCGAACCATTCACACAACGATCCTACGAAGACTCTGCATTGCCGATTGGCAAGGGGCAAACTATTTCACAACCCTATACTGTCGCGTTTATGACGCAGGCACTTGGTGTTCGCGAGGGCGACCGAATTCTCGAAATAGGAACAGGGTCCGGATATCAATCCGCGATTCTCTGTGAAATGGGAGCCCGGGTGTTTTCCATCGAAAGAAATCTCGAGCTGCTCGCGACAGCGCGGAAAACACTGGATCGATTCGGATACCGGGTTGCAACGAAGGGGGGAGACGGAACGATTGGCTGGAACGAGTTCTCTCCGTTCGATGGTATCATCGTCACTGCCGGAGCACCCGATGTCCCCGATTCTCTCCTCAAGCAAATTGTTGATGGGGGAAAGCTCGTCATTCCCGTAGGCGATTTGGAGATGCAGGACCTCATCGTTTGCACACGGAGAGGCGATATCTTCCACCGAACGGAGGTTTACGGGTTCAAGTTTGTTCCTCTTGTTGGCAAGATGGGGTGGAAGTAGAAGTCCACACCGTTTGATGGTCCCTTCCGCAAACAACGGCCGCTCGATCATCGTTCTTGTTGGACCTACTGCGTCCGGCAAGACAAGTATTGCCCTTGAGATTGCCGGTCTCCTCAGCGCGGAGATTATCTCCGCAGACTCCCGTCAGGTTTATAAGCTCCTTGATGTCGGTACAGCAAAACCCTCGCTCGGACAACAAAAGGGAATACCTCATCATTTTGTTGATGCCCTTTCTCCGGATGAGGATTTCAGTGCTGGGACATTCGGGATACTAGGCCGAAAACTCATCGACGAAGTCTTTGCTCGGGGTAAAGTCCCTCTCGTTGTGGGGGGTTCCGGACTGTATGTTCGATCTCTCATTGATGGTTTTGCAGATGCACCGGAAGGGGATAGCGCCTTTCGTTCTGAGATGGAGTCTCGGCTGCAGAGCGAAGGGGTTGGTCCACTTATCGACGCCCTGCGTGAGGTCGATCCGATGATGGCAGAGAACATTGATATCACCAAGCCACGACGAATTATTAGGGCCCTCGAGGTGTATCGACTCACGGGTGCTCCCCTTTCGGAGCTCCAGAAAGGATCCGTCGAGATAAGTTTTGACGCCAAGATGTTTGGTTTGCATTGGGACCGGAGTGAGTTGTACAAAAGAATAGAACATCGTTGTGATTGTATGATCGCTGAAGGCCTCTTGGAAGAGGCCGAGGGCCTCCGGAAAAGAGGATTAACGCCTGCGACGAATGCATTGAATACCGTTGGGTATGCGGAAGCATTTCGATTTCTGAATGGAGAAGTATCGCACGAAGAATTTGTTCGATTGTTCAAACAGAATTCGCGGCGCTATGCCAAACGCCAGCTTACGTGGTTCAGGGCGGACAAGCGTATTCGATGGATCGAGATGAGCGAATCTCGTCAGCCAATGGATGTTGCGAAAGAGATTGTCCAACTTCTGAAGCAGACCACGCATTGATTATCAGAGGTTTTTGCGGTACCTTATCGCCGTTATTCATCGGGGCGTAGCGCAGCCCGGCTAGCGCGCTTGGTTCGGGACCAAGAGGTCGCGGGTTCGAATCCCGCCGCCCCGACATCTTCTTGGAATAAGAGAAGTTCATTCGGCTAGCGCGTGGCGCCTTCGGTCGCCAAGGTCGCGTATTCGAATCCCCCCGGCCCCGACAACACATCTTTTTCCAGGTAGCCACGGGTGAAAGGTGCCCTTTCGGTGAAATTTCCATCCATGGAAAAAATCATCCCATCTGTGCAAACGAGGTTCAGGGGATCTATAGGCCGTACATGGCCTTTCATCATTGTCATCTGTGCTGCGACCTCCATCCGTTTCCTCTATTTGGCCGACAATATCAA
>Ga0214471_10002627_pt1 | contig 14077 bp, 12 predicted proteins | sample RVTome_5_FD_207665 | JGI IMG/M metagenome (GOLD analysis project Ga0214471, IMG submission 207665) | Soil microbial communities from uranium-contaminated site in the Upper Colorado River Basin, Wyoming, United States - RVT142D155 | ecosystem: Environmental > Terrestrial > Soil > Contaminated >...
GCTCCTCAAGATCGTCGAGCAGCGCGTCGACCGCCGCGCGCGCGATCGCGTCGGCTGAGTGCCACTCCCCCGCCCATCCGGTCTCCGGCACCGCCGGGATGCGAGCCGCCAGCGCGCGGCAGAACGCACCCGGATCGGTGGTGATCATGCGGTCCAGGCGCCAGCCCGGCGTCGGCTCGCGTGCGAAGGCCGACACGCTCACGACCGACGACGCGCTCGCACAAAGAGCCTGAGCCGCGCGCGTCGTCGGGATCCCACCGACATGCAACACCAGGTCGGGCACGTGCTCACCGGCCCACGCCGGATCGCCCACGAGCAACTGGCCGGCAGCGAGCGCGTGTCTCCCGCGGCGCGCGCCGGAGATCGGTTCGGCGAGCAGCGGCCATCCGCTCGCCTCGGCGAGCGCGAGCACCCCGTCGGCGCCGCCTGCGAGTGTCCCCGCGACGATCACGCCGCGCTCGGTCGCGGCGACACGTGCCCCCGTCCACTTCGCCTCGGCGGCACACAGCGACTCGAGCGCGGGGCCGCGGGCGTCGGCGAGGACGAGCGGACCGCCGATGTCCACCTCGGCGCCCGATGGAGTGAGCGGCTCGGCGAACGGCAGGTTCACGTGCACCGGCGCGGGCGGCTCCGCCGGCTCGCCCCAACAGGCGGCGATCGCGCGCGCCCCAAGCGCACGGAACTCGCCCAGCCGCTCGATGCTCGGCACTGGCGCGTCGGCGAAAAGCCGCGGATACCGGCCGTACAGCTCCAGCTGATCGATGGTCTGGTTCGCACCCGTGCCGCGCAGCTCGGGCGGCCGGTCGGCGGTCAGCACGAGCAGCGGCGCGCCCGACTGGCGAGCCTCCACCACCGCCGGCAGCATGTTCGCCGCCGCGGTACCCGAGGTGCACGCGACCACGACGGGCCGGCCGGTCGCCTTCGCCAGCCCGAGCGCGAAGAACGACGACGCGCGCTCGTCTAGGACCACGTGCACGCGGAGCCGCTCGTCCCGCGCGAGCGCGAGGGCGACCGGCGTCGAACGCGACCCCGGCGACACGCATGCGTCGGTCACACCGCGGCGAGCGAGCTCGTCGACGAACGCGCGCATGCACGCGAGCGCGACGTCACCCATCGAGCCCACCGAGCCCATCGAGCGCCTCCAGCACCTCGGGCCGCCGCGGCGTGATCATGCCGTCGACCGGCACCAGCGGATCGCGTACGACGTCGCGCTCGAGCAGCGCGGCGGTCCCCACGCCGTGAGCGAACGGCGCATCGGGCAACGCCGCGGCGACCGCGACCACCATCGCGAGACCAACGCTGGTCTCCAGCGCGCTGCTCGCGACGGCGGGCACCCCGGTCTCCTCGGCCGCCGCGAGCGCGGCGCGCGCGCCGCCGATCCGCTGCGGCTTGATCACGACCACGTCGGCCGCATCCAGCGCGCGCAACCGTTTCGCATCATCGAGGGTGCGCACGCTCTGCTCGGCGGCGATCAGGATCGAGGATCCCTTGCGCAGGTGCGCGAGCTGCTCGAGCGTCGGCAGCGGATCCTCGACGTATTCGATGTCGTACCGCGACAGCATCGCGAGCATCACGCCGACGATGTCGGCGTCGAGCGAGCCGTTGGCATCAAGGCGGATGCGCGCGTCCGGCAGGGCGTCACGCACCGCGGCGACCCGTTCGATGCTCGCCGGATCGCCCACCTTGATCTTGATCGTGCGACAACCGCTATCGACCGCCATGCGGGCGGCATCGTGCGGCGCGACGCGCGGGATCATCGCGTTGACCTCGACCTGCTCGCGCAGCTGCTTCGGGAACGGCTCGGTCGCAGCTTCGATCGCCGCGCGCTCGGCGGCCGCACGCTCGTCGGCGCTCCACGACGGCAACGGCGAGTACTCGCCCCAGCCGGACGGCCCTTCGAGCAGCTCGCCGACGCGCTCGGTCACCTCACCGACGGGGACGCGCAACGGGATACGAAACGGAACGCGTCTCATGTCCTTGGGCGCGCTCATGTTCCGAACCACAGGCCGAGCGCGAGCATCCCGCCGAGCTGCAGATGCAACATCGCCGTGGTCTGCAGCACGCCGACCAGCTCGCGTCCGACGGCCGTGCCGATCGCGCGCCATGGTCCCGCCGCCAGGGGCGCAGCGGTCAACGCGAGCAGCGCCGCGCCGGGCAGTCCGCCCGCGATGACGCCGGCGACCGGCGCGAGCAGCGCCGCGAGCACGACGCCGCGGTAGAGGCCGCGTGTCGCCGGGTCGCCGAGACGCACGGCGAGCGTGCGCTTGCCGGTCGCGGCGTCGGTGGGGATATCACGGAGGTTGTTCGCGATCAGGATCGCGACCGCGAGCAGCCCGACCGGAACGCTCGCCCACCACGCTTCGGTGCTGATCCGCTCCGCCTGCACGTACGCGGTCCCCGCGGTCGCGACCAGGCCGAAGAACACGAACACGCTCAGCTCGCCGAGCCCCGCGGCGCCGTAAGGTCTGGGGCCGCCCGAGTAGCCGATGCTCGCCACGATCGCGGCACCGCCGACGGCGAGCAGCCACCAGCTCGTCGCGGCCGCGAGCAGAACACCGGCGATCGCCGCGACGAGAAGCGAGCCGAGTCCGGCCGCGAGCACCGCGCGCGCCGGCACGACGCCGGACGCGGTCAACCGCATCGGGCCGGCGCGCCCCGCCGTGTCCACGCCTCGCACGCCGTCGGAGTAGTCGTTGAGGTAGTTCACACCGACCTGGAACCCGAGCGCGACCGCCAGTGCGCCGAGCGTGCGAGGCCAGGTGGCGGTCCCGGCCGCGGCGGTGCCGACGACGACCGGCACGATGCTCGCGCCGAGCGTGCGCGGACGCGCGCCGGCCAGCCACAGGCGCGCGCGCGACGCCGGGGCGGCGCCCTCGGTCACGGGCGCCTCGGGAACTTCCCGAAGTCGGGCGCGCGCTTCTCGAGGAACGCATCGCGTCCCTCCTGCGCCTCCTCGGACATGTAGAACAGCAACGTCGCGTCGCCGGCGAGCTGCTGCACGCCGGCCAGGCCGTCGGTCCACGCGTTGAACCCCGCTTTGAGCAACCGCAACGCGAGCCCGGACATCCGCAGGATCCGGCGGCAGACTTCGACGGTCTCGTCTTCGAGCTGCTCGAGCGGCACGACCCGATTGACCAGCCCCCAGTCGAGGGCCGTGCGCGCGTCGTACTCCTCGCACAGGAACCAGATCTCCTTCGCACGCTTCAGTCCGATCGTCGCCGCGAGCAGCCCGGCGCCGTACCCGCCGTCGAACGAGCCGACCTTCGGGCCGGTCTGGCCGAAGCGCGCGTTCTCGGCTGCGATGGTCATGTCGCACACGAGATGGAGCACGTGACCGCCGCCGATCGCGTACCCGGCGACCATCGCGATCACCGGCTTGGGGAGCCGCCGGATCTGCACCTGCAGATCGAGCACGTTGAGCCGGCCGATGCCCTGCGGATCCTTGTAGCCGTCCTCGCCGCGGATGCGCTGATCGCCGCCCGAGCAGAACGCCTCCGGGCCCTCGCCGGTCAGGATGATCGCGCCGATCTGCGGATCGTCGCGCGCGATGTCGAAGGCGCGGCTCAGCTCGAACAGGGTCTGCGGGCGGAAGGCGTTGCGCACCTCGGGCCGGCAGATCGTGATCTTAGCGATGCCCTCGCCGGCCTCGTATCGGATGTCTTCCCAGTCACCGGCTTTGATCCATTCCACGGCGTCCCCCGCGCGATCCATTCCAACGACCAATCACTCCTAGAGCGTTCACTCGTAACGTCGATTAGCCTAGCCGACGTGCTCGGCCTTCGGGAATCGGACCTGGTTGCTGCTCGCCTGCCGCGCGACGGTTCGTGGGCCGCGCTCCTCGGAGAAGCATGGGACGCCGGCGCGGCCGTTCTGCCGATCGATGACCGCCTCCCGGCGGTGGCCGTCGACGATCTGCTGGAGCGCGCGCGGCCCACGGTATGGCTCGACGGCTCCTCGGTGGCGCGCCGTCCGGACGGCGTGCCGGTGGAGGACGGCATCGGGCTGGTGATGGCGACCAGCGGGTCGTCGGGCGAGCCGCGCCTGGTTTCGCTGCCCCACGCTGCGGTCGGCGCGGCGGTCGCTGCATCGGTCGAGCGTCTCGCGGCCGGCTCGGACGACCCGTGGCTGTTGTGCCTGCCGGTCGCGCACATGGGTGGGATGCTCGTCCTGCTGCGCGCGCGCGCGCTCGGGGCTCCACTTCTGGTCGGTGACTTCGAGCCGGGCGCGGCGTTCGCCTCGATCGTGCCAACGCAGCTCGCGCGCGCGGTCTCATCGGGCGTCGACCTCTCGGGGTTCCGTGCTCTGCTCGTCGGGGGTGCGGCGCTGGATCCGGCGCTGCTTGTCGACGGTGCGGGGCTGGATCCGGCGGCGGCGGGCCTGGAACCGGCGGCGGCGGCGGCGCGCGCGCTTGTGGTGACGACCTACGGGCAGACCGAGTCGTGCGGGGGCGTCGTCTACGACGGCGTGCCGCTCGACGGGGTCTCGATCCGGATCGGCCCCGCGGGCGAGATCGAGCTGGCCGGGCCGACGTTGATGCGCGGCTACCGCCTTTCCGACGACTCGCCGCTCACCGACGACTCGCCGTTCACCGGCGACGGCTGGCTGCGCACGGGCGATGCGGGCGCGCTGCTCGAGGATGGTCGATTGGTCGTCCACGGCCGGATGGACGACGCGATCGTGACCGGCGGCGAGAAGGTCTGGCCGGCCGAGGTGGAACGGGTCTTGCGTGCTTGCCCCTCGGTGGCCGACGTTGCCGTGACAGGGCGGCCGGATGCCGAATGGGGGTCGGTCGTGGTCGCATACGTGGTGCCTCACGATCCGGCCGCGCCGCCGGCGCTCGAGCAGCTGCGCGCCCTCTGCGCATCTGTGGTCGCCGCGTACAAGGCGCCGCGCGCGTTGATCATCGTCGAGCAGCTTCCCCGTACCGCATCGGGCAAGGTTGCGCGCGCGACGCTGAGGTGAGTATGGACCTGCGCGCGCTCGTCTTCGACCTCGACGGGGTGATCGTGGATACCGAGAGCGCCGAGTTCGACTCCTGGCGGAGGGTCTACGAGCATCACCAAGCGCTGCTGGACTTCGACGCTTGGAGCGTCTGCATCGGAACGCAGAACGCCTTCGACCCGTACGAGCATCTGTGCTCGCAGCTCGGCCGCACGGTCCCACGCGAGGACGTCCGGGCGATGCAACGCGCGCTGCTCGAGGAAGCGCTGTCGACCCTGACGCCTTTGCCCGGCGTCCATGCGCTGCTGGACGACGCGGCAGCGCGCGGGCTTCGGCTCGGCATCGCGTCCAGCTCGACGCGGCGCTGGGTCGACGACGCGCTTGCCCGGGTGAGGCTGCGAAGTCGCTTCGATCATCTGAGTTGCTACGGCGACGGGCTGTCCGCGAAGCCGGCGCCGGATCTGTACGTCGAGGCAGTGCGCGCGCTCGGGGTTACGGCCGCGACGGCGATCGCGATCGAGGACTCGCCCAACGGGATCGCCGCTGCGAAAGCCGCGGGTTTGTTCTGCGTCGCGGTTCCGAACCCGATGACGGTCAGACTGTCCATGGACGAGGCCGACCTCGTGTTGTCATCGCTCACGGATCTGGACCTTGACGCGGTGTGATCGATCCCGTTCCTCCCGTTTCTCTCGAACTTGAATCGCGACGGCAAGCGTTTCATACTCGAACATATGTTCGTAACACTGGGAGAAGCCGCCGCTCGGGTGCGGCACGCGGTCGGTCGCTTGGACCCAGCATGCACCCGCGCCGACGATGCAGCGCGACTCCTCGAGGTGTTCTGTGAGATCGAACGCCTCGCGGCAGCCGGCAGGACGCTGCTGACCAAGCGGGCGGCAGAGTCCAAGATCTGGCAACGCGAAGGGCATCGCACCGCCGCGGCGTGGATCTCGGCGAAGACCGACATGCCGCTGGGGCTCGCGATCGCATCGGTGGAGACGGCGGCGCGACTCCAGGAGCTCCCGGACACGCAACAGGCGTTCCGTGAGGGACAGCTTTCGGAAGCGCGCGCAAGGGAGGTGGCGTCGGCTGCCGCCGAGGCTCCCGATCGCGAGCGCGAGTTGCTCGCCTTCGCGCAGACACGATCGATCGGTGAGCTGCGCGAGGAATGCCGTCGCGTTCGCGCCGCCGCTGCTCCCGATGAGCTCGCACGCTACGAGGCGATCCGACGATCGCGGTACTTCCGCTCCTGGTCGGAGGCGGATGGAGCGGTTCGCCTCGATGCAAGACTCACCCCCGACGCGGGCGCGGCCGTTCTGGCGACGATCGATGCGCGCAAGAACGAGATCTTCAAGGAGGCGCGACGAGCCGGCCGGCGCGAGCCCTACCAGGCTTATGCCGCAGACGCGCTCGTCTCGCTGGCAACCGGGGACACCCGTGGAGCCGCGCCGGGCCCGCGCGCGATGGTACATGTGCGCGTGGACCACGCCGCCCTGATGCGCGGACACGCCGAGGCCGGCGAGGTCTGTGAGATCCCCGGCATCGGACCGATCCCGGTGGCGACAGCGCGCGCGCTCGCGTCGGACGCGATCCTGAAGGTGCTGGTGACCGACGGAGTAGACATCAAGGCCGTCGCGCACGCGGGCCGCACGATCAGTGCGCACTTGCGCACGGCCCTCGAGGCGCGCGACCAGACCTGCGTCGTCCCCGACTGCGATATACAGCACGGCTTGCAGATCGATCACCGGATCCCCCTGTCCTCGGGCGGCCTCACGACGCTGGAGAACCTGGACAGGATGTGCCCCTGGCACCACTACCTCAAGACACACTGCGGCTACCGGATCGAAGGCGGCCCGGGGTCATGGCAGCTTCGCAGTCCCGACCAGCAGGAAGGGACCCGCGGTGAGGCGCGGCCGCCACCAGCGGCCTGAAGCCCTGCGCGCACCCGGCCTCACCGTGCTTGGTACGGCGGGCTCTGCTTGACGATGCCTGCGACAGCAGGCGTTGCTTGACGATGCCGTCGCGCGCGCCTTAGCCTGCGCGCGGGCGATGGAGCTCGCCCGAACCGCGGCTTCGGTCGCTGATGGCTCCTACCGCGTGGGCAAGGTAGGGGCCTTCGTCGTATCGAGGCCGCCGGCTCGAGAGAGACCGGAGGTGCGCGCGTGCGAGTGATGTGGATCGGGTTGGCGGGAGCCTTCGGGGCGATCGCGCGGTACGGGCTCGACGGATGGATCGCGCGCGCGCGTCCCGGGGCGTTCCCGTGGGGCACATTGGCAGTCAACGTGGCCGGCAGCTTCGCGCTGGGCCTTGTGTTCGCGCTGACGACAGAGCGGTTCATCGTCAATCCCACCGTGCGCGCGGCGGTGATGATCGGGTTCCTCGGCGCGTTCACGACGTTCTCGACGTTCTCGCTCGAGACGATGCGCCTGTTGGAAGACGGCGCGGTCGGGATCGCGCTGACGAACATCTCGGCGAGCGTCGGCGCGGCGCTCGCGGCGGTCTATGCGGGCACCTGGCTCGGGAGGGCTCTATGAAGCTCGAAGGCACCGGGAAACTGCTGCGGATCTTCATCGGCGAGAGCGACACCTGGCACGGCAAGACGCTGTACCAAGCCATCGTGGAGCGCGCGCGCGCGGAGGGCCTCGCGGGAGCGACGGTGGTACGCGGCATCGAAGGCTACGGGCGCGCCAGCGTGATCCATACAGCCCGCATCCTGCGCCTGTCCGAAGATCTGCCGGTGCTGATCGAGATCGTGGACACCGACCAGAAGGTGCGAGCAGCGCTCGGCTGGCTCGACGAGATGATCACCGACGGTCTGGTGACGATGGAACAGGTCGAGATCATCACCTATCGGTCGCAACCCAAGAGCTGACTACCGCGCGCGCGAGGACCTGGCACGGCACGCGACTATCTCATTAGCCGCGCGCCGGACTAGGCACGGCACGCGACTATCTCATTAGCCGCGCGCGGGGATTAGGCACGGCACGCGACTATCTCATTAACCGCGCGCGGGGACTAGGCATCAGAGCCGGGCATACGTCCTCAGCCTTCCGGCGCTTCTAGTCCGAACGGACTAGAAAGACCCTTCCACATGGCCATACCGACGTGGGACAACTCACTCCTAGCATCACAAGCGGAATCCGACGTGCGCACCGGCGCAAGATGGGGTGAAGGGGTTGGGCCAGGGCAAACCGCTCCGTTGGGTCATACTGATCGCTGCGTTGGCGCTCGCGATGGCCGCGTGCGGCACTCGCGTCGACAAGCAAGCGTTCTACGACGCGCTCGCCGAGCAGCAGCAGACGATCATCACGGAAGGCTCAGCCGGATCCTCCCCGGATGGAACGACGGCGAGCGGTGGCTCGTCATCGAACGGCGGATCGCAGGTGCTCGGGACACGCTCCACCGCACCGGGATCCGTCGACACAGACCCACCGAGCGGCGGCGGGGCCTCGGGGGGCTCCGCCGCCGCCATCCCTTCGCACGTCTCGCGCGCTGTGATCGGAGACACGATCACGGTCGGGTTCCACGTGCCCATCACCGGCGCGGCCCCTCTGCCGCTCGCCTGGACGGACACGCTGGCCGCGGTGGAGGAATGGCTCAACAAGGAAGCACGGATCAACGGGCGCGGGGTCCGGTTCGTACTCGAGGACGATGGCTACGATCCGGCGAAGGGGCTCGCGGCGTGCCGCAAGCTGGCGGACTCCAACGTGCTGTTCGTGATCGGGCACACGATGCCGACGGTGCAGGAGCGCTGCTCCCGATTCTTCAACGACAGGGGCATCCCCTACCTGATCCGCGGGATCCCCGAATCCACGCTCCAGGGCGCCCCCCTGACCTGGTTCGGCACGGCGTCGGACGACTTCCAGGCACGCGCGCTCGCCCAGTACGTCCTCAAGCGCATGGGCGGCGCGACCAAGAAGGTCGCCATCGTGACCGAGAACGATCAGCCGGTCTCGAAGGAAGTCTTCGCCCGAACGATCCGCGCCGGAGGCGGCGACGTGGTCGCGATCGAGAACAGCGTGCCGCGCCAGCCCGACTTCGGGCCGATCATCTCCAAGCTCCGGCAGGCGGGCGCCGAGATCGTGTTCCTGAACATCGCGCCGGTGGACGCGATCAAGATCGCGGTGCAGTCACAAGGCGAAGGCTTCCATCCGACCTGGGTGGGCGAAGGGACGCACTGGAACTACAACCTGACGCTCGAGTCGGCCGGCAAGGCGCTGGACGGCGCGGTCGCGCTGTCGAACTGGGCCTCGATCGACTCACCGGCGGCGAACGGCTTCAAGGCGGTGCTGAAGAAGTACCGGCCCAACGCCGTGCCCGATGACGTCGGGTTGGTGATCTGGGGATGGACCAACCTGGTGCGGACTGCCCTGCTCGACACGGGCAAGGACCTCTCGCGCGCATCGTTCGCCGCGGCGCTCAACCGGCTCGACTTCGACCAGCCCTACTGGCACCGCGTGCGCTTCACCCCCACCGACCACCGTGGCGCGCGCGCGGTCGCGGTGTTCCGCGCCGACGGCACTGCGAAGCGCTGGCGTCAGATCGAAGGCTTCTCGGCGGGGTTCTAGATGATCGCACGGGGTTCACGATGATCGCACGGGGTTCACGATGATCGCACGGGGTTCACGATGATCGATTTCGTCGTCGGCGGGATCCTGTCCGGAGCAGCGTATGGGCTCCTGGCGGTCGGGTTCGTGCTCGTCTACAAAGGCACGCGGATCTTCAACCTCGCCCACGGTGAGATCGGCGCGGTGGGGCTGTACGTCGCCTGGTCGTTGCTCGATCGGATCCCTGTCGCGGCGGCGGCAGCGGTCGGCATCGGGGTAGCTGCCGCGGTGGGGTTCGCGATGGAGCGGACCGTCGTGCGGCGCCTGGTCGACCGCACGCCGCTCGCCGCGCTCGCGGTCACCCTCGGGGTGGGCCTGACGCTCGCCTATCTCGAGGTGATGATCTGGGGCCTCAACATCAAGACGTTCCCCTCGCCCTTCGGGACCGGCGCGTTCCATATCGGCGGCGCCACGATCACAGCTCCCCGCCTCGCGGCCCTCATCATCGCCGGCGGCGTCGCGATCGGGTTGACGGCATTCCTGCGGCGCACACGGTTCGGACTCGAGGTCTCGGCGACCACCTCGGACACGGTGCTCGCGCGGCTGTCGGGGATCAGGGTGCATCGGACGCGCGCGTTCGTCTGGGCCACCGCCGGCGCCCTGTCCGGCGTCAGCGCGGTCCTGATCGCGACCGTATCGACCTTCCATCCGCTGTCGGCGACCCTGCTGATGGTGCGCGCGCTCGCAGCGGCGATGCTCGGCGGCCTCACCTCGATCGGCGGCGCCTTCGTCGGCGGGCTCGCGGTCGGGTTGGCCGAGAGCGTCGTCATCTCCCAGACCACCACCGGCGGCGCCGCCGACGCGGCGATCTTCGCGTTGCTGCTCGTCGCGCTGCTGTTCCGGCCACAGGGGATCCTCGGTGCTCGCCGGGCGTGAGGTCAGGGCCGGCACGCTGCTCGTCGGAGCGGCGATCGCAGCCATGCTCGCAACCGCTCCGCTGCTCGGCGACTACACGCTGTTCGTGCTGGCGCTGGTCGTCATAAACGTGATCGCCGTGCTCAGCCTCAACCTGCTGATGGGCTACGCCGGTCAGGTCTCGCTCGGCCAGGCCGCGCTGGTCGGGATCGGCGCCTACGCCGCCGCCGACCTAGCCCGATGGGGGCTGCCCTTCCCGCTGCCGGTGCTCGGCGCGGTGATGGTCGGCGCAGGGGCGGCCACGATCGTGGGCCTGCCTTCCCTCCGGATCCGTGGGCTGCAGGTCGCCGCCACGACCTTGGCGATCGGGCTGGTCGCCGAGAACCTCCTGTTCCCCAGGCCCTGGGACAGCGGCGCCGGCACGGGGATCGTGATCGCGCGGCCGGCGTTCCTGGTGGACGGCCGCGCGTTCCTGCTGCTCGCGATCGCATGCCTGGTCCTGATCCTGCTTCTCGACCGAGCGATCCGGACCAGCAAGATCGGGCGCGCGTTCACCGCCGTCCGCGATCGCGACGACACCGCGGCCGCGCGTGGGGTCCCCGTCGGCCGGACCAAGCTGCTCGCCTATGCGCTGTCGGGCGTCTACGCAGGCATGGCGGGCGGCTTGTTCGCCTACCTGCTGGAGGTCGTCACGCCGGACAGCTTCACCGTGTTCGTCTCACTCAGCTACGTGGCAGCGGTCGTCGTCGGCGGTTCGGGATCATGGGCCGGGGTCGTGGTTGCTGCGGCCGCCTTCGCGGCGCTGCCCGAGCTGCTGCGGCCGGCGCGAACCTACGCACCACTGGCGGGAGCGATCCTGCTCGCTGCCGTCCCGCTGCTGCGCCCGGAGGGTCTCGGCTGGCTCCTCGACCGCGCCGTCCTCGGCGACAGGTCGGGGCGGCAGTCACATCGGCAAACGCGGCGGTGGCCGCGCCGGCGGCCCCAGCGGCGAGAGTCGCAGCCCCGCCCGGCGCGCCCCGCCGCCCACCCGAGCCCACACAACGGGCGCGAGATCGCGCCGCCTCGACGTCCTCTCGCCTTGGAGGTCCCCATGCCCACGGTGCTCCGCACGGCCAACGTCGCGGTGCGCTTCGGCGGGTTGCAGGCGCTCGACGGCGTCACGATGGAGGTCCGTCGCGGCGAGATCGTCGGGCTGATCGGTCCCAACGGCGCCGGCAAGTCGACTTTCTTCAACTGCCTGTCCGGGTTCGTCGCGCCGACAGCCGGCTCGATCAGCTACCGCGACCGGGACCTGCTGGCTCTGCCGCCCGAAGCCCGGCCGGCGCTCGGCATCGCGCGCACCTTCCAGCAGGTCGGGCTCAGCCCGGCGCAGACCGTGCACGAGAACGTGCTCGCGGCGCAGCATTTCATGGCGCGCTACAGCATCCCGGCCGCGCTGGTGCGCGCGCCCACAGCCGTCTCCGGGGAACGCGAGCTGGCGCGCCGCGCCGCCGCCGCGCTCGAGCTGGTCGGGATCGCCCATCTCGCCGACGAGCGCGTGGGCGACCTCCCCCACGGCAGCCAGCGCCTGGCCGAGGTGACGGCCGCGCTCGCGATGGGGCCCGAGCTGCTGCTGCTCGACGAACCGTTCGCAGGGCTCGGCCACGAGGAATCCGACCTGCTCGCGCACAGGCTGGTCGCCCTGCAGACCGAGCTGGGGTTCGCGGCCGTGGTGATCGAGCACGACGTTCCGCTGGTCGCGCGCCTGTGCGACTACGTCTACGTGCTCGACCAGGGCAGGGTGCTGACCGAGGGAACCCCCGACCAGGTGCAGCGCGACCCGCAGGTTGCCGCGATCTATCTGGGCGAGCCGGTCGCGACGGCCCAGGAGGTGCTCGCCGGTGTCTGATGCTCTGCTTCGCGTGACCGACCTGCGGACCGGCTACGGCTCGATGCCGGTGCTGCACGGACTGTCCTTCGAGGTCGTGCGCGGCGAGATGGCGGTGGTGCTTGGCACCAACGGCGTCGGCAAGACAACTACGCTTCGCACCATCGCAGGATTGCTACCCAAGTGGAGCGGCAGCATCGAGTTCGAAGGCGCCCTGATCGAGAAGAAGACGCCCGAGCAGCTCGTCGCGCGCGGCATCGGCGTGGTACCGGGACCGCCTGGGGTCTTCCGGGACCTCTCGGTACTCGACAACTTGCGAGTCGGGTCGTTCGCGCTCGGCCGCGATCGCCGCCGCGCCGAGCAACGGCTGGCGCGCGCGCTCGAGGCGTTCCCGATCCTGGCCGAACGCCGCGACCAGGCGGCCGGCAGCCTGTCGGGCGGCGAGCAGCGCATGCTCGCAGTCGCGCGCGCGCTGATGGGCGAGCCGCGCCTGCTGCTGGTCGACGAGGCGTCGATCGGATTGTCGCCGGCGATGGTGCGCAGCACCTTCGCGCTGCTCGATCAGGTGCGCGCCGACGGTGTGACCGTGTTGATGGTCGAGCAGAACGTCGCTGCCCTCGATGTCGCAACCCACGCGTTCGTGATGGAACGAGGCCGGGTCGTGCGAGAGGCGCACGGCGATGAGGTCGCCGGGATGCGAGACGAGCTGGCGCGCGCCTACCTGGGCGGCGGCGAGGCCGAACCCGTGCTCGCGGGGAGGATGAGACGATGAAGCGCGCGCTCGTCGCGGTAGCTGCCGGGTTGATCGCCGTCGCGACACTGGCGTTGCCGGCCGCGGGCGAGACGACGCCGGTCGCGCGCGCCTGGGCCGTGCGGATCGACCTGCCCGGCCAGCCGGGTGCGCTGCTGCTCGCCGATGTCGCCGCGGCGGCCGGCGCTCAACCGATCGCATCCGGCGCGCCGCTCGAGATCGCCGGCCAGGCCCAGCCGGGCCGTGCGACCGCAACGTTGCAGGAACCCGTCGATGAGGTCGTCTTCTCCGAGTACGACGATCCGACCGCCAGCTACAGCGGCGACTTCGGCTTCGCCAACGCCGAAGCCGATCCCTCGTCGGCGCAGGCGCGCGCTGGGCTCGAGGCCTCGACCGGCACCGGCTTCGCGCTGGCGAACGAGCTGTTCACCTTCGAGCAGCAGGAACAGTTGCTCAATCAGTGGAGCGATCTGCAGGCACAGATCTTCGAGCCGCTGAACCAGGCAGCGGGAACGCTGGCGCCGGTGCTGGGGATCGCCGGGCTGGAGGCGCCGACGCTCGAGGGGATCTCGGCGGTCGGACTGGTCAACGCGATGACATCCGAAGGGATGTCGTCCACGGCGACGGCCTCGTCTTCGACGGGGTTCTCGTCGGCGCGCGCGCATACCACGATCCGCGAGCTGAACTTGTTCGGCGGATTCGTGATCATCGAGCAGCTCAGCACCGAGGCGATCAGCGAGAGCGTCGCCGGAGACGACACGCGGGAGGCGCGCGCGACCGTCGGACGGCTGAGGATCGCGGGCATCGAGGTTGTCGGCGACGAAGATGGGTTGCGGGTCGCCGGCAACTCGGTGCTCGAACGCACCGTGATCCAGGGCGCGTTCGACACGCTGCTGAACGCCCTCGAGCAGGCCGGCGTCACCTTCCGCGTGGTGGACACGCGCGCGCGAGGCGACCAGCGATCCGCCGTCGCGCTGGAGATCACGATCGCGTCCCCGCAGGGACCGGCGAGCATCTCGCTGGGGTACGCGGAGGCGTCGGCGCCGTCGGTCGCAGCCG